>Ga0208887_100028_pt1 | contig 189494 bp, 163 predicted proteins | sample LakWasM106_HOW12_2_FD_183924 | JGI IMG/M metagenome (GOLD analysis project Ga0208887, IMG submission 183924) | Freshwater sediment methanotrophic microbial communities from Lake Washington under simulated oxygen tension - Sediment Metagenome... | ecosystem: Environmental > Aquatic > Freshwater...
GGCGAACCGGTGGGAAGGGTGGGGGTATAGCCTGCTCCTCGGCGGTGCCGTCGGCAACCTGGTAGATCGCTTGGTCCGGGGAGCGGTCGTGGATTATCTGGACTTCCATGCCGGCGGCTGGCACTGGCCAGCCTTCAATCTCGCCGATACGGCGCTTTGTCTGAGCGCCTTGATTCTTCTTTGGGGGACCTTGCTGTCGTCAGCTCAAAGCAAGGCGACCCCTTAGCAAGGGCGCAGGAAATCTCGATGCAAATCCTGGCTATAAACCAAAACGAGGAACACAAATTGGCTCAACGATCCTTCTCCCTATTTGACCGTCGCACGTTGTCTGCCTTGATGCTCCTGGGCGCGGTCCATTGCACTTCGGCAACCGAGGAACCCTTGCCTCCTGATCAGGCGTTTCGGCTCAAGGCGTCCCTGAAGGGTAGCGATACGGTGGTGGCTGAAATCATTCCTGCACTTGTTCCTTGCATTACTTGACCAGTTGAGACCAATTCTCGATAATCGATAGCCATGTTCCGTCGTTTCTGCTTCCGCTCCCGCTCGCTTGTCGCGATGCTGCTGGCCTTGTGTCTGGTCAGCGCGTCGCTATGGGGCTATAGCGCGGAAGCGATGGCGGATGCCTTGTCCGACGAGACCAGTATCGCCGTTTCGGGTGGCGGCTCCGGCGATCACACCTCGACTGAGAAGTTGTGCAATCATGGATGTCATGCCCAGACCCATCTGACGGGCCTCGAATCCAGCGCGCAGACTTTTGTCCTACCGTCCGCTGATGTTGTTTTTAATAGCGAGGGGGGAATCGACCTACCCACTCAATCCGGCGACAGTCTGTTCCGTCCGCCCCGAAGCGCCTTTCAAGCCTAGACCGACCTAGTTCCTCAGCGGATGCCGTAGCGCATTCTGCTTCTTCATCGCTTGAAAGGTTTCTCCCATGTTGTTCGACACCCCTGCCGGGGAGCGCGCTTGGTCGCGTCGTCTCGGCATTCTGGCGGGCCTTGTCCTTGCCACTGGCAGCGCCTTTGCGGCTGCTCCATTGACGCTGGACGAGGCTTGGCGCTTGGCAGAGAGCGCCAATCCGACGCTACGCGCCGCTCGTGCCAATCTCGACGCCGCCGAAGGCCAACTGCGGGACAGCTCCGGCCTGCTCTACAACAATCCGCAGCTCTCGACAGACCAGACCCGCCGTCGCGTTCCACAAGCGGGCCAGTCGGATAACCGTTTCCATGAACAGACGGTCGGTATCTCGCAGACCTTCGAGATCGCCGGTCAGGCCGGTTACCGGCGCGAAGCTGCCGTCCGCGAGCTCGCCGCCGTCACGGAAAGCATCGACGAAGTCCGCCGCCAGGTACGCGCCGAAGTCGAGCAGCGTTTCTACCGGGTACTGATCCTGCAACGGCGCATCGAGACCGAGCGTGAGGCTCTGAGCGCCGTCAACGACGCCGCTTCGGCGGTCAAGAAACGGGTGGCGGCGGGCGAGGATAGCCGCCTCGACGGCAACCTGGCGGCGGTGGAAGCCGAGCGCGGCCACAACCAGCTTGCCGTGCTCGACGAACAACTCCTGCAGGCCCGCGCTGAGCTGGCGACGGCGCTGCAACTACCCGCCACTACCTTGCCGGAAACAGTTGGTGAATTGCGGGCGATGCCGATGGCTGCCACCCTGGAAACATTGCAGGCAGCAGCCCGCGAACGGCCCCTGCTGCGTTCATTGGAACACCGGGAACTGGCTGCCCGCAATCGACTCGGCCTGGAACGCTCGGCCGCCTATCCCGATATCACGGTGGGCCTGAGCACGGGCCGGGAAGGCCCCTACGACACCCGCGAACAGTTCACCCGTCTGACGCTCTCCGTTCCATTGCCGCTGTTCCGCCGCAATGGCGCCGGAATTGGCAAGGCGATGACAGAACTGACCCAGGCGGAAATTGAGCGACAAAGCACCGAGCGAGAAGTCACGGCCCAGGTGAATGCCCTCTGGCAACGGCTGAGCAGCCTGCAAGGCCGCGTCAAACGGCTGGGCGAGTCCGTCTTGCCGGCCCTCGACGAGAACCGGCACCTGTCGTCTACCGCCTATCGGGCAGGCGAAATCGGCCTGCTGCAACTGCTGCTGGTCAATCGTCAGTTGCTGGACGCCCGTCGCGACTATCTTGATGCCCTCGGCGACTTCATCCAGACCCGCATTGCCCTGGAACAGACCGCCGGCTGGCCCAACTTTGCCCACGAGAAGAACAAATGATGACCCGTACCCTGACCGCCGCCGCCCTGGTGCTTTTGCTGACGCTGGCCGCCTGCGGCCGCAATGCCCCCGAGGCCAAGCCGGCAACCGAAAGCCAAACCGTCGCCCCGGAAAAGACCGCTGCCAACGACAAGGAAGCAGCCAGCGAAGCGCCGGAAGCCGGTCAAATCCATCTGACCGAGGCGGACATCAAGGCGGCCGGCATCCGCACCGAGGAAGCCAACGAAGCCGAAGTCCATGAGCGCATCGCCGTCACGGCCACCATTCAGGCCAACCAGGACCGGCTGGCGCATGTCGTCCCACGGGTGCCGGGCCGCCTCGTCGGCATCACGGCCAAACTGGGCGACCGGGTCAAGGCCGGGCAGACCCTGGCCAGCCTGGACAGTATCGAGATCGGTGAAGCTCATTCCGCTTATCTTCAGGCCGACAGCCAGTTCCGGCTGGCCCAAGCCGATTTCGAGCGCGCCGAAAAGCTCCATGCGGAGCAGATCGTGCCGGAAAAGGACTATCTGCGCAGCCGTTCTGAACTGGAAAAAGCCCGCGCCAACCTGCGGGCGGCCACCGACAAGCTGCGTCTGATGGGTGTGCCGCCGGCCCGCTCGGAATCGGCCGTCTCGGTCTTCCCGGTTAGCGCGCCCTTTGCCGGCACGGTGATCGAGAAGACGGCGGTGCTGGGTGAGCTTGCCCAGCCGGACAAGTCCCTGTTCACCGTGGCCGATCTGTCTGTCGTCTGGATCGAGGCCAATCTGTTCGAGAAAGACCTCGGCAAGATCAAGGTCGGCGCCACGGTCGGCGTATCGGTTGCCGCCTATCCCGACGAGTTGTTCAAGGGGCGCCTGACCTACATCAGCAGCGTCATGGATAAGGAAAGCCGGACGATCAAGGCTCGCGTCGAAGTTGCCAATGCCGACGGCCGCCTGAAGCCCGACATGTTCGCCAACGCCGCCATCGACACCGCCACGGCGGGCAAGGCGCTGACCGTGCCGACGAGCGCCGTGCTCCTGCTGGAGGGAAAGAAGACCGTCTTCGTTCGTGAGAAGGAAGGGTTCGAGAAACGGGAAGTCGAGTTGGGCGACAACCTCGGTGGCCGTTTCGTGGTCAAGGAAGGCATCGAGGCCGGTGAGGCGGTCGTGGTCGAAGGCGCCTATGCGCTCAAGGCGCGGCTGCTGAAATCCAAAATCGGCGATCACGACTAAGGGACAGCCATGCTCAACAAGATCGTCGATATTTCCCTACGCTACAAGCTCCTGGTTCTGGTGGCGCTGGCGCTGATCGTGCTCCTCGGGGCGCGGGCCTGGCAGCGGCTGCCCCTGGATGCCTTCCCCGATGTGACGCCGGTCCAGGTCAACATCTATACCGAATCGCCGGGCCTGGCGGCCGAGGACATCGAAAAGCTGGTGACCTTCCCGGTCGAATCGGTCCTCGCCGGCCTGCCCAAGGTCGAGGAAATCCGCTCCACGTCCATCTTCGGCCTGTCTTTCGTCAGCGTCTATTTCAAGGACGACATGGACATCTATTTCGCCCGCCGCCTGGTAGGCGAGAAGCTGATCGAGGCCAAGTCGCGCATCCCCGAAGGCTATGGCGAACCCGTCCTCGGCCCGAACGCCGCCGGGCTGGGCCAGGTCTTCTGGTACACGCTGGAGACGATGGACGACAAGCTCTCCGGCATGGACCTGCGCACCGCCCAGGACTGGGGTGTACGCATGATCCTGCGCACGGCACCGGGTGTGGACGACGTGACCTCCTGGGGCGGCGATGAAAAGCAGTTCCAGGTGCTGATCGACCCGCGCCGGCTGATCAAGTACGGCCTGGGCTACAAGGAGGTGATGACCGCCATCGCCGCCAATAACCGGCAGGTCGGCGGCCAGTACATCAATATCCAGCGCGAGCAGTACCTGGTGCGTGGACTGGGGCTGGTGGCCAATGTGGAAGACATTGGCGGCATTCTGGTGGCTGAGCGCCAAGGCACCCCGATCTATGTCCGGGATGTGGCGGATATCCGCCCGGCGCCGGCATTGCGCACCGGCGCGGTGACCAAGGACGGCAAGGAGGTGGTGCTTGGCATGGCGCTCGCCCGTACTGGCGAGAACGCCCAGCAGGTGGTCGAAGCCGTTCGCCAAAAGGTGGCTACCGCCCTCAAAACTCTGCCCGAGAACATCAAGTTTGATGTCGCCTACGACCGTACCGAGTTGATCGGCAAGGCTATCGGCATGGCTGACCGTGCCATGCTGGAAGGCGCTGCGCTGGTGGTCCTGGTTCTGTTCCTGTTCCTGGGAGATGTGCGTTCGGCCTTGATTGTGGTGGTCGCTATTCCCATGGCACGGCTAATCGCCTTCCTCTTCATGGACGGGGTGGGGATGTCGGCCAATCTCATGTCCCTGGGTGGGCTGATCATCGGCTTGGGTATGACCATCGATGGGCCTGTGGTCTTGGTGGAAAACGCTTTCCGGCAGCTCTCTCACCATGCCGGCAAGCCGGTCAACCGGACGGCGGTCGTGCTCAAGGCGGCCCGCGAGGTGATGAATCCGGTCGCCTTCGGCGTCCTCATTATCATCGTGGTTTTCCTGCCACTCTTTGCCCTGACCGGGTTGGAGGGCAAGCTGTTCAAGCCCCTGGCCATCAACATGACTTTCGCCATGGTTGGCTCACTGATCCTGACCGTCACCCTGATGCCGGTGCTATGCGCCCTGGCATTGCGCCCAAAGCAGGAAAAAGATCCGCGCCTGGTGTGCTGGCTCAAGCAGCGCTTCGAACCGCTGCTACTAAGGACGCTGGCGAACAAACGACGGGTCATGCTGGCCACCGGCGCCCTGTTCATCGCTTCGCTGGCGCTCTTCCCCTTCATCGGCAAGGAGTTCATGCCCACCCTGGGAGAACAGGAGATCATGTTCCGGGTGACCAGCATTCCGTCCACCTCGCTGGAGGAGTCCATTGCCGTTTCGCAGCGCATCGACGAAGCCCTCAAGTCCTTTCCCCAGGTCAAGCATTCGCTGGCCATGATCGGCCGCGCCGAGAAAGGCGAAACGGCGGATGTCAACTACATGGAAATCCTGGTCGACCTCCAGCCGCACGAATCCTGGCCTGAACGGATAAGCTACCGCGAACTGTCCGCCCAGTTGCAGGAACGCCTGGAAAAGGAAATCCCCACGGCCGTTCTGGCGGCGACCCAGCCCATCCAGATGCGAGTCGAGGAACTGATCTCCGGGGTGCGGGCGACGCTGGCGCTGAAGCTGTACGGCGAAGACTTGGCCACCCTCGACAGGCTGGCGGCTGAGGCCAAGGAGATTGTCGAAAAAGTGCCGGGGGCCACCGACGTGGCGCTGGAAGCCAATCAGGGCAAACCGCAGATGGTCATCAAGGTGAATCGTCCGGAAGCGGCCCGCTACGGGATCAATGCCGACGACGTGCTCGACGTGGTGCAGGCGGGCATTGGCGGCAAGGCGGTCAGCACCTTGATCGACGGCGTGCGCCGTTACGAGATTCAAGTCTGGCTGCCGCCCGAGTTCCGCAACAGCAGCGAGGCAGTGAGTGCCATCCCGATCCGTACGGTCGGCGGCGCCCTGGTGCCCCTGTCGCGGGTGGCGACCGTGGAACTGACCGAAGGCTATTCCTTCGTTCGCCGCGAGCAATTGCAGCGTTATGCGGTGCTGCAACTGGACGTCAAGGGGCGCGACGTGGATGGCTTCGTCAAAGAGGCAGAAGCGCGGCTCAAGACGCAGTTGAAGCTCCCCGCCGGCTACTGGCAGGAATGGGGCGGCGCCTTCGAGAACCAGCAACGGGCCATGGCCAAGCTGGCGGTCATCGTACCGCTGACCATCGGCCTCATCTTCATCCTGCTCTATACCGCCTTCAACTCGGTGCGCTACGCCACGCTGATCATCGCCAACGTGCCCTTCGCCGCCATCGGCGGGATCATTTCGCTGTTCGTCAGCGGCCAGTATCTGTCGGTGCCGGCGGCGGTCGGCTTCATCGCGGTCTTCGGCGTCGCCATGCTGAACGGCATCGTGCTGATCTCGTTTCTCAATGGTCTGCGCGAACAGGGGCTGAGCATCCGGGAAACCGTGGTGCAGGGTGCAGTGCTGCGCTTGCGGCCGGTGCTGATGACGGCTTTGGTAGAGATTCTCGGGCTGCTGCCGTTCCTGCTGGCTACTGGTGTTGGCTCGGAGGTGCTACGCCCGCTGGCGACCGTCGTGGTGGGCGGTCTCGTCTCATCCACCGCACTCACCCTGTTCATCCTGCCGCTGGTCTATGAGTGGATGGAGCAGCGCAGGCAATCACCGACTCTGGAAGGAGCAAGCCAATGAAGGAAATCAAGGCATTCATTCATCCCCACCGCACGGCGGCGGTCATCCAGGCGCTGAGGGAGTCCGGGGCGTGCGATGCGCAGGCGGGGGCCGCATGCATCCATATCGCTATCTCGCAGGTGCAATGCGTGCATGCGACCAGCGACAGCACGCAACAGCACTATTCTGTCGAACTGGGAGAGCCGGTCGTTCTGCAAACCAAACTTGAATTGGTTTGTGAGGACGACGCTGCCGATGCGCTGGTCGATTTGATCGTTCGCAATGGCCATGCCGGACAGCCTTGTTCGGGATGGGTGCATGTTTCCACGCTGGATAGGCGGGTACCCATCCTCTGATATAGACCCATGGGGATGCCATTAGCCTTGGCCGTCTCGGTGGGGTTGGCCGTCATGTTGCTCAAAGGCGTGGCGAACCGGTGGGAAGGGTGGGGGTATAGCCTGCTCCTCGGCGGTGCCGTCGGCAACCTGGTAGATCGCTTGGTCCGGGGAGCGGTCGTGGATTATCTGGACTTCCATGCCGGCGGCTGGCACTGGTCAGCCTTCAATCTCGCCGATACGGCGCTTTGTCTGAGCGCCTTTATTCTTCTTTGGGAGACCTTGCTGTCGTCAGCTCAAAGCAAGGCGCCCACTTAGCACGTGCGCAGGAAATCTCGATGCAAATTCTGGTTATAAATCAAAATGAGGAACACAAATTGGCTCAACGATCCTTCTCCCTATTTGACCGTCGCACGTTGTCTGCCTTGATGCTCATGGGCCTGGTCCATTGCACTTCGGCAGCCGAGGAACCCTTGCCTCCTGATCAGGCGTTTCGGCTCAAGGCATCCCTGAAGGGTAGCGATACGGTGGTGGCTGAAATCATTCCTGCCAAGAAGCACTACCTCTACAAGAACAAGGTCCGCTTCGCCTTGAAGAACGCCAGCGGCGTCATGATTAGGGAGGTGAAGCTACCTTCCGGCGAGATGAAGAACGACCCCTATTTTGGGCTGATTGAAGTCTATAAATCGCCCGTCGTCGCGGAAATCGTTCTGGAACGCGCTCCCAAGTCTAAAGTCTTCACCCTTTATGCGTCTTATCAGGGGTGCAATGAGAAACTCGGCATCTGTTATCCGCCGATTGAGAAAACCGTTGACATGAAGTTCGATTGACGCCGGGGATCACATTTTTCCATTGCTAGCGTTTAGCCCATCTGCCATTTATTGAAAGGTTTTATTGTCATGTTGAAAAAGCTCATTGCCTGCCTGTTAGCGACCACCGCACTACAGGGTGCCCTTGCGGCACAACTGCCCGAAGTAACCGTCTATAAGGATCCTGATTGCGGCTGCTGCACCGAGTGGGTCAAGCACATGCAAGAGTCCGGTTTTCAGGTGAAGCAGGTCAATACCCGAGCCATGGACGTGGAACGGCAACGGTTTGGGGTACCCCCACATTTGGCTAGTTGCCATACCGCGAAAGTTGGCGGCTACACCGTGGAAGGTCATGTGCCCGCCTCCGCCGTCAAGAAAATGCTGGCCGAAAAGCCGTCGGTAGGAGGCCTGACCATTCCGGGCATGCCGGCCAATGCCCCAGGCATGGGGCCGCACATCGTGGGAACGCTCAAGGTATATACCTTGCCCAAAGCGGGTGAGTCGTCGCGCCTCTACTCGGTCGAATAGCGCCGATTCCCGAAAGTGCGGATGGGGGAATTTTGGCAATGCACCCATGTGAATGGCCGTATTCGCCGACATGGGTGCCATGTCTGCTGGTGGTGGGTAACGGCGTGCGCATCCTGCGGTGGACTTCCGGTAAAGACTATCGCTGATACAATCCCGCCCATGCGCCGCTGGCTGACCATCCTTCTTCTCGTTTTTCTGCCGTTCCAGTTCACCTGGGCGGCGGTGGCCGGCTATTGCCAGCACGAGACCGGGGCGGCGGCACAGCACTTCGGCCATCATGACCACCAGCATCAGGCCGCTGCCGATCAGGATGGCACGCCGGATGCCAAAGCCCTGGGTGGTGGCATCGACGGCGATTGCGTCGCCTGTCATGCGAGTTGTGCTGCGGCGATTTTCAGCATGGCCTCTTTGCCGACTTCAACCAGCGTGTCCTTTGCGATTCCCTGGTTATCGGGGAATCTGACCGCCCCGCCACTGGCTCATCCCGAACGCCCCAACTGGTCCGTCCTCGCCTAATCGGCGGGGTGGATAGCACTTTTCTGCGCTTCTCCCTTGCGGCTGTGGTGGACTGATCCGCCCTGACGCATTGCGACACTTCCCGGTCGCACCTCGCCGATTCCCCGTGTGTCTTTTTCATCACTGGAGAATCGGATGTCCAAAAGTAATTCTGTTCCACGAACGACATTTTTACCGGCCCGCCTGCTCGTTACCGGGTTGTGCTCGCTCGCTGCGCTAGCGACCGGCGACCTATGGGCGCAATCGACGCCAGCCCCCGCTGGTGCCACGATTACCTTGCCGCAAGCCTTTGCTGCTGCCTGGGCAAGACAACCTGAGGCACAATCCATCGATCTGCGGCGCGATGCGGCCGAGGCGCGTCGGCAAGTTGCCGACAGTTGGACGGCTCAACCACCGTCGCTGGATTTGGCCGGCAAGACCGACCAACTGAGCAAGAATCAAGGCAGCCGCGAATACGCGGCCGGCGTTGCCTTGCCCCTGTGGCTGCCGGGCGAACGCTCCCGTCAGGGCGCCTTGGCCGATGCTGAATCCAAAGCCCTGGATAGCCGGGTAACGGCCGCCCAACTGCGCACTGCCGCCGCCGTGCGTGATGCTTGGTGGAACTGGCAGCGGGCACGTGGCGAACAGTCACTGGCCCGCGAGCGTTTGATCAGCGCGCAGAAACTGGCAGAAGATGTCCGCCGCCGAGCCAAGGCTGGCGACCTTGCCCGCTCTGACCAGCATCAGGCCGATGGTGCGGCGGCCAGCGCCGAGGTTGCGCTGGCGGAAAGTGGCAGCCTGCTGGCTGCCAGCACTCAACATCTGCGCGCCTTGATTGGCAAGCTGCCCGATGAGAAAGCAGCCGACGGACCGGAAACACCGCCGGCAGTGCCTGCCGACTTCACCGCCCTGGATACGACCCATCCAGCGGTCGTCGAACTGTTCGACCGAGCCGAAGTTGCTCGCCGCAGTGCCGATCTGGCCAGCGTGCAGACCAGGAATAATCCCGAACTGTTGCTGGCCACTACCCGCGAGCGGGGCGCTTTCGGTGACGACTATCAGCAGACGGTCACATTCGGCGTGCGCATCCCGTTCGGATCGGAGAGCCGCAATCGGGCCAAGCTTGGCCTGGCCCGCGCCGAAGCCCTCGAAACCGAGGGTCAACTTCGCCTCGAACGTGAGCGCCTGGCCGCCGATCTGGAAGCAGCAAGAGTGCGCGTCGAGTCCAGCCGCATACAACTGGCGGCGGCCGAGAAACGCGCCCAACTGGCGCGTGAGTCGCGGGGCTTCTTCGACAAATCCTTCCGCCTGGGCGAAAGCGACTTGCCGACCCGCCTGCGCATCGAACTCGAAGCCGTCGAAGCCGAACGGCAAAACGCTCGCACCCGAATTGACCTAGCCGCTGGGATCTCCGCCCTGCGTCAGGCCCTGGGCCTGCTCCCCGAACAAAAATGAGGAACCCGAACATGAGAACAACAAACACACTGGCGACTTTGGGATGGGCCGCCTGGATCGCTCTGGCAGCCCCACTGGCCTGGGCCGGTGACGGGCACGACCATGGCGAGACACCTGCCGCAACTGCTGGTTCGGCCTCGCCGCGTTTTACAGCAACGTCCGAAACCTTTGAACTGGTCGGCGTCGTCAATGGCAAGCAAGTAACGCTTTATCTCGACCGCTATGCCGACGGTAGTCCGGTCAAGAATGCCAAGCTCGAACTGGAACTCGGCGGCGTCAAAATCCCCGTCAAACCACATGCCGAGGGCGAGTTCGAGGCAACGCTGGTGCAGGAACTTAAACCGGGGGTCGTGTCGGTCGCGGCGACCGTCATTGCCGGCGAGGAAACCGACTTGCTGGCTGGCGAACTCGACATGCACGAAGAGGCGCATGCCGAAGAGGCTACCCACACCCATGGCTGGAAGGAGTACGCCCTATGGGCCGCTATCGCTGGCGGGGCCCTCTTTGTTCTTGCCGCTTTGTTGCGCCGCCTGCGCGCTTCCCGTAAACCGCATTTCGGAGGTGCCGCATGAAGCCCCGTCTGTTATTGACCGCCATTTGTCTCTCCCTGTCGCTTTCTGCAATGCCGGCAGTGGCCGGCGACGGCCATGACCATGGAGACGCCCCGCCCGCTGCCAGCGGCAGCGGCCCCAAGCGCCAGCCGGACGGCAGCGTCTTCCTGCCCAAACCGGCGCAACGTCAGATTGGTGTTCGTACTCTGCTGGTTGAGCCTGGCGAACTGCCCCGCACCCATGAATTGGCCGGCAAGGTGGTCATGGACCCAAATGCTGGCGGCAAAGTGCAAGCCATCGTCGCCGGCCGTGTCACGCCGGGGCCACGCGGTCTGCCGCTGCCCGGCCAGCAGGTCAAGAAAGGAGAGGTGCTGGCTTACGTGACGCCAGAAGTCGGCGGCAATAGCCGCTCGCTGGCGGAAAGCCGCCTGCGCCGCCTACGCGAACTGTCCGATACCGTGCCGCGCAAGCTCATCGAGGAAGCCGAGGCCGCCGTGGCCAACGAACAACTGGTGGCGCCGGTCAGTGGCGTTATCGCCTCGGCCAACGTCGTTTCCGGTCAGGTGCTCGAAGCCCGCGAAACCCTGTTCGAGATCGTCAATCCGGAACGCATGCTGATCGAGGCGCTGGCTTTCGACATGGCCGTCGCCAGCGATGTGGCTGGTGCCTTTGTTGCCGTTGGTGAGCAGAAGCTGCCGCTACGCCTAGTCGGCGTCGCCCGCAGCCTGCGTGAGCAGGCACTGCCGCTGACCTTCCGGGGTGAAGGCGGCGCTTTGGCGGCGTTGGCCGTCGGCCAGCCAGTTCGCGTCTTCGTGCAGACGCGCAGCACGGTGCCGGGCATCCGCGTACCGATGGCGGCGCTGATGAAGAACCCGGCCAACCAGTCAATCGTCTGGGTCAAGATCGCGCCGGAACGCTTTGAGCCGCGCACAGTCACCGCCGAGCCGCTGGACGGCACCCACGTGGCGGTGACCAGCGGTCTGAAAGCCGGGGATCGGGTTGCCGTCCGCGCGGCCACTCTGATTAACCAGATACGCTGAGCGGAGCCAATCATGTTCAAGTGGCTTCTCGACAACAGCCTTGCCAACCGCCTGCTGGTCATCATCGCCAGCTTGGTGCTGATGGCTTATGGGGCATTCACGCTCTCCCGCACACCGGTGGATGTGTTTCCGGACCTCAACAAACCGACGGTCACCATCATGACCGAGTCCGGCGGTATGGCCGCCGAGGAAGTGGAACAACTGATCACCTTCCCGCTGGAAACGACCATGAACGGTCTGCCCGGGGTGGAAAGCGTGCGCTCGGTCTCCAGCGCCGGCCTCTCTTTCATTTATGTGACCTTCAACTGGAAAACAGAGATTTTCCGGGCTAGGCAGATGGTGTCTGAACGTCTTTCCTCGATGGAGGAAGGGCTGCCAGCGGGCGTCACGCCGCGCATGGGGCCGATCAGTTCGATCATGGGCGAAATCATGCAGATCGCCATTCCCATCGACACGGCGAAGATTTCGCCGATGCAGGTGCGCGAATACGCCGACTGGGTGCTGCGTCCGCGTCTGATGGCCATCGCCGGTGTGGCTCAGGTGATCCCCATCGGCGGCGAGGTCCGCCAGTTCCAGGTGCAACCGAACACGACACGCATGGCGGAACTGGGTATCACACACGAGCAGTTAACCGGGGCGCTCAAGGGCTACTCGGCCAACACCTCCGGCGGCTTCCTCGAACTCAACGGCCGCGAATACCTGATTCGCCATCTCGGCCGCACGTCGCGTCTGGATGACCTGAAGAATCTCGCCCTGGCCGCACGCCACGGTCAACCCGTTTTATTGCGCCAAATCGCCGACGTGACCTTCGCACCGGCCATCAAGCGGGGCGATGCCGGTTTCGAGGGCAAACCGGCGGTCATTCTCGGCATCCAGAAGCAACCGACGGCGGACACCATCCATCTGACCCGGAGCATTGAGGCCGCCGTCGAGGATCTGAAGAAATCGCTGCCGGCTGGTATGGAGGCGCCGAAGGTGACCTTCCGCCAGGCGAGTTTTATCGAGTCTTCAATCAGCACGCTGCAAGGCAAGCTGATCGGGGCATCAGTCTTCGTCGCCGTCATCCTGTTTTTCTTCTTGGGCACCTTGCGCCCGACGGTGATCGCGCTGACCGCGATCCCGGTGTCGATTTTCATGACGGCGCTGGTTTTCGACTACTACGGCCTGTCGATCAACACCATGACGCTGGGTGGCCTGGCTATCGCCATCGGTGGCCTGGTCGATGACGCCGTGGTCGGCGTCGAGAACGTGCTGCGGCGACTGAAGGAAGACCGGGCCAAACACCATGATCACCGGATGCATCCGATTGAACTGGTGGCCCATGCCACGATGGAAGTGCGGTCGGCCATCCTCTACGCAACGATCATCATCGTGCTGGTCTTCCTGCCGCTCTTCGCGCTGCCCGGTATGGAAGGGCGCTTGTTCGTGCCGCTCGGTATCGCTTTCATCGTGTCGACGCTGGCCTCGCTGGTGGTCTCGGTGACGGTGACGCCGGTGCTCTCCTTCTACCTGCTGCCAAGCATGAAGTCGCTCGATCATGGCGACACGAAACTGCTGGCCTGGCTGAAGGCCGGCTACGGCCGCAGTTTGCAGACGGTGCTCAACCGTCCCAAAGCGGCGTTGGCGGCCGGTGCCATCGCCATTCTGGTGGCGGCGGCTGCCGTGCCCTTTTTTCCCAAGACCTTCCTGCCACCCTTCAACGAGGGAACGCTGCTGATTGGCATGCGCCTCAACCCCGGCGTCACGTTGGCCGAGTCGTCGGCTCTGGCGCAACAGGCCGAGGTACTGGTCAAGGCGGTGCCGGAGGTCGTGCACGTCGGGCGACGCAGCGGCCGAGCGGAACTGGATGAGCATGCGGAAGGCGTTCACGTCAGCGAACTGGATGTCGGCCTGAAACCGGCGTCCGAAATGACGCGCTCAATGGATGAGATTTCGGCTGACATTCGCGCCCGCCTGATCAACCTACCGGCGGCGATTGCCATCGGCCAGCCCATCTCGCACCGTATCGACCACATGCTGTCCGGTGTGCGTTCGCAGATCGCCATCAAGATTTTTGGTGACGACCTCGACACGCTACGCGGTCAGGCCGACGCGCTGCGCGGCAGGCTGGCCGGTATTCCCGGCATCGCCGATCTGGAAATCGAGAAGCAGGTGCTGGCGCCGCAGATCAAGGTCAGCGTCAACTATGCGACGGCCGCGCAATACGGCGTGCCGACGCCGCAGATTCTGGCGACGCTGCAAAGTCTGGTCGAAGGTGAAAAAGTAACGCAGGTCGTCGAAGGCGGCCGGCGCTTTGCGCTGGTCGTGCGCTTGCCCGAATCATCCCGCTCGTTGCAAGGACTGGGGCAGATTTTGCTGGAGACGCCGGGCGGCCCGATTCCCTTGTCAAAAATCGCCACCATCGAGGATGGCGACGGGCCGAATCAGGTCAGCCGCGATGACGGCAAGCGGCGCATCGTGCTTTCAGCCAACGCGCAAGGGCGGGCGCTGTCCGAGATCGTCGAGGACATCCGCAAAGTCGTCGGCGAAAGCAAACTGCCTGAAGGCTACTTCATCACCCTGGGCGGTCAGTTCCAGGCGCAGGAGGAGGCTTCGCGGCTGGTTGGCCTGCTCTCCATCGTCTCGTTGGTGCTGATGTTTGTGGTGCTGTTCAGTCGCTACAAATCGGTCGTGCTGTCGGCGCTGATTATGGCCAACATTCCGCTGGCGCTGGTTGGCGCAGTGCTCGGCTTGTGGATTTCCGGACAACCGCTGTCGGTCGCCGCCCTGGTCGGTTTCATCACGCTGGCCGGCATTTCGGTGCGCAACGGCATCCTCAAAGTCAGCCACTACATCAACCTGATGCGCATGGAAGGCGAGAATTTCGACCACAAAATGATTTTGCGCGGTTCGCTGGAACGTCTCGCGCCGGTCTTGATGACGGCGCTGGTGACTGCGTTCGCATTGGCGCCGTTGTTGTTCGAGGCTGAACGGCCGGGTACGGAAATCCTGCATCCGGTGGCGGTGGTCATTTTCTCGGGCCTGATCAGCTCCACCCTGCTCGATACCTTCCTGACACCCGCCATGTTCTGGCTGTTTGGTCGCAAGGATGTGGAACGCCTGATGGCCGACCGCGATGCCGGTGCGCTTTGATTATTTCTCAACGAAAGGAAAAACCATGAAATCGATTCATTTGATTCTCGCCATGACCCTGGGACTCTCCGGACTTGCTTTTGCGGCAGGAGGTCACGAGCACAAGCCACTGCATGGCGGCATCGTTACCGAGGTCAGGGACATGGACTACGAACTGGTCGCCAAACCGGAACAGATCCAGTTGTTTGTACGAGACCACGACAAGCCTGTCAACATCTCGAAGGGGTCAGCAAAACTCACCGTATTGTCGGGTAACCAGAAGCAAGAGATCAGTTTGCTTCCCGACGGAGATCGCTTCCTCGCCAAGGGAACATTTGCCATCACACCGGGCACCAAGGCCGTAGCGCAAGTGAGCCTGGACGGATCTGCGGTAACGGCGCGATTCGTTCTAAAGTAAAGCAACAGCGACACCTCGGCCATCGGGATTTCATCTGGATGGCCGAGGCACCCGTCCATCGTGATGACAACACAGTCAGGCCATTCGTCTACAATGCACTGCCTGCCAGTTGCTGAGTCATAACTCTTAAATGCTGCCATGCCCCAACTCAAACACTTGCCATCCGGGCCATACACGCTGACCGACTTGCTTCTGGTTTGGTCGATGATCCTTGTTGTGTTCATTGGCTTCTGGCTTCTAAATCTCCATCTCAAGAAAGCCCAGAAGAATCGACCCTACGCAAAAAAACTAACGAGCCGGTTGAAAACACGTAAAAAACGTCATCAATAACGAGTCCTGTGTTCGGCCAAGTTTCAGCCAAATGAAATTATCCCTGAAAGCACAAGAATGCAACTGCATCCTCACACGGCTGCATTGAGTCGTTTTCTTCGGACAATTTTTCCCCCTTATAGTGCATTTCGAACCATCCGCTATTGGATGCCAACCTTCCGCTGCTCGGCCCGTACATAGGCGGTGACGTGGGCGACGTCGTCCGGCGTTACCCCTTTCACCGGAGCCATGTCGCCAAATTTCCAGTGATGGGCCCGCACACCGTTGGCCACGGCCAACTGGAATGCCGCATCGGCATGATGTGACGGCTCATAAATCTTGTGCAGCAGGGGCGGTCCCTTTTCCGATCCCTTCAAGTCGCCGCCATGACAGCCTGCACAGTGATTGGCGAACAGCGCCTTGCCCATGACGGGATTGGGCATTAGGCCGGGGCCGGGTTTGGGAATGCTCCAGCCTTGAGCCAGGGCAAGGCTGGGCAGCAGCGCCACAAGAAGCGATGCAGGAATCCAAAACAAACGCGTGCGCCTCATTGCTCCATCCCCCGTTTCATTCGCCACTGCTTGACCAGGGCGTAGATGGCCGGGATGACCGCGAGCGTCAGCACTGTCGAAGAGATCATCCCGCCGACCATCGGCGCCGCAATGCGGCTCATGACTTCGGAACCGGTGCCGGTGCCCCACATAATGGGCAGCAGGCCGGCCATGATGGCCACCACCGTCATCATTTTCGGGCGAACCCGTTCCACGGCGCCTTCCATGATGGCCTCGTAGAGATCGTGCAGCGTTGGCTCCTGATTTTCCGTCCGGCGTTTGGCCTTCAATTCTTCCCAAGCATGATCGAGGTAAATCAGCATGATCACCCCGGTTTCCGCCGCAACCCCGGCCAAGGCAATGAAGCCCACGGCGACAGCGACGGACAGGTTATAACCAAGCAACCACATCAACCAGACCCCGCCGACCAACGCAAACGGCACCGACAGCATGACAATCAGGGTTTCGGTCAGTCGCTTGAAGTTCAGGTAAAGCAGCAGAAAGATGATCAACAGCGTCACCGGGATGACAATCTTCATTTTCTCGATGGCCCGTTCCATGTACTCGAACTGGCCGCTCCAAGTGACGTAGTAGCCGGGTGGGAACTTGACCTGTTCGGCGACTGCTTTCTTGGCGTCGGCCACGTAGCTGCCAATGTCGCGGTCGCGGATGTCGACATAAATGTAGGCAGAGAGCAAGGCGTTTTCGGTACGGATGCTGGGCGCGCCCTTGGCGACGACAACCTTGGCCAATTGCCCGAGCGGAATCATCGCCCCATCCATGGTCGGGATCAGCACCTCGCGGGCAATCTGCTGCGGATCGGAGCGTAGTTCGCGCGGATAGCGGATGGTGACGCCGAAACGTTCCCGTCCCTCGACCGTGGTTGTCACCATCTCGCCGCCCAGCGCCGTGCCGATCACATCCTGCAGATCGCCGACGGCCAGGCCGTAGCGCGCCAGTTGTTCGCGGTCGGGTTCGATGTTGAGGTAGAAGCCGCCGGTGATGCGCTCGGCGAAGGCACTGGTCGTGCCGGGCACGGCTTTGACCACGGCCTCGATTTCCTTGGCCATTTTTTCCATCTCGCCGAGATCCTTGCCGAAGACCTTGATGCCGATCGGCGTGCGAATGCCGGTGGACAGCATGTCGATGCGGGCCTTGATCGGCATCGTCCAGGCATTGGCGACGCCGGGGAATTGCAGCGCCTTGTCGAGTTCGGCGATCAGCTTGTCGGTGGTCAGACCCGGGCGCCATTCGGATTCCGGCTTCAGATTGATCACCGTCTCGAACATCTCCGTCGGCGCTGGATCGGTTGCCGTGTTGGCGCGCCCAGCCTTGCCATAAACCGAAGCGACCTCCGGGAAGCTCTTGATGATCTTGTTCTGCGTCTGCATCAACTCGGCAGCTTTGGTAATCGACATGCCAGGCAGCGAAGCTGGCATGTAGAGCAAAGTGCCTTCGTTAAGCGTCGGCATGAACTCCGATCCGAGTTGAGAGGCTGGATAAATTGAGGCCACCAAGGCAACAACGGCAGCAACAATGGTCATTTTCTTCCAGCGCATGACGCCGGCGATGATCGGCCGATAGGCCCAGATCAGGAAACGATTCACCGGATTTTTCGCTTCCGGCATGACCTTGCCTCGGATGAACAGCATCATCAGGACCGGCACCAGCGTCACCGAAAGCAGCGCCGCGCCGGCCATCGAGAAGGTCTTGGTGAAGGCCAGCGGCGAGAACAGCCGCCCCTCCTGGCCTTCCAGCGCGAACACCGGGAGGAAGGAAACCGTGATGATGAGCAATGAGAAGAACAGCGCCGGGCCGACTTCCTTGCAGGCGGCGAGCATGGCGTCGGCACGCTCGGCCTTGGTGTGCTCCTCGGGCAGGCGTTCCAGGTGCTTGTGGGCGTTCTCGATCATCACGATGGCGGCGTCGATCATCGCGCCGATGGCGATGGCGATACCGCCCAGGCTCATCAGATTGGAATTCATGCCCAGCGAGCGCATGGCGATGAAAGCGATCAGCACGCCGACCGGCAACATCAGGATGGCGACCAGAGCGCTACGAACGTGCATTAGGAAGACGATGCAGACCAGTGCAACGATGATCGCTTCCTCAATCAGCGTCCGTTTCAACGTATCGATGGCGTTGTGTATCAGTTCGGAACGGTCGTACACCGTCTGTACCGTGACGCCCTCAGGCAAGCCGGGACCGATTTCGGCTATCCGGGTTTTTAGATTGTGGATGACTTCCAGCGCGTTGGCACCATATCGCGCCATGGCGATGCCCGACACAACTTCGCCCTCACCGTTGAGTTCGGTCAGGCCGCGCCGTTCATCAGGCACCAGTTCGATGCGCGCGATGTCGCGGATGAGCACTGGCGTGCCTTTGTCGCTTTTGACGACCAGCATTTCAAGGTCGCTTTTGCCGCGCAGGTAGCCCTTGCCGCGCACCATGTACTCGGTTTCGGCCATCTCTACAACGCGCCCGCCAACATCGCGATTGGAGTCGCGGATCACTTGCGCCACCTTCATCAGCGGAATGCCGTAAGAACGCAGCTTGACCGGGTCGACCGTGACCTGATAGGTCTGCACGAAGCCACCAATTGAGGCTACTTCGGCGACGCCATGGGCCTTGGTCAGTTGATAGCGGACATACCAATCCTGAATGGTGCGCAGTTCGGCCAGCGTCTTGTCTTTGGCAAGTAACGCATATTGGTAAACCCAGCCGACGCCGGTGGCGTCCGGCCCAAGCGACGGCGTGACGCCCTTTGGCATGCGGCTGGACGCAAAATTCAGATATTCCAGCACCCGCGAGCGTGCCCAGTAGATGTCGGTGCCATCCTCGAAGATGATGTACACAAAAGAGGCGCCGAAGAACGAGAAGCCGCGCACCACCTTTGATTTCGGCACCGACAGCATGGCTGTGGTCAGCGGATAGGTCACCTGGTCCTCGACTACCTGCGGCGCCTGGCCGGGATACTCGGTATAGACGATGACCTGCACGTCCGAAAGATCAGGCAAGGCATCGATCGGCGTGCGCAACACGGCATAAATGCCGGCGATGGTGATGAACAAGGTGGCGAGCAGAACCAGGAAGCGGTTCCGACCCGACCATTCGATAATATTGGCCAACATGGGGTGACTCTCCGTGGTTCTCGGTCAGTGACCGGCGTGCGGGTTGGCCCCGGCGGCCGGCGTGCCGGCTCCCTGGTTTGCTGGCAGCGGCTTGACGGCCGTAATCACCCATTCACCGGGCTGCCGCTCGACGAACTCGACGGCGACTTTGGCTCCCGGTTTCATCCCTTGCAGCAGCGATGCGTTGGCGGCCTTGAACTCCATGGTCATGGCCGGCCATTTGAGGCTGGCGACCGGGCCGTGATTGAGGCTGATCGTGCCGGCTGCCGCGTCGACGCCATCCACCGTGCCTTCGGCCTGGTGGCTGGCTCCTTTGGCGGCTGGCTGTCCAGGTGCTGCCGCTTGCCCTTCTTTTGGGGCGGCGCCATGGGCGGCGTGGCCGAAACCGCCGACCGCTGCCTTGAGGTTGCTCTCGGCATCGATCAGGAAGTTGGCGGCGACCACCACCTGCTCGCCATCTTTGACACCCTCCAGCACTTCGACATGATTGTCGCTGCGGCCACCGAGCTTGATTTCGCGTGGCTCGAAGCGACCTTCGCCCTGCTGGATCAGCACAATCTGGCGGGCACCGCTGTCGATGACGGCGGAAGTCGGTACCGTGACCACCTGGCCTTTGGTGCCCACCGGTAGTTCGACCTGGGCGAACATCGACGGTTTGAGCAGCAGCCCCGGATTGGCCAGTTCGATTCGAACCGGTACCGTGCGGGTTTGGGCGTTCAAGGTCGGATAGACATAGCTGATCGTGCCTTCGAAGGTCTTGTCCGGGTAGGCGTTGATCCTGACCTTGGCCTTGGCCCCCGTCCTGACCTGGCCGATGTCCTGCTCAAACACGTCGGCGACCACCCAGACGGCCGACAGGTCAGCCACTTGGTAAAGCGCCTCGCCCGGCATGAAACGCATGCCTTGTAGCGCCTTCTTCTCGGTGACGATGCCGGAAACCGGCGAGCGGAAAGTCAGCGTCCGCCGCGCTTCGCCGGACTTCGCCAAGGCCTTGACCTGCTCTTCCGAAATATCCCAGTTCTTCAGGCGCAACAGGCTGGAATCGGCCAGTTGCTTCATGCCATCCCGCGCCTGGCCGCCGGCTTCCTTCAGCGATTCGACGCCTTGGGCGGCAATCGCATATTCGCGCTGGGCGGAAACCAGTTCCGGACTATAAACCTCGAACAGCGGCTGCCCCTTGCCGACCGACTGACCGGTGACATTGACGTGCAGGCGCTCGACGTAGCCCTCGAACTTGGGAGAGATCGCATAGATGCGGCGCTCGTCCGGTTCGATACGACCGGCGGCGCGGACCACCTTGTCAAGGATGCGCAATTGGGCGGCTTCCGTCCGCACACCCAGTTTCTGCACTTTTTCAGTGCTGATCTTGATCTGATTGGCCGATGCTGGCTCGTCATCCTGTTCGCCTTCATAGACGGCGATGTAGTCCATCCCCATCGGGTCTTTCTTGGGCGTCGGCGAGGTGTCGGGCAGCCCCATCGGGTTACGGTAGAAGAGCAGCTTTTTTTCTTTCTTGGCCGGTTCGGCTGGCGCGCTGGCGACCTGTGCCGCATCGCCATGGGAGGCGCCGCCACGTCCGCCCAGCCAGTAACCACTACCGGCGGCCACGGCAACCGCAATAACGCCGATGGTCAGTCCCGCACCCTTGTTCATAGATCTTCCCCTAAAAGACGTTCGATTTCGGCCAGACGCATCTGGGCGTCGACTTGGGCCTTAAGCTGGTTTTGTCTGGCCTGCCGGATTTGGCGTTGGGCATCGAGCAAGGTGGCAAAATCCACCTTGCCGGTCTCGTAGCCGGCCAGCGCCGCCTTGAAGGTCAGTTCGGCCTGCGGCAGCAGGCTGTTGGTCAGCAGGTTTTCCGTGCGACGGGCGGCTTCAATGCCGGACAGCGCCTCGGCCAGTTCGGCGGAGACCTGGTTGGTGGTGGACTCCTTGCGCGAACGGGCGGCATTGAGCATCGACTCGGATTCCCGCTCCTGCGCCCGACGCGAAGACTGTTGCAGCGGGATATTCAGTTCGACCATCAACTCCCATTCCTTGATGGCGTTCTGGTACTGGATGGGGGATACGCCTAGCGTAAAGTCGGGATAGCGGTTTTTGTAGGTCAGGTCGCGAGATTTCTCGGCGGCCTTGATTTTCGATTCGTCGGCGAACAGTTGTGGGTTGCGAGTTCGCACGCGCTCTTCCAGCGTGGCGTAATCCAGCGTCACCGGCGCCGGCAGCTTGCGCAACTGGGCTGGCACCTGCAACGGCGCATTGTTTGGGCGAGCCAGCAAAGCGTTCAGCCGGGCATGCAGGTGGTGCTGCTCGGTTTCCAAGGCAATCAACTCGTTGCGCATGTTGGTCTGCTCGACTTGGGCGCGGATGACATCCTGCTGCGCCGCCAGGCCGCCGGAATAGCGTACCTGGGCGACCTTTTCCAGGCGGGTCATCAGGTCGAGGATTTCCCGGGTCAATTGCTCGTTGTGGTGCACGTAATAAAGCTGGGAAAAATTGACTTTGATCCGCCCGGCCACATCGGCCCAAGTGCCCAGCGCACGACCCTTGGCGCCGTCGGCTTCAAGCGCTGCAATCTCTCGCTTCAGGTCGCGCTTGCCGAACCAGGGAATATCCTGCATCAGCAGGTAACGGGTGCTGCCGACGCGACTAGGGGACAAGGTTGCATTCTGCTCACCGAATCGGGTGATGTCGCGCAACTCGGTACGAAACTTCGGGTCGGGCAAGGCACCGGCCGGCGTCACCCGCTCACCCGAGGCTTCTGCTTCGGCCTGCATCGCAGCGTATTCCGGATTGCGCGTCTTGGCGTAATTGATCAGGCTATCGACGTTCGCACCGAGGGGGGCCTCTTGGGCAAACACGGGCGCGCCAAAGGCGATGGCAAGCGACAGGATCAAAATGGGTAACGGCCTAAGTCGGCGCATGCGACCTCCCTGAAATATTTGTTTTATGGAGCATGCTGACAGCGAGATGGAATCACCCTCTCGCCGCCAGTCGATCTTGTTATTTGGCTGGTTCGAAATGGACGACGGTGATGGCACCATTCACGGTGTCGGCCATGAAGCGAATCTTATCGCCGGACTTCATTTGGTCCAACCAGGCGGTATTGGAAACCTTGAAGACCATGGTCATCGCCGGCATGTTCAGGTTGGTCAGCGGGCCGTGCGACAGTGTCACCTTGCCGGCGGCCTTGTCCACTTTTTTGACCTGGCCGTCGACCATTTGCATTTCAGCGGACGCGGCGGCCGGTACAGCCATGGCATGGCCGGCATGGTCACCTGCAGCCTGGACCGAAACGGTGCCAAGGGAGGCAAAGGCAATCAGGGAGGCGGTGATGAGTGTTTTCATGGGTTTCTCCTGTTGGAATCAATGTTTTGCAAAAATGCTGGTTTCACCGCCGGACTGGACCAGCAGCGTGTTGTAGGGAACGGGTTTCGAACTTTCCATGCCTGGCGAACCGGGGGGCATCGAGGGCACCGCGATGCCGAGGGCTTTCGGTTTTTCCCTGAGCAGACGCTGAATGTCGGCAACCGGCACGTGGCCTTCGACCACATAAACGCCCACCTTGGCGGTATGGCAGGAGCCGAGGCGGTCTGGCATCCCCAGTTGCTTCCGGGCTGCCGGGACGTCCATGACATTGTGCGCGCGAACCTCGAAGCCCGCGTCCTTCAGGTGGTCAATCCACTTGCCACAGCAACCGCAGTTCGGGCTCTTGTAGACATCGACCATTTCGCCTGCCGTTGCGGCGGAGGAAAGGCCGGCACCGAAGGCTGTGATCAAGGCGAGAACAAGGACGGGGTTACGCATGGCGAGGCTCCTGTTTGAATCGAGTGGCGTCAGTATGGATAGCCAATGCCAACAATTGGCTGTCCCGCTGATTACATTTTTGTAATGTTTGACCGCTTAGTGCTTGTGCGCTCCATGGTCGTGACCGTCGGCTTTTTTGCTCTTGCCCGCCGGCATTTCAGGCACCTCGGCAGGCTTTGCTTCGTGGTCGTCATGCCCATGGTCGTGGCCCGCGACTCCGCCATGCGAGTGCCCGTCGCTCGCCGCCACCAGTTGCTCATAAGCGGGCGCCGATAACAAAGGCATCTTTTGCAGAAAGGCTGCCAGATCCCAAATGGCTTCGTCTTCCATGCCGCCCTTCGACCAGGCAGGCATGCCGGAAGCCTTGATGCCGTGCTTGATGATCCAGAAATCGCGGGCGGCATCACGTGAAGGGGGTGATGTCGGCTTCTCCGACAGATTGGGTGGCGTGGGATAGAGCCCCTTGCGTATTTCCGAGTCGGGAGCCTCCGGCGACAAGTGGCAATTGACGCACATGGCCGCATAATTGCCCGCCCCGCGTCGGACCCGCTCGGGATCGGCAAGATCAGCCGGAACCTGGATATCACCGGTGCGGCTGGCAATGGCCCTTTCGCGGGCAAACGTCAGCGCCTGGTAGGTGAAGGAACTATGAGGGGTATCGGCCCCGACATCGACGATGCCGGACATGACGACACCGCCTGCTGTCGCGGCACCTAGACCAACGGCAGCCAGTGCGCCCAAAAATAGTTTGTGCATATCTTTTACCTTCGTTGAGAAAACAAGGAGCCTTTTGCGGCGATGACCGACATCTTGCGATCGCCAAACCAACATCTTGCTGACTTGTGGATTACATTTCCGTAATCTAGGCATTTAGCCTTCAAAAGCGACGGAAAATGCGCCATCAATAGCCAATGGATGGCGGAGAGAGCGATGAAAATTCTTGTGGTGGAAGACGAAACCAAAACCGGGACCTACCTCAAGCAGGGCTTGGTTGAGGCGGGATTCGTCGTGGATTTGGCCATCAACGGCCTCGACGGACTACATCTGGCGCTGACCGAGGCTTACGATCTGGCAATCCTCGACGTCATGCTCCCGGGTATCGACGGCTGGCAGGTGTTGCAAGGCATTCGCCGGGCCGGCAAGGAAATGCCGGTGCTGTTTCTGACGGCACGTGACCAGGTGGAAGATCGAGTCAAAGGATTTGAACTGGGAGCAGATGATTATCTGGTCAAGCCCTTTGCGTTTTCTGAACTGTTGGCTCGCGTCAGATCTCTTTTGCGTCGTGGCGGAAAAGCCAAGGAATCCGAGTTTCTGCGCGCCGCCGACCTCGAACTTGACCTTCTGCGCCGCCGGGTCAATCGGGCCGGGAAACGAATTGACCTGACCGCCAAGGAATTTGCCTTGCTCGAATTGTTGCTCCGCCGTCAGGGTGAGGTGTTGCCACGCTCATTGATAGCTTCCCAAGTCTGGGACATGAATTTCGACAGCGACACCAACGTCATAGAGGTCGCGATTAAGCGCCTGCGGGTCAAAATCGACGAAGGATACGAACCCAAATTGATTCGTACCGTGCGTGGCATGGGCTATGTTTTGGAGATTATTGATTGACACCAACCCGCAGTCCCTCACTGACGCTTCGCCTGACCCTGCTGTTTGCGCTGGCCTCGGCCTTTGTGCTGTTCCTACTTGGCCTGCTTATTGGCAATGCGGTTGAACGCCACTTCGAAGAGCAGGATTTGGATGTATTGAATGGAAAAATGCAGTTGGCGAGGCATATCCTGGAACGAAATCCGGGTAGTCAAGCGAAAGAGACGCTGACCCAGCAATTGGATGATGCGCTGACGGGGCATCATGGGCTGATCGTTGCTGTCTATGACCAGAATGGAGAAACACTGTATGCCAACGAATCCATGGTCTTTCCGCAGGAACTACTAAGCATTGGCGCGACATTAAAGCGCGAGCAGCCCGCCAAATGGAACAGTAACGACGGCCAGCCATGGCGGGGAATTTCCTCGATGGTCAAGCTAGGCACCGATGGCGGCGGTAGTTACACCGTGGCAATTGCCACAGAAATCACCCATCACGAGCACTTCATGGAATCTTTCCGGCAGACCTTGTGGGGGTTCATGAGCATGGCAACCCTGGCGATGGGATTGCTCGGCTGGTTTGTCGTCCGGCGCGGCCTATTGCCGTTGCTGGCCATTAAGCGCCAGGCTGCCGAGATTACCGCCAATCGCCTGCATACCCGCTTGCCGGTCGAAGCCATCCCACGCGAATTGGCTGATCTGGCCGATACCCTGAATGGCATGCTTTCGCGCCTGGAAGAGTCCTTTCAGCGTCTGTCGGATTTTTCATCGGACTTGGCCCATGAGTTGCGAACGCCGGTCAGCAATCTGTTGACCCAGACCCAGGTCACGCTCTCGAAAGCACGCTCGGCGGACGACTATAGGGACATCCTGGCGTCGAATGCGGAGGAGTTCGAGCGCCTGTCGCGTACCATTTCCGACATGCTCTTTCTGGCCAAGGCCGACAACAACCAAATCATCCCGAACCAGGAGCCGATCAATCTCGCCGAGGAAATCGGCGATTTGCTGGAGTATTACGACGTGCTTGCCGAAGAGAAGTCGGTTGCCTTGTCACTCTCTGGTGACGGCCAAATCGTCGGAGACAGATTGATGCTGCGCCGTGCAGTCAGCAATCTACTCTCAAATGCACTGCGGCACACGCCGAACGAGGGCAAGGTTACCGTTCGAGTCGAAAAAAACAGTGAAGGTAGGATTCTGGTCTCCGTCGAGAACACAGGGAGCGACATCCCGGCCGAACATTTGCCTCGCCTATTCAATCGTTTCTACCGTGTCGACAGTTCGCGCCTGCGCACAACAGAAAATTCAGGCTTAGGGCTTGCGATAACCCAATCTATTGTGTTCGCTCACGGCGGGGATGTGGGCGTCAATTCGGAAGGTGGAAAAACGCGCTTCACACTCTCTTTACCCTGTATCTATCAATAGTCATTGGTTACTCTGAAAAGACGACGATAAGCCAGGTCGATCTCTACCTCGATGCTGCCGAGCGGACCAATACCCGGCGTAGCTATGCCTCGGCTATCCGCCATTTCGAGATCGAGTGGCGCGGTCTGCTGCCGGCAACAATCGATTCGATCGCACGGTATTTGGCCACGCACGCCGAATCCTTATCCCTGAACACGCTCAAGCATCGCCTGGCTGCTTTGTCGCGCTGGCATCAGGAACACGGTTTTCCCGACCCGACCAAGGCCGCCAAAATCCGCCAGGTTCTCAAAGGCATCCGGGCGCTGCATCCTGCCCAGGAGAAGCGTGCCAAACCGTTGGAGTTGGATATCCTGCAGCAGACCAGTGACTGGCTGGTGCAGGCGACGGCGGCAGGCGTTGTCCGGGGGGATGTCGGCAGCACACTGCGACATACCCGCGACCGCGCCTTGGTGCTGTTGGGATTTTGGCGGGGATTCCGATCTGATGAATTGGCCAGCTTGTGTATCGAGTTCATCGAGATCAAGCCTGGCGAGGGCATGACCTGCTATCTCCCGCGGAGCAAAGGAGATCGCCAACTGGAAGGGCGAAAGTTCTCCTGCCCGGCACTCTCCCGCCTGTGCCCCGTGGAGGCAGTCGAGGATTGGCTGGCCTTGTCCAAACTCAAGGATGGCCCGCTCTTTCGCAAAATTGACCGCTGGGGTCATCTCTCAGAAACCGGCCTTCTCCCCGGAAGCATCATTCCCATGCTTCGCCAGTTCCTTGCGCAAGCGGGAATCGCCGATGCCGAAGCGTTCAGCAGCCACTCCCTACGCCGGGGATTTGCCCAGTGGGCAGGTTCGAGCGGGTGGGATATCCGGGAGTTGATGACCTACGTCGGCTGGCGCGACATTAAAGCCGCAATGCGCTATTTGGACGGGATTGATGTTGGTCTCAAGGCGCGCTTCGAGCAGGGTTTGGATCGTGCTTTGCCGGCTCCGGCAAAGCAGACGCCGCAACTGCCGGCCATTCCGGAAGTGGCACAGACGATCATCGAGGTATCGATCCAGCTATCTTCGTTCAACGGCAGCAGCCGAAAAGAAGCCAGTGCGTTACGCGACATGCTGGATACCGGTCTCGCCCGTTTTCAGGCGCAGCAAGTCGACAGCGATCGCGGCTTATATCAGCTATCCGTCCCGACTCCCTCGGCCAATATCCTGGACGATCATCTCTACGCTTTGCTGGATGAACTCCACCGCATTGCCGATGCCAAGGAATGTTTTCTGGAGGCAGTTTGCCGCGATCCATCAAGCGGCAAGCATTGGGATTGATCCAGTAGCATGACCCAACTTCACGAGACCGCGTATCCCCGCTTGAATGCGGACCCTTCCGCGCAGGATCTTGAAGAGGTCTACACCCTGACGCCGGATGAAATTGCCTTCATTGACCAGATCGTCAAACGACCAACGGCACGCACGGTGGCTTTTCTCTACCTGAAGCTTTTTCAGCGACTGGGCTACTTCATCCGTATCAAGGATGTGCCGACCGTCATCCGGCAGCACATTGTGGCCCAAACGGGATTTTCACGTCCCCCGAGGCTCGACGAGTTGTTGCAGTTCGACCGCTCAACCGGCCGCGAGCGGATGGTCGAATCGTTACGCCGCTTCCTGGATGTCCGCCCGCTAAATCCGGAGGGTCGTGCCTGGCTCCAGCACATTGCCGAGACGGCCGCCGACAATCGTCATGTCGTGGCCGACATCATCAACGTGATGCTGGAGGAACTGGTCCATCACCGCTATGAGTTGCCCGGCTTCACGGTTTTGGATCGATTGGCGATCCAGGCCCGCGAAAAGATTCACGAGGTGCATTTCGTGGGTATCGCCAACCAACTCGATGCCAAGGTCAAAGAACGGATCGACAGCCTGTTCAAGGTCAGTAAGGATGAAACTGCTACGACTTGGAACATGCTCAAGCGGGAACCGAAAAAACCAACTAACAAGGAAACCCGCTCCTACCTCCAACACATCCGGCGCTTGCAACTGCTGGTTGAGCAACTGCCCCAACCGGACATTCCCGTCCCCAAACTCAAGCAATATCGGTATATCGCTCGCTCCCTGAATGCCAGCGAGATGGCCGAACTGAAACCGCAGAAGCGCTACGCATTGGCGGTCATTTATATCCGCTCACAGTTTGCCCAGACGCTCGACGATGCAGCCGATCTGTTCGTCCGCATGCTCCAGAACCTGGACAATCAGGCACGTACCAAGTTGGGTGAGTACCAGCAAGAACACTTGCAGCGAACAGATCGTCTGATCGGGCAGTTGAAGGAGGTGTTGCTGGCATATCAGATCAACGGAACCGACCATCAGCGCGTGGAAGCCATCGGCTCCAGTCTGATCGCCGACGTCGATGACTTGGTGGCCATCTGCGATGAACACATGGCCTATGCCGGTCGCAATTATCTGCCGTTCCTCATCCACCCCTACAAGGCAGTGCGCGCCCAATTACTCAACTGCATCGAAATCATCAATCCGCAGAGCAGCAGCGAGGACGATACCTTGATCCGGATGATGAAGGCGTTGCAGGCACTGCGCAGTTCACGTCACGAGATCGTGCCGATTTCGCTGGTCGAACTGGAACCAGAGCGCGATCTCCAGTGGTTGCCCGCCGCATGGCGAAAACTGGTCGTTACTGAACGTGCCGACGGACGAATCGCCACCATCAATCGCCGCTACTTTGAACTGGCAGTCATGTACGCCATCCGCGATGAGCTAAAGTCAGGCGACCTTTTCATCCAACATGGCGAGCGCTATGACGATTATCGCGAACAGTTGGTTGACGATGAAACCCTGAATCGTGAACTGACTGAATATGGCCAGGTAACGGGCGTTGAAACCGATCCCAAGGCCTTTACCCAGGCATTGAAATCCGCCTTGCTGGAGACGGCCGAAGCCGTCGATGCCGAGTTCCCGGAAAATGCCTACGCCGAGATCGTCGACGGTCGATTGATCCTGAAAAAGCCACCGGCGAGCGAATTGCCGCCCGGCATCCGCCAGATTGATCATCTGATTACCGAGCACATGGAGAACGTCAGCATCGTCGACGTCCTGATCGATACCGAGCGCTGGCTGCAAATGCATAAGCTGTTCCGGCCCATGATGGGGACCGAAAGCAGGATCGACGAATTGCGCCCAAGGGTGATCAGCACCTTGTTTTGTTACGGCTGCAATTTAGGCCCCACCCAGACGGCACGCTCGATTCGCGGAATGAGCCGCAAACAAGTAGCCTGGCTCAACATCAAATACATGACCGAAGAGGCGCTGGAACAAGCCATCGTCAAGGTGATCAATGCCTACAACAAGTTCGAATTGCCTGGATACTGGGGTTCGGGGAAACATGCCTCAGCCGATGGCACGAAATGGAATCTCTACGAGCAGAACCTGATTTCCGAGCACCACATCCGTTACGGTGGCTATGGCGGTATCGGCTATTACCACGTCTCCGACAAATTCATCGCCTTGTTCAGCCATTTCATATCCTGCGGCACCTACGAGGGGACGCATATTCTCGACGGTCTGATGAGCAACACCTCGGATATCCGACCGGACACCATTCATGGTGATACACAGGCCCAGAGCTACACAGTCTTCGCTTTGTCGCATCTGCTTGGAATCAAACTGATGCCCCGGATACGGGGTATCAAGGATCTGGTGTTCCATCGCCCGGATAGCGATAAGAAATTTGCGCACATCGACGGCCTATTCACGGACGACATCAACTGGCAAATGATCGAAACCCATTTGCCGGACATGCTGCGCGTGGCTATCTCCATCAAGCTCGGCAAAATCTCGGCCTCGGCCATCCTGCGTCGTCTAGGCACCTACAGCCGCAAGAACAAACTGTATTTCGCCTTCAAGGAACTGGGCAAGGTGGTCCGAACCATGTTCTTGCTGAAATACGTGGGCGACGTTGAACTGCGCGGGCTGATCCATGCGGAAACCAACAAATCCGAACAGTTCAATGGTTTCGCGAAGAAGTTGTTCTTCGGCGGAGAAGGGGAGATCGCCAAGAACCTGCGTCATGAGCAACGCAAGGTGATCAAGTACAACCATCTTGTCGCCAATATGGTCATCCTGCACAATGTGGTGGGGATGAGCCGGGTGTTGAAGCAGCTACAGGCCGAGGGTGCGCTGATCAATCAGGAAGTCCTGGCTGGCTTGGCTCCATACCGTATGGAACACATCAATCGCTTTGGTGATTATGTTCTGGATTTCCGGCGAAAGGTTGAGGTGTTAGCGGATGGTTTTCGGATTCTCGAAGCTGAATCCGCGGCTTAGAGAAAAAACGGGGAATTTTTCATGATTCCCGGCCGACCCTCAAATAGTCGCGAGTGAAATCGGAATTTTTCGCATTTTCTGCGTCGACCGTAGCATCTTTGAGTAGTACCAAATTATTCAGAGTGTCTTCATAAGATTCTAAGCGCAGGTATTTAAAACAGTGACTAATTCCATCTCTTGAAACTGGTTTGCCATCCTCCCATTCGCTGGCATGAACAGCTTTTTCGATCCGTGGCTTTAATACAGTATTGAAATATGCAGCTTGTTCAATAAGGATATATTTTTTTTGATTGTTATCGTCAGGTTTGGATATGCCCGACGTGCCCTCGCGAATTGAACTTATAACGGCATGAGCTGTTGTCCCAGATCCACCGAAAAAGTCGAGTACCATTTTCCAATTTTTCACCATCGAAATTAGGTACTGCACAAGACCTACTGGTTTAGGAAAAAACGGATATTCCAAGCCGGCATTTTCAAGAAATGCACTCGTCGATTGTGTTGTACCTACGGAATGAATAATTGAAGTTACATAACCGCCATCCGTGGCTCGATCTTTTATTGATTCAATTGCACCGGTCTGGCTTAGGGCAAACCGTGTCAGTTGGTTTTTCGAGTCTTTTATTGATTGAAAATTATTGCTTATGAATTCTTCGCACTGAGCTTTCGAGCTCCAACCACTAGATGCAATAACACTGTTGGTTGTTTTGAAACTATCAACAGTTATATCTTCATTAAATTTTGGCCATTTTGATCGCCCTGTTCTCATTGCCGGAATTGTTCCTGACTCGAATAAGCAAGGAAAGCCCGCAGGAATAGCTATCTCACCCACAGGGTTTTTTGGACCATTTTTAACGATTGTATTTTGAATTTGATCATTAAAAACTTTACTGTCTTTGCTTAAGCCAGGCTCAATTACTGGTGGGTGAGCAAAGGATGATTCTTGTTGCGCATAAAGCAGGATATGTTCATGTGCAATTTTGACTTTTGCTTGGTTGTCAAAATTTCCGTCTGTTTTCCAGATAAAATTTGCAACAGAATTTTTATTTCCAAAAATGGATTCAAGTGTTAGGGAAAGGCGTGTTTGTTCATTCTCGTCGCAACTGACAAATATGCCGGCAGTTGGCTTCATTGTCCTTGCTGAAATGCTGATTCTGTCATTAATCATTGATAACCATGAAGATGTTTTATATTCATCTTTATATGGAAATCCATCTTTCCCTGTATTGTAAGGAGGGTCTAGATATATGCAATCAACTTGTGATTTTATTCGCTCAGCTATCAAATTAATGGCTTGAAAGTTATCCGATTGTATTAATGTGCCATCACATTTGTTGTCTAGATCGGAAATGTTGCCTATTAGTTTTTCTTTGAGTGATTCGTCATATAACCTGGTGTCGATAAGTAAATATTGGTTTTTCAATAAAAATCCATCTGTTAATGGATTGCTATATCCATCTTTGTCACACTTTATTTCGTCGATCGCAAATAATTTTACCCACTCTTCACGTTGAGCCTCATTGGCTGCAATTTCCTTGTATAAAGCTTTGGGTATGCGGTCCAGCGTTATGCAGTAATTTGTTTCTACGACAAACTTCTTTTTTAGCCAAAGTTTTTTCTGGAAGTCCTCAATCTGGGCAAGAAAATCGATAATCCGACGAGCGATCTTGCGCAGGCTCTGAACCTTCTTGAGGTAGGTTTCGACACGTGGCGCATCTGCGGCCTCGATGTCGTCGAGGCGCATGATTTCGTTCTTGATATAGAAATCAAGCTCGCGCCGTAGGAACCCACCCAAGTTTTTGTGGATGAAGTAATCCATGGTGTTGCGGCTGGTGTACTGGCCAAGGTATTTAGCTAGCAGGCTGCGGGTGGCCTGCTTTTCCGTCGGGGCCAAGGTAAAGAGGGCGTCGGCAAATGGCTTTGCTTCGGGCGAAGCTGCCAGTTTTTCTTTAATCAGCATTTCAGCTTCAGCCAGGCGCTTTTGTTGCCAAGTGCCGCCTTGGCCTGATTTTTCCGGGTCAGGGCGGTATTGGAAGTGGATGACCAGCTCTTGCTCTCCATGGCTGTTGGCTTCCAACTTGACCGGCTCCGGGGAGTGGATCAGGAAGAATCGCTCCTGGTCTTCCTTGACGTTGTTGTGCTCCCCTTCCGTTGCTTCGGCCAGACGGAAATGCACCTTCAGGGATTGGTCGGGCGCTGCGAAATCGAGGCCACCCTGTGTGTCTTGTTCGACTAGTTTTTTGGCAGCAGCCAGGTCTACCGTGTAGTTGGCCAGGTACTCGCTGGACTTGATGTAATACTGGTCCTTGTTGGCCCAATGCAGCATGACTTCACGGCCATCGTAGGGGATGGCGTAAGGGGCTGCACGGGTATCGTTCTCAGACACAAAGTAGCGCTTCGACATGAAGTCGCCCTTGTCGTAGTAGCGGCTGAAGAAACGGTAAAGGTGGTCGTATACCTGGGCATCGTCGGCCAAGGGTCCGCCGCCTTCCTGCGCTTGCTTGCGAGCGAGTTCGTAGTCTTTGCCGATGGGTGTGCCTTTGAGTTCCTGCTTCAGGTCACCGTTCGCATCCAGAGCATACTCTCCCAGCGTTTGTTCTACTTTGAGGCGGGCAGCTTTGAGCAAGTCGTGAGCGCTGGCCTGAGTTTGGCTGGCAAATACCTTATCGATCTCATCCTTGAGCTCGTTCTGAACAAAGGATTTGATCTGGGCACTGCGGGCGTGCAGGATGCGATAAAGGCCAAAATCGAGTTCGGGCTGATTGAGCTGGAACAGCTCTTCAAGCAGGGCGACAAATTTGTCTTTATGTTGGTTCATGGTGAATTAGCTCGGTTCGGCGGGACTAGCGGTGCGTCCCAATGCATTGGCGGCCTGACTCAGGCCGTCGAATATGGATTTGGCCAAGTCTTCTGGGAAATTGGCGGGTAGCTTGGCGGCTACCTCTGCGATGGCTTGGGGAGTTCTGGCAATCAGCTCGTCGATGAGTGCTGGTGCATCTGGCAGATGGCAGCGTTGGGCTGTCTGTTCAAAGTGATCGCGACGAATCTCTGACCATTTGTAATGGCGGTTTTTGCCGTCAATTGCCATGGCCATTTTGACCTTGTGCGAAGAAAGGCGCCCGGCACCATGCCCCATGACTGGGTGAGCGGAAAGCACGTCGTAGCGAGGGGTCAGGCGGTAAAAGCCCTTCGGCTCAATGAACACGCTGAAATTCTTGGCGTGACCATCGATTGCGGCAAGCATCCAGAATAAAACCTGGGTTCGAAAGAAGTCGCTCCGATCGATTTGCGCTTGGCTTGATCCGTTGAGTTGATCGAGGATCGGACGAATCCCGGGGCCGCCCTGGCTTTCGTATTTGATGTCTGGCGGAACACCGAAGACTTGCGCAAAGTCTTCCTGAGGGAGACGGAGAAGGCGGCCATCCGTCATCCAGCGGCGGTCAAAGCGTTCGACGCAGAGCGCTTTCATTTCCCCAAACTGCACAATCTCAGCGTTGGCGACGGGGATATCAAAAGCCTGCAATAGGCGGTGGCAAAGCCACTCGTTTTCAACGGAAGTCGATAGGTCAATGCCGCCTGGCATTTTCCCCATCGGTAATTTGAAAATATGGGTTGTCGGTGTGGCACCCAACGGGCGGCACCAATTCTCCTTGTGCCAAAGGAGGGCTGTTTTTTCCTGTGCGCCGGCAATGGAAATCCGGAAGGTGTCGTCAGCTTGGGTAAAGGTAGGCGCTGTTAGGGTGCCGGCCAGATGTTCCGCGACTTGTTCGTCGGACAGTGGCTCGCACTGGATGGCGTCGGTTGATGGCGGATTTTCGCCATCGGGCATGATCTGCAGGGCACCCACGCAATCTCGACCGATTTCGGCGAGTAAGCGGAATGCTTCTGTTCCGGTCGAGAAACGCTTGGCCAGCCGTTGCCGAATGTTGTCATTGTCCGGCAGGAGATTCTCAAAGTAATTGCGGACGAGATCGCCCTTGTACGGTGCTGTGGCTGGGCGAAGAGGCATGGACAGTGAAATCGGACGCCCTGACGGCGAAGCGAGCCATGTTTCATCGTAATGAAGTTCGTGCTCGCCCTGCGCTGTGACGATCCACGCGCCGACCCGTTGGCCATTCATCCAGAGGCTGAGTGCGCCTGACTTTTTGGGGCGCCGCATTACCACTCCTCGCTACTGCTGCTGCGCATTGCGGCGATGAAATCGAGGCTCATGGCGACGTCGACCGCAGACATATAGCGTAAGAGGCTATCCACGCTGCAGCGCCAAGGTTCGGTTTCCAGTAGTGAGATGGTCTTTTGGCCAAGACCGCTCTGCTTTGCCATCTGAATTTGCGTCAAGCCTTTTTGCTTACGCAATCCTTTTAAGGTGGGGCCGAGCTGCTGCTGGTTGGTAATGACGAAGGCCACTGCATACTCCGCGAAAACGTCGTATAGGGGATATTACACAAATATTCCCTTTGGGGTGTATTTATTACTTATACCTTGCAGGGTGTAATTCTTGATTTCGGGTGAGATCAGCTTAGCGACCAGCGGATTGTAAACAAGGTGTGGTGTCGACTAGCTCGGTGAAGGCGCTTTTCCAGGGCTTCAATCAGAGCGTCCCTACGCTCTTCAATTTCATCCTCGACGGCGAAGATTTCTTGCCGTTGGCGACGCTGTTCACCTTCCACTTTTCTGATTTCATCTTGCAGGCGCTTGGCTTCGTCCATGCTCTGCGCGATACGGGCTTGCCGTTTCAACGCTTTGAGTTTGAGCTTTGTGTCCTGCAGCAACTGTTCGGCGGCCAGGACGCGATCTTCCGCCCAGGCATCAAGTTTTTCCCGTTCTAGCTGGAAGAACTTGTCGTTTTGTTCGAGCGCTTGGGAAAGGGCTGCATCCAGTCTGCGGCGTGTATTTCCTTGTAGCACTTCCGGAATGGCCAGATCCAAGCTGTCTTTGTTTGCCGGAAGTAGAAAGAGCTTCTCGCAGCTTTCCTGATCAAGGAGTTCACCATCGTCAGTGATGGCAGTGAACACCAGATGCTCTTCGTGCTGGAAGCTATCCAGTTCAAGCAGGCTGAGCTGAAGCCATCCACTCTTGCCGAGCAATTGCTCCAGGAGGCTGATCCGTGGTTTTTGGCCGGCATAGCGGAAGTGCAGGGTGGACGCTGGCGCTTCTGCGGTTCGACCTTGTTCCAATACGTATTCGCCCAATGGATGGGTCAATCGATAGATTCGGGCGTGTTCGGGAAGCTGTTTTGCTTCGCCTTTTCGGATAAGTTGGTAGTTACCAGGCTGGATCTGCGGCAGCGGTGGGAGCTTGAGTTCAAACGCCAGCTTCTCACCATCGAAATAAGCTTTCCCTTCAAGAATGAACTGGGTCAGCTTCCAGAAAAGTCGGGTAATGCGATCGAGCTGGGTCTCCGCACGTTCGCGCTGACAGCGCAGGATGTTGTGGATGTCGGCATCGAAATGCTCAAGTAGCAGGCGTTCCGTTTCTGCCATGCGGGCTTGTATGTCTGCTTCCAGCTCGGCGCGCAAGGCAGCAAAGGCCGCGTCGATTTCCTTCGATGTGCGGCAATGGTCATAAATTTCGGCGATGCGCTTTTCGAAATCAATTCCGCTTTCAATGCTGCCCAGCACCTGATCCGAGGCACCAAAAACACCGTCGAACAGGTGAAATTTGTCTTGCAGGAGTTCGAGGACGCGCTGGTCGGCTTCGTTTTTCTGATTGAGGAAGTTGATGACAACAACGTCATGCTTCTGGCCATAACGATGGCAGCGGCCGATACGTTGTTCAACCCGCTGTGGGTTCCAGGGCAGGTCGTAGTTGATGACCAATGAGCAGAATTGCAGGTTGACGCCTTCTGCCGCCGCTTCGGTGGCAATCAGGATGTCGGCGTGTTCGCGGAACTGGTCGATGAGCGCGGTACGGCGGTCGACCGCGGGCGAGCCTGTGACACGATCGGTGCCGGTGTATTTGGCGAGCCAGCGTTGGTAGATGCCGGTAACCGATTCGCTCTGGTTTGTACCGCTGAAGGTGACAACCTTACCGGAGTGACCATGGGCTTCAAGATAGCGGGCCAGGTATTCCTGAGTGCGTCGGGATTCAGTAAAGATGACCGCTTTGCGGGCTGCGCCCATATTGGCCATGCGGGTGAAGCCCTGATCCAGCGCATGAAGGAGAGCGTGGGATTTTTGGTCTTCCCTGATCGCCCGAGCGACAGTCAGATAGTTTTCAACCTCGGCAATTTCGGCACGGAGAAGAGGGAAATCAATTTTGTCCGGATTGTCGAGCGCACTCTCTTCTTCGTCTGCTGCTTCGAGCAATTCATCTTCAAGGTCATCGTCTTCAACGAGGTGCTCGTACCACTCTTCATCAATTGTCTGGCGATCGAGCAATTTTTGCAGGCGGGTGAGAATGGCTTCCAAGGTCGTACTGACCGCCTCGGTGGATGAGGCGAGCAGCTTGCGCAGGATCAATGCGACCAGATGCTTTTGCCGTTGCGGGAAGCCATAGCTGAAATCCCGCTGGAGGTAAGCCGAAACCAGTTCGTAGAGACGCTGTTCGTCGTCGCTTGGCGTAAATGGTGTGGTCAGCGCATGACGTTGGGTATAGGGGACATATTCCAGAACATCACGTCGCAAGGTCCGCTTGATAAAGGGCCGCAGGCGGCGGCGTAAGTTGGCGATGTCGCCATCGCTATTGCCGAATTGAGCACGGAAACTGCGCTCGTCACCGAAGATATTTTCATCAATGAGGGAGGTAAGGCCATACAGCTCCATCAGTGAGTTTTGCAGTGGCGTGGCAGTGAGCAGGAGTTTTTGCCGGCCAGCCAGAGAGCGCTTGAGCGATTGGCCTGTTTCGTGACTCTTACGGTGGGCATTGCGTAGCTTGTGGGCTTCGTCGATGACCACTATGTCCCACGGAACATTGCCCAGCTGCTTTTCCATTCTCGCTGCGAAATTCAGCGACATGATGCTGATCATGTCACGGTCCAGCGGGTCGTATATGCCTTCTTGCCGGAGCTGTTTCCACGTCCGTGCGTCGAGCACTTGCGAAGGGAGGTTGAATTTATCGGTGAGCTCCTGTGCCCACTGTTTGCGCAGGGCGGCAGGGCAGATGACCAACAGGCGCCGGCGTCGCTCTGCCCATAGTTGGCAAAGTACAAGCGCCGCTTCGATGGTTTTTCCGAGACCGACCTCGTCAGCCAAAACGACGCCTTTGCTCAGGGGGTTTTGGAGAGCGAAAAGTGCGGCGTCGATTTGGTGGGGATTCAGGTCAACGCTGGCATCGAAAAGTGACTGGGAAATCCGGTCCTCTTCTGAGGCCGCCCGGCGACGGGTTAACTCCCATGCGTAATACTTGGCGTGATGCGCGGTTAGGCAAGGCTGGTTATTGTTTTCGCCGAACATGGTGAGCTTTCTTGCAGATGAATGCGTTCACTTTGAATGAAGCAGGCATATTACAGCCAAGTTTGGTCAAAGCCAGGTTACTAGTTCCCCCTCGTAACCTGGCTCAGTTCCGTCTACCGGCCCTGCTCAGCTTCCAAGAACTTTTCATGCCGTCTCTTCAAGGCGAATTCCGAAGGACGTGCGCTAGGCATGGCAACTTCAATGGGCTTTCCATGGAATTGCTCGTATTCCGTACCTTTGAGCGTTTTTGAGACTCGGATCGTCCTGCTTGGATCTACCGTAAGTAGATTCAAGTCGAAAAGTGTATGAATGTCTGCGCGCAGCAAAAGTCCATTCCGCGGGGAGTTATCCAGTGTTTCGGAATAGGCATCTATATGCGCTGCTTCTAATATCTCGACGACTTTGCTCTTGGAAATGCAACACATCCGGCTGTAGGCGGCCAGAAGCTCTCTGCGAAATGCCGGTTGCCCTTTTCGTGCCAGAACTGTTCGGAGGCTCCGCTCTGCTTCAGAGGCTGAAGGATTGTCGAATTCCGGAGATTCGGCGGCTAGGTCTTCGTCAGCTAAATCGAGACCCAAATGGTTTCTGAGAAGCTGGGCCGATGCTTCAGAAATGAGCCGGGGGGCCCTGAATTGTTGCGCATCAATGGACCCGTTTTCCTTAAATTTAGGCGGGTGACAATTCCCGTCGCTAATCAATTCAAGGGATCGCACGTCACTTGGCATAAGCGTCGCGCCGGCGCGGAAGTAATCTAGCCTGTCTTTGCGAGCCAGAACGTAGAGATCTTTTGCAATCAGATCTGATCGAGCCAATAGCTCGGAGGCTTTTTCCCTCGGTATAGGTGAACTAGCTGCTACTACCCTACCACCTACGAGCACTTGGCCATCTTTGACGGATATGACAAAGAGCTCATCGTCAGGCAGAATTTTAGAGAAAATTCCCCGTTCAGTTGCGGCGACATAGTCGATCGGTACCTGGATTCCCCCCCTGCTAGCCGATCTATATTCATTCCAGGTTTCTTCATTCCAGAGCAATGTGTAAGAACGCATACTGAAAAACTTTCGTATTAGTATTGTTTTGAGTGTTCGCGAATATTCTAGGTATTTTAAAGCCCAAGCTTGATGGGCTTGCTCAGCAGTAATTTTGGCCTATATGGCGATAGGCAGGGCAGCACAGTTCGTAACTACTCTGTGGCCGGTTTCTTAAGAAATGCTGGAATTTCCATTGGCCGTGGGATACCCCAAGTGCGCTCAAATTTTCTATCGTAATCTTCATCAGGTCCTACGAAAACGAAGCGCTCAAGCGTGTCTATTCCCGCCACAACAATCAGGATAGAGGTTCTGTTTTCCCCTGTTTCATCTTGAAAACATGCGTAGCCGGTTGCAGCTCGCAGGTGCCACCTATCCTTGAAATAAGCCAAGATGTGCTCAAAGGTACGATAGGTTCCCCCTGGGAGCTTTACGAGGAGTATTACTCCTCCTGTCTTTGAAAGATCGATAGTTTGATCTTCAATTTTCTGTATCAATTCAGCGCAAGTCTCTTCAAGCAACTCGCTTGGCGCAATGTCAGCCTCGAAAAATTCGATTCGCCCTGGTAGTGCCAAAATTTCGGCATAGTCGCCGGCGTCCAAATCAGGCCCATTGCATGTCAACCGCTGGAATTCGCTAACCTTGGTTAGCAAGGTCTCAAGATGATCCGGCAAAGAGCTTTTCATCTCTTCTTGAAAGCAACAGAGTTCGTCGTTGGTTAAAGCTAGTCTGGCCATTAAACGTCCATCGTCAGGTCAAAACTTCATATAACAAGAAAGTGAACAATACTGCCTGTTTGTATCGATGGAAGGACTAGCTATCCAGTACAAACAATTTATTACATGATAAGTCTTATTATCAGGTATGCGTTTATATGTCAAAAAGTGCATAATTTGGTTTATGGCACAGAATTTTGACCTCCTGCTCTCTGCTCAGCATTACACCCGCGCTGACTTCACCGCATTACGCGCATGGCTGAACAAGCTCACACTGAACCAAATCAGCTCACTTTATTACACCGAGGATGATCTGGAAGCCCTTGGTTGCCAGACCGAGTCACTGCTGCAAGCGCGACTTGAAGAATTGCGCGACCGCCTGATACAGCGGGCAACAGACAATAATCCGCATCTCGCCGATCTCTTGAGAAATGCGCGACGTGGCGCCACTTGGTCAAGTAAGTTAGTCGATTACCTGGTCCATGCTGCAGATCAACAGCTCGGCCAACCGAAAACATCCGATCCAATTTCCGCCTGGTTTCGCCCACAGGTCGCACAAGTCCTTCGAATTGAGGGAGTTAAGACCTTATCTGAGCTCATGGACCTCATTCATGTGAGAGGATTTGGCTGGTGGAGACCCATCCGACGCATTGGCGCTGGTAAGGCCGCGATCATCGAATCCTGGCTGGGTAAGCATGACAACACGCTTGGTCCATTACGCTTCGCCGAGCAGAAGAAAACGTCTGAATCCTGTGTGGTGATACATCCAGGCGATACGACGCTAGTTCCGATTGAACGTATCCTCCTGCCAGAAGCCTTGGATGGTCGCAATGGCCTCAATCGGAATAGGCTGTTTTGCCTGATCTCGGCTCGTCACGACCGTGATGCGATCGACGCCTACCTCTACAAATTCAGGGACCAAGAGAAAACACGCCGAGCCTATCAGAAGGAAATCGAGCGATTCTTATTATGGTGTATCACAGTTCGTGGTATCCCCATGTCCTCAGCACTGCATGAGGACTGTGAAACCTACAAGGACTTTATAAAAACCATCCCTGAATCCTGGATCGGACCCAAGAAAACCCGATTGAATGAGGCCTGGCGCCCATTTGCCGGGCAACTCGCCGCATCCAGCCAGCGCTACGCTATCCAGGCGATACGATTTTTCTTCAACTGGTTGGTCGATGTCCGCTACCTGGCAGGCAATCCATGGGCGACCGTTTCTGATCCGCGCGTCTCAAGCAAAATCCTGTCGCTTGATATCGATAAGGCCCTCCCCAATACCCTCTGGGAAAAACTCATTCACCAAGGGGGAATATTGGATCAGCTTTGCGCCAGCGCAGACGTGATCCTGCAAAAACGGTATCGGATGCGCGGTGCCTCGGCGAAGCTTTCCATGTCCGCCCAGTTCCGATTGGTCCGGGCAGCCTTATTGTTGATTGGTGACACAGGGATTAGACGAGAGGAAGCCGCCTATGCTACCCGCGACAAACTCAAACCCATCGCTGGTTCGCAAGACCTCTGGGAACTCGATGTCTTAGGGAAGCGAAACAAGTGGCGGACCGTTTTTCCATCTATGCGAGCCATTCATGCACTGGAAGCACACTGGCAGGATAGGGGGCAGGATTTTTCTTTTGGGTTGGCCGAACGACCGCTGCTCTCGCCTTTGATGTCGCTCCAAACAAAAAGTGGCTTGGCCAAGCAGGGACAAAGGGATCGGATCCTGCCAGATCACGGTTTTTCTGTAGATGGACTTTATCAGCTCGTCAAAACGGCCCTAAGACGCATAGCAGATGATGACGGCTTCGATCTGGACAACTGGGAACGAGAGCATCTCAAGAAAGCAGCCCCTCATGCATTCCGACATACATTTGGCACACAGGCAGTGGCCGGAGAAGTCCCTTTAGATGTGGTTCAAAAAGTATTAGGGCACGCCAGCCTGCAGACAACCACGATCTATGTTCAGGCTGAAAAGAAGCGAAGCATTGATGAACTTGGAAAATTATTCAGAGGCCAGCAGGGTTGATGTCCGGCTTATGAAGTAGTGGTAAGGCCACAATGCGGGCTTGGGGGAAGATACTGAGCTGTTTGCATGGTTATTGAACGGGCCCAAGCAGCTGACTAACACCTGTTAGCATCTTCATTTTCAGGCAGCTCTGACACTGACTCTAACCATGACGTTCGTCAGAATCACACAATATTCCTATCCGAGAGGCCATTACAGCTTTATCCATAATGATGATCGCTTCCAGCATCGTATCGATGAACTCTTTCTGACTATTGCATCCGCCCATTACAAGATACGTTTTGCAACCTTCACTCTCGCTCTCTATCTGATACTTGTCTTCAGCAAACTCATTAAAAATATCAACCATAGGCTCATGGACAGAAAATAGAACCGTTGTTCGCCATGGTGGTTCTTTAGGTTGATTCAAGAATAGCTTGATACGGTGCTCCCCCTTAACACTCAGCTTCCCGTATCCTGCATCAATCGAATATCGGTCTGACTCTTTGGTGAGTTCTGCAAAAACAAATTTGGCTGTCTTGGCGATCTTCATTTTCCAACCTAGAAATACTGAGTATCTGTTAAAGGGCCCGATGTTGTTCGTAAAAGCACGACGATTGATTTGGATTGTGCGAACAGAAGTTTAGCGACAACTATTTGGTGGCGCCAATAAATCGACGCTCACACAAGGATTTCGATGTGAGGGAACGATTAAGCATTTGAAGATTGCCGCCTTGATGGCCATGTGTGTCAAATCAGCGGCACGATATTCTTTCCTATTCAGCCTAAGCTCTGAGCTTAATTTGCTGTATGTCCTGCTCATCCAGATCAAACCACTCACCATTGATACGCTTACTTGAAAACATTTCGTGGTAACGGCGTTCAGCTGCATGACAGTCATCAAACCAGGCACAAAAAGGAATGGTATAGACAAATGGTAGGTGCACACCAAATGCCCTCATTCGTGCCGGCACATTGCGCGTTCTTCCAACTTTGTAGCCATATGCGGACTTTAAAACATATACAACGCCAGCAGTTGGGCCGGTAGTTGCTTCCCCAATAACCTCAATAGGGTTGAGTCTCTCAACCGCGATCCTGCTATTGCTCGCTCTTCGTAGCCCAGTTGGTCGGGTAATCATTGATGTTTGGCCGCGTAGCTCCATACCCTCAAAATGCTCTTGCCAGAGCTCGTGCAAGCCATAGTCAGCAACTTTTTGGGGTGCAAATCCAAACGAACCAGCCAGCCAAAAACTGCGTCCTTTGCTTGCATTCACCCATATTTGGGCAGTGGTAGGCCTCCACTCAACATCAAGGTTTTTGCCAGCGACGCCAGTAATGAGACCCAACCATTTAAGCATCCCCATTTGTTCGCTTTGATCATAGGCAGCAACAGTAATTCCATGCCCACGCGTAGGTGGCGATGCCTGATTGGCCAGTTGTTCTGGCAAGGCAAAGGTTGATGAAGGCTGGAGTGACTCTACATACAGATCGCAAGGTACACGCCAATATTTGGCAGGGGACAACATTACATGTATCTCCATGTCTAGGAATGCAGACCCAATCAACTGGATGATTGGCCCAAAATCATAGATGGAAAAAAGCTCACATCATGTCGTCTATTGAACATTGATGTGAGCTCATTTGGTTAGCAAAACATTTAACCTGTAAATGTTTTCTGAGACAGCGCCCGGGCGGGCAGTCGATATCAGCCGATCAAGTCAGCGAGATTCTGCTCAAGTAACTTTGCCAGCTTTTCAGGAACGATACCCTTGGCATCAATCGTCGCACCATCCTCGGTAACAACAATTCTGACTGGTGAATATCCAGGGTTCTGAATTTTCAGTTCGCGGCGATAAGTGCGAGGCCGCTTAACGGAAAGCTGAAGCCGGATCCATTGCACTAGCTGGTTTTGCGCCTTGATCTTGCCACTCACCAATGCTGCGAATGCATTGGTAACCAGTTCAGGGCAGGTTTGATTGAATTCCAAGCTATCCAGTTCATAGGCCAGCTTATAGCCACAACATGCCGGCGCAGTCTGGATGATTTGAATGGCCTCAGCTGGCAGCTTACCGAACGCCCGCAACTGAGAAATTTGGGCAGGCGATACGCCAAGCGTCGCAGCGATTTCACGACCTGTCTTGCAGGCGCCAGTACGTTCCAACATCAGAATCGATTGATAGCGATCCCAGTCAGTAAGATCCTTCTTTATCGCATTGTCTGCTGTCAGTGCAATGGCAGCTTGGGCGTCACTCATATGCTTAATCAAGACGGGGACTGTCGTCCAACCCAGCCTCAAAATAGCCTGAACACGATGATGCCCCGTTATGATTTCGAAAGATTTAACCTGTAAATTTTTGTCAGCCTCCAAAAAAGTCGGCACAGATTTAACCTGTAAATCTTTGGCTGGATTAATCACTGATCGAACTACGATTGGGCTGATCAAACCGGAAGTCTGAATGCTCTCTGCCAGGCGATCGATATCGTCTGACGAAGCCGATTCTCGCACCTGAAACGGCGAGCGATAGAGTAATTCCACTGGAACATCCACAGAGCCCGGAGGAACCAGTTCTCCAAGAATTGAGTCTGCAACTTCGTCCTGGATTACTTCGCGCGGACGACGCCGTCCCATGCTTTCAGCCAAAGCCTTGTCGTTTTGTTTTGCCATTATGCTGCCTCTGACTTCTGGAGATTGGCGATCTGCGTAATTTCTCGGGCGATTTCCACGAGCTCTCTGGAGCAGTTACATTCACGGTCATATTGGAGAACCGTTTGCCCAGCCGCCTGGCTCTTACCAATATCGGCTGTCTGGGGAAGAAAATGTTCGAGGACCGTGTCGAAATAATCCCCAATGACGGCCTGTGTGATCTTGCAGAGCTTTTTACGGCCATCATGCTTGGTCAAAATAGCGCCACCGAGTTGCAACTTGGCATTCACTGTTTTGGCCTGATTGACAAATTCGATCATGTCATCGGTTCCAACCAGGGCGAGTTTACTTCCCGACTCCACTGGCACGAAGATCGTATCGGCTGCAGCCAGCGCATTTGCAGTCAGAAACGAGAGCGCCGGCGGCGTATCCAGGATGATCACATCGAAAACATCGCGTACGCTGTTCAGCTTTTGCAGTAACAGCGATGTCGATGAAAACGGGGTTGTCTGAAGATCCCGTTCCAAACGGGCAAGCTTCAGTGTCGAACCAATCAGGGACACACCAGGAATGGTGGTCTTCTCAACGATCGCAGAGGCTATCGATTCCTTGCCTGATAGCAGTTTCTCGACGGTGACTGCCGGGGTGTCGTCAAACCCGTAGATCAGTTGCGTCGCATTTCCTTGCGGATCAAGATCGACAAAAAGAACGCTGAATCCTTCGCGCGCAAGGGCGTCTGCAATATTGACGGAGAGCGTGGTCTTTGCGACTCCCCCTTTATGATTGGCGAAGACCAGGGTTTTTGCAGGCATCACTATTCCTTTTCTCAGAGAATTCCGTGATGCTATCAACTATCCTGATAAATACAACTAACGACTTTGAAGAAAGCCTTCAAACGACTTAGTTTGTCGCGTATTTGCATCTTCATACGCAATTGGCAGCGTCTTGAAGAGTTTGGCATGCGGTGATGCACGGAATGCAATCCAAGCCTCTTCCAGAGCAACGCCGGTAGGGATCGTTACCTTAGGTGCCAGACTCATATCTCGAATGGCTTGCAACTCTAGGTCGCGCTGCTCTTTTGCCTTGGAAGCCACCTTCTGTGTCTCCAAGTTCTTCTTTTCCAACGTCCCAAAGCGGTAACCATCGCGAATGGCCGTCATCAGGTACTTGCCAGGGTAATTGACCTTCGATGTTGCGCAACGGTGCCGAACAAACTCTATCGTTTCGCGAAGCCGCTCATCCGTCCATACCTCGCGGTTTTTTGCAATTTCGTCGAGCTCGACATCGGACAAACCAAATTCCTTGGTCAGGACTTCATACAACTCTTTGGATGCGGCCACCGAAGAAAGCAACATGTGCTTGCACGATGCTTTTACTGAAAATCGAAGATGCGAATAGAAACGTCCGGTGCGCTTCAGTTCCAGGCTGACTTCAATGTCCGAGATGTTGTTAATTTGATCAATCGCTGGCTGAACGATATCGCGTCGGAAATAGCGAAAATCGTTGGCACTCTTCAGACCATCAACCTTGATCAGGCCGCGGAATTCATCGATATGCCACCATGGGGATGAACCCTCGCCCTTGAAAATGGAAAGGCGTTCATAGAGCTCCAAGGCGTAGATAGACGAAAATCCAGCCAGAATGCGCATGCTCAGCAGGGAATACCGTTCAGGATCACGCAACTGTCCTCGAAGTTCGCTCGGGATTTTGAAACTGATCTGACCTTTCCGAATACCTGCCGCACCCAGCATAGGAACGGAAACCCAGTTATCTTCTTCAGGATTGACTGCATCAACCACATTCACTTGAACGGCCGATTTCTGAGCCTCTCGGATAACGCGTTTTAAGTGCGTATTGTTGTTTGAGTTTGAGTAATTAATCAGCCACTTGAAATATCGCAAGTCATGAGTGTGCGTTTCAGCATCCGGGTCATGTTGGGCAATAAAATACACGCCATTCAAAATTCGCCTGGCCAACAAACCAACATCACTCACATCAACCAAAAGCGAACTTTTCCGCAGATGGAAATCCTGTCCAGCCTCGGTGATAGAGGTGTCCGTTGCATCCATGGCCTGGAAGATATCGAGGGCCAATTGCTGCTGAGTCGTACTTTGATGTGAGGTTATTTGGCTCATATTTAGCTCGAAGGCTTGTGTTAAGCCAATTTCCAGCAAATAGAGTGAGTTGTCAAAACAATTGATCTCACATCAATGATGTTTTGACCATCTCATCCTTGAATCTACCTATAGAACCAATGGCTCTCACATGAATGGCTTTGCTTGCTGGTTGTTTTTCTTAAATACTTTAAAAACTAAAGTCAGCAACAACAGGAGTATCTGAAAGAGTGGTTTATCAATGGCTTAGTTCGTCATGTGAGACAGGTTGGGGCCTGATGTGAGCATTCTTGGCCCGTTAAGTGACCATTTTTGGTAAGCCAAATGTGCTCACACCATTGCTTCTGAACAAATCCACTTGGCTCATCCGCACCAAAACGTCTCACATCAATGGCCAACGAGGCTCACATAAAACTACCAATGAAGCTCACATCATCGATACCAAAAGTATTCACATGAATCTTATGTGTAGGTACTTACTATCGCTTTAAGTCTTTTAAAACATTCATGTGTGTTTTCAGAAAGTAGGCATTCGATACAAATTCCTTGTCCCAAATTACCTCACATCAATTGTTTTGTTGTTCGTTGAGCCACCTGAAAGTTCACGGGACTCAAAGACCTTGTTTGGCGTGATCAACGACTGTCAGTTGTCTCGCAAAGCTGTCGGAGAGATCAATCTTGCCTCTGCTCCGAATCCACGTATCCAAGCGCGTAACTCGATCGTATGCGGAACATTCGCACATACCTCAAACCAACCATCGTCACATTCTCTGATGGCTTGATCTTTAGAAAGCGGCGTATCGATAACGGCTGTAATCGCCGATTTGGTGAGTCTAAGGATCAGTTCAATCGGTGGCCCAAGTACAAAATTTAGACCTCCTGCTGCAATGTATTGGTCGATATCAAACCCCGGAAGTTGCATGCCTGGCTCGTCAATCACTTCAGCTGATGCCATTCGATGCAGCAGCATCTGGAATGGTTGCTCACGGTGTCCAGTAATCGCGATCAAGTAGATTAGGGAGCCACGCTGAACCAGCACTAATGGATCAATATTGTGCTCGCGCACTGTTTCAGATCCTTTGGCACGATAGGAAATCCTGAGTCGTCGTTCTTCGAGCAACGCCGTATAGACGGCGGCCTGAACTTCCGGGTCTACCTTGGGGGGCAACAAGGGCATGCCCCTTGGAATAATGCGTACTTTGCCAGGCCAGTTTGTGACAGACATCCCGCTGTTGTCCAATACCCGCGACGCGGAAGCAAACCAAGGCTTAAGTACAGCCAGCGTCGTCGCCGGTAGTACCGGCTTGAGATGTTCTTCGACCATCTTGAAAACCATGGCTGTTTGCGGGTCTAGCCCTGGTATGTCGAGTACCCCCGCATCTTTTGACCACCACCACCCTTGTGGCTTGCTGTCATCCGACACAAGTGGAAAACGCTCCGACAGTTTAATCAGATCACGTTGAATAGTACGCAGTGAAATCTCGTATCCGATCCCTTTCAGCAAGCTTCGGAGTGAAACCGTATCAATCCGGCGCGGGTAACGCGGGATATATCGCAGCATTGCCAGTGTTCGATCCAAAGTATCCACATCATTTCCTCAAGGTCTTTCGATTAGCTTATCACCGCAAGCGACATGAACTGTCGCTTGATCGATCAATAATGTGGGCGTCTCGTGATAACAGGAGCTAACGGATGCTTGAGATCGCCTTTTCGCAGCACAGCGGAAAAGTTCATCGCAGCCAGCAAGATGCATTGTGGAATGGCGAATGCTGCATTCAGTCTGGCAACTTGCTACCAACATCGCTAAAGGTCGGGAGCCCTTCCTTGCTGGCTATCGCTGATGGCGTTGCGATTAGTCCGGTACCGCACTTGGCCAGTCAGTTCGTGATTGAGCAACTAGCAGTCTTAACAGCAGAAAACGGCCTTTCACGCAAAACAGTCCGTGAAGTGCATGGCAAGCTATGTGACCGCTATGCCCATGGAAGAACCTTCGGAACCTCCACAACGCTGGTGGCGGCCACCATCGCTGCTGACGTAGTAACCATCGTAAATGTTGGTGATAGTCGGGCTTATCTCATAGGGGTGATGGATACATGGACGGCTGTGTCACGTGACCACACCGTACTGAACGAGCTGATCGATGCAGAGCTCGCTGATCCTGACACGGAATACGCCAGTCTCTACAACGCCTTGTCAGACTGTTTGGTTGCCGATCACGATGAAGACCAATTTGCGATTCATCTAGCCCAGGTTCAACTAAATCGAGGGGCGTATCTCCTGCTCTGTTCGGATGGCGTACATGACACTTTAGGCGAAACACGTCTCAAAGCCCTATTTGATCGAGCGAACGAAGCCCAGCGGCAAGTTGAAGTTTGGCGCAACGCGATACTTCAAGCAGGTGCGCCGGACAACTTTTCCATCATCCTTGCCCGTCTTGTGCCGGATTCGACAACCTAACCCACGCATATCGAGCAAAAAATGAGAGTACGCATTCATCGTGGCACCAAGCAGATTGGCGGTACATGTGTCGAGCTTCAACAAAATGAACGACGCCTCGTCCTCGACTTTGGCCTACCCCTAGATGGGCAGCCACATGATAAGAGCCTTGTGCCGCAACTGGCGCTCGATGATGTCGATGCGATCGTTATCTCTCATCCGCACATTGATCATTACGGGTTGCTCCATCATGTTCCTGCTGAAACGCCTGTCGCGATGGGGGTTGCCGCGCGTCGGATTGTCAGCACGGCAGCGCCTTTTACCGGTCAAGTCCTTCCATCCTTAGCCGGGCCTGTACTCTCCCACGAGAAATCGTTGAAGCTCGGCCCGTTCACTATCACGCCATTTCTGGTTGATCACTCAGCTTTCGATGCTTACTCGCTATTGATTGAAGCTGGTGGCAAACGTCTCTTCTACAGCGGCGACTTTCGTGGACATGGCCGTAAAAGCCAGCTTTTCGAGCGCATGCTGTCAGAGCCTCCGGCCGAAATCGATGTGTTGCTGATGGAAGGATCTTCTTTAACCCGCATGGCGGCCGATCACCACTTTCCCAGTGAGTGCCACGTGGAAAGTCAGTTGGTTAATACGATCAATAAAACCCCTGGTCTTGTGCTGATGCACACTTCCGCCCAAAACATTGATCGTGTCGTTTCGCTCTACCGCGCTTGCCGGAAAACAGGGCGCACCTTAATCATTGATCTCTATGCTGCCGCTATTCTGGAGGCCACCGGCAAGGCCCATATTCCACAGTCTGACTGGCCTGGAGTTGCCCTGTTCGTCCCCGAATCACAACGAAGACTGATCAAGCGAAATGGCTGGTTCGAGCTCCTGGATCGGCACAAGAAGCATCGCATTTTCCCGGAATCACTGAAATCGCTAGCAGCAAATAGTGTGATGCTGTTTCGCCCAATGATGATGGCTGATCTGGAGAAATCAGATGCTTTGCATGAAGCTAGTTTTATCTACTCTCAGTGGCTGGGTTATTTGGAGTCAGGAACCTATCACGAGATGGAGAGATGGCTATTTCGACATGGCATCCCGATGAATCATATCCATACCTCTGGCCATGCCAGCCCGGTTGACCTTCAGAGGTTTGCCGCAGCCATGGCACCGAAATCCATCGTACCTATTCACAGTTTTGCCCCTGAAAAGTATGAGCAATTGTTTGAGAACGTCATCTATCGCAACGATGGTGAGTGGTGGGAGGTCTGAAATGGCTGAGTTGAACGATGCGGTCTATCAGGAATTTGATGCCATGATCGAGCGAGGGTGTCGTACTCGAAAACTTAGACTGAGGTGGACATCGGCACTACAGTCATGCCAGGTTGGCGATTATTGGGTTGTTCCGCTGACGACATCGAGTGATCTTCGCAAGGAAGGTGCTGCGATGCGCCACTGCGTTGGCTCTCAAGACGTTTTGTGCGCCATGGGTGGTTACGTGATTTTTTCTATTCGCGATCTGGACAATCGTCGCTTGGCGACTATGTCGCTATTTTTTGATCAGTATGGATGGCACCTAGAGCAGCTCAAAGGGATGGAAAACGCTGAGGTTACCTACCATGAGGAATCGTTTTATAACGGGGAGCGTACTGAAACTATACGAGAGCCCACTGAGTTGTATTTTGTTGCGCAAGAAATTCTCAGACAATATCGCGCCACCGCAATCAGCTGATCCTCCGATTTCAATTCAGGGAAGAGTCCATGAGCCAATTTAGACGACAACTACCAGGACTCGACATGCTGGCAGCCTATGCACAAACCACGGAAGGTCAGTGGTGGAAGGATTTGCTGGAACTCTGGGCTCTTCCCGGCATGGATGCAGGCACAATGGGCTTGCGACTGGCTATCAGGGACAACTATCTCAATTTTTATCGGAGAGGACAGTCGGTCGCCCGGGTTTTCATCGGTAGGGATGGAAAACTGTCGGCATCAGTTCATCTCAAATACCTGGGTGCGGACAACGTGCTCGAAGGTAAAGAGTATGCACGTCTGGTGGACGGCGCCTTTGTTTCAGTTTCTCACCCGGGCATTCCGTTTGTAGACGGTCAAACCTTTCCTGCAATCATCCAGAAAACAGAAGGCTGGACTGGGAAGGAGAAGTATTTTGTTGATTTAGCAGTGGCACATAACGCATCAGTCGTTGATCTGGAGGTGGGCTTGCCCAGAATCATTGATGAAGGTGGTGCCCCGCGTATGGACTTGGCCGTACTGGAAAGGGGCGAGCATTCAGCGCAGATCCGTCTGGTTTTCTGGGAAGCAAAGACCATCGATGACTCACGCCTGCGAGCGACGAATCCGGATACGGCTGAGGTACACAGTCAACTGGCCAAATATGTTGACTACATGAGTGACGATACCAGGCGCATTCATGCGGAAAACGAGTATCGCAGAAACTGCCAACTCATTGTCGAGTTGGCAAAGTTAGCCGGGAAAGACGATTTTCTATCACCCTTGATTCACGAAACTGGTAATCCGTCTGCTGACTTCTTTATCGATCCCGTGCCGCGCCTGGTCATTTTTGAAGGAAAAACCCAAGTCAAAGGTAAGCCTTGTGAAATTCGGCGTGTCAGTACATGGAGTCGATACCAGTGTTCGCTGGATAGTCGTTGGAAAGTCAAAGTGTTTGGGAATGAAACACGTTTCTCATTGGCTTGAATGACGTCTCATTCGTGATGTGAGATTCATTGTGTCGTGCAGCGGCATGACGCTAAGCCGACAATTCAAAGAGAGCGTTGAGAAATCCGTTCTCTCATTGGCGTCCGCGTTGGAAATTCAGGCTATTTGCATTCTGAGGTTGGAAACCAGGCGATAGTGGCACCTTGGAACTGATCCGTTTTGTGCAAAAGCTGGTTGCCCAGCACGGAAGCCCCGAGGCCCATTGTGTGCAATACGGGGTTGGAATATCGAATGGCCAGTGGCGGCTATCCAGTTCAGTAGCGGCCATTGGCCTTTTGAAATTCTATTTCAGCACCCGGCCAACTGCGGTCATACGGCGCCTCCTGAAAGCTGTCGTCTGAACGACCGCATCGGAAACCTGACGGAAGGCCTAAGCCGCCGTTCGACCAACTAGCCGACTTGTTATGCAAGGTACAAATTTGTAGGCATCTGCGAAGCAGTCATAGGAAACGGTTGGTTCAAATTGAGTGCGCTTCTATCCGATTGTTCTGGGATCTCATTGGCATAAATCGAAGTTGTGGCGGTACAACGTTTTTCTCAGTCTTCGTAAAACCACCCTTCTTCCTCGCTCCTCTCCCAGTTTGCTTGATCGCTGCTCATTTCAGCCCATATTAGCGGCAACTCTGGATCTTCAAAGGTGTCGTCAGAAGGTTCTATCCATCCATCTTCCCTGTCATCTTCTTCGTCAAGTTTTGCTGGTCTTGTGAACTTCGGATTTAGAAAGGCAGCGTATCCGTATATCGCTAACCAAGCTTGTTTAATGCTCCGCGCTTCAAACAAGCTTACGAGCAAAATTTCCTCGTAAAGCTCAATCAATCGATTCTCTCGTGCCAGATAAATCCGGATTTTCCCCTCGTCGGAAATATTTCGCTGGCCCGCAGGGTCAAAAACAACAAGCCCTCTGGAGCGATGAATTGCCACGCCAACTTGCCGATCGCGGAAGGGCAGCACAGTTAAAACAGGGGCATGGAGGTTCATCAGAATAGAATACCCAATTAGGATCAAGAAAGAATAGCGGAAAATCGGGAGGATCTAATCATGCAAACGCTACATCTTCTCAACTTCTGCCTGCACCGAATCGATGCTCAATCGGAGTTACGAAATGAGTGAATCGGAACAGCGGCCCAGGGTGTTCGTCGCCGACCTCATTCAGCCCGGCGATATAGTGCTAACGACCACGCCCGAATGGCTGAGTCAAAGAATCCGCAAGGTCACAGGCTCGGACATCTCTCACGCCATGATTTGTGTGGGTAAGTCGAGCGTAATCGATTCCACTGGCGATGGTGTTCACGCACGCAATCTAGAGCGACTCATTCTTGAGCCAGGCTGCGCTGGTCATGTGCTGCGACCGGTGAATTCACTGACGACCGAACAATTGCGCTCCTTGATTTCCTTCGTCAGAGCTGAGGTTGGAACTCGATACACCATGGCCGGTGCAGCCAAGAGTGTGCTGGCTGGTTTCGTTGCAGGCCGCAGGCAATTTTGTTCCCGATTAGTCGCACAGGCCTATCGCGATGCAGGTGTGAACTTGGTATCCGATGCAGATTTTTGCCACCCCGGAGAGCTTCTGAAGAGCGTGGCACTTGTAGAGGTACCAAATGTGCTTAGAAAGCTTAGCCTAGATGAAGAGATCGACTGGCGTGAAGACATTGATAACGTCCTGGCCATGCGTGACTCCACAAACGCTCTGCTTCGGGACGCCCGCAAGCTGTGCCCTGAGATTGAGTCGCTTAACGACATCGATGCCTATCTCGTGGAGCATCCAGAGGGAGATGCTCCCCTGGTGGAAGCCTTGCGATCTTCAAGGTACCTCGAACTGTGGCGCGATGAACTCAAAAGGAATTCGTGGCAGTACGACGTCGTCTTGATGGACGAACACAAAGACTCGTCCGACCGCATGCAAAGGTATTGCGAAGCGCTATTGGCGGACGAGGATCTGTGCCAAAACCGTTTTATCGCGAACCATGCAGGCTACGTGACCCTAAACACGTCGCACCCCCGCCAATACTTCGCCCTGATGGTTGAGCTGTACGACATTCTGACCCAGCTTCATGCTCGGCGCACGAAGGCGTCAACTGCCTGGCTTGAGCGTATGGGTCTGCTCAAGTCTGCCCCTCGTGAGACCCTCCATCCACACACTCCAGAGTGGTTTGCCTCGCTGCGTGAGTGGAATCCCAAGCAGGCCGCAATGACGGAAGCGATTGTTCTAGCAGCGGGAAATTCGGATGTGTGCAGTGCTTGTGGAGATGAACCCGCCCGCGATTACGCCTTGGTAAGTATGCCAGTGGCTGGGCCAGGAACCCTTCGGCTCTGCGAAGACTGTTTTCGCATCCGTTCTCTCGATGAATCAATGAGACCGCTCTGACCGCCCAGTCTTCAGCGTGTCTACGCAAAGTTACTTGTACCTTGGAATGTTGTGTAGCAACTTTAACCGACCAACGGACAGATTGGCCGAAGCGCACTCGTTGGCCTAGTTGGCTGAGTGACTCCTGTACTCGATAACCTGACACTGAACTGCCGACAGATTGAATGTCGCTTGTGGGCACCGACCTGCCGGATAGCACTGAAATCTGCGTGTCTCTTCCCAGTCTTAAGCAGACATAGCCACCACAACCACAGTTCCAACCAATTGAATTTGACTTGAGGTTGCACACAAGATGCGCATTCCAACCTCGGCACCAAATCGGGTTGGACTTATATAGCTCCACAATCCAACCTCAGAATGCATATAGCCGAAATTCATCTCTGGTAGTGATTGCTCGCGAGTGTGAATCTATTCCCCGAAGCGGGGGGACCAGAAATTGAAGGCGGGCGTAATTTTCCGAAGTCAAAACCCCTCTGGCGCTTTCGTGCTGGACTCCCCAAGTTCAGGCGTGTTTTTCGTCCCGTTTATTGAATTCACCCAGTGGCTGTCCATCGGGAAATGCATACCAAAATGTACACGAAATTGGCTGTTTATTTGGTGCATACGTGTTCATTTGTGGTTGTCAAAATTCGTTCTCGTTCGACAGGCAAGTGTCCTTACCTGCTACGACAACGATCTTTAACAATTCAAATGGGGTGGTTTGGCGTTTGGTTGCTCATTACTTTCAATTTTTTGGAGAAATGATGATTGAGAATCAACGCAATGAACGATGCAACACCGAAGTAGAACGCTTCTTTCCTGAATTGTGGAGAGATGCAACACCGCCGAGCAGGATGGTTGATGTAGTTAACAACGATAAACGAGAACTACCTGGGAAGGCGCAATCATACAAGGCAGACCCCCGGAAATATGTCCGTACTGACAAGGACAAATGTCCGGGTTCTGATGGGAGAAAAAACTATGGCCGACTGCATGATCTTGGGGCTCATGCAATTTTGTCGCTGAATATCGGACTGCCAGGAAAAGTTTTGTTCCTGCTCTTCAGGGATTGTTCGTTAAGTGGATTTAGTGCGCACTGTCCAAGCTCTGTCGCTGATGAACTTCACTGTGATGTCGATTATGTTCGACGAATCCTTAAGGGGCTGGAGGAGGAGTCCTTTATTACCAAGGTCAAAACCAGGACTGGCAGTTCGTATTTAATCAATCCACGCTATTACTCCGTGGGGACGAACGATCAAGAGGAAATGGCTCGTCAGAGTTGGGTTAAAGCGAACAAACGGCGCTGAGAACGGGATAGTCGGGATAAGGGGCATCCGGTTCGCTATTCGGCACTATCGGCGATACTTGATCGCATGATGGGGGCGCTTATGACAATTTTACTGGAGCCTCTGTTTTCACCGAGCGTATTGAGGTGGCTGCATCGTATGCAGAGCAGAATATGATTAGTACCCAACCCAGACACAGCTAAAATTTTGTCGCTAGAGCTGTGGCAGGATTTTCTTAGAAGGGGCAGTGTAGGCGTACCGCTTGCCTCACCTGGCAGCAGTGGGAACCCTCTTGATTCTAAGAAAAGCCTATCAGCAACATGTTTAATTAAGCCTGGAAGCTGCCAGGTTTTCAGGGCAATTTGATACCAAACCGTACGCATCAGAATGACAAATGCTCGTTCTGGTGTAATCCCATTTGGATTTTTCCGTGAATGCAAAACTAACCGAACCTGCGAGACCAGGTCGTCCACCGAAGCAAAAAATAGAAAGCCTGCGTTATAAAACCTGGTATTGGTGGTTGCGTACCCGATCAACAGAAGACTTAAGCGATGCCAGTCTGGGCGAACAAATCGGATTTGGTGCGGCGAGCCGGGCTGTAGACAGAATGCGCCGAACCGGACTGGTGCCTAAGGCAATTTATCAGCCCAAGTCGGATGAGTTTCAAGAGGGACGTGGCGTCTTGGCTGTTTGCGAAGCCTCTGAATTCTACGTGGGTTCCCTCGATCTTCTAGCATCCGCGTTTTGGACATGTCTCGGGAAAAATACAAATAATCCCAAAGCCGTACGAGAGAAGATTGATGAAATGCTCGTGAATGGCCAGTTGCTCAGGCTAGATCGACGGTCCAAAATTAACGTGGATCGACAAATACGACAGTTTATTCGGCATAACGGAAAATCTGATCCGTTCGTGTCCAGCGCCCGGATATATACCCAGTTTTTATGGCGTGCGTTGCAGGGACTGAACAATCCATTTGATCGGCTCGCCCTGGTCGGTTTGCTCCTGCGTGAAGCTTTGCTCCTGGGCGCGGTGGACCAAACATACCTGCTTTCCAAGGTCTTCGAGAGTTTTTGTTATCAAGTGATACCCAAAGGAAAGCTCGGGCTCGGGTATTCGGTTTGGGATGAAATAGAAAACATTCCGCCACGTACGCTAAGGGAGAAAAACTACAGAGTTTTCCGCAAAGAATTCATGCAAACAACGCGTGAATATGCATACAGCGGCCATGTGGACATGAGCGAAATGGCGAGTCTCTACCCCGAGGGAAGCAATGCAGTTGAGGCATATATTCTAAATTCCGACAGCGGCTTTTTAGAGAACCCGGACCGGGCATATGCAGAATGGCAAGCTTACTTGCCAATTGGCAGCGAGGGCGTTGAGATGGATGCGTTGATCGGCATCGGGATGAAGTCGCAATGGGACTTTTCGGACTAATCGCAGCGTGTAATCTCAACCAGGCATTGTTCTCGTCTCAACGATTCCGAACCGCTGACGGTGTGCTCTCTGGGTTCCGGCAGCGACGACCAGTATCGGTCGCCGCGTCAGTTTCATTATTTAGTCGAGGCAACTTGCCCGACGAACGATCTGTCGGAAGTTCAGGAATGCACGGTGGTCGCTGGGTGTCGTTGGCACGGTCAACCATTTGGTGCCATGTGGATGGTAAAGCTTGCCGTGAGTTCTTCCTCGTTGGAAGTGCCAACCTTGGTGGATCAGTTGGCGAACAATGACATTGATATCCTTCGAAGTGCTGTACCGTTTCATGCTGCCGCCTTCATCACGTTACCGAGATAGCGCGTACAAAACTTCACTGGATCCGTGCTGGTAGCGGCAAAAGCCGCCTCAACGCCAACATCTGGAATCGGAAGGCTATAGCGATAGCTCGATCGTCCGAGGGCATTTTGAAAAAATCGACCGTGCGGATCGATCATCACATATGAATCGACCATTTCCGCGTTGTCTTCGACACACAGGATCGATCCCAGACTCTGGTGCCGCGCTACAAAGCGATGAAAGTCAGTATCACTAATGGCCAGATCGTTGGTCACCACCGGCAGCATGCGTAGCACTTTCCAGCGCTCTGGGGACAAGCGCCGAACCAATGAGGAAAGATTCTCCTCGCAATTGCGGGCATTGACGACCGTGTTGAGCTTGAATCGGAGGCGTGGATTGCAGGATTGTGCCTCCTTGATCGCCTCCTCCAATTGCCCGAGTTGCAGCAGATTTCCATTTCGATCGTGTCGCCCGATCTTTTGGTTTGTCAATGTCAGGCCAGAATCCAAGCTGATGCCCAGCATGGACAGGTGCGGAGCGAGCCTGTTAGCAAGTGCTGGGGACAAGGCACTCCCGTTGGTGATCAAGGAGGTGGCGAAGCCAATTTTTTGGGCTGCTTGAATGATTTGACTGACCCTATCTGGATACAGCAGAGGCTCTCCCCCTGCCAGATTGAGCCGGACTCCCTGCCAATCCATATGCCTGCGCAAAGGATTGGCTTTATTGGCGGGCCTGAAAAATTGCCAGAGCTTTTGCAACAAACGCTCGCTGGTCTCGGCGTTATGGACGAGTTCGCGACCACTACCTTCCCAGTGGGCGTAGCAGTAGCGACAGCGATAGTTGCAAGCTTCGGTGATGTGCCAGTTAATCACCAATTCTGAAAGTTGCGGGCGTACAAAACCCTTCCTCGACAAGGAATGCATCATGATCGTCTCCTCAACGAGTTAGGCGTCGAAGTGAGCGACGTAACAGAGGCGGAAGCCGACTTTCAGACCTTTGTAGCGCATGCTCAGATGTGCAGGACAGCGATCCCGGTCGATTGGGCCTGTCATCAGCGCGTAGCCGGTTGCGGCATTGCCGACAGGGGCGTGGCCGTAGGCATAGTCAGCCAACCACTCACCAAAATCGACCACCGAGAGGAAGGGGAGTCCCTGCGAGTTTTGAGCCCAGGTAATTTCTTTGCCAAAACGCAAGAACCCACTGCCGGCACAAGCTTCTGGATAACGGTGAGATGTTTCTCCTCCCGTCTTGCCATCTCCACCAACAACGACCCAGGTCAGATCGCCCCATCCCTCCTTCTTAATATCCCGAGAAGGAGTCGGTGCGATCTGTTTCCACTCATCGACTTCTAAGAGACGAACAGGCAGACCGGTTTGGGTTTCGTAATAACGGCAAAAGGCTACGGCATCGAACCAGGTTACGCTCGCAGGAAGTTGGTCGTCGTCATGAAGGTTGACGGCGGCAAGATCTACCTCAAGCGGATTCGATGTACGCTCGGAGCGGCTTACACGATCCTTGTGCCAGTCAGCGTTCTTATAGAAGCGCCAAAAATCCTGGATGGTTACCGGTGGAGAAACCATCAAGCAGTAACCATCGAGGCGATGGGGAATGAATTCCTCTGATCCCCAACCCTTGGGCTGACTGGGTGGCGCATAGTTCTGGCGTGTGGCCAGCAGTTCACGCATCAGAAGCTTGCTGTAACCCGGCCAAGTGGCAACCGATCCACCTTCCGCATAGTGGCGGGTTTCTGCATCATGCTCAAGCCGTTCGTACCATTCACCTGTTTTAAAGTAGAGATGAGCTTCAAGTCCGGAAACTTTCATCGCCGTAGGCAGATCGTGGCTCATCAGGATCGGATGATAGGGATTGCCAGAAAAGGCCTCATCGCGTTGATCGCGGATTACCCAGTCAAAGGTGCCATTCGCTCCTTTCAGGAAAACGATGTTGTCGTTACCTGGGAACGGGATAACCTCTACCCAGCCGGATTCCGAACGCTCAATTTCTTCGCGAAAGGTATCGAAAATGCGCTGGTCAAAAGCGAGCTCATCTTCATTTGCGTTGTACACGCGAAATTCTGTCTTAGCTTCCATAGGTGCAACGAGATTGCTCCCCAGCAAATTGAATGCGCCAGCAAGTTCCAGACGAAATGTATGCAGGAGCAAATCTCTGCCGGTCAGGTCAACAAACTCTGGAGCACTGTCTTCCCAGAACGAATCCTTTTGGAGAGACAAAACTACCTGTTTCTCCCGAGATTGACACCATTCAAAACGGGCCATGTCGTCGCTAGTCGTAAATTTACTCAGCAAATCGAGATCAGCGCGCCCAACGCCGTGTGCGGTATAGAATTTTGATCCAACCCCTGTAAAGATCCTTTGCGGCAAAGGGAGCCCCGAGTTGAAAAGACGATCTGATACTTGGCGTGCGGTGAGGCGTGATGGTGCGCGACTCCAAGAGATCAAGTCGACGGGCTTGGTCATGCCGTTGTCGACTAGGAAGGTACGCAGATCCTGCTCGGTAATCCGCCAGGCATCGAAAGAAGTTCCACCCAGGGCATGCGCAAGACCTTGGTACAACGGGGTGAGTTTGAGCGCAGGGTCGTCATGCCCGGGTCGCATCCGTGCTTTACGCAGTTCTTTTGCGGAGGCCTTGATATGGTTCTGATCTAAACCGTCCAAACGCATCGACCAGTATTTTTGATCGTTAGTTTCGCTCTGGCCGGGGCGTGGAATCAGAACGTAGGTAGGGCGGGCTGCGTGGAGCAGATTTTCGGTGTTCATGTGAATCTCCAATCAAACAAACGCCACGGCGAAGCCGTGCTGCCTCGGCAATATGGGAATGCCATCAAGATTTGGAGATTGCAGAAGGGTGACCCTTTGAGCGATTTCGGTGGAAGAGACAGCTATTCACCTGCGAGTGCTCACACGCTTTTTAAAGGATAGCGTTTTCGAGTAGACATGACAATAGTGAGGTCAGCGTATGGTCATCTCTTGTCTGAATATGGAACTCTGATACTTAGGGCAGCACCTGCTGCGGCAGGCAATTTCGACCACTTCAGGTGCTGTTTGTGACTTTAATCCTCGTCTTGGGTTTCAATTGCCTGATAGAGCTTCGCCGCAGTAAGTCGGGCTGCTTGATCTGAAGCCGAGTCAATGGGTTCGAGTTCGATTCCTCCGCGACCTCCGACAAATAGAGGTCCTCCGACATCGTCATCGTATGCCGAACCATCTTCATTGATGGCTTCGTATTCATCCTCGAAAAGATCGACACCGAGCAAATCGGCGAGATAGACCCAAGACCAGCATTGCTGCGGGTTCAGGCGATCATAACCCTCGATTAGTTCGCGCATAGCCTCGGTGTCACCACGCTGGGCTGCCTCGGTAAGCCACAGCCAGGCATCCTTGCGTCGACCAAGGTTTTCTGCGATTTCAGCGACTCTCGCTGGGTCGATGCCTGGTGAAAGCGCAGCCGGACGCTCAAAAAAAGTCGGGTCATCCAAGCGCTCCGCCATTTCGAGCAAGGCTTCCTCATGGCCAAGTTTGCCGGCTGCTCGTAGGTGATGCACATACTTCTCTTCACGCACCATGTTGGTAGCGTATTCGTCGGCCCATTCCTTCTCAACCCCCGAAAGGATGCGACCATTTTGTTCTTCGTTGTACCAATGCTCACTGCCAACGCTTGGTTCGTCAAACGGATCGTCTGACGGTGCGTAGATCAATGCCAAAGCGTAGTGCGCCATAGCATCGCCCTTTTCAGCAGCTGCAGATAAACCATCCACCAAAATAGCTGGGGGAGATGAACCGGGATCGAACCATCGGCTGTACAACGCCTCCTCATCCTCCATTGACTCATCATTGATCTCGTTGCGAGCCATGTAGTCCAGACGCCCAGTTTCGAATCGCAGATGGACAACTAGGTCTGCAATTCGGATAACGCCGATGTCCTGCTTGGTTAGTAATTCTGGCAGCGCCTGGGCGACCTTCAGGGTTGTTTCTGGTGAGTAACCGAGATCAAGGCAACGGCCGCCAACCTGCTCGCCATATTTGGCTGGGCGCCTGCTGGTGATGCTGTTTTGCGTGAAAACCCTCCCCGTTGCTAAGGCGGCGTAGGAATTGAACCCAAAGGCCGCGGCCAGCAATTCGTAAATATGGGCACGCTTGAAGATACTGCCGGTTGAAGCCTGGAGCTGTTGTTGCGTATCGAACGCAAATTGTTTGATCGTCATGATCAACCTTTCCTGAAATCCTCATCGAATCGGGTCAGGTGCACGCGTTTAATTCCCCGATGACGAGGCTCAAAGAGAAGGTCTATTGGATATGACGGTCGTTACTGCGTTGCCTGTTTTTACGCGCGTGCAAGTAGGGTGGGCACCTGAAGGAATTCTATCGTGGCGTTTCTAGGGAGTCCAGATGCAATTCTTTCTCTCTATAAGGAGCGCGGCATTGAATGCGATTGGCTCAATCGAAAATTGAGCGCAACGATGCGAGAGTCGGCGTGTTGTAAATGGAGGCAGGCGAGACATTGACTTGGAATGCCTATTTTGATAATATAAACAGATAGATATTCGATGCCTGTCGGACCGACAGGCCTTGAAATAAGGCCCACATACTGTTGTGGGTTTTTTATTTCAAGAGGTCGTTTTTATGCCACAACATCGAGTCTCAGGTGAGGCTAGCCCACCCCTTGCAGTAAAAGATCAATTACTCCGCGAGATTCTTTCCCTGCCACGTTGTCGGTGGCTGCTTGCTCAGTTGATCCAAGCGAAGCTTGATTCACTCGACATTCGCTTTTCACACATCCCAGATGATTGCTGGACATCGATTGAACTGGGAAATCAACAGTTAGGCGTCAACGTGTTTTACGGCAGGTTCGGCAAACCGACTGCCGATATCTACAAGATGTCTGGCGAAGCCATTCTGGCGAGCATGCCGCTGGCCGAGAACATTCCACTGTTAAGTACGCGCCTCAACTTGATTCATGTGGTCTCAAACACTTGAAGGCTGGCATCTTTGCTGTGATCGATGTGGCAAGGTTTCGGATCCTTCGACGGTTGGCCACCTAGAGTTTCCGAAGCACCAGAACAACCCAAAATTGCCAATCACGGTCGTGCTAGATCTGTGCAGCAAATGCATTGACGATTTTTTGGCTCCAAGTCTGTTGCTGGATGCAAACACCGTCAAAGCTAATCCGGCAGTAGACCAATTAATCATCTGAGGAAACCGTGGTTACCACCATTCTTCTATTAACTACGCTGTCCATGGTCATCGCTGGGGGCACACTTTATTTCAAGCATAAGAACCGTAAAACGTCAGAAAAAGGTAGCCAACTAAATACCTTGGATCGCAAGCGTGACCAAAAAAACAGACAGGAATAAGCATGAAATTTTTTACTACTTACCTTGGCAATCTATTCAGTGATGTGTTCACAGGTACAGATCACAACTCCTTACATGTCGACGTAATGGCCGCTACAGGTGCGTTCGCTGACTCAAGCTTTCAATCGATGTCTTGTAATCCCGCAAATGGACTTCCAATGTGTGGTGATGAGAGTGGGTTCGATATATCCGGAAATGCTTTTGGCTCTGATTTCAGTTGTTTTGACTAACTCAGTGGGAGTGAATATGTCGCATAAAAATAGAATCACAATCAACTCTGCGGCCGATGAATTGCCGGAATTCGAACTGGATCGCGATACGGCAATGACCCTGGCACAGCTATTTGAACAGCATGGGAGTAAGTACGTCATTGATAGCCAGAATCATCCAGAACTGATGGATGCAATTCTCCAGTCGTGGGGAAATAAAGTGGAGCAATCTTTTTGCAGCCTTCCAAATTCAGCTTTATCTTCGACGCGAGTGGTTCGTTTTGGCAATGCAAAGGAGGGCAATTGAGCGTCGCTGAGGAAATCCTGAATCTCCTTGCCGATCTTAATCTGTCGTACGAGAAGGAAAACAATGATCAGATAAAGCTATTCGGCACTGTGACTTTTGCACGACTTAGACAAATTTCCCGCGGGGTTGCACAGTACATTGGTGACCATGTCCCATGTCCGCAATCACTCAATATTAAGGTCGTCGGTGCAGTGGGAGAGAATCTGGGCTCTATCCATGTCGCACCAGGGATCAGCCTAGACAATGAGTGTTTTTCCCCTGAATTGCGTCGTCTGCTGGTCTACGAAATCCCGTTTGGCCTTGAAGTGGCCCCCTCAGTCAAGACAGTAATGCCGTCAGTTTAAGCTGCACATTCGACTTCACTCGCAGCTGGACGGCGCTGCCCCGGTGTTGCTTCTGCTCTGGTTGTTGCTCTTGCTTCTGATCTTGTCTTTGCGGTGGAGGAATCCCCTGTGGAGCGTAGCGGAACAGGGGTTTCCTCCACCGCGCCGGCGAATTTATCGACGATCATCGCGCCGCCACCGATAGCGCTTCGATACACGACATCGGGCGTCTGCTGCCCCAGCGACTGGTGCGGACGCTCGCCGTTGTAGAAGGCAAAGTATTCCGTCAGGCCGACCAACAACTCGCCCATCGAGGCGTAGCCCTTCAAATACACGTCCTCGTGCTTGACGCTGCGCCACAGCCGCTCGACGAAGATGTTGTCGAACGCTCGCCCCCGGCCATCCATGCTGATGACCACGCCTTCCCGTTTCAGCACATCGGTGAAGGCTGCGCTGGTGAACTGCGAGCCTTGGTCGCTGTTGAAGATTTCCGGCGTGCCGTGATGGCGCAAGGCGTCCTCCAGGCAATCGACGCAGAACACCGCTTCCATGCTGTTGCTGATCCGCCAGCTGAGTACCCGCCGCGAGTACCAGTCGATGATCGCCACCAGGTAGGCGAAGCCGCGTGGCAGCCGGATATACGTGATGTCGGTGCTCCAAACCTGATTCGGCCGGACCACCGGCACGCCGCGCAGCAGGTAGGGATAGACCTTGTGCGCCGGGTGCGGACGGCTGGTGTTGGGGCCTGGCGCCATCCCCGCCAGCCCCATCTGGCGCATCAGGCGTCGTACCCGCTTGCGATTGACAGGGTGACCCGTCTCCTTGAGAAAGACCACCATCTTGCGGCTGCCGTAAAACGGGTGTCGCGTGTACTCTTCATCGATCAGGCGGCTGAGCAGCAGATCGCTTTCATCGACCGGCCTGGCTTTTTGCTGCGCATAGACCGTGGCACGGGAGACGCTGGCCAGCACGCATTGCCGGACAACGGCCACCGCATCCCCTGCGTCGATCCACCCGCGCCGGATCACGGCAGGTTGATCCCGGACTTTTTTTTGAGCCAGTCGAGTTCCATCTTCAACTTGCCGATCTCGCTGTAGAGAAGCTCTGGCTCGCGGTGCGCGGCCAGCGGTTTCGGGCCGCGCTTGCCTTCAAACAGCGTGCTCGCTTGTGCCTGGATTTCCTTCTTCCACTGCCCAACCTGTACCGGATGAACGCCGTACTCCTGGCCAATCTCATTGATCGTCTTCACCCCGCGCAACGCTTCCAGACCCACCTTGGCCTTGAATTCGGGGCTGTGATACTTCCGCTTCTTCACGTCGCTCATTACGGCTCGTTCCTTATGACAGCGCGCAGCTTAAACCGCTGTCTTGAAAACGGGGGCCACTATAGCCTATCGATTTCAATTCGCGGCCATAAGTCGGAGTGCATTACCGGCGAACTTCGCTTGACGGGATGTGATCATCCAGATGCCGTATTGCTATCGGAGTGCATCAAGGAACACGATGCGGAATTGGCATGTTCAATTTTTACGGGACGTTTGGACTCGTACGTTGAATTTGACGGGGCAAGGACAGAATTCCATAGGTTTCCTTGGTCCACTACAACCACTGGCTTTTCTGTTGTGACGCATTTTAATGAGAACTCTCGGCCAGATGGCTTGGAGCGCCAACTAGCTGTACTGCTGGAGGTGGTCTCAGTTGCAGCACAGGATTTGTTGGTTTTCTAATGTAGTAGGCAATCTGTGACTCAATCACGCTCCATCGGCGCGAAGCGCTGCTCATTGACTTTGGCGAAAAACCAGCACAGGCAGCTATAGCGGTCGTCGACCGTGGGCTCCATCTGCTCAGGACAGATGGGTTTGCCGGGAGCTTACACCTCACCTGCTACTCTGCTAAAAATGCGTTGATCGGCAGCATCCTGAGCTGACGTGCTCCAACTTCAGACCTGAAAGAAACATTCGTCGTATCTATAGTTCAGTTGTAGATGTTTGAAGACTGGATAACTTTGGCCTTCAGATTGATTTCAGCAGGTTCTCACAGTCAGCACGCAAAGTCGCAACACCGCAGATCGTGGCGTTGCTGGTACCCAGTTCTTTCTCGTGAGATGTCTTCATTTCCGACAGTATGGTTTCTACTTGGCCGTATATCTCGCTCATGGCTTCAGCAGCAGACTTGCGGATTTCAATGCTTACAGACTCTGCAACATTGTTGAAATGGTTGAGTAGATCTCGCTTGGCCCCCCTGAGTTTGGCTTCGTTATTGGCCTCTTCAACTTCGGATGCAACGTCAGACGCAAGGGAAAGAACACTCAAAATGACACCAATGTAAGGGACTGCATTAGTCAAATTCTTGGCCCAGTTGGCAGCCTGCCATGGCTTGAATTTGAAACCGACCCACTTCCCAACGGTGCGAATGCCAGTGGCAAGTCCCGATTTACTGGCTTGAGCGGCACTCACCACGCCTTTGCTCGCACTGACGCCCAATGTATCGGCAATGCGCTTGAACATGGCCACATTCTTTTTGAGGCTTCCCGACAGTTCAGTAGTTTCCGGCGTACTGGCATCGACACGTGTACTGGCTGAACCAATAAAATCCGCCATTAAAGGACTTTCAAACTCCTTCCCAACCTCTTCTCGTAGTGATTCAACGGCAGTTTCAATTTCCTTTTGCAAGCGATCAGACGATTGCTGGCACAGTGCCTCAATTTTATGTTGTGACCGCTCAAGCTCCGACTGCAGTTCTGGATTAACCCCAATGTCCTTGGCAAAACCGCTGCCGATTTTCTGGATGCTGTGAGCTAATTCGGATATCTCCCCTTCAATCCTTATGGAGAGTGCTCGCCGCTGTCGCGTTACCACCCCTGTCAGTTTTCTCAATAGATGGGTTTGCTGATCGTCACGGCCATCATCGCGCGTGCAAGCCACTGTCACATCGTCTAAAGCCGACATTACAATTCGTAGAGGTGTATCCAGACGAGCGGTAGCACCTTTTGTTTCTATGAACTTATTGAGTAACTCAGTCAGCAGGTCAAAACGACTGAGCGCTTTCAGTTCGTCATCATCCTCATCCTCGCCATCAAGCTGATCACGAGCATCGCAGAATGCCAAGGGAAATTGCGCCAGATCATAGGGCTCGAGAGAGTCCTGCAGCGATGTCGTGTAATGGTAAATTCGATCCTCAACACTCCCAGCTTCTGCTGACATTTTATTCACCAGCAGCAGCATTTTCGTTTGATAGTTCCGCTCGAATGCCAGTTCTTTAAAGTTGGCCAATGTAGTGGTGTCAAACAAGCTATAGGTTAGGCAATACACAAGCAAGTCGGCTTTTGCGATTGCATCGTAAGTGCGTGCATCGTGGTCCTTCCGCTCTGTCCATAGGCCAGGGGTGTCAATCAGCCTAACGCCGTTCCATTCATATTCACGACACTGATCGGTAGCGATATCAGCGGAGATGGCTAGATCGCGTCTGCCTGTGAGGGCTGAAATGAGAGAGCTTTTGCCTGCGCTGTATTCCCCGACAAAAGCAATGGTCAAAAATCCGCGTTGTCGGAACTCCTTAAGGTCTTGTTCCAGCTGGGCCGCGATGCTCGTCCCTTTAAGCGCTGGAGTGGCCAGTAAGTCGCCCATGCGAGCAAGAATGCTTTCAAATCGTTGGCCGTGAACGGCTGCGGTAATGGTCATGGTTTGGCTGTGGCTTTCTGAAGAGTGATTTTTTCTTGAATCACAGACTCAATGATGTTCAGGTCTTTGGGCGCCCGGATTTTTGGAGATACTTCAATGTCGATGCTCACGCCGACCATTCGGCGCACTTCGCGAATCTGCGCCCGCAGCGCCTGAGCGGATGATTCGGATGGAGAGCGACCTGCAAAATCGAGGATACGAGCAGCAAAATGTGTGTTCAGAATGCGGCTCTGCTTTTGCAGTGTTTCAGCACCGCGCCAAAGTGCTTCACCGACAAAGGAAAGTCCGTCTGCATTCAACCGGAAGTAGTCTTGCACCGCAGCGGCGCTAGCCAGACATCGCTCTCTGAAATGCTTCAATGCGTCTTCAAGGATCTGCTTTTCTTGCTTCTCGATCTGGGATTCAAGCGCGCTGGATATCTTGGCAACGGCCTTACGGCGCTTGGATGCTTTAGACTCAAAAAGAGAACCAATCAATCCAACAACTGCGACTGCCCCCCACGCAGCTGCAGCGACCCATCCAACTGGGTTCCAAAAATTGGTCAGAGCTGCGACGCCTAATGCTAGCCCCGCCACGCTACTGCCCCATTGCAAAGTTTTTCCAAACCACACGCTGGAATCTTGCCCATCTAACTTTGTCGAGGAGTACGAGAGCTTTCGTTGGAGGTTGATCTCCTGGTTTATCTCGGCCAGCAAATCCTTCAAGGCATCAGAGAACGCCGCAATTGATTTTTCTTGAGCGGCTTTGATCCTTTTCTCCACATCGAAGCGTCTAACCTCATCAGCCCACGCGTCGTTCAGACAATTTTCTGAGTCATCCCAGTGATCTTCCGCAAAGTCTGGCACTTCCCTCTGCAGGGCGGCGAATATACTGCGAAGATCCTGTTCAAGTTGGCGTGCTTGGTCTTCTTGTACTTTTTTCAGCCGCTGAGCACTTTCCTTGGCTCGGTCACGGATCTGTTTGGAGAAATCTGAATAGAATTCAGATCGGGCTTTCACATCGCGGCAAGGGCGCTCAATGTCGGCTACGGTACTGCCCAGCAGATTTTGGCTGCGGCGCAGCAGGCCTTCCTCCAGCAGTGAGATCCGAACTGAATCTAAGAAGTGCTGCAGTCGGCTAGCCTTCATCAAGCTGTCTGCGTGTTCGTGCTCGGGCTGTTGCTGTGCAATCTGCGCGGCCAACAACTGCACTGGGATGATTGGAAAATTCGAGGTGCCATAGTGTTCAGCGGCATCACGGCGAATCCGGTCAATGTGACCACCCAAGCGATCCTTGTCGTCAGAGAACGCTTGGTTGGGTTTGTCCAGAAAGCGCTTTAGACGTACGGGGTGGCTCAGATCTTCCTTCACGTTCAGTAGCATCAGCAACGGTTTGCCTTTACTACGCAATTGCCTAAGAAACTCGAATTCCGACGTCTGCTGATTGTTGTTGGTGACCACGAAGCAGATTAGATCAGCCTCGTCGATGATGCTCTCGGCGACTTTCTCCAGTTCCTCTCCGCCCGGAGTAGCAATGCCGGGGGTGTCGATGATGCGGATGTTGTGCCATTCGTATACACGGTTTAGGCGAGTCGTATTTTGGCGGCCAACGCCGATTTGGTCCCATCCGCCACCGGTCACGACCGCATGTAAGGTGCTTTTGCCCGCCTTACTGCGGCCCATGAAGGCAATCGTGTAGAAGTTCATGGCCCGGCGCTTCTTGATCTGAAGCTCCTGAAACTCCTGCAATTCGTGGTTGATCACGCGCTCGATCTCGGCGCGGTCGTCTTTCATCGAACGAAGGGCTTCGCGTGCTGCTTGGGCCGGCTTGTCACCAATTCGGGCATTTATCTCGGCAATCTTGCTATCCAGCTCCGTGCCGATTTCTTGAAGGGCTTTTTCAGTGGCATGCAGGCAGGCATCGGCAACCTCGATGTCACGTAGTCCCACATCACGGCATTCCTCGATGGCCTTGTCGTACTTCGGTCCTGACAGAAGCGCCTCGATACGGTAATCCTGAATGCGTTCCTTTATCGACTCCGTACCGAGCGTACTTACCACGCGATCGACGACTGCTTTGCCCAGCAGCGATTCCAATCCACTGAGTACCTTAGCGCCGGTGGAGACTTCGTCACGGCTGGTCGTTTTCAAGTCGGCGATTAAGCGTTGGGCTTCTTGGCGTGCCAGATCCTGCATTTGCACAAACAAGTCATCACTAATTTTCCATTGCTGTCGAAGTTGCTCCAGCAATTTTTGCTCGGTGCGATCTATGGCTCCGTCAAAATGTGCTGCCAGTGCTGCTAGAGAAAGTGCACGAGGGCGTTGATCGGGTGTAATGCACTTGAGGATGACCTCCAGCTCCAGATGCTGGTCGGCTTGAGCAAGGATTAGATCAGCTGCTGCTTCGGTAGCCGGATCGATGCCGATGTTTTGAGCAAGCGACTGCAAAAACTGTAGTTCGTTCTGGTGTAGCTGGCCATCAACGCACAGTGTGTGCACAGCTAGCAGATAGGGATAATTCAATTCATTACTCATCAACACCCCTGTTTCATATTGTCATTTTAATGGTTGCTGTTGTAAGAGCATTCGCACCTGCATCCGGGTGTCTACAGCGTTCGTAGACCACTCGGAGCAACTATTCGTCACTACAATTTTGACGAATAAATCATTTTAACCACATTCCTGCATCGGGCGAATTATGTGCATTAAAAATATGGCAAAGGAATTTTAGGACGCAGGCCGTGTGTATGAATAACGGTTAAGTAAATGCCCTTGTTTTGGCAATCATTCCCGAGGACGTTTCAAAGGTTGCCGAACTGCCAGACTGAGTGGAGGAAAGCTGTAATCGGGCGTCAATCCATTCCTTAAGCTCCTCAACGTGAGAAATGATCCCGACAAGTCGTCCGGCTTGTTGAAGATCTTTCAGCGCCCGAATTGCAAAATCCAGGGATTCTGGATCCAGTGTTCCGAATCCTTCATCAACGAAAATGGCATCGAGTCGAATTCCACCTGCGTAGGATTGAACGACATCAGAAAGGCCCAGTGCCAAAGCGAGCGAGGCTAAGAATGATTCGCCACCAGATAGGGTGCTGACCGCACGATTTTGCCCTGTGTAGTGATCGAATATTTCTAGATCGAGACCTGCTGCGGCTCTCAATGAGCCTGGTTCCTTGCGGCGTTGCATTTCATACCGCCCTCGACTCATGATCCGCAGGCGTTGCGTTGTTGCTGCAAGGACCTCTTCAAGCAATGTGGCCAGGACGTATCGCTGAAACGACATTCGCTGGGCATTTTTCCCATTGGCAACTTCGGACAAGCGTTGCATCACCGCATAGGTTTCTTCTAGCGCCCGGAATTCGTTGAACAGTTTCTCTAGGGAGTCCTTGAAGTTGTTTGACGACTTGAGCAAACCTGCGACAGCTTCGGTTTGTTTAACCAGTTCCAAATGAGATGCAACGGCTTGGTCTCGCTGAGCTTTAAGTGCCTCAATATCGGAGCGCTGTAGTGGCTGGCTTTCCTGCTTGGCTCTTGCGAATCGCGATTGGGCTGCACCGAGGGCATCTTGGTAGGCACGAATTGCCTGTTCGAATTGCTTGAGGGCTTCGCTTTCCTTGCGTGCGTTCAGAAAAGCATCAATGTCTTGGAAGCCCAGAGCGAGAAGCTGAGCGGCAAATTCGTTGCGTTTGGCGACCAAGGTCTTTTCAGTCAAGGTCAGATTTTCCCGGTTTGAGGAAGCCTTTACTTTCAACTCGGTTAATGAAGTATTGGCCGACTGGAGATCGTTTTCTGCCTTTGCAGTAGCCATCCGCAGGTTTTGCAGTCGTGTTTGGGTATTCCTCAGAGCTGTATGAACCGCTTCAATTGAGCCAAGTTGGTCGGGAATTCCGGCTTCCTTTTCTTTTATTTGGCCAGCAAGTTGCTGAACCTGCTCTGTCATAGACTGAATACGCCCCTGTTCAGCGGTGAGATTGGATTCAAGTACAACTTGGGATTTGCCAAGTTTCTCGGCCTTCTCTTTCTCTGTGGCGAGCGATGTGCTGGCAAGTTGTGCTGCCTGATGTTCAGCTTGCACGCCTGACAGGAGACTCCTGAAATGTTCGAGAGGGTGCCCGGCCAATTCACCGAGGCTGTTTTCGATACCTAGAATTTTTTCCTTGGCCGTGGCCATGCGAACTTGCTCGGATGCCTGACGTTCCCGCACCTGAGTCAGTGCCTGTTCTGCCTCTTTGACGGCAACCTCTGCCAGGCGCAGTTGTTCATCGGTAACGAGTGTCGAATCGATATTTGCCGGTACCGGGTGTTCAGGTGATCCGCACACCGGGCATGGGCAACCTTCGCTCAGTGTTTGAGCTAGACGAGCGGCTTGGCCGGCGATCCAGCTAGAACGGGTATCCTGAAGCGAAGTCGTTGCTGCCTCAAGCAATTTTTCATCGGTTCGTACTCGTTCTGTTGCCGTGACGACCTTTTGTTCTATTTGTTGGAGTTCATGTCGAGCCGCAGCCAAGGCGTTGTGGTTATCCAGTTGCTTTTGCGCCTGTTCAAACTTGAGCTGCACGCCTGGCAATGTGGCGGCGGTTACCTCCAGTTTCTGAATTGTCTCAAGGATTCGGGCAAGCTCATCCTGGGCCAGTTTGAACTGGCTATTCTCCGTCGTGACTTGAACAACCAATGCGCGAAGTTGGTTTTCCGCAATCTGATGGCGCTGGCGAATCTCAGTCAGCGAATTCACCCGTTCGCTGAGGGCTTCAAGCTCTTTAATTTGTCCCACAGCCTGATCAATTTCCGGCGCTCTTGCTTTTTCGGCGTTCATTGCAGCAAGAGCCTTTTCCAGAACAGTTTCAGCCGAAGGCAGCTGTTCTGCTAGCGTGTGACCCAGAGTACTAAAACGTTTGAATTCAGATTCTGTCTCTTCAAGACTAGAAAAGTAGGGGACAAGATTGGCTGCGGCTTTGGCCAATTTCAGTTCCGCCTCTTTAGCGTCCCATGCGGACTTCGTTCCTGAAAGCTTATCGAGGTCTGCCGTTGCCTCATCGAGTTCCTTGAACTTGGCGGCAATCACTTCGGCTTCCATCACGCGGTTTTGCCATTCAGCAGCCACTTTCTGCGCAACCAGGGACTCGGCTGTTCTTTGTTTGAGCTCTTCGTTTTGCAGTTCAATACGCTGTGCCAGTGCTTCCTCTGAGGCAATCTCGGCTTGTTGAAGGAGGGTTTGACGTTTTGTCCTGACAGACTCAGCCTGGTGGGAAATTTCAGCTGCCTTGGCTTTGAGTTGCTCCTCAATTCGCTTGTAGAGTTCAGTGCCAAACAGTGTCTGGAGAATCACCTCGCGCTCTTGGGAATTGGCCATCAGGAATTCGCGAAATTTTCCTTGTGGCAGCATGATGACCTGCCGGAACTGCTTGCTCTCGAACCCCAGCAATTCAGTTACTTTGCGCGTGACTTCGGTGCTGCCTGTCGCTAAGGGAATTTCCTGGCCGGATTCGTCGATCTGCCACATGTCGGCTTGCGGCGCTTGTTTGGTTTCTCCGGTACCCCGCAATGCTTTGCGCATTTGTTCAGGACTGCGCTTAACACGGTAATGCAGACTGCCCAATGCAAAATCAAAAGTCACAGTCGTCAGTGTGCTGCTATCCGCGTGATGGCTTCGCATTTGGCGACCTTCTCTTTCACCGCCGGAGGTGTCGCCAAAGAGGGCGAAACTCATGCCATCAAGAATGGTTGTTTTGCCGGATCCCGTTGGCCCATGGATCAAAAAGAACGTCTTATCGCCAAGTAGCTGGAAGTCGATGATCTGGCGATGCGCGAAAGGTCCGAACGCCTGCATTTCAAGAACAAGCGGTTTCATCAGGCAGCCCTCACGTTATCGTTATTCAGGTATTGCAGCGTTTCATTTAAAAACTTCACCTGTCCTTCATTCATTTCCTCGCCTTCCATATCCCGAAAGAAGGCCTTGAAAATATCTGCTGGTTGACGCTTTCTATGATCGCCTGCCGATCGCGACTCCGGCGCAGCGACCGCATTGCGCGTGAATTGCAATTCCATCATGTTCGGGTAGACCTCACGTAAGCGGCTCATCGGATCCAGAACTGGATCCTGGTCAGTCAGGTGCGCGCAAAGATAGTCTTCACGGGAAAGTGAAGGGTCCGGATGATTGATCAGGTCGAGCAGCTTCCCCTCGATGATTCGAACGTCTCGTCGTGGGGAAAGCGTGCGGTATTCGATGGATGCCACGCCATCGGCGCCAAGCTCTACCAAAGATACGCTCTTGGGTTGGCTCACCTCGTTGAAGGAATATTTCAGCAGCGAGCCTGAATAGTGAACGTTGTCTGCAATCCTTTGGGGGCGATGCAAATGTCCCAAAGCGACGTAGTTGAAACCACTCAGCGTATCGGGCGATACGATGCCAGAGCCGCCAACGGACAGGGGGCGTTCCGAGTCGGATTCCGTGCCGCCAGCCACGAAGGCATGGCCAATCAGAATTGAACGTTGTCCGGGTTGTATCCGTTGTCGAAGTTGGGCGGTGACATGGGCCAATGCAGATTGGTGATCATGGACATCTTCTCCACCGTCAAGCCCGCGAGCGTGTATCGGTTCTACATAAGGCAACGGGAAAATCGCGACCTCGCCGTGTTGATCGGATAACACGACGGGGGTGAGATCAGCCAATGTGCCGCGTAGATGAAGCCCTTGGGCCTGAAATACTTTGCTGCCAAAGGCGACCCGCTCCGGGCTATCGTGATTACCCGCGATCAGAATTACAGGAATTTGATGCTCGATCACGAGCTGAGCGAGGACTTTGTCCAGTAGGGCAACTGCTTCGGCAGGCGGCACAGATCGGTCATAAACGTCACCGGCAATCAGAATTGCATCGACCTTTTCTTCGTGGGCAAGGGAGACAAATTGCGCCAGGATATGTGCCTGATCCTCAAGCAAGGAATGGCCATGGAGATACCGGCCGAGGTGCCAGTCCGCTGTATGGAGAAGTTTCATGGTGTTGTTCTTGAGAGTTGAGCGATCAGGTCGCTGCCAATGAGCGAAGGGAAAGCGTAGATCGGACGCCAGACCGATTTGAGTACCGGTTATAGGCGTCCAGCAATTCGGTCTCTATTTCCTTGGGTTCGCCTGAAAAAATGCTGGTGTATAACCAAGCTGCTTCTTCACTGAGCAGTTCGTCTGGGATGATTTTTGCCCAATAGACGTCATCGCTATTCCAGCGATAACCACGATTCTTAAGCACGTCCTTGGTGCCAAATGGATTCCCGCTGACGATCAAGCGTACGCTGGCTGAACGCGCTTTATTTAGCAGTGCCAGCATTGCCGTATGCTCGAAGCCGGGTAGGGTCTGGTTCAATACCTGAAGGAGTGCCCGGCAGTCGACCAGTGCTCTGTGAGCATGGAAGTGAAAGTCAAAGAAGTAGGCCAAGTATTCAAGTTTCCCACTGCTTATCCCGGCCGCGTACCAATCAATATCCTTTAGAGAACAAGCCCAGGCCTTTTCAGAAAAAGCAGGAATTCTCGACTCTACGAACGGGCGGTCAAAGCCGGCATTGTGAGCAATGACGAGTTCTACATCCTGAATCAGCGCCTTAACCTGCTCATCGTCGATATGATGTCCGGCAACCATGGAATTGGTGATGCCATTGACTGCCGTCGAGTTGGGCGGGATGGGTATGCCCGGATTCTCCAAGGCATCGATCCGATCGATGATTTGGACAAGTTTGCCCGTACAGCGATCGACCTCGGCAACGAGTATGCCCAGTTCGATAATGCGGTCCGTGGTCTGATCCAGACCTGTGGTTTCCGTGTCGAGAATCGCGACTTTTATCGTCGGATTTAGTGTTGGCAAATAAGCGTTCTGCTCGACGAGTTCGAGAGGCGGAGTAACCCGGTAGCCCTCGGTTTGGAGGTGTTGAATGGCCTGACTGGTTTGCAATGACATGGGTGTCCTCAGGAGGTGAGCCCCGTAATTTTCGCCACAGGGATGTGGGGGACTGACTGCCCAACCTTGGTCAGGCGTGCAAACGCTTCTAGGAAGGCGGACTTCGCAGCGAATGGTTCCAATGGGGTGATCAATTCTGAAAGGGGATCGACTCCTGCGAGGTAGCTCCAAGGCTCGGTGGAGTAGGGCATCAGGTCCCGCTTTTCTGTGGCGAGCGCAATTAGATCGGCTTGCTTGATGGTCGGATGAAGACGGGTCAGATCGATACCGAAGCGTTGACCAATAATGGCCATGACTTTCGACTCGATTTGACTGAATTCAGGAAAAAGCTGCTTCAACGGTTTAACCATATCGCCCAGGTAGGCTTCGGCCGCATCGTGGAGGAGGGCGGCAAGTCGTTGCTCCTCTTCCACGAGTGACATCACGATGAGGCTATGCTGAGCGACTGAATAAAACGCCTGGGTCTGTCCGTTGAAGCGGCATTGAAAGGCCAGACCATGCGCAATGTCTTCGATGGCAACGTCATTGATGCTTGGGTCGTTCAGATAGAACTGGTTGCCGAGATAGGTTGAGACATAGGGTAACGACATGCTCAATTCCATCTAATGATGCGTTGCGGCAGATCAATCGACATTAATCGCGCGGTTCCTGGAGCCACTTTTTTTCCTCGACTATTGTTTGGTATCGTCTGGCCGTTGCTCGAACTGGGCTTTCCCCTGAGATTTCTTGCGTCGCAAGAAGCTTGGAGCTGCTGCCTCGGACGCCATACTCTTCAAGAGTTCTTCTTTTGCCGAAACACGTGATGCCATCTTTCGACTGGAGTACATGGCCTCTTTTCGGAAGCGAGCACTATCCATCTCCTTGGCGATTTCGGCCATGCCTTCTAGCACTTCCATCACCCAGGGATGGTCTGCAAAACGTTTGCGGCCTTCGGCAATCATTTTCTGGATCGTATCCCAATCCCCATGCTCAGCAGCTGCACGTGCCAGGTCCAGAAATTTCCCTGCCTCAAGTTCGGTTTGTCGAGCCTTCACCAATGGGTCCTGAAGCAGTGCGTCCCACGCGTGGACGGAAACGGATTGCTGTATCAGTACCGCATCGGGAATGGCAATTGGTGTGCCATCCGGAGTGCTGGCAGTAACGCCGGCCTGAAGTATCTGGTTACCGGACTCCACTGCCATGCCGGCAGGAATCTCAAGCTCGACCAATACCCATGCTTCGGCACCGAGGGGAATGTCAGGTAGCCGAATCACAGGGAAGCCTTCCCTCTGTTCTACTGGGTAATCATTCATCAGCGTGATTTTGATGCCATCTGGCGCTGCCAGAGCGAGACGAACATGCCGAGCGTAAAGATTCGAAATGAAATCGAATTCTTCGGCAAAGGGTTCGAGAAGGTCGGCTGCGGTATCTCCGTAGTAGTGATTGCCTCCTCCTCGCTTTCCCATTTCGACCATCAATTCTTCGTTGAAGTCGCGTCCCAGGCCATACGTCGAGGTGGTTACGCCTTGCTCGGCAGCATGGGCGCAAAGAGCTGCAATTTCATTCGTATCCGTCGTCTCGCCAACATTAGCATTGCCGTCGGAGAGAAGAATGACACGCGCAATAGCCGCCTGTTTAACGTCTTCGAGAATTGTCGCCGATCCAGCTTGCCAGCCGCCATGAAGATTCGTTGATCCGCCTGAACGGACATGTGACAAGGCCGTGTAGAGCGCCTTTCGATCGCCTACCGGTTGCGCTGGCGAGAGCGTATTGACGCGGTCGTCGAACATGATCAACGAAACGACATCCGTGGATTCCAGTCGGTCGATGATGTGTTTTGCACAGCGCACTGCCTCAAGCAAGGGCTCGCCGGACATCGATCCCGAGCGATCAATAACCAATGAGAGATGGTAAGGCTTGCGCGCCTTCTTTAATGATGGCTCCGGATCTGGTGCTTGGACACGGACCAGAACAGGGAGTTTTTGCGCCATCCCCATGATCAAGGCTGGCTTAAATGGGGTGATCAGGACTTGCGGGCTATTGTTGTTTTGCATGGAATCTCCTGTTTGTCCGGTCCAAATTCCGGAACATGGGAAGCAAGATACAGGGCCTGGGGCTCATAGATTGCGCCCCACAAGAAGCGTCTTCAACAATGTTTTTCAGGCTTCTAGTCGATCTCCAGAGGAGTCTGATTTTCAATCAAGCTGGCTCACTTTATGAGCTTTGCCGCAGACAAACTGCTCAAACGTACCAGTGGCATGGATATGAAAGTCAGTCCTGTAAATATTTCTATTTGACACTTGTAAATTACATTCATGGTGTTACATTGATTGTCAGATATCTGAGTTACTGACATGGACACACAACCCACTCTCTCTTTCGATGAGCTCTGCTCTGCAGTCGATTTGCCCGCCCGCAAGGTTCGCTACTACATCCAGCTCGGGGTTGTCGATCGCCCGGATGGGATCAATCGATGGGCCAAATACACAACGCGCCACGTTGAGCAGCTGCTCAGCATCAAAAAGTGGCAGGCTGCAGGTTTGTCGTTGGAACGGATACGAGAACTTTTGCATGGCGAGCCCAATGACCTTCCACCTAAGCGTCAAGCCGCAGGAAGCATTGAAGTATGGAGTCGCTTAACAGTTGCCCCGGGAATTGAACTGAATGTCGAGGCCGGCGCCTCGGGGCTAAGCCCAGAAGAGCTTCGAACGTTTTTCCGAAAAGTGATGGCTGCTTACCAGGAAACCAAGAACACCAAGAGCGAAGGAAATGGCGATGAATGAATATGGACTGAAGGACATCGATTCTGACGAGGCGCTGGCCCTGCGTGGCGTTGAGGTTGCGGCCCTAATCACGGGACTGCTGGTTGAAACCAGCCTGACCCAGAAATACAAGAACGATACTGAAACCAACCTCGAATTGGCCTATACCTTTCCGTTGCCGGTGGGAGCTACCTTGCTCTCCTTTACCGTCAAAATCGGTGAGCGCGGCTATCAGGGTGAAGTCATTCCTCGTGCGGACGCTGAGGTTGAATATGAAAAGGCCATCACAGAAGGTAATTCGGCATTTCGTCTTCAGGAAATTCGTGCGGGTCTCTATAACGCTACGCTAGGCAACGTGATGGCTGGCGAAGCCGTTGAGATCTCAATTGGCTATGTAGAAACCTTGGCATGGAACGGCAATAGCCTGCGCTACCGGTTGCCGACCACGATTGCGCCTCGCTACGGTGAGCCGACTGGCATGCAGCCTTGGCAACGCCCAGAGACCAGCATGATGGCAGAGTATGCGCTCAAGCTAACAGTGACGATTGCTGGAGAACTCGCCCGATGCGCCATTAACTGCCCTAGCCACAAGGTCAGCTTTTTGCTCGAATCCGATGAGCTGAAGGTCACCTTGGCGAAAGGTGCCACCATGGACCGGGACTTCATCCTGGAGATGGAAAGCGCGAATGTGAAATCGCTTGGCATTCAGGCTTTCTCCCGCGACATGCATGTTGCCATGCTGACTTTGTTGCCCCCACCGGTTGAGCATGATGGACAGAACCGTGATGTCATTCTGATTCTCGACTGTTCTGGCTCTATGCAGGGCGACAGCATCAGGCTTGCTAAGGAAGGCATCCTGCTTGCCCTGGGCAGCATGCAACCCAACGAACGATTCGGCCTGGTTGCATTCGGCAGTAATGCCATTACCTTCGATCAGGAATTGCAACCGGCCAATCGGAAGAACCTCGATATGGCACGGCGCTGGGTCAATTTCCTTGAAGGCATGGGAGGCACCAATCTGTTTGGTGCGATGGACTGTGCCCTAAAGTTGGTCGAGGAACAAAACCACGGATATTTTGCTGCTGACTGACGGCGAAGTGTGGCTCGATGACGATACAAAGAACGCTGCGCTGAAGAAAGGTATTCGCATCTTTACCGTGGGGATTGGCTCTGCTGTGGCTCAAGACGTTGTTCAGCAGTTAGCGGATGACACTGGGGGCGCTTGTGAATTGGTCTCACCGACCGAGGACATGTCAGCCCGCATCTATCGGCACTTCAACCGAATGCGCCAACCGCAGATGGAAGCACTCGATATTCGCTGGCCGCATCAGCCTAAATGGGTATCACAACCCGAGCGCACCTGTTTTGCTGGAGATGCTTACACCGTATTTGCAGCCTTTGAGGAAGCCCCCCACGGCGATGCAACCGCCACGTTTAATTTCTCTGGTCAGCCTACGGTAGCACTAGACGTCCCGCTTGCAATTGAAACCACCGTAGCCGATGCCGTCGTTCGCCTGGGCGCTAAACAGCTCCTTGGCGGTATCCCGCAGGTTCACCGTCAGGTGTGGGCGGTCCGGTTCCAGCTGATCACGGAGGAGACTGATTATCTGATTAAGGTGGAGCGTGCAGAAGGCGAAAAGGCTGAAGATTTCCCGGAGCTCCAGATACAGCCTCAGATGTTGCCTGCAGGATGGGGGGGAACCAGTAGCGTTCATGTTTGTGCGAACGTTGCCAGTGCCAACAGCGGCATACGGTTTTCACGTTCTGCTTCCAGGGTCGCATATAGCCATATCAACGATATCCCTGCTGTCATACGTAAAAGTCCTATCCGCATCACTGCTAAACCCGATAACGGCTATAAGGGATTCATTAGGCGCGTTACGACCGAGGCCAAGAAAAAGATATTTGGTGGCTTGCCGACCACTTGGCTGACGCTGCATACCCTAGCCTTGCCGGCTCCCCTGGAAAAACTCCTCAAGGAATTGGCTGCTGGAAATTACAGTGAGGATGACATCGTCCGCGCCTTCTACCGCGCATTCATCGAGCACGATGGAAGCGTCGACGTCAGTGAGAAATCTCTCAAGAAAATGCACGCGATCGTCGGTTCACAACCCCCGGTAGAGGAACTGGTATCCCGGATCTTGAAGGTGCTCAACATGCTTTGTAATGAGCATCAACAGAATAATCCGGACGACCGGTATGACATCCCGGCCTTCCTTAGAAGGCAAGCGGATTAACCCCAAAATTAGGCAGTGGCGAGGGAACAGAATGCTTAACAAGCATGCGATTGAAAAACCGCTCAATGAACCAGAGGTGGTACTTAATCTTTGGGCGTACGTGGACGAAGGTGGATACATCCAGCGGGTTGCCGGCAAGTTCTACGTTCTGGAAGGGTCTGACTCACAAAAGCTATCAGTCCTTCGCCAATTATCAGGGTCAGATTTTCTATCTGTTCAGTGGCGCCCGGTGCCTCAGAATTTTCGAATAACCAACCCGGAGGGCGAGGAGTTGCTTGGCGTCGCCCATGTATCAATGCTGCCAGACCCGAATACGCATCCCAGTCTATTTGGCCCGCTTATGGATGAGTTAGCGAAGGAAGTACCGACCCAGATGCGCAGCGTGAACGCGGAATTCCATCCCTTCAGATTGGAGCTACCAGAGGCGCCACTTTGCGTGACGACCCAAATCCTGGAATTTGAAGATGGACGCCAAGTTCCCTTGGTTAGCAACTAATCGTTTTTGGGCGCGGTATGCCTGTTCGTTACGAGTCCGAGCCACTCAATCTATGGTCGCCATTGCGCCGAAAACTAGAAGTTGTTCCGCAATCCACTGCCCTCGCTGAACAGTGGATTGGGCTGGTCCGTAACTTTGAAAAAACGGGTGTCAGCGCAACCGAAATCGAGTGGTCCAAACTTCTGGTTTTTCTCCAAGCTCACCTCGGTCAAAAAATCACCAAGCAAGAACTGCTCGAAGTCCTCACCGAAAAACTCTGTTGGGACTTGAGGCTGGTCCGCCAGGTTAATGATGACTTTTCCCCTTCTCTGGACTTTTGCCGCCTTCCGGATCGGGAGGATGTTCTTCCCATCTTCTTCAAAGACGGGGTTCGTGAGCAGAAACAGACTGTTTTTCGAGACCGAACTTTTGGCCTATGCGTCAATCGCCATAGAGAGTGCGATGCTGGCCTATTCGGGCATCACGAGTACTGGACGCTTTCGCTTCCTCATGGTCAGCGCAAATTTGGGTTCAACGCAAAATACGAGGAATTCGAGACAGTTCAGCAAGCCACTACCCATGCAGAAAAATTGCTTGTGCGGTTCAAAAAACGGCTCGCTCAAGACGGGTTTGTCGGTACGGCAAAAAGCGAGAATGAATTTGAGAAATATCACCTACCCGGAGGCGACAACTATACCGAGTGGCTAATTTGCATGCCGAATTTTCCAGCAACTTACTGGGGGCCTCATTTCGAGTACCTCAATGTCGTTGCCCACGTACGCACCACTTTCCGCAACAACACTGACCATCAGAATATCCTACTGCTTGAGGAAATCCAGAGCGACTGGAACCAAGGCTTGAGGGAGATAGAACTTGAAAAGGCTAAACAAGAGCTTGTGGACAATCCGCCTCCAGATAATCCATATCGACTCCAGTGGCTTGAGACATCACTGAAAGCTATGTTCACCCTCGCTGCACGCCATCCCGTTTCGGGTGTTGCTTGGCTTCCGGGGAAAGTCCATGCACAGCGATTCCCCTGGGCAAACGCAGCGGGGCTCACAGGGTTCTACGACGATGTCGTCAGAAAGGTGATTGCGAAGCTTGGAAGGGCTTGGGGACTTCAACTACAAACAACGAAGATATTTCCACACGAGAACAATCAAGTGATTATTAAAGCTGACAGTGGCAGCTTTGCGATATACCAAAAGTCGCCGCTGAAAGTCATCTCCTCTCGCCTCGCTACAAAACAGGAAGCGGAGGCCATCGTGGCCGAATTGGCTGAGCAAACGGAGGAAATTCCGATGTTGCTCCTTACCGAAGCTTGTAAAGCAGATATTCGAGAGAACGGTCTTCCCCTCCTGGGTAGCATCGGCAGGAGATTTTGATTTTCCGAGGAATTTACATGTGCCCTTGAGGCTGCATTGGTCTCGCTGCTATCTATTTCGGAGGGGGGCGTCGCACATTATTGGCAACCAAAGGTCTCACGCATTGGTCGCAAGGTTTCGGTTACGGAATCAATAAGGTCTCTTCTCATAGCCTCCCTAGTCAGGCCTTCTTCTATTGCCAACGCTGCCATATCAATTGCAAGACCAACCACAAGGCCAGTCACAGCACCAACCGCTGCACCAACAGCCGTACCTACTCCTGGGAACACGGAGCCAATAGCAGCACCCGCAGCTGCGCCGGCAAGGGTTCCTCCGGCTTTGCCAGCAGACTTTTTCGCAATAGCTTTAAGTAACACTTTTCCGCTTAGCTTGAACGTCGATTTGGCCATGACCTTGGTTGTCAGCTTTGATGCGAAGATACCTCCAATCATTCCGGCGGCTGCGCTCGTTGAAAGACGAGTCTTCGCCGATTCTAAGTGAGAGGAGATTCCCTGCATTGATGTCTCGCCAACAACCTTACAGCTTCGGTCGACGAGCGTTAGGCGATTTTCATTCAGCAGCTTTTGTATGGCATTGTTGGTTTTGTATAGATCGTTCAATTGGCTTTCATGCTCAGCCTGAAGCCTCATAAAAACGTCGTTTTGCTGTAATTTCTTCAGTGCGATTTCATTGAATTTGGCTGATAAATAAATTTCTACATCCCCGGCCAGAATCATTGCTAATCTCGAATAATCGGCTCCAAGGCTGAAATACCAATCTAAATATTCATCGACTCCTAATACGATATTGGCATCGAGCTCAGTGAGCTCTTGGCAGCCTTTAAGATTAGAGGCGGCTAATTTTGGTGACAATTCAGCGATCAAGCGCTCTACTGTCTTCAGTGTATTGACCTGATAGGCCACGCCATCAATTTTTTCGCAAGGCTGCATTGGTCGAATCGCAAAAGGACTATCTTCAGCCTTGAGTGATTGATTAGCATGGGCCAGCAACTGAAAATAACTCCCAACAAGTACGACCATAACGGCTGCCCAAACCGCCGAATTTACTGGTCCAATTGGTGCTGGCTTTTCATTTGTTTCATAGCTGTTTCCAATCGTGCGTCGGAATTCATCCAACGATAAAGACAGGCCGGAATATGTAAGCGCTAAGGTGCTGAATACGGTTAGGGGTGCAAAGAAGAACGCCCCCAGAATTTTCCAGTAACTCTGGTTTGGAATGGATGCAATCGTCTCCTGAGCTGCTTGCCCAAAGGCACTGGCATCGAGAAACCATTTGACGATCGATGAATGCACTCCGCTCGACTGTGTTTGCAATTCAAATACGCGATCTAAATAGATAACTTGCAGCGAACTTGCACTAATGCAAGAAAGGCCCAGAAAGATAACGGTCAGAACAACAAGAAAGACCGCTTGGGTAGCACAGGAAGTCCATCGCAGCGCGTAGATGTTCTTTGAAAACTGCGTATCTGTCTTGGACGAAATCCAGAGATGAATGAGGCGAAATGCAATAGGAGAAACGGCGAGCAACGCCCATTCTGGCCATCCGAAATAGGCGGTCTGAACTAATGTCAATCCTGAGAAGACTACAGCGACTGTAGCGAGAAGCAATATGCTCAAAACGCGCCTCCCACTCCAACGGTACAAAAACGTGTTTTGCTGGAATTGCCTGGAAAATATATGTCGACGGATAGTACTTTGGTGCCACAAAGCTAACATCATGGATGTCGATAGCACTAACATCCAAATGCCAAACCAAAACAGGTTAAGTGTATTTATTTGCCATGAAACGATCCCAAGGGTCGCGATATAAACATAGCTAAGCAGGTAGTAATGCATCGCTGCAGAGGTACGGGGCATGGCTTCGCTATCTGGAACTGTGTTCATGGCAGGACTTTCATAATCAATCCATGATCTGTCTGGTTACATGCAGAAGCTGTACCGACGCTGATCCCGAAGAATTTTCGCTCATAAACATCAGATACTTTTTCTAAAGTAGATTTCATGACTGCTTGATTTATGCAATTGGAATTATTATTGCATCTGGATTTTTACGATTAATAGTCTGACTGTCAGAACGTTACTTCGTAAGTGATTCGCACAGTTATTACTGAACCATTGAATTTATCGCCTACGCCTATACCACTCTTCGTCAAGGGCAAATGCAATGTAAAGGACGACGGCTAGCACGATGTACTCTGCCATATGCTCGATAAGCAGCACCAGGATCGCACCACCTACGCATCCGTAGCCGGTAACAAGGATGGTCCCGTCAATCAGTTTTGAAACGACTCGTTGTCCGTAACTGGAGAATTGCTCGATTCCGAGTTGATTTAGGCGAATGAATCCACGTCGCTTTCCCCAATAGACGACCGCTAATCCCGAGACTACCAACAGCAGACAATACATATCTACGCTGCTCATTAGCTCCCCTTCGGGCTGTTGATCATAGAGGGCACGATATCGGAGATGGACGACAGGTTATGTCGCCACTTAAATGCGTTTTTAATTTCTGGAACAGAAAGCAGTTATTGATTTGCGTTGAGATATGTAGAAATCTCAGATTCCATCTCAGCCTGCAAGCCCTCGGGGCTGACGATGCGGATGTGAGGAATCCAATAACGGACGATCGGCACGACTTGGTTGGGATGGCCAACCTTTGCAGAAATGATAAGGCCGCCGTCTTCGAGCTCTTTTTCTATGATCTGGTTGGTGATTAGCTTGCGGCGCTTGAAGTAGCCAGCTACCTCCCGGTCGATCTTTAGGACAATTACCTGCCTGTCATCGTTAAGCCAGATACCATCGTCTTCAGCCAGTTTTTTGTCAATTTCGAGGTCAGCCGGGAAGCGTGACTCCAGCACGTGCAGATTCACGACCTTGGCGAAGGAGAAGGATTTGAGTTTCTCGCCATCACGTGCGGCCAGGTACCAAATGCCTTTGTGATTGATGAGTTTGAAAGGGGTAACGCTGATATAGGACTTGAGCCCGCTGTCCTTCTGGTAATCAAATGTAATGTGCTGGCGACCGACGATAGCTTGCTCTAGTTTTCGGAAGGTCAATTCTTTGCCGGCCATATTCTCGTAATTGTGACCCTTGACCATCAGAGCTGATTGGAAACGGGCATCGAAGATGTCGCGCAGGAAATCGTCCGAAAGTGATGGAAACAAACCACGTACGCCTGCCAGGCCGGCAAAGCGATCGACATCTTTGGTACTGAGCTTCCCAAGGAAGGTAGGATCAAGGTGGTAATAACCGTCAGTCTTCTGGAGCGGAAGGTAAGCAAAGCGGACGTTTAAGTCGCGTTGAATGGTGCGCAGATTGACACCGAATTCATCAGCCAAGGCCTGTGGATTTAGCTTTTCTCCCTGATTCAATTTCACCAACATCTGGGCGAGGCGATAAACCAATGTGTCGTGGCTGTCTGATGTCATCATAATTTGTTGTTGGTCAATAGTTGGGGCTGCTTCCCGGGAAAACGACACGACCTGTCGCGGGACAGGCGGATTATGGTGACTCAATCTATATTCGCAAGGAGTTCACTATGTTCTGGATCTCAATGTTAGGCATTGCACTGGCCGCCACCTTTTTTAAGTTGGGAGCCGCGTCCGTAGCGCTCAGTGTGCTTGGCATAGCATTGTTGTCTTCTGTCATGGTGATTGCAGCTTTGCTTGGATTGGTTGCTTGGTTGAAGCACAAGGCAAGGATAAGTGCTGCGTCGGAGGAATGACAATCCGAAGAAATGTTTTTATTTTTTCTGAAATTCATCTCACTGTTGTTAATTGCGTTTCTCCTTGGCACGTTTTTCAACCTGGGAGGAATCGTCATTTTCATCTTGGTAGTTGTGGCCTATATTGCTCGTGGATGAGGGAAAGCGGAAAATGAGTGTCTGGCACAGGCTGGTTGTTCCTTCCGTACAAAAATACAAACAGGAATCGTATTAGATGAATACAACAATGACGCCGCCACAAGCCAGACTAGAATTGGCGCTGTGGCAGGCTGATGCCGACATGGCGAATAGCAGCGACCTGTACATTCGTTTGACGGAGATGGGGCTCCCTTCGGAAGTTGCCATTCGACTAAAAGAGTTGCTGGAGGTCGTCAAACCAATTGGCGAGAAGATGGTTAGCATCGGCAAAATCATCGTTCTCAAGCTGATCGATTTTATCGAGAAGCATCCCAACCTGGCCACCGGCATTGCGTTGGGAGCAGCCGTTTCCTCGCTGATTGCTGCGATTCCGTTCCTTGGTCCGATATTGGCACCTATTGCACTGCCTCTTGGCATCGCGGTGGGCGCAATCGCAGGCCACCGTGTAGACAAGGCACAAGGCGGAAAAATTAACGGTGACTTGGGCTTCATCAGCATTGCTCAGGAGGTGATTGAAATCGCCCGCGCATTTTTTCAGTTGTTCATCGATACCCTGATGACTATTTCTGCTGAGTTTGGTCAGTAGATTTCCAATGGCTCAGCACAAGGATGTCACCAAGAAGCAACTGCTAAAGGTCATCGAGGATCTAGAAGCAGCCCCCTCGGATAGAGTGCGGATTCTCGGTGATGTGGGCATCACCTCGGTTGGACTCGGACTCGGCGCAGCTGCAGCAGGTACGGTCGCAACTCTTGCGGGAGCCACCGCAATTCCCGTGGTCACGACCGCCGCATCGTGGCTGGGGGTGTCGGCAGTAGCTGCGACCCCTGTTGGTTGGGTTGTCGGTGCTGCCTTGGCTGGTGGCGCAATGGTTTACGGTGTTTCCCGTCTCATCCGTGACGGAGGTTTATCAGAGGGTAGGAAGCGTGAATTGCTCCAAGTCTACAGGGATCGGCTTCTGGAAATGCAGCGCAGCGAGCAGGCCCAGGAAGTAAACGCACCGGATCGAAATCGATTCATCACTTCGCTGCGCGAGGTGATTGAGAAAGATGCTATCTCCCCCCAAAAGGCATTCCAGCTCATTGATGCCGTAGAGCGTGGAGCAATCCCACTTTCCCAGGCTTACACCATGGTGGTAGAGCTGTTGGAGAGGCAATAACGGATAGTCACCGGAACTCTGAGTAAATCTGGCCGTTTTCGCTTCATAGGTGACCGACATCTTGGCCGATACTAGAATTTATGCAATTGGCAGCAGGCAGAAGGTCGGCCTTACACTAATGACAATAGGCGGTATTTAAAAGCGGAAAGGCGATCGCTCTTGGCTTCAGGAGTGAATCGATTAGTTTTATTGTATTAGCGAGTTCATCCACTGAGCCAACTCTAGCTCAGAGTTCCAAGGGGACTGACACTGAGAAAATATATCGCCGAGATCTTGTCGCATATGGTTTCGATACGCGTAAGCACTTAATTCAGAGTTGGCTTCTCATCGCTGTGGTTTATCGTGGGCCACGAATCTTGCCGATCAGCTTGCGTTCACGGGCTCTAGACAAAAGCCAAGTGACTAAAAGAGCCATATTGGCTGGTTCGCATTGATTGAGGTCGACCCGACTAGATTCAACCTGCGAGATCAGGCCACCGATATCGAGCGCTGTGTTTTCTTTATCTTTGCATTGGCGGAGATGGGCATTCAAGGGCTCCAGTAAAGCCTGGAAGACCTCCTCGCAGGCAATGCGTTTAGTCAGCTTCGATACTTCTTCCTGGATGTCTTCGGGGATAATGCCATCGGCCAAGCAACCCACGAGCAACATGATTTGGCGTTTGAAGCGCAGTCCTTCCATGTTTCCCGAAATTAGCCATTCCAATTGATCGGCCAAAATTGAATCCATTACGTTCTCCAAATCGGTTTGTACGCGTAGTTAAAAGGGTTAATCTGTTGCACGAGGGAGCTGAATACTCACTGCTCATTGGTCGCTGCCAATGTGGTTAAGCCAGTCAGGAACGTGATACCACTTCGGTAACCGTTGCCTGAATGCAACGGATGCGCAAGGCCAAATTTTGCTTCAGCCATCTTTACCAACGTTGAATACGTGGCATACCTGCCGGAACCTGCGCTACGGAGGGTGATACGGTCTGGTTCCAGTTCCAAAAGCTGCTTGCGGCTGTCTGGCCCAAACGAGTCGACTGCGATCTCCGGTGTCAGCTCAGGGTCGCCGGCAACGCTAATAACAACTTGTGCAGATTGATATGCGGATGAGAACTGGGTTCTTATCACATCCTTCTTGTTCCACTCAAACATCGAGACGTCAGGGAAAATTTCACCGGCGCATTGCTTGCAACTTGCGCGTTTTCCACTTTCCAGTTGCTGGATAGCCAGGGGACCATAGGCCGTTCCGCAACGGACGCATCGACCATAGAAAGTATTCCCAAACAGTTCGAGTATGTTTTGTGCGGCACCCTGCCTGATCTGGGCATCGACCGTTTGGGTGGCCAAGACATCAATACCGAGTGCTTCTACGAACCGATCAACTGCAGAAAAGTGGTGACTGTGACTTTTCCGGCGGATCAGGCTCATTCGCCAACCGAACCACCCGAACACCATGGCTCTACCCGATGGGTTGGTGAACGGGTTGATGTTTCCCGGTGAGCGGGACCAGACGCCTTTCAAAATTCCGTCAAATTGCGGAATCTGGTCCTCTTCGGAGAGGCCATATCCGAGTAAGAGCAGCTTCGGTTTGAGTTGTAAGACCCGCAACAACTCGGATATCGAGAGGTCGTTTGTCACCCGCGAGAATGAAGTCATGGCTAATCACATACATAGTCTTATGCCTTCATTATTTTCAGCTACTGAGACAGTATGTGTCGCAGAGAATTCTTACACCCTCTCCCTCCAAGGGGACGGATGCTTTGTCATCCGCCAATGGCGACACTGAATGTCGCCAATAAAACCCATCATGTTTTCCATCAGATCAGCCGGAGAACATGATGAAACGTAAGCAACGCCGTTCCCAAGCCCCTGGATTTTGTCTTGATCGCGCCACCATTCCTTCGTCTCTGCAGGCTCGCCAAGCAGCCTTGTGGGCCATTCGAATGACCCAAGGTAAGGTACGAAACGACTTCCTCACCCAAAATCCGGAACGCTTCATTGGAATTACGGCGCCGCACCTGAAGTGGTGCGAAAGCAGCTTCAAGCGCTTCTTTTTCTATTACGACGGATCTGACGAAGAGCGCGAAGCTTTGGAACTTCTCTCACCCCAAGAAGCCTGGGAGCAACTATCGTCCGAGTGCGACTACAACACCCAACAAGCGTTCAAGGCCTTTCGTAAATTTGAAGCGGCGGCGTTGAATCGTGTGTTGTCGGCGTCCCAAAAGGCCCTTGAGGAAAGCCTCAATAACGAACCCGACATGGTGCAAGACAACGTGCTGATGTTGCAGCATCTGCTCGGTTTCTCGATGGTGGATGCCGTGTTGCTCCATCTCGCAGCCGTGGCCAGCCAGAGTAACGCGGTACGTGGAATGTTGCTGGGGACGACAATCGAGAACGAGTCTGACGGGGCTTCCATGCTGGCCTATCTCTTATCGGTCGAGGAATCGGCGGTACGCGAAGCTTTGAAACAAAGCGGCACGTTGAACAACCTGAACTTCCTGAAGCACCCGGAGGTAGCGGGCGATTTGCACGAAATGCTGACGCTTCAGGCGTGGTGCCATGCCTGCTTTGCGGAGCCGCACGACTCTATTACGCAGCTGGTTCGCCATTTCCTGGAGCCGGCGCCTTCCTGCGACCTGACGTCTGATGATTTTCCGCATCTGGCCGACGACTTCTCTGCATTGACCCAATATCTGCAAGGTGCCATGAAAGAGCGGACGCGAGGCGTGAACTTGCTGATTTATGGTGCTCCGGGGACTGGCAAGACGGTATTTGCGAAGGCACTAGCTCAGTCGCTCAATGCACGCCTCTACGAAGTTGCCAATCATTTCGATAACGGCGAACCGATCCACAAGGGAGAACGCTTGGCTTTCCTCAAAATGTCCGAAAAATTTCTCGCTAGGCGCAAGGATTCCCTGATTCTGTTCGACGAGATCGAAGATGTTTTTCCGGAACGCTTCGATCCTAGCCGCCCCTCGATGGCCCGGCGCTACGCTGCAACGGGCAAGGCATGGATGAACCAGACTCTGGAGAGCAACCAGGTTCCGGTAATCTGGATCAGTAATAACATCGAGCAGATGGACCCGGCTTACCTGCGCCGGTTCTCCTACCACCTTGAGGTTCGTACGCCACCGCTGCGTATTCGCCAAGCCATTGCGCAGCGTTACCTGGGTAACACTGGCATGCGCAGCGATTTCATCAACCAGCTTGCTACCAACACGGCACTGACGCCGGCCTTGATGGAAAATGCAGCCCGTATCGTACAACTGGCTGGGCAGAAAGAAGCGGAGGCAGCCGAGCAACTCGCGCAGCGTGTGATCCGCCAATGTCAAATGGCACTCGGACAGTCCAGCGAGAGCACAGTACGGACACATGCCACCGGCTACTCCCTCGACTACCTGAACCTCGACAGCCGCTACAGCATTGATCGCATCATCACCGCTCTCCAGCAAAAACCGGCCAGCAGCCTCTGTTTCTATGGTCTGCCTGGGACCGGAAAGACCGCATTGGCAGAACATATCGCTGCGACACTGGGTCGCCCCTTGATCGCCCGGCGTGCTTCTGACTTGATTAGCAAGTGGCTTGGCGAGTCGGAAAAGAACCTGGCCTCGATGTTCGCGGAAGCACGTGCGGAACAAGCGGTGCTTTTGCTTGACGAAGCCGATACCTACTTGCGTAGTCGCGAACATGCTGAGCGGAGTTGGGAGGTCAGCCAGGTTAACGAACTGCTGCAACAAATGGAGCGCTTTGACGGCATCTTCATCTGCGCCACCAATCTGTTCGATCAGATTGATGCGGCTGCCCTGCGTCGCTTCACCTTCAAAATCGCCTTCAAGGCGCTTCGACCGGAACAACGGATCAAGTTGTTTCTACAGGAAGCGCTCGACGGTGTCGAAGGCGAGTTGAATACGACTATGCGCAATCGCTTGATGCAACTAGATAACTTGGCACCAGGAGACTTCGCGGTTGTGAAACGCCAAGCAGCTTTGCTCGGAGATGTGCTGCCCCCTAGCGATTTCCTGGCAGAACTGGAAAGCGAATGTCGGCTTAAGCCCGGGGCAAGCAAGCAAGCCATGGGTTTTTTGCACTGAACAAAGCGGCTAGGGATAAAACAATATGGAAAACTTTGAAATGCCGCAACTCATGGGCGAATCCTGCCGCCCCAATATTGCCGAGATTTTGTCCTCCGTCGTGACAAAAATTGATCATCAACAGCAGTCAGGATCGAGCGAATTACCCTTGACCGGCGTTTCGACCGGATTCCCTGAAATTGATCAACTGACGCTTGGGCTGCAGCCCGGAGAACTTATCGTTGTAGCCGGAAGGCCGGGGAGTGGACGCTATGCCTTGTCACTAAGAATCGTCGAACACATCGCTGGAACGCTCGGCCTGCCAGTGGTGTTTCATTCGCTGACCAATCCGATAGAGGAAGTCGGATTGCGTCTGCTGGCGAGCGTAGCGGGAGTTGATAGTTATCGAATGCGCATCGGCCAACTGGACGACCTCGAATGGAAAGAACTCTCCGCCGGACTAGCCAAGCTGCACAATGCACCATTAGCAATCGAAGCAAACCATCGCGGCGACTTTGAGTCCTGCATTGAACGTACGCGCCAACATGCAAAACATTTTGGTCAGCCACCGGGCTTGATCGTGATTGACGACTTTCAAGCTTTCGAATTCTTGGGAACGCAAGGCGGTTCAGGGGAGGCCCGTCAAGATGCCCTGAACAGGCTACGCAAACTGGCTGTCGAGCTGGCGGCGCCTTTGATGATTTTCTCGCAACTCGATGCCCGGATAGATCGCCGTCCGGACCTCAAGCCCTGTCTGTCCGATCTGCCTCGATCAGGCAACATCGAGGCCGTGGCCGACACGATTCTGCTATTGAAAAGGGATTACGACTATGAGCTTGGGGACCGGCAACCTGACGAACTCCCCCGCCAATGCAGGATCGAGATCCACGAAGCCAAGTCGCGGTTTGACTATCTCGGAAACTGCAGAATCAGCCTGCCCAAGGGGGCGATGTCGATATCGCTTTGTTGGGGAGCGACAAATGCACCCTGAATAATGGCATTCGGTATTTGACGGTAATATTGATACAGCACCGTGAGCGTAACAACATCCCTTTATGAGGTTATTTGATGGAAACTCAGGACGAATTCTTCCAATATCTCGAAGAAATCTATGAACAGCAGGCCTATTGCTTGGAAGACCTCAAGTCCTACGTTGGCTTACCGGATGACGATCTTGATCTTCTGACCTTTGCCAAATCGAAAAACTATTTTCCTGTGACGAACCGGCCGGAATGGACTGACAAACTTGCTGAGTTGTTTGGCATGCGCTGGAAGGATCGTAACGAAAAACGTACGACCTACTATTGCTTCGATGCGCACACGACCATGAATATCTTCAATAGAACGTACGACAACGGCGGATCATCGTTATTCGTGGTCACCCTAGAAGGGGGCGAATTCGGAGTGGAGTTTATTGCTCAACTCGACGGAGACTGGCGCTTCGAACCGAAGTGGGTGAAAGAAGCGCCTCTCCTCAAGCAATGGCTGCAAGCCCCGAAGGCGGTGATAGCGGTATATTCAGCCAACGATGTGTATCTTGAGCCATCACCGGGATGGATTACCTAATAGCGATGAGATGAGTTGTTACGTCTGCTGGAGCAATTCCTCGCGGATCGCCATCCACAACTTACCCAGTTCGTTACGCCCCTGCCAGTCGGTAACGACCGTACCATCCGGTAGCTTTTTTTCGATTCGCGCCATGCCCCAAAAAATGCCGCTACCGCGCGGACGCTTGGTGCAGTCTTCAATAATTCGCGAATCCTTCGTTCCCATGAGGCGACGCTTCAAATCAGGGTGAGCCTTGAGTTTTAGTAGCAGGCATTCGCGCATCCGTGCCAAGTCCTTGGCTTCCCAGTCAGTAGCACTTTCCTTGTCTGCAATAAGCGCTCGGTGCTTCTTTGCCGCCATTTTGGCCGTCATTGGACTCTTGGCTGCCTTGATCTCACCTTGAACTAGCGGAAACCCTTCGTACCGCATGCACTGAAACAACGCCTCTGCAGTCCGGTACCACTCGTCGTTGTATTTGACGATGTGCGGGCTCATGTTTCCAAGCCAGCCGTAATCCCCTTTTACATCGGTAAAGGAAATATCACCCATGCTGCTGATCTCCCATCAAGCGATTTAGATTTGTTCATTCAAACAATCGTTGACGACGCTGAATGTCGCTAATAACTCCTACAGTGAACTCCTGGCCAGCAGTGAAGCGCCAATTTGTTCTTTTACAAGTTTATATGTCAAGGAGATTGGTATGGGTATGGATATTGTCAGCTTCCTTAAGACTGATGAGGCATTCGGTGGTCTGTCGAACATGAGTGGTGAATTCCCGATTGCAGTGAATGGGGTTCGCGTCCTGACCAGCGAGCATCTCTACCAGGCGTTAAAGTTCCCTGATCACCCGGACGTACAACAGTCGATTCTCTCTAAACCGAGTCCCATTCACTGCAAGATGATTGCCAAGAGTAAGTTCAATAGAGAAAAAATAAGGAAGGATTGGGAAGAGGTTCAGTTGGAGGTGATGGAGTTCTGTTTGAAGGTGAAGTTGCTGTGGCATTGGGTGAAGTTCGGTAAGTTGTTGAGGGCCGCGGAAGGAAAAGAGATTGTTGAGATCTCCAGTAAGCGGGATACCTACTGGGGAAAGATTAGGTGTGACGATGGATTGGTGGGTGAAAACCACCTGGGCCAGTTGTTGATGAAGTTGAGGGATGAGTTGTTGGGTGAGTGCAATGAGCATCTGCGCGTCGTTAGCCCGCCCGAGCATTTGAATTTGCGGTTTTTGGGTGAGGAAATTCGAGTGAAGGATCGCCGTAATCACCTGCGCCAGGTAGGCACGAGCACCTCGGCTCAAGTGAATGAGTTGAGGCCATAAGGGATGGAGGCCCGCGAAGAGCGGGCCTCCTCATTAGCCAGTTGAGGGAGGAGCGGATGAGCAAGCATGGGGTGGTTTCACTGTCGTGCATGCGTCGCCAGTGCGGAACCTGCGACCAATGGCAGGGAGAGCGCCAAATCGAGTTGGCAGAAGACAACCAAACAATTGTCGCTGCCGACAAACTTGGAGGAGCGTGTCGAGATGGTGCCTGGCGAAATTTCAGCACCTTGCCGCACCAGACCTGCGATCAGTACCTTCGCTGGGAAGCCTTGCTGGACGAGCCTTCGGACCCAGTTGTACTATCAACAATATCGCAATTGCATCGCGAAATTCGCATGCACTCGCACTTGGCTGGCGCACTTCCGGAAGATTTGTGCAAGAAACTGGATGACTTGCTGTGGGAAATTGAGCTTTGGCACATCCGACGCCAGTTGTCTGGCGAAAACAATGAAGAAATGGAGAGGGAGAGATTCTTCAATGTGATCGTCTCTGGTGTAACTGATTGTTTTTATTTCTTTGGATGGAGTCATAGGAAACCGGTATCAGAGATGCAATTGAAAGATATTTGGCCGATTTGAAAGGATTTTGATGCCACTCAATCAACAGCGTTTACAGCAATTCTTGAGCATTCCGTATGTTGCGCAAGGGGCAATTTTCTTCGCACCTCTACGCTGGGCCGGCAATCTCGGCTTAGAGCATGTCGATCAATTTGGCTTACCTAACACTCCGCTGGATAGAGTCGAAGTCAGAAACTACTGTAGAGATTTTAACCAGAACGTTTTGTTCGGATACCTGTGTGCAATGGCTTGGGGTGGACAGGGAGTCGGGGTAACGCGACGCCATGCGATAAACGCTTGGGATCACAGAGCGCGAATCGGTCAAATACTTAATAGGCTACGCACCAATCAGACACTTTCACGCACAGAAGCCTATGACCTGTTTGCCGGGGAAAACTCCATTCCAGGAATTGGGCCTTCGTATTGGACGAAGCTCATTTTCTTTTTTTCTGAACTCGATGATAGATACATCATGGATCAATGGACCGCCAAGTCCATAAATTACCTTTGGGATGCACCTATTGTTCCGATGAGTGGCGACATGCCGGATGCTACTCAATGCACAGGGGAAATCTACGAGCGCTTTTGTGGTTGTATCGATGAGTTGGCACAAATTGCCACAAGACAAAGGAATGAGGACAGTTCTTGGAGTGGAGAGCAAATTGAGCAGCGCCTTTTTTCGGTTGGAGGAAGACGCCCAGGGGCTTTTCGCCAAGTGATTCGTGAGTGGTTTTCGAATAAAAATGTCAATAAATCAGAAAAGAAAAACGATTCACTCAACCCAATTTCTTTTGAAGACAAGCTGTGGGTCGGTGGGCAAACAATTGCACACAGCAAACCTTTTCACTGGACCCTGAATGATGCAACTAGAAGCCTCGTTGTAATTAGAAGCTTCAATGATCGATCAACAAACGGAGGGAAACCTCGATTCGATGAATTTTCCTTGGTCGAATTATGTGAAATACTTAACTTGCTTCGATCGCAATTTGGAGAAATGGGGATTCCGCTCAGCAATAACGTCCAAGCGATGCGTGCACAGGCGAGCACTTCCGGGCTAGGTGCGGCCATATACCATCTCAATAACAATAGTGCAGACCCTACCAGGGCTCAAGCTGCATCACAGCTTGCGGCAATATTGGTATCTGCTGACCTTGCAAGATCTGCAAACAGCAGAGAAACAAGGATAATTCTTGAAGCAGCTCTTGATGAATCTGCGGTTTGGGATGCTTTGCGAACGAAGCAGGGCGAATTAGAAATTTAGAATCGCTAGCATTTCACAATAAATATCTGCACAATTTTTCGGAGCATTATGCTGGGGCTGGTGTGCCAAGACCACCCTATTTCGCTTTGGACCGGATAGTCTGAAACTAAATGGCCGATAAGCTCGCTGATTTCTCGAATTTTGGCGGACGAATCTAGGATTGTCAGTAAGCTTGCAGAAATCTGTTTCGGATCTATACCTTTACCCGCCAGCTCAGCGCACATCTGTTGATAAGTCTGCTCCAAGGTTTCGTATGCCACTGCTTGGACTTCGATTCGGTGTAGTTCTCCCGGTATGGATAAAATGGCGATTATGTCATTCGGATCTATATCCTTAACAGCATCCAGGCCGTAATTGGCAGCTAATTTCTCTAGCCACGCATTCGGAAAATGAGGCAGTTTCTCCCGAAACAGTGCGAGGATTTCCTTGCATTCGCATTCAGGCAAGGCGAGCATTGACATGGAGCATCCTCAGATAGTCGGGGCTGCAGGGGAGGTGTAGCGTTTTGCCAATGTGGCAAATTCTTCAGACATCTCGGCACGCAAGGATTTAGGCTCGATTACCTCGGCATTTGGACCAAGCGAACGAATCCACTGCCGAAGCTCTTCGGTATTCGGTACCCGGGCTCTCAAAACCGTCCTGCCCTCGGCATCGGTCGAATCTTTTTCTAGTGTTTGTCGCCCAACCAGCGGACATTCCCGCATGGAAATGAGAGTGCGTGCGCCAATCCGAATCACCAGATAGTAATACTTGCTTTCCCCTTTGCGCGGCTTGCCCAATGCGTCTTCATGATCAGCCAAGGTAAAGCCCGCTGGCCGGAGAAACTTGACGTCATCTAGCGTCCCAATTGCACGAATGCGATGCAGTGCAAACGACAGGATTTGTTTTTCGGGACGCTCATACTGCTCTACAGGCAGTCCTATTAGGTAGAGCGAGTAATCGCGAACGATCAGTCCTAGCGGGCTTATCGTAAGTTCATTGGGCACTGGTCGCCCCGGGGTCGCATAAGAAATATGTAGTGCTTTTTCATCGAGGAGCGCCTGATAGACTGCATCCCGTATCTCCTTGGCGATTGGCGGACTCTTACGCCGTAGCCCGCGTGGAAACACATGAATCTTGTCCTGCCATTTTCCGGCAGCTGCTTGGCGGCGTTTTGCCAGATGCCGCCCGGCCTCATCGACAAATGGGCGAAGTGCATACACCGTTTCCGGGGGCATGAGGGATTGCAGGAAAGCATCGGCCAGACGAAACGCCAGCGCAGTGTGGTCGTCCAGCGATGGGAAAATCGTCATGGGGGCATCGGCCAGATAGTGCCAGCGCGCCGATTCGCGTCCTTTCTTCTCGCTGGCCAGACCAAACTCGCCCGAGTCAACCAGATCTTTCAGGTTCCGTTGCACCGTACGTAAATCGACCTCGAATCCGCCAACAGACAGTTTCTCCAGTATGCGTTCGGTCGAAATACTTTCCGGCGCCCGCGGGATCATTTGCAGCATTGCCTTGAAGCGATTGGCCGGAATGCTGATATTGGAGATCTTGCTCATCTACGACTTGCCTTCGAGGGAGATCAGGAAGGATTTTCCTTCCTGCAAAGTTTCCGGAGAAACAGTCAGAGTGTATTGGAACGGCATGGCAATTTTCCCGTACACCAGCACCCCGGGGAAACCAAAGCGTCGTTCTCGGGCACTCTTTATGAAATAGACCTTTTGCCCGGAACTCACTTCGGGCAGCAATGCGTCAAGGTTGATTGGGATTTGCCCAAGCAAACGCGATGCCCCACCGTTGTCGATCATGATTTGCAGATTTCTGCGGCCATGACGGGAAAGTCGAAAGAGCGGGTGACGGATCTGATGGCAATCATCGACATCCCACCCCGGTGTATCCCCGAAACAGGCCATGTAAGTATCGCCTACCTGTGGCTTGGTTTGCATCGCTCGCGCCAGATGGCCAACGGTGCCTGGCAAGGCCGGATTAATTACAGCAGAAAGCGCTGAAACACCCCAGAAAAAATCCGACCAGCGGGAACCCAAATCGACAGGACGATTCATCGTTTGCGCCAGAATCAGGAGATCACTTATCCATTTCGGGTTGAGAAGGATAGCCCCTTCCAAGGTGACATCGACCTTGTTGCCACGGTTGCGATAACTGGTCTTCAGTAGTCGAACGACATAGGCTTGGGCGGGATCGTCGAGGGCATTCAGAATTTGCAGGGCACGTTGATCTTCGTCGCGATCTGCATCTAATTGATCAACGGTGGCAGGTGAGATTTTCGCGCCTTCGTCCTGAGCAACCGTATTCACCTTATCCGTATCCACATCGGCCCGAATGTGGATAACGATCAGGCCGTTCTCGGTTTCGCTGCGCAGGATCTCATAACGGCGAATACGTCCACCGTGGTATTGGTCGATGCGCTGTCGAGCGCGTTCATCCTCGACCAGCGTGCGCCCGGTCACGAAGGTGCCGACGACCTTTTCAATAGCGGCTGTCTTGGCGTTGATCAGTGCCTCGTCCGTGGTTTTGCCGTAGCCGGCAGATTCAATTTCGACCGCAAGCGCAGTGCGAACGAGCAGGAAGGTAAGCCAGACAAGGTATTTCATTACAGCCCACCGGACATCGCTCGTGACACCTGGCGCGCAGCTGAAATGGACTGCTTGCTCGCGCTCACCTCGACAACGACGCGACCATCCTCGAAGGAACGATAGGTCACATGGACTCCTTTCAAGATGGCCGCACTGCTTTCCTGAATGCGCTCGACCAATACTGATGCAACCCGATGTGCCTGCTCCGATTTTGCACTGCGATTCTCATCGTCAGTGCTTGGCGCAGCCTCGCTGTCGGCGGCTAATTCGTCGCCCAATTGCTCGACGGATTGGAAATTGCGGGCATAGGTCTTGGCGATGCGGCGCACGGTGCTATCCGACTTCACCTGGCTGGAGAGAAACTCGGCCAACGTCCGCTTGGCGCGTAAAGAAGCGATCATCAGTGCGGATTCGCGAGCGGCCGGCGAATCATCGGCCAAACCTGCAGTGCCCTTGGCGCTCAGGCGAACCCAGTTGCCTTGGGCATCAAATACCAGATTAAACGTACCGGTCGATTCCTGAAATGCGGATTCTGCCGTAGCGCTGGACAACGCCTGTTTATCCAAGCCAGAGGCAATCGGCTGTTGCCGTGGTGTGCTCCCACTGCAGGCGCACAGAACCAAGGTAAAGAGGATAGCGAAATAGATTTTCATGGCATCTCCCGGCTAAACGTGTATTCGATGAAGCCATGCTATTAGGTATTGGCGACACCATTTGTCGTCAATATTCCGCACAATTCAGTCGTGGTTGATGCACTACCACCCGGAAATGAAGGGTGGTGGTTTTATCCTGAGAAATGAACTTGGCGGAGGGAGATACGATGTCTGATCAACTATTCCTGGGTGTTGCCCCGAAATCTGATGCGGGCAAAGAATTTTTTTTCTATTCGATGGACGACTGGATCGAAATCCATCGTTTCATTTGGTCGGAGGTTTCCGATGAATTCCCTCCCTGCCCGAATATGGATGGCGAAACCGCCGAGATGCTCGCCGATAGACTTCAGAAATTGTTGGATTTCGGTGTGGCGCAGGCCTATTTTGTTCTTGCACTTCGCAAGCGCTACATGGCGGAAGAAGATGAGAATACCGAGGACGATTTCGATCTGCCTCTTTGGCCAGGTGAGGATGCGGATGAGGTGGAGCGGATGGTCGATTTGCTGTCGGGATACACTCAATTCTTGCGTGAGTCTGGAGGATGCAAGGTCGGTGATCTCGACATCTGAGGGACAGCGATGAAAACTGATCAATGTGACCGTGGTGAGGCACTACTGATCGAGGCCGGAGCCTTGCTCCGGCTTTCTTCAGATGCCCGTTCCCATGAGAAAGCATTTGCCTTGGCACAACAGGCGGTCACCGCCGGCGCCGTGGGTGGCCATGTGATGCTGGCACGCATGTACGAGTTCGGCCTCGGAACGCGCCGCCATTTGCCCAAGGCAACGAAACACTATGCGCTAGCCGCCATCCACGGCGATACTAAGGCAGATCGAACCTGGGGCTGGTTGATGGCCCTCGAAGGTTTCTTGTGGCATCGCGGCGATGCGCTCAGCCGTTATCGGTAAGGACAAGCTCTGCACAATCTTTCGAAATCGAAACTGCTCGCCTTGAATCGCCCCGGTTTTTCTAGACACTCTGTAGCCGGTTGAAATACTGGTTCACGAACTCTACCGGAGAAACGTCGTTTGCATAGCTGTGACTACGTTTCGGGTTGTAGAGCATCTCGATGTAGAGGAATACGTCGCGGCGGGCCTCCTCGCGGTCGAGTTAGCTCTCGCCAGGCGTCATGACGGAAAAAGCCTTGAGAAAAACTCGCCCGCAGAAAGTCGAAAACCTGCAGCATTTTTATGTCCGCCACCGCCGTATTGTTCTGCTAATTGAGCTACATCTACATTTCCAGCTGCGCGTAACGAGACTTTAACGAAATTGTCGCAAGTGAGCTGCCAAATTAGACCGAAAGTACCGGATTTGAATGCAAGTTGTTCGCCGAGTTCTGAGGCAAACAAGGCATCACAGTTAACCGCCAACCCTCTCACTGTGCGCGTTCCGCCTGTAGAGGGTACTGGCAATTCAAGTGGAACGACATTCGGGCTATTGCTTAAGCGGCTCACCTGCTGCTGGAGGAAGCGGCTAATTGCATTACCTTCGTTTCGCACGATGTTGTAACCGAATTCAGGATCCTCGGGGGCGCTATGAACGATACGGTCATAGACCTCAAACTCGAAGTTGCGAAGTCTCAGGCCTGCACAGAATGCCTTGGTGTCCAATAGGGAAAACCGCCAGAGATCCTGGTCTTCGATGTGCTGAAGCAATAATGGGCAGGAGGCATTCGGATGAAAAAACTCCCAGGCAAGACGAGCCCCCGATTTTGCTTGGCAAAAAATAACCTTCAGTCTTTGCTGCTTGTCTTCAAAGTGCTCAACACCTACGTCAGCACTCGGGTGGAGGTGTTCTTTCCATTTCTCCTGAGCCGTAATGTGGTGGTCGAGTTGGGTGACTGACTGCGCATAGTCCGCCATGCGAGACAATTCTTCGGGAGGGAACGAAAAATCGAGGATGAATACATCGCGGCCGGCCACATCTTCAGCTTTCCACGTATTGCCGTAATGCATGCCTCGATAGATGGCTCGGTCACCCCAGTGCTTCCAGGCGGCAAAGGCTGCGCCAAAACCGTCCAGGCAGTCGCCATGATAGTAAATGGCCGCGGTGACGTTTGGTGTCACGCTCATCACCCCAATCGTTCAAGCAACTGAACTGCAGAGCGCTCCTGAATGATCAGAATGAGCTTCATCATGGACCGTGTTGCGCCAACAAAGAGCTTGCGAACAGTTGTGTCATCCAGCGTTTCAAAATCGATCTCGGTAAATATGATGGCGGGAGCGGCTTGGCCCTTAAAGCGATAGACCGACTCAAGGAGAATCTCTCCGTCAGTGAAGACCGGTTGGCCAAAAAGATCATATTCCCCGCTAAATCTTCGCAGCGTAGTTTGACCGAGTGAATCGAGGTGCATCAGATTGGATTTTTCACGCCCGTGATAACTCACGATTGCGATGTCTTTTTTCTTGAAGCCAGCCGAGTAACAGTTGCGAATTGCTTCCTTGACCGACTGGTAGAGTCCAGGGGTGTCTTGGTAGGTAAGAATGTCGACTTCATCGGCATCGATAGGAGATCGGGCTTCGATTTCAAGGTCGGCGGGTAGCATCGATTGGAGCAGGTGAACGATCGGCCGTGGACTACGGTAGTTGGATCGAGCGTGCATGGTGAGCCATCCTTCCAACGGGACGGATGCCTTGCCGTACAGATTCTGCATCGGGTCTTCGAGCCAGAGCATTCTGGCGCTTGGCCGTGCATGACGGAAAATGAAATCTCGCCATTGCTCGGAAAAGTCCTGGCCCTCGTCGATGATCACCGTGTCGAACAGGAAAGAATCGTCAATTGGGAGCTCATTGGCACGATGCAGGAGTTGCTCAAATGCATCAGGTCGCTTGAAGTCGGGTGTCTCGCCAGTAAACCGGACCCGTTGATCGCAGAACTGGAAGAAGGTGGCCACAACGCCACCCTCGGGTGCGATATGAGCAAAATGATCGGCCAGTGGCCGGTTATAGCAGATGTAGAGTGGGCGCTTCCCAGCATCAATGGCAACCCGGTATTCAGCCAACGCCAATTGGGTCTTACCTGACCCAGCAGTACCGACGACACGTAGCCGATAGGGTTCGAAATCAAGTTGGCGTGCCCAGTAGGACAACCCTCCTGAAATTCGCGTCACCATGTTCCGAGCGTGCCCCATCAAGGCACTCACATCTGCTTCTAGTTGAACCAGATCTCGAAGGAAGGCGTGGATTTTTTTGGTGGCGTCCGTAGGCTCTTTGATGGGGAGAAGCTTCTGTATCACTGTACAAAGGTGCTCCCGCAGGCGAGCGTCAACAATACGCTCCGGGGCCAACCCAGCTGTTTCTGGCTGTTTTACGGTGTAGTCAGGGCAAAAGAGCAGGGCGTCCGTGATGACTGAGGGTATGTCACCGCGTGCGGCGAGTTTTCCTCGAATAGCACCCACCATCCGGGAAATCTGGACCGGAACGCTTTTTGATTTCCCCGGATATTGTTTGACCAGACCGTCCGGAGTTTCAGAGAGAAATCCACTCTTTTGCTCGATCAGAAGGAGATCACCTGCCTGATTGACGATGGCGAAGTCGATCTCGCCATACAAGGCGTAGCGTTGTTCGACATTGGTCCAATGCACGGCGTGGTAAACCGTGTACTCATCGGGGAGTCCGTCGGCCAGGATCGCCAGTGTCTCGATTTCACGTTGGGCAGCCCCTGTGACTTCGAGCTCACGCCACCCATCGGGGAAAATTTGCGCCATGTTTTTTCTTAAGTTTGATCACACCATGGATTGTCTCCGAATTGCATAACCCTCGTGAATAATTCAATTGTCACGCGCAGCTCTGAAAATTTCGTGGCGCTTGAGCCTGATTCCTAAAAAATGATGTGATGTTCCCGCTATCCCTCAGGGATGAGACTGGCAGTTACGAGATATTCCCGTTCGCGATCAAGCTAATCCTGAATGTGTCCGAAAGCGATTCATCGTAATGCGCTGAAAAAATTATGTACGTGTTATCGCCAATATGATTTTTGACGATGTTCATCGCGTCGTTGACATGCCTCATCCGGAAGGTTTGTCTTGCGCTTTCCATTACTACGACAATGCCGCGGGCTTGTTTGAGATTGCCAACCTGCCTCGATACTTCTGACAAAACCGTCTGTGTTGCCCTATCCACGGAGTCGATGTGAGCGCTGGCCATAGCAAATCCACCTGAACCTCGGTGGGAGAGCGTTGCTCGGATATCCTCAAAATCGACGCCGACAAAGCTGAATTCAAACATTGGCTTCAGTGTCGCCAGATAGATTTGTTCAAAATGCTTTGGAGCGAGGTCGAGTACCGCAGCAAAGTTGGCACTCTCATCCTGAGTGGCAGCAAGTTGCTGGTTTGAAATTTCGAATGTTGTGCCGGCCCGGCGGCGTACTGCATTGAGTCCTGACAATGCAATTTGCCGGCGGCGGAGTCCCTCGAACTCGAAGGGAGTGATGCCCAGCGCTAGATTAAAAATGTCCAGTTGTGAGAGTGTCTCGGCAACTTTTGGTGCGAGTGCTGTACCGACCACGCCACCAAGTCCCGAGAGAATGAACAGCATATGCAGATCTTTGACGGAGGCTGTCACTTCATCTGCAATCTTCAGGTAGTGATTTTGCGCTTGTTGAATCCCCCGGGTGCGTCTCTCACATTCTTCGATCAAGATTGAAACGTCTGCACCGGAGCGATGGAGGGTAAACGGGTTGTCATCGATTGCTATGGTGCGGGTGAGGTGTGGGAGTCGATTTTTCGTATCGCGGAGAATGGAACTAGCGGCACCGCCGATGGCGATAATGCCAATCTTGGTAATCCACTCTTCCTTGGTTAGGGCAAATGTCGGTGCCAATGAGTCCTGAACAGATGGTGCGATCACCGAGGTTGTCGCTGGCAATGCAAGACTGAGCGCAGGGAAGCTGCCTGAAAGCGCAGCGGCTGACAGGGATTGAATGAAGCGACGGCGATCCATGATTAGACTCCTCACGTAGGGATTCGCGTAAGTTTGATCGTCTGTCGCGACAATATAGGACGCATTTGGTCTTGCACCCTTGCCGAGAGTTGAAGGGGGCCTTCCAAGTTGGCCATCTTCAAAAAAGTAAATTCTCTACAACGTTGCTGCTTACACAACTCTGTATGGCATTCCAGTTGTTAGTAACGAACAACTCTTTTTTAAAGGAATGCATATGTATTACGTCGACGAAACAAATCCCATCTGCGAACTAATCATCAAACTCGATGACGCTACTCAATTCAGTATCTTTAGAAACACTGGGTATCAAGTCCTGCCTTACCAGCTGATCTATCAATCTCTGGTGAAGATGATTCAAATCAGACTGCGGAAGCGGGCAACTTGGCTGGCCCGTGCTTTGCTACAAAACGACGACCACTGGGATGCGGTTTTGAGTGTTGAAAATTCGGATGTCGATCGGCAGATCATGATATTTGATTTTTCAGATGGCGAAGCGATCGGATCTATCGTGATCGAAGAGCGCTACTGCCGAGCTGAAAAGCAAACGATAGTACGGAAAATGAGTTTGTCCGATTTCCTTCATTTTGCTGAATCGATGGAATGGGCTCCTGAAGATGCCTACATTCTGAACGACTGTTTAGCTGGTGGATCGGCAGACTTTGTCTAAACGGATCACTGAAGGATAAAGTTGAAGCAATTTTTCTGTTTCTGAACGGCAGTTACCTGCAATTGTAAACACTGAGACGGAGCCCATTTGGGTTCCGTCTTTTTCTTTGCCCAACTTCTTGGTCGGTGGTTATTGTCACTCTTCGTACTGAGCTAACGCACGGTGCAGGGTTTCCCTCGTTTTTTCCCGCAGGTCCGGCGGGCTGAGGATTTCGATGTTGGCTCCCTGGCTGAGAATCCACCAGCGGAGTTGCCAGCTGTCTAGAACGCTTGCATTAAGTAGGAAACGATCCGCTCCTTCGGTCGTTATCTGCTGATTTGTCGATAACGGGGTTTCGTCGACTATCGAAGCCAGGGTTTGATTAATGCGCGCGGTGAGAACAATCCGTTCGCCGGACCCAAATTGCAGCGCCCCCGCTGCGACGTATGCGTCCAGGGAGAATTCGGCTGGTTTGGTTACATCTTCTTCGAGAAGAGAGGCTGCTTCGATTCGATGTGCGGCGTATAAGCGGACATCGGAATAATCATAGGCTGTGGCAACCAGATAAGTGACTGCGCCGCGTTGGGCAATTCCCAGAGGGTGCAAGATCAATTCATGAGGCGTAGAACTGGAGGGCTTGTGATATCGAACGGCAATTTGCTTTTCGGCCAATAACCCTTCCTGGATTACCTCAAGTACACCTTCTGTAATATGGGGAGGTATGAGAGCCAAAGCCGGCGGAACATACTTGACCTTATCGATCCAGCGGGCCGCCTTATTATCGACTGAAAGCTCCTCAAGTTTCTTCTTCGCTAGCCGGAAACGAGCTTCCAGTGTTGCCAGCATGGCGGCAGGTACCAAGGGACGCAAAAATTCCTCGATGAGATTAAGCGAGATCGCATCGGTAATGCTGACTCCTGGAAGATCGGCGGGCTCGCCATTCATCCAGAACCAGCCATAAGGCATCCCCTTGTCGTTACAGGCGATACCGAACAAGGTCGACAACTCGGTCAGATCTCGTTCGACGGTTCTTTTGCTGACAATGAAACCATTACCTTGGAGCCTGCTGGCCAACTCGTTGGCGGTTATTCCCGGGAGGCGGCTCGGTAATAGTCGCAACAATTCCCATTGACGGGCGAGGGCGTGGTGATGTGTGGCTTTGGGCATGGCTTCGTTTCAAATGAAATGGTGAAGACATTATAGGTCGCAGCATTGAATCATGTTTTAAACACGGGGTTCTTTCATTCCAGTGACACCATATTGCTATCGAGCGAGTAAGCGACATATTTTGACTCACATACTTGGCAAAGTGATGCATCACCAATTGGAGGCGTTATGCATACTTATTCCCACGCAAGTCGGACCTGTGTCACCTGTGCACGCTGGGGAGGTCAACGAGATGTTGGACCCATTGTGCCTGCCTATTTCGTAAACGTTGCAGACAACAATGCAAAGGGAGAGTGTTATGGCGGTGGGTTCAGAACACTCAATCTCTTGCCGACTGCAACTTGCGGAAAGTACGAAAAATGGGTGGCGATGAAGTAAGTTTGAGCAAGTGGTACGGAACTAAAACGCTCATCAACTTCAGCATCCTCCGTCAATGGTCAGCCATGGGGGACGTAGTTCCTTACGAAATCCTCTTGTGCTGAAGTCTCTATTGTATGGGGCCGGCTGGTACGTACCGCCTTGATAGCCTGACTTGCCGAATACCCTGCCTCAATCAAGAGCATTGCTGCGACGACGCCCGTTCGGCCAAGTCCGCCCATGCAGTGAATGAAAATATTTTTCCCTGAAGACAGTTCATCCATTAACTCGCCTTTCAAAGTTGGCCAAGCCAGCATGAATTGTTGGTGAGGCGGGTGGCGGTCAGGGATAGGCCCATGCCGCCACTGCATGCCACATTCAGCAACTACATCGGACAACGCCTCTACATCGAGGAAGGCAAATTCTTGGGCTTCGACCAGAGAAACGACAATCGTTGCTCCCCAGTCGTGAATTCTTGCGAGATCTAGATACAGATCCCGTGACCAGGATCCGGTCAATCCATTGAGCTGTTTCTTGCCAGGACAAAAGGACATACCGATCAAACCCCAGCCTGGTTTGGCGGCGACGGTATCAATGCGAATGGGATGGGTTCGACTAGTTCGGATGAGTTGGGCCATCGTTATCTCCTAAGCAAGGCCATCACTTTAAGGTTTTGACGTGTCAATACATGTCGCATCGATAGCATGAATTGTTAGCAAGCTTAAAAATTGATCATTTCAATATGCGACATATATTGACACTAGCGTGCTCCATGATGAGCCTCAATGTCAGGAGAAGCTGTTATGAAACGTCGCCGCATCAAAGATGTTCTCGATTTTGATCTCGAACCCAAAATTGTCAGCCCAACCTTGGGTCTGGCCGACGATACCTATAGCGATGTCGTTCGGTATTGGATCTTGCGGATCATGGTCACCATGGGGTCTCACAAAAACATGCTGTACCCGCAGTCGGTCAGGGATGACGAGGTTTTCGTGGCTGTCGGGCTGGGCTGGATTTGCGAGAAAGAGCGTGAGGGCGAATACGACTACAAGCTGGCCCTCAAGGGGGTGTCGGAGTTGCATGACGAGATTTCTCGAACGGTCATCCGGCTTCCTTCCAATCGGCCTCTGGAGTCCAATCTGATCTGGCTTGCAGAGCGTTTGGGATTGTCTCAGGTGGACCTGGAAATTCTGCGCTTTGTCGTTTTGGTTGATGACTGTGACTATCTTGAAACCGCGCTGAACCGGATGAGCAGCCATTCCCTGCAGACGATCCAGCGGATGTTTTCCCTTGTGTTGGGCTTGTCGGCTGAGGATGTCGCTCTGGCTCTACGACCGGATGGCAAGCTGGCAACTTGCGGACTAGTGACCGTGGATTTGGGGTACTCCGGCGGCTTCACAGGAAAAATCGAGCTGCTCAAACGCTTGCCGGACCAGCTGTTTAATGAACATGCCGATCCGATGCATATGCTGCGTGAGCGCGTGGTACCGGGGCCGATTGCCAAGTTGACGGCAGCCAATTACCAGCATGTTGAAGCCGACTACACATTGATTCGTCGTTACCTGGATGCTTCCCAAGGTAAGGCCGGGATCAATATTCTCGTTTACGGTCCGCCGGGAACGGGAAAGACTGAATTTGTCCGCATGATCAGTAGTGAGATGAATCGGCCGTTGTACGAAGTTGCTACGCAGGAAAATGATGCGACTCCTCTGGCAGGTCATCAGCGTCTGCAAGCATTTCGTCTTGCGCAAAATATGCTCTGCAACGAGAAGGAAGCCATTGTTCTGTTCGACGAAATTGAGGATGCGTTCAGCCAGGAGGAAGATGATAAACCTTCTCGGACGCGTAGTTCAGCTGGGAAAAAGGCTTGGATCAACCAGATGCTTGAGAGCAATCCGATTCCATCGTTTTGGTTGTCCAATTCGGTTCGTGTTATCGACAAAGCGATCCTGCGCCGCTTCGATTATGTCCTTCGGCTTGATTACCCCAAGCAACGCGTCCGCTCAGAAATTATCCAGGGCTATTTCAAACAATTTGCCGTTAGCGAAGCCTGGGTGGAACAGATCGCAGCCTGTGACCACCTGGCTCCCGCCATCGTGGAACGAGCCGCTAAAGTCGTGGCTTGCTTGGGGCCTGATATCCAGGCAGAAGAGGCTGCGACTCGCATCATGAGCGGAACGCTGGGGGCAATGAATTTTGCTCCGATTCGGAAGCGGGGCCCCAAGTCGGGGATGAATTACCGGGCAGAATGCATCAATACAGATCCGTCGATTGAGGTATTGGCAGATCGTCTGGCGGTCGCTAACCAAGGTCGCCTGTGTCTGTATGGTCCCCCAGGAACGGGAAAAACCGCTTTTGGCCGCTATTTGGCAGAACGTCTTGAAAAGCGTCTGATCGTGAAAAGGGCCTCGGATATTCTTTCTCCTTGGGTTGGTGTCGCCGAGAAACAAATGGCAGAGATGTTCTCGGATGCCAGTGACGATGAAGCAATTTTGCTTCTGGATGAGGCGGATAGTTTTCTGCAGGATCGGGGAAGGGCAAATCAATCTTGGGAGATCACTCAGGTGAATGAAATGCTGACCCAAATGGAATCCTTCGAGGGAATCTTCATCGCCTCAACCAACTTCATGGAGAGCCTCGATAGCGCCACTTTGCGTCGATTTGACCTCAAAGTTCGTTTCGACTGGCTAAAACCAGAACAAATTGGCTTGCTGCTAGGGGATTTGCTTCAATGCATGCAGCTTGATAGTTCTCCCGAAGTCATTGATGCCATCACCCGAATCGACTGTTTGACGCCGGGGGACTTTGCAAACGTCCAGCGACAGTCAATGCTTCGGCCGTTTCGGAGCATTGAGGAAGTACGGCATGCGCTGATTGCTGAGGTTAATGCCAAGCCACAAGGCAAGCAATTGGGACGGATTGGTTTCTAATCGTTCATTTTGTACCTAAATATCTCACCTCCATGCAAGGCTTGGAGGCCGTAGGTGACACGGAGGTAAGCGGACTTCAACGTCGAGATTGATGCGAAGAATCAAACCATGGAAAGAAAGCTTATGAACGAATATCTGCACATTTTTGATCGAGTAGATCGTGCGTATCACATCAGAGTGCAGTTTCTTGGCAAAAGACGCCGAGGTTTGATTGCTGAAAGAACCGGTGACCTGGAGCAGCTTATTGAACTGATGCGAATGCTTGAGCGGTCCGAAGGAGAGATGACATTCGATGGCTATCCGGGGAAGGTAACAAAGCTTGAACTGGACCCAGCACGAAGGGAGGCAGTGCTGAGAGTGACGTTGGTGAGTACTTGAGCCTGTTGAGTCGGCAGTTTGCGCTTCTGAACGATGATTTTCCCATGTCTGGCTCAGTCCATGAGCCAGTGTTGGTGGATAGTGTGCGAAAGGAAGAACACCAATTCGGAAGCAGGAATCAGATACTGCTATCAGCGACACCAAATCGAAGAGGGGTCTGAATGAAGGTATTTTTAGACGACGAACGTGATACCCCGGCCGGATGGGTGCGGACCTATTGGCCGGAGGAGGTGATCGAATTACTGAAAAGCGGCAACGTCACCGAGGTGTCTCTTGACCACGATTTGGGGGACGACGCCCATGGCACGGGCTATTCGGTTTTACTGTGGATCGAAGAGCAAGTGTTTGTGAATGGTATGAGGCCACCGGCGCTTCTGGTCCATTCAGCGAATTCGTCAGCGCGACAGAAGATGGAGGCGGCGATTGCATCGATCTATCAGCACGCAAACTGCAATTCCAAAAACAAATATTAACGAACAGGAAGGGCGCCGCATGCTGGGATCAATCATTGGTGACATCGTGGGCTCGGTTTATGAGTTCAACAACTATCGAAAGAAGGATTTCGCACCCTTCTTTCACACTGAGGCTTTTTTTACCGACGATACGGTATGTACCGTCGCCGTCGCAGATGCACTCATCTACAACCGCCATCCAGGTGAAGCACTGAAGGAGTGGGGGACACGTTATTGGGAAAATGGTGGCTGGGGACGCAGTTTTGCCCTCTGGCTTGGTTCTGACAGCTTGGCGCCGTACGGTAGCTTTGGTAATGGTGCAGCAATGCGGGTTGCACCAGCTGGGCTGATGGCCAATACCGTCGAAGAGGCCGTGTTACTTGGATTAAAGGTAACTGAAGTGACCCATGATCATCCCGAAGGACTCAAAGGTGGGGCGGCAACGGCCGCTGCGGTCTTTATGGCCAGGAACGGGCAGAGCCAGAATGAAATCAGGGCCTATATCACTGAGAAATTCGGCTACGACCTGTCCTCAACAGTCGACCTGATTCGTCCAGATTACCGCTTCAATGAGACCTGCCAAAATACCGTACCGCAGGCGCTGATATGTTTCCTGGAGGCCGACAGTTTTGAAGATGCAATACGAAATGCGATCTCAATCGGCGGTGACAGCGATACGATCGGTGCAATTGTTGGCGGCATCGCCGAAGCCAAGTTCGGAATTCCGGACGAAATCGCGCAGATGGGGTGGGCCTACCTACCCAGTGACATGCGTAAAGTAATGACCGATCTTTACGCTATAAGCCTATCGCATAAGGGGGCTTGATTGAAAGCATGCGAAGTGGCTGCAAACTCACCCGCTTGAACCAAGTGAGGCAAGGAGAATGGTGTGCGCAACAACCTAAGGGCATTTGATCCATTGGTAACCCGTGCATTGGGCATCTATGTCTATGCATTAGTTGACCCGACGACCCGCCGAATTTTTTATGTTGGGAAAGGTGGTGGAGATATCGATGGATCGGGTAATTCTCGTTTGTTCAGCCATTTCGACGAGGCTGATCGATCTGGCTCATCGAAGCTCTCAAAAAAGGTTAAGACGATCCGCTCAATATGGCGTCAAGGGAAAGATGTCGAGTGGCAGATTTTGCGATATTCCCTGTCCTCTCCAGGAGAGGCATTCCACGTTGAAGCGGCGATCATTGATGCTTTGTCGCTGAGTCAGAACGAGCGTCCGGACAACGATATCGATGGGCATGGCAAGGGGGAGCACGGTTGGCGCTCAGCCGATGAAATTCTCGCCATGGGGGCTGCCAATGTCGATCCCAGAACATCGGGGGTTGTCTTCGTATTTCCGATTCACAAGGCTTTGAAGAATCGTTTGGCGGAAGGCCTGGCTTGGGATGACGCCGTATTCAATGCCACCCGTAAAGCTTGGGTGCTCGGGGAGGGTTTGCGGCAATTGCCGAATGCAAGGGCAGTCGGTTTAGTCGATGGTGTGAGCTTTGGCGCGTACGCCATCGATGATTGGTCAGAGGAAGCGAGTGCTAAAGCAAAGGTAAGTAATGGTAGTGCCGGCGAGGGAAGAACAATTCGCTTTTGGGGCTTCTCTCGTGGCAAAGAATCCCCGGGGGTTGCTGAATTAAGGCGGCGCAATTGGCAGCACATTCTTTCACCGGAAGCAAAATACCGCATGCGCTCGGATGGCTTACTCGTTGTCGAATTTGACGGGCAAGGACGGGTCCGTTATCTGCGTCCTCGGCGAGACGGCTGGATGCGTTACCCTCTCTGAACGTCGAACAGTTTTTGATTCGCTCTGCACCGTGTGTCGGGCTCATTCTGTGAGCTGCAGTCAAGGCAGAATAAAAAGATGTCGGCACAAATCCATACTTTTCGCGAACCCGCTCATCGTACTGAATCAGTCTTAGCAAGTGATCGGGAAGATTTGTGGATCTGCGATTATTTTCCGGAAAACTCCAAACTGGCCAGTGCTCTTGCATTGGTCTACGCGAAGAGTGCTCTGGGAAAGTTCAAAGAAGCAATTGCCCTCTTTGCTTTGAGAACGGGGTACGTGCTCTTTGGGCGTGTTCAATATTCAGGTGCTTCCCTGCCGACAGCTATCGAGTCTGTCGCATCTACGATTGCAGATCTGCATGAGGAAGATGTTCGCAGCAATGATGTACTTGCGGTCGCAATCGAGGATCGTCATGGTTTCCATCTTTCATTCCTGAATGCTGTTCCCGAGCAGGCGATCGAGTCGTATATCCCCGATTGGCGACACCGTAGGTTGGTGGAGCTGTCTCAGGTCAAGCCACAACCACGACTGAATGAACTTAGAGAGCGGGTTGATCGGGAGTGTGTTGATCTAGGTGATCGATTAAACGCTGCCATTTCAGCGCTGCGCAATCGCTATTCCGTTTCGCCCATCGAGATTGAAGACAAACTTCCTAATCTCACTTGGGTTGAGGTGCACAACTATCTCTGCGCACGAAACGTGATGGTTGCGAGGAATCGTCGACAGGCGTTGACGTTATTTCCATTGTTCTCGGCCCTTGCCATTCGCTCGGATGAAAGCCGTAGCTTTGGTGAGGGACTCCGATCAATCATTGATGAGGGGCGGCCACTCATTGACTATGTCGTAGCGCGCTGGGATGTGAAGCCGGTGGCTGTAAAGGCTATCCGTTGCCTCGGTTTCGATGAGGTCGGTTTGGTTTGGACAGATGCGCTTAGACCGTTGGTTTATATATTGTCGGGTCTCGCTCCAGAAAAATGCCCAAAATCGAAAGAACAGTGGACGGTTTTTGGAGAGCAGTCGAGAACGATAGCTGCCGTCTTGAAATTACCTTTGGGAGCTGAGTCCATTCGGCTTTTAATGATTGGTTTGTCGCGACGGAAGTGGCGGAAATCTGTGAACCTCGAAGTTGCTCTGGTGGAGCAGGTACGCGTGTTTGAATCTTTTTCTGCTGACTTGGTAAGACTAGCAAGCGTATGGATTGATGTTGAGCTCATGGAAGCCGATGAATCTAGTCAGGAAGCCGGACTTCACTTGATTCTCTCTTCGAAGTTGGTGTCTTTTGGACTTGAGCAGTGCTTGCGCATGGCAATGGATTGGCAGGCACTTCGTGCTGACCTTGCGAGAAGGCACGAAGTCAGGAAGGTTCACTTCCCTTGTTTATTGGAATCTCCATATCACTGTGACGATCTACAGATAGTCCAGTTGCGCTCGGAGCAAGATCTGAACGAAGAATCGAGCGTGATGAATCACTGCGTTGATACGTACTTCACTGCGTGCCAATCGGGACGGTCGGTGATTCTTTCAGTGCGACAAGCAAATGGAACGCGTCTTTCAACCTTCGAAATAAGTATCAAGCGCAAGGGGCTTGCCTTGTTTGACGTTACGCTGGTGCAACAGAAAGGGCGGGCGAATGTATACCCGTCTTCTGAAGCAGTGAAGTGGCCCCCTCAGTCAAGACAGTAATGCCGTCAGTTTAAGCTGCACATTCGACTTCACTCGCAGCTGGACGGCGCTGCCCCGGTGTTGCTTCTGCTCTGGTTGTTGCTCTTGCTTCTGATCTTGTCTTTGCGGTGGAGGAATCCCCTGTGGAGCGTAGCGGAACAGGGGTTTCCTCCACCGCGCCGGCGAATTTATCGACGATCATCGCGCCGCCACCGATAGCGCTTCGATACACGACATCGGGCGTCTGCTGCCCCAGCGACTGGTGCGGACGCTCGCCGTTGTAGAAGGCAAAGTATTCCGTCAGGCCGACCAACAACTCGCCCATCGAGGCGTAGCCCTTCAAATACACGTCCTCGTGCTTGACGCTGCGCCACAGCCGCTCGACGAAGATGTTGTCGAACGCTCGCCCCCGGCCATCCATGCTGATGACCACGCCTTCCCGTTTCAGCACATCGGTGAAGGCTGCGCTGGTGAACTGCGAGCCTTGGTCGCTGTTGAAGATTTCCGGCGTGCCGTGATGGCGCAAGGCGTCCTCCAGGCAATCGACGCAGAACACCGCTTCCATGCTGTTGCTGATCCGCCAGCTGAGTACCCGCCGCGAGTACCAGTCGATGATCGCCACCAGGTAGGCGAAGCCGCGTGGCAGCCGGATATACGTGATGTCGGTGCTCCAAACCTGATTCGGCCGGACCACCGGCACGCCGCGCAGCAGGTAGGGATAGACCTTGTGCGCCGGGTGCGGACGGCTGGTGTTGGGGCCTGGCGCCATCCCCGCCAGCCCCATCTGGCGCATCAGGCGTCGTACCCGCTTGCGATTGACAGGGTGACCCGTCTCCTTGAGAAAGACCACCATCTTGCGGCTGCCGTAAAACGGGTGTCGCGTGTACTCTTCATCGATCAGGCGGCTGAGCAGCAGATCGCTTTCATCGACCGGCCTGGCTTTTTGCTGCGCATAGACCGTGGCACGGGAGACGCTGGCCAGCACGCATTGCCGGACAACGGCCACCGCATCCCCTGCGTCGATCCACCCGCGCCGGATCACGGCAGGTTGATCCCGGACTTTTTTTTGAGCCAGTCGAGTTCCATCTTCAACTTGCCGATCTCGCTGTAGAGAAGCTCTGGCTCGCGGTGCGCGGCCAGCGGTTTCGGGCCGCGCTTGCCTTCAAACAGCGTGCTCGCTTGTGCCTGGATTTCCTTCTTCCACTGCCCAACCTGTACCGGATGAACGCCGTACTCCTGGCCAATCTCATTGATCGTCTTCACCCCGCGCAACGCTTCCAGACCCACCTTGGCCTTGAATTCGGGGCTGTGATACTTCCGCTTCTTCACGTCGCTCATTACGGCTCGTTCCTTATGACAGCGCGCAGCTTAAACCGCTGTCTTGAAAACGGGGGCCACTATACAGTTAGTGCCGTCAGGGGGTTCATGAAGCATCTCAACGGCACTGACGGACTGCCATTACTCCATCGCTTTGCCAGAGAAAAGCAGCTCTTCAATCATGCCCCAGAGCGCATTAAAGATATCCAGATAGCTGCGCACATGCAGGAGTTCATCGTTGCCAAAACGGGGGGGCGAATTGACTTCAACAAGTTGCTTGGCGAGAAATCGGTCTCGATTACTGCAAGCTAAGATTGAATTGCGAATAGGCGGCGGTGCTTATCAGACGTTACCGAAAGACGGGTTTACTGATGAGTAGTGCTGTGGCCAGAATTACCTTGTCGGTAGTGAGGGTCATGAGCTATTTGCAGATTTTCTGAAATCAGAATGCGTGGGTGAGTTTGTCGTCGAATTCCTGCTGGAAGGGGGACGCAACAGCGATGAGATCTCCGATTCAGCATTGGAGAACCGAAATCAGACCAGCCAATACAACTGTCGATACATGCGTGGACTGACCATCGACGATTCGTATTAGCTGGGGTACGGAAATATCGACACCAATCGTTTTCAGCATACGCTGCAAGGCTGCAACAGAACGAATGCCAACAACGCGAATGCGAAATGCCAGCGTGACTGAGCTACCTTTGGCAGGGATAGAGCGGGACATGGTGTCGACGGTAGCTGACTGAGGACGATTTGATGCCTTTAGCCTTACGTGGCATGGCAGGCTGTTTTAGACACCCAACCAGCCTATGCCCTTTTCAGCCATGCCAAAATCAATACTTAGCGCTCGCTTCTGCCTCGATTTTCAATACGCGAACCTTCCGATCCGGACGTCCATCAACCACCATGATTCCAACCTCACCAACCTCAAGCCCGAGGAGAGCAATAGCAAGAGGTGCATCTTCACCAATCGTGCCCGTGGCTGTTGAATGTCCTTCAACGATGTGGATTGTGTGGCGTTCTTGAGGCTTGTCGATGAAGCAGTAGGTGACAATGTTACCGACATCAACGAAGGCGTCATCAGCTTCCGTTACATCCGACTCAACGACCTCAATAATTGGTTGTTGGGCTACTGGTGTTTCAACTTGGACAAATTCATCCTCTTCTTCAAGCTTCGACTCTTCGGAGAAGGCTGGGGCTTCAAGAGCAGATAGGCGACGGCGTTCCTCAAGGAACTCAACCAGACGTTTTGTTTCCTGCCTTGGGTTGTAGAACCAATCGGCTGACCAAATACGCCAGATACGGCCACGCCAACCAAGGGACTCAAGGATTTCTTGCCGGATACGATCTCGATCTCGGGCAGATGCGGAGCTGTGGTAAGTGGCTCCATCGCATTCGATTCCAGCAATGAATTCGCCTGGCCTATCAGGGTTGCGAACAGCTAAATCAATGAAAAAGTTGGCTACGCCTAGCTGAGGTTTGACCTCGTAGCCTTGCGATGTGAGTACGTTGGCGACAGAGATTTCGAAGTCGCTGTCAGGCTCGCGATCCTCATAGTCCGTTGCGACCAAGACACCACGCTTTGCAAAGTCGAGATAGTCTCGAAGGGCTTTTGTTCCGGCTGGCGATTTCTCATCAATCACGATGTCCTCAGGTTGCATTGAGGAGAAAAGTATCAAACGACGACGAGAACGTGTGAATAGAACATTCAGACGACGCCAACCATCCGGCCTGCTTATCGGGCCGAAGTTTTGATGAACCTTATCGGTGCCTGGTGCCTTGCCGTAGGTGGTCGAAATAAAGATCACGTCACGCTCATCACCTTGGACGTTTTCAAGGTTCTTCACGAAGAAAGGCAGGCCTTTTTCTTCCCAGTCGGCAAGGAATCGATCCCCTTCATCGAAGGACTTCAGCTTCTTCTCCAGCAAGTCCTGAATCAGATCTCGTTGCGTCTGGTTGAGAGAAACCACTCCCAACGATTCTTCGGGCGATTTCAGGATGTGCTCAACAACAGCATCGACAATCCGGACGGCCTCCGGGATGTTGCGACGATCCTTGTAGGAGCCTTCTTTCACATAACGCCACGACACACCAAGGTTCTTGCCGCGCTCATAGGGCGACGGGAAGACAACTAGGCTGCTCTTGTAGAAATGGAAGTTCGAGAAGGCAATCAGGGACTCGTGCTGCGAGCGATAGTGCCAACGCAATGTGCGAACCGGGCTGAAGAGTTGCTGGCAGATATCGAGAATGCTTTCGGAGCCATCCAGCGCTGCGGGTGTCTCCTCATTTTCGTCATCGTCGGCACCATCTGCCATCCGGTTGAAGAAGGAAGTCGGCGGCAACTGCTTCGGATCGCCAACAACGATCAATTGTTTGCCACGGGCAACCGCCCCCAGTGCGTCCTCTGGGCGAAGCTGAGATGCTTCGTCCATCACGACTAGATCGAAGTCCAGGGAGCCTGGTTCGAGGTACTGAGCAACGGACAACGGCCCCATCATGAAGCAAGGCTTGAGTGCTTGAAGCGCACGACCGGCACGCTTAACCAATTGGCGAATTGGAATGTGCTTTTTCTGCTTGCCAAGCTCTCGCTTGATCAAATACATCTCAGATTGGTCTGAAGCCTTGATGCCCGTCGTACCTGTAGGGACAACCTTGTTCTTGTCGATTTCATGGGCAATTCGCAGACCGTTGATCTTGATGATCTCCTTGTCGAGTGCCATGAAATCAGCCCTGAGCTTGTCGTGGGTTTGTCCTGAGAAGCCAGCGAGTTCCTTGTGTTGGCGATAAATTTCCTTACCGATCGATGCGTAGAAAACACGTTCGAATGCGGTAGTTAAGGCTTCCGGTGGCAACTGTCCTTGTTCAAGCAACTGGACAAAACCCGACAGGCCACGATCATCACAATTACGCTTGGTGTCGAAGTATCGCGCCCAGGACAACACGTCATCAGCAGCATCAACTGCGGCCTTGATCCGTGCCTCAAAGTTGGCCGGGCGTTCGTCGTCTCCGGCAGCAGTTTGGCGCAGCCATTCAGCCCAATCCAAACGACCAAACTGACTCAAGGTTTCAAGCGTGGTACGTGCATCGTGATACGCCTCTTGGCCAGCAGATGCCCGCTTTCGGAGGAAGGAAAGTTTTTGCGGCCCTTCGTTGATGATGGCGAACTTGATGAAACGGGGCAGGGGGCTGTTGGCAATTGCGCTGCCCCAGTTCCATGTTGAATCCAGTGCCTCAAGATCAGTGCTTTCCGAGTCCAGTACCAGGCCGAAATAACGTTGGATGTCCGGATCAGTTAGCAGAAGTTCATCCTTGAAATCAGCAGCGACCTTTGCTTGGATTGCCTTGATTACGCTTGATGCGGTCTGATCAGCTTCGGCGAACGACTCAAGTTGTCCAAGCAGATATTCAACACGCTCCGCCAGATTTCTGGCTAACTGGATATAGCCGTCCCAGCTCGTGGGTTTTACCTTCGAGAGGATTTCAGAGAAGGACTCAACGGCATGATCAACCGAAATCTTTGAGTTCAAGAATCGGATGGCAGTCTTTGGTGAGGTCGACTCATCAACGAAGCGATCCAGCAGCCCGGCCAGCGTGCCGAGTTGTGTTGAAAGACTATGCACTGCTTCAATCCGCTCATCCCATGGACGCGAACTCAATGCGGCAAGATCAGCGAATTCTGGTCCTGCAGCTTGAGCAATGCTGTCGCCCCCGTGGATGAGAGTTGCCAGTTCCTGGTTGGCATTGGCCAGATCGCGTTTTGCTTCCAGTAGCTCCAGCGTACGTTGGGGTGAGACAGATCCTCGTGCCTTGGTCTTGAAGAAGTTGAGAAGCGATTGAACGTGCTCAACTTGTTGTTTGAGACCATCAAGGTAGCTGTTCCAACCGCCAGTTTTCAGGTGATCACGCGGATTTGCTGATTGCGGGAGCAGGGTGGCAAGAGCCTCTTCAAGGCTATTTAGTGCCTGAGCCGAAGCCTCAATGGACTTCGATCTGGCAGCCAATTGACCAATTTTCCGATGATCCAGACTTGTGAGGTCAAACCGATCAGCCAGTGATCCGCAGGATATCAATGCCTCTTGGCTTTCTCGATACCAGGCAGCTAGAAGATCAATTTTCTCGAAGTCAGTATCGACCCCGTTAAATAGCTCGCCCAGCCAGTCCGAGTAATCCTTGTTCCCAAGGAATGTCTGGCGGTGCTCCTGCCATTCGGCAATTTTCAGACATTCCTTCATCAGCGTATCGGCGCTGTGCTTACTCTTGACCTGAGCAATGCTCTTGTAGAGCTTCTTAGCTTTGCGCCAGTCACCCTTGAAGATGTTGAAGAAGCTGTCGCCTTCGCGGAATACACGGGCGGCCCATTTCAGTTCATCGATCCCCGGCAGCGCGTCAAGGAAGTAGGAGTCTGAAAGCTCGCGGCGACCTGATGCTTCACGGCCATGGTCATCCTTGGCTTTTTTCAGTACCTCCGGATGGCGTGGATGCTCGAATTGCTTCTTTCGATACGAGAGCAGTTCTTCTGGAGCGCGGCTGGCAACAGTAGAGACGCAAATTAGCTCGGAAACAGAGGTGGACGATCCATCGAAGGTTTGCCCGGTTTCTTGGGCGCACTTCGTCAGGGTTGCGTGTGCCTTCTCGATATCGTTGATGTGACCACGCAAGTCACTCAGGTCTTGCTCGATGTCATCGATCTTGCGGTTGGCAAAGGGCGAGGTCACCCATTGTTTGGCCTCTGCGATGGTGGCTTCGTCTGCTTCAGTAGTAGGGATCAGGTCAGCAAGACCAATTGGGTTCGCCAAGTCTCTGACGGCTTCAACAGACCCATCAAACGGAATGTGCCACTTGGCAGCCTTCTCGGTCACGACCCCAAGAGCCTGACTCAATGTCGCAGCTACATCGGCAAGCGCATGCTCACGGGAGCGCAGGTAAGAAAGGGGGGTTTCTGAAATCGGGTAGGTCGAAAGCTTGGTGATGGCCTGGGAGACTGCGTTGATCGCATTGGGGCCAACTGCTTCGAACTTGGGTTTGAGGTCTTCAACCTGTTCTGAGAAATCGTCAGTCTTGTCGCGCAGCTTCCCGAGCAGCGACTTCAGTTGGCTGATCTTCTGATCAAGTGCCTCTGATTTCAGTATCTGATGAGAGCCAATCTTGGCGAAGGCAGTCTCTTCTGCAAGTTTTAGCTCGGCCTCACGCGGATTCGCTCCACTCAACAGCGTTTTGCGCTGAATGTCTCGGGCGGTGCGAATCTCATTGACGAGCTTGATGATGCTGGCCAATGCTTGGAGGCTGGGCTTGTCAGTAAGGGTATGGTCAAACAGAAGAGGCAGTTGATCTGCAATCAGCTTTGCATGAGGCTCGGGAAGGTTCTTTGCCGCATCTGCGATAGCGATGATTTCAACGATAGAGAGTTCGTCCCCATCCTTGCCCAGCGATTGTATGGCCTCTGCCGCAGCGGTCAGGTTCTGAGCAAAGCCCAGCGCCTTGGCCGCAATATCACCAGCGACTCGTTCGTCGCCTGGCGTCAATTGGTTCGGCCAGAAGCCCCACCAAGGGTGATGGCGACCAAAGCCGCCCATGCTTCGATACTTTTCACCGACATCGTTGAGCACGGCACGACGTACTTCGTAAGCGCCATGGTCCATGTCCCAAGCACCTTTTACTGCTAAGCCATGCACTCGGTCGTCTAGGTCACCTAGTTCTTGCCGGGGACGCTCGGCTGCCCAGAACACCTCTGCTACAGTCAATCCAAGCTTGTTTGCCACCTGCAAGCCCATGATCTCAGCGTGCCGTTGCAGCGTCTTCTTTTGCTCTGTAAGTACGGCTAGCTTTGCAGCAAGATGATTTTGCGGCGTAAATTTTTCATCGATTCGCGCCTGGATATCCTCAAGCAGCTTCTTTTTCTGCGTCTTGTGGCTGTGCAGCTCAAGGCAGAAGTGACCGAGATTGGCTCTATCCAAGCGATGGCGAACAACCTCAAGAGCTGCGAGCTTTTCCGAGACAAAAAGCACTTTCTTCCCGGCCTGAAGGGCTGCGGCAATGATGTTGGTAATGGTCTGGGATTTGCCGGTACCAGGAGGCCCGTTGATCACCATGTTCTTCCCATCAAGGGCATCGATTAGGGCACTGTGCTGTGATGAGTCTGCGTCATAGATGATGGGGAGATCAGCCTTGGCGTGGCCATCGATCTCGTAGTCTTCAGCCATCAGCGGATCGTTACCGTCACCGGAGCCGCCCCCGCCTTCAAATAGATTTTTCAGTAGATCGTTTTTGAGCAGATCAGGCCATTTATTCGGATCAAGATCGGCCCAGATAGCCAGCTTGCCGAAGGCCAGCATCGCAAGGGACAGCTGGCGGCGAACACGCCATCTTGCTTTCTTGCTCACCGTATCCTGGATGGCACGGAAATACTCTTCCGGACATTCATCTTCGCCAAGCTCCGGAAGGTTGAGCCTGAAGTCCTGCTTCAGTTTCTCACGCAGCGTGTAGTTCTCGGCAACGTCTTCTCCCGTGTATGACAGGGAGTAGTTGTAGACGTGGGTATCAGGATCGATATTGCCTTTGGTCAGGCTGACGGGAACAGACAAGAGCGGGGCTAGCAGCGGCTTTTCCGAAGCATCGGAGTCGCAAAATTCAAGGAAGCCAAACACGAGATAAAGCATGTTCGAGCCGGTTTCTTCGATGACCGTACGAGCCTCAGTCGAAATTTTGCGAGCTTGTTTTTCCAGATCTGCGGGGTAGAGCAGGGTCTGGATGATGGTTCCCTTGGGGCCGGGGTGTTTGTCCTGAATTGGCTCGGCCAGATCGAATGATGTGCTGATGCCCTCAAATTTGGCCTGCTCCTTGGCATCTGGTTTCGCTGTACCAACGGGGATGTACTTCGGGTCCGGCTCTGGGACCGGAAGCAACAGGGCTTGTCGACCATCCAGAATCCGATCAAAAAGCACGTCCATGTTTTTGACGGCCACGTACTGCATCGAGCGACCCTTTGGGTGCTTGAAGTTGAGCAGTCGGTTCCGGGTAGAGAGATCAAGCAGCCGCGCACGAAGCTTCTGTAGCGCCATGGCGATGTTCAAGCCACCGCTGAAAATCTCCTGAGTATCGCTGGCCACCGGAGTTGCTTCGTACTCAATGGAGTTGGAGTCTGGGTTCTTCATTGTTTTTCTCTCCCCGGAGCAAGAGATGCACTCTCTACTCCGTACAGCGTTTCTTGGTTTTTCAGCCAAAGGTGATGTCGGCTGGAGTCGAGGGAATGGTTCGGCGAACAGTCCACGTTCCAACGGTTGAGTGCATACCCAACCAGCGCTGCTCGCATATGAAGGCGTAACATGCCATCGCGCATGCCGTAGTCGGCTTCGATGGTCTCAGGAAATGCAATCCCCGGATGCGGGACAATCTCAAGATCAACAAGGCGTGCCCATTGAGCATCCGCCCCTAATTGCTCGGTTTCTTCGGATTTCTCATCAAGCGATTTGGCTTTGGTGATCCGGGTCAGAACGAAATCTGAGAATCGGTTTCGGTTCCGGTCATACGCACGGACATGCCAACGTAGCCCATTGTCTGCCAGTGCGACAGGAACGATTACTCGTTTGCTTGGGCCGGAAGACAGGGATAGGTAGGTCACCTGAACCGGGCGTTTGCTCAGTATTGCCCTGGTCAAGATTGCTAGAACCTGAAAATCAGGCGCTATCAGTTGGCTCGGGCCTTCGCATGGAATCGCTTTGCGAAGCTTGAGGTCCAGCCCATCCCCAAACCCTTGGAGCAGCCAGGCCAAGACACGCTCGGACGAAAACTGGAACAGTGGTTTGAATTGAGGGGAGGGGGTGTAAGCCTTCTGACTGCTGTCATAGCTCAGGTTTGTTGGGGCAAGAGCTCGGTAAGCGTTTAAGTCCCGTGTGGCTGCGGCTGGTGCAATACCGAACCGCGCCTCCAGATCAGCTCGCTGCAACTCACCGAAGAAAAACAATCGCAGTTCGAGATATGCCAGTCGCTCGCGCTGCGCTTGCGAGAGCTTGGGTTCTGGATTTGATATGTGACTGGGCTCCATCGCCAACCGTTCACGTTCGAGTAGAACGTAATCATAGCAGAGTGATTATTAAATACTCATCAAAATGATTATGATCAAGATTGTTCTTCACTGCCTGGCAGTATGTTGGGTCGTTCAACGAAACGATCTAGTGTGAGGCATCCGCCCTGCCGAGTTGACCTCAATGAGGCTGATCCGATGTGGCCATGGAAGCGTCGGAAGCGGAAAAATCAGACAATAATGTCGCTAAATTGAAGGGTGCATTCCTTGTCAATTAAATCCTGGCAAGCATTCTGCGATGCTGGGATGAACCGTGAGGTCAGCATTGAGGGCTAATGGGAAACCGGCCTTGAATGCTTTTACAATCGACGGCGGGGTCAGTACCTCAACGACCGTTTCCTCTCGTACATCGATCGGGGTTTGATATCCGCTAACCGCCCAAGGAAAAAGTTTTTTCCAAAGCCACAGGTGTGATTGGCCTGAGGGACCGAACTTTACCATCGTTCCCGAGGGCAATTTGGACAACGCGGAATGTACCAATCCATCCGGTTCAAGTTGTGCCAACCGCTCTTGGTGCAGGAATTCATCTAATTGAGAAGGTTCCTTTTGATTGGCTTTACACCAGAACTGCACAAATTCCTGGAACCGACGCCTCTGGCACTGACCACATGGCCGATGCCCCGCTGCAAAGGCGGTAATTTCGTCTAACAAAAACAGGCGAGTGTATTTAATGTTCGCCTTTGGTAGGGGAGCGCCTGTTTTGTCCTTCAGTACACAGGCAATCCAAGGCTTGATTGCGAAGGGTTTCCGTAACTCGTAGTGGCGAGGTTGTAAAACGCCTCGGTTTCCCATCAGCAGCCCACGAGACCCGCTCGGGGCCTCGATCAGCGAGCCGTCGGGACTGACCCGATTTCTCATGATTTTCCCCTTGTGAAAGGTAAAGACGTGTAGCCCACGTGCAAATAATTACCTTCGATAGTGTCAGTACCGACAGATGAAATTAACCCGAAACCGTTGCAGTTCATCGAAATCGGCTGATGGTGTTGGATGAATTCCGAGCCAGCCGAATTCGATGTGTATACACATGTGCAATGTGTATGTGTATTGGCATGTGTATACACATTGGTTTCATCTGAGGATGTTCCCTAAAACTTGGGTGGTTTTACCGCATTTCATTCCCACAATTAGTGTGCGCGGGAGATTACTTGGACATCGCCTATATTTGAGCGGCAGATTACATCGAGATCGCTCCCTCAGCGTACCCACGAGCTGGTCATGACTTTGTCCATTGGACTGCAGCGGTTACTGCCGACGATTGTTGGCATTGCCGCGCACAATTCTGGAGAAAATTGATCCAGAACTACAGACTCCTATGGCCTTTGTAGAGGCAGGTTCTCGTGCTGGAAGTGGTTTGCTAGCCTAAATAGAATAATTCATCCATTGATCGGAGAAAAAATGATGGGCAAAGTCATTTTCTGCACGAATGGCAACGATGAATTCAACAAGCCAAGTGCATGAAGTCTATCGACGAGATATAACATGATATTCGGGTATTTTGAGGCGAATTCAGAAAATGAACTCGATGTAATCTGCCGCTCAAATGCTTTATGAGTGATCTCAGGGTGATCCGCCGCTCATAGGAGGGATGCTTAACAAAATTCATATTGAACGCTCAGCCAAAATCAACCTGATATGCCGATATTCAGGAGATTATCAAGCCGGGTGTGGCATACCTCAGTGTCAGATCAACGATTGTCGTTCTTCCGTTCCCATTGCCTTGTGTTTTGCTTGGTTTTGGCCAATACCAGCTCTGACATGGCCGATCAAGCCGAGAAAAGACCTCCTGACCGCTGAACAGTCCTTGAGACAGCCTCCTGAAGGATATGCGGGTTACCTGCGCAAACCAGCGTAAACCACTGCTTGCCGCGGGTGATTCCCGTGTAGACGAGCTCTCGTGTTAATACCGGGTTGCGCTGAGGCGGGAGCAAGAGCACACAATGTTCGAATTCACTGCCCTGTGACTTGTGTACGGTCAGGGCAAATACGGTCTCAGCCGACAAGAGGCGGCTTGGTAAGGCCCAATAGATCGCTTGGCAATTGACACCAGGAAAAGCGACACGTAGAGACCATTCCAACTGCTGTTTAGCTTTGTTGAAAAATGGATACGGCAGCGTTATGCCAATATCCCCATTCATCAATCCGCTCTGATAGTCGTTCCGGGTAATCAGAACAGGCCGGCCTGCGTACCACTGGTTTGAAGGATCAATTAAGCCCTGCTTTGCCAGAAAGGTCTCAATCCTCTGATTCAGGCCAGTAACGCCAAACGGACCATTTCGCAGGGCGCACAGCAGCTGAAAACGCCCGAAGGCCTTGAGCACTCGCTCAGCCCAAGTATCAAACGCAGGTTTCCCTGCATCAATGGACAGCCGTTCAGCTGCAACAAGTCTCAGGTAGCCGGCACGTCCTTGGGGAACATCTTCGGAATCCCCTTGGCCAAGCAGGATTGAGGCAAATTCGGCCTCGTCAAGAGAACGACAGTCGAGTCGCCGTAGATCCGGGTAGCCCTTTTCCCAAACCTGCTGGATCTGTTTTGGATTGCCCGCATTGACTGCCGAGGCGAGCTGGCCTATCCCGCTTGATGCAACGAACCGTCTGCTTTCTCTCAACATGACGATTTGTTGGTCCAATGGAGATCCAGATGAGTCTGCCAGACTGCCGTCGAAGGCATCTCCGGTCATCGCTTCGATCCATTGAATTGTCTCTGGGGTGAAATGACCTGCTTCTGCTCTCCTGCATAGCTCGCCGAGAACTGACCCAGCCTCAACGGAGGCCAACTGATCTTTATCTCCCAACAGGATCAATCGTGCCGAGGGCGGCAACGCCAATAACGTTGCTGCCATCATCTCCAGATCCACCATGGATCCCTCGTCGATGACGAGCACATCAAGCGGCAATGGATTCCTCGCATCGTGGCGGAAAAACCGTGAATTTGGTTTTGGTCCCAATAGCCGATGAAGTGTGGTGACGTCGCTAGGGATGCTCGCTTTCAGCGCTGGGTTCTCTTGTACAAAACTCGGTAAATTGTCGATCGCTCGGGTAATAGACTCTTTCAGACGGGCAGCCGCTTTACCTGTTGGTGCAGCAAGACGGATCTGTAGTGGCCGCTGCTGGCCTGTAGCGAGCGCGATTGACTGCAGCAGCGCCAGAAGACGAACGACCGTAGTTGTCTTCCCGGTACCTGGCCCACCCGTCACGATACTGAAAGCGCTACGTGCAGCCAAAGCACAGGCAACTTTTTGCCAGTCAGTCTTGCGATCGGATGAAGGGAACAGTGACCCTATGGCCGTTTTGAATTCAAGCTCAGGCAGTTGTTCGGCAATCTGTTGGCTATTAGCAATCCGGGCAATGATTGCGGCCTCTACTTGACGCTCGTAGCGCCAGTAGCGGCGTAGATAGAGTCGATGTCCAACCAGCACAAGCGGCGTTTTTCCTTCTCCTGCGCCCACCAGTTCCACTTGGGTCAGTCGGGAGATCCAGGTCTGCAGAGACATTTGGCCCAATAGATCTTGAGGCAGGAGGATTTCCTCATGCTCTGGTGTCTCGCCTTCTTCTGGTGGGAGCGACAAAGCCATGAAGGGATCATTGAGCGTCGCTTCAAGATCCAGGCAGACATGGCCACGCCCGAGCTGGTGGCTGACCAATGCTGTTGCCAGCATCAATGCGGGATCAAGCTCCGGAACTTCCGAGGCAAAGAAACGCACTAGTGCGACATCCATTTCACGCAACCACTTCTTCGATACCCAGCGTTCCAGGAGATCAAGCATTGCCTCTTGGCTATTCATTGGCGTATTCATGCTGCACCCCCTGCCGTCCCGGAGAAAACTGTCTCCAGACTCTCGATCAGTGCCTTGGGTGGTCGCTCGAAATGGACCCCGCCTGATGGTGCGCCTATGCCGCGGACGAATAGATAGACGGCGCCGCCGATATGCTGGTCGTAGTCATATTCCGGAAGCCGGGACTTTAGTAGTCGATGTAGCGCGAAGAGATAGATAACGTACTGAAGATCGTAGCGGTGGGCGCAAATTGCCTCTTCCGTTGCGTCGGGCGTGTAGTCTTCATCGCCCATACCCAGCCAGTTCGATTTGTAGTCAGCAACGTAGTAGCGCTCGCCGGACTGAAAAACCAGGTCCATGAATCCCTTGAGCATGCCGTTAAACTCATCCGCGCTTAGTGTGGGACGCGGGCGCCTATTCAGCGTGTGTTCAACAATGATCGCATCCAGGCGCGCCAGATCAACGTGGCTGGCTTCAAACAAAAATTCCATCTCGGCCTTGGCGACTTCGAGGGTATCGAGGCGAAGCGAAACATCCCCGATCTTGAGTTGGGTCTGAAGCATCTGCTGTACCCAGACAAACAGAGGATCGACCCAAGCCTCCCAACCTCGAAGCTTGCTGCGACGAGCGATCATGTCCCGCAGTTCTGGTGAATTCTCCATGACCGTCGAAAACCCAGTAATGGCAACCCACTCCATCAGATCGTGGAGGAATGTACCTGCCTCGGCTCCTTTGGGAAAACGATGCATGGGGCCGCCAGGACGTACGCCTGTTGGAACTCGTTGCGCAACTTCTCGCTGTCCTTCCAATAAATTCTCGGCCTGGGGCGTATCTTCAAACTGATCTGCCAGCAGCGGCACATGTCCCGCGATAGGTAGTGCAGAGTAACTGCCTATCCACCAATTTTCTTTGACCACACGCGTCGAACGACAGGCAGTGCCAGACTCATTGACTCCTGTGGTCGCAACGAAAATTTCGTCATTGGCTTTCAGGTCATCCCTTACCGAGAGGTAAGTCCTGTCTCCAGCGAAGGATTTAACGGCAGCGAGATATGCAGTTTCATTGACGGAAGATAAGCTCAGCAAATGACCAATGGCTGTATTGGTTTTGTCTTTCAGGGGAGCGAGGCCGACCCAGGTAACGTAACGCGCCCGTGTTAGAGCGACATACAGCTTTCGAAGATCTTCTCCGAGTCGATCCTGTTCCGCTGCTGCCAGAATTTCACCTGTAGGCTCAAGGGCAATACGGAGCTGACCAGTCTCGTCATGCCACTTGATGGGGATACTTTTAGCATTGACGGCGTACGTCGTGCAGATGAACGGCAGGAATACAATCGGATACTCCAGCCCCTTTGACTTGTAAATCGTGACCACTTTGACCAAGTCAGCATCGCTTTCCAGGCGCAGCTTTGTGCCTTCTGCATCGCCTCCCGGTTCTTCAATCTGTTCTGCCAGGAAGCGGATCAGCGCATGCTCTCCTTCCAGAGTAAAACTTTCCTGCTGGAGGAGTTCTGCCAAATGGAGGATGTCCGTCAGGATGCGCTCGCCACTGTCACCGTTGGCATCAAGTGCGTTGCTGAGGAAGCGGTCATTACAGTTGAAATCAAGCAGGATGCGGCGAAGCATGGGAAGAATTCCCTGTTTCTGCCAAATCTCCCGGTAGCCTTTGAATTGGATGACCCGCACCTCCCACTCCTCCTCATTGACATTCATGGCATCGAGGTCTGCAAAGCTAAGTCCGAGAGATGCGGTAGACAGTGCTGCACGGAGAAGTCGGTCGTTGTCAGGTTCAGCGCAGGCTGCCATCCACCGATAGACTTCGGTTGCTTGAGCGGATCCAAATACCGTTTCCTTGTCGGAGAGGTAGACGGAGCGGACCCCTCGCCGAGATAGTGCCTGGCGAATGCTGGCAGCTTCGTTCTTGTCGTTAACGAGAATGGCCAGGTCACCAGGTCGCATCGGTACCAGGGCTTGTCCTGCTCGCACAAAACCTGCCGAATTTGATTGCCCGCGATTGAGCCAATCGACAATCTGTGTCGCGGCCAGGTTGGCCATCGTGGCCAGGTACTCACCCTTGTTTAACTTTTCGCCGGCACCTGCAACGGCAAAGGTGATGGCTGGAGCAGAAACATCATCAACCTTGAATTCATCTGACCGTCCCTTGGCGCCAACCTGGAGAAAGGGGACAGGATTTTGGCCGTTTTTTCGGAAGAGGAATGCGCCGGACGAGTTTTCCTTGTTCTCCACTTGGGCAAAACAATGGTTGGCTGAATCAACCATCGCTTGCGTCGAACGGAAGTTCTTGTCGAGTGAGTAAATCGGCCCACGGACGGTATCCCGGGCTTTCAGATAGGTATAGATGTCCGCACCGCGAAATGCGTAGATCGCCTGTTTGGGGTCACCGATCAGAATGAGTGCGCAGTCGTCGCGATGATTGGCAATGTCGTAGACTCGCTCGAATATCCGATACTGTACCGGGTCGGTATCCTGAAACTCGTCAATCAGAGCGACCGGGAATTGTTGACGAATAACCTCGGCTAATCGCTCGCCGTCGCTGCCTTTGAGGGCAGCATCGAGACTTGTGAGCAGGTCATTAAAGCCAATCTGGGCGCGTCGTTTTTGGGCTGCGGCGAATTCTCTGGCAACCCAGCAGGCAGCATGCGCGAGCAATGCGTTCCTGGGGTCCTCTAGGTTTTCCAGGCTTTCTGCCAGAGCCTGGAAGGCAACCAGCCCTGGATGAGTAGGAAGCGGCGTGTTCCATTTTCTCGTTAGCGCATCTGTTTCCAGATGTTCCCAAGCTTTCCCTATCTCAGGCCAGACGCCAGGGTTGTTAGCCCATTCATCGAGGCCTCTAAACCAGCCGGGATACCACTTTGGGTTAACCCGCATTTCTCCTGCCTGGTAGGCCGCATCAAAAATCTCCAAAAGCTCATTTGCCCATACTTTCCAAGGCGCCTTGAGCGGGATGAGCTGGCTTACCAAGGGTTCAAGAACGGTCAGTGGGTCGTCTTCATTTCCCAGTTCTTCAACAAAAGGAAGAAGATTCTTAATAGCCTTCTGCAATGCCTGAGGACCGTCCCAGTATGACCTGAGCAACGCTGTTGCTTCGATTCCAAGCGGATAGTAGAAATTGCGCCAATAGTCGCGGACAACTTCAGCCAGCAATTCACTTTGATCGGTTTCGAGGTTCTGATTGAAAAGACTCAGGCTATCGAATGCGTGTTCTCTGAGCATCCGATTACACCAGCCATGAATGGTCGAGACTGCAGCCTCATCCATCCACTCGGCTGCTAAGTCGAGCTTGTGGGCGCATACCGGCCAATCGTCCTCTGCGTATTCGCGTCGTAGCTCGTAGAGAAGATCCGCATCCTCAGGCGTCTCCATGGTTTTCGGATCAGCTCTGAAGTAGCGAGCTGCTTCAGCCAGACGAGCGCGAATGCGGTCACGAAGCTCTTTTGTAGCTGCATCCGTAAATGTAACCACCAAAATTTGTGGCGGCGTCAATTCGCCAAGTTTGAAAGCCGACTCCCCTTGTTTGTGCCCAAGAATCAAGCGCACGTAAAGCATGGCAATGGTGAACGTCTTGCCAGTGCCAGCACTTGCCTCGATCAAATGGCTTCCATTTAGCGGAAAAGCGAGGGGGGCGAGCGTAGTGATGATCTTATTCATAGTGGCTCAGGCCTTTATTCGGCTTCGTCGGTTTGCCCAACGCAGTTATTGAGGGGCTCATATAATTCAGAGCAGAGTTCGGTAAAGCGACCACCCGACCATAACTTCTCGAAGTCTGGATAGACCCGTTGCAGATAGGGGCTATCTTTGGCTTCTCCCTCAAAGTTGTAGTTGCCGTCGTATTGTTCGCGTGCAGGGCCGACACCCCCCAAGTCACAGTCCGACAACGCACCCCGAAAAACTTCCCCTCCCGAATTCAGCCAGGCAAATGCGGTCCCCGGGGCAACGGGTAAAGGCGATGACAACCCCGCAATATATGCCTCAAGAATTCGGTTGAAATGGTCCTTCGCCTCATCGGGGTCAAGCGGATTGATCACTACTGGCGCATTCTTTCCGACAATCAACGTCGTGATGGGAGTTCCACCAAGATGACTGGCCAGATGCATAATCCAAGCCGGCAAGAGTTTGTCCCTGCGGTAGCGTTGCTTGCCATCAATCAGATTGCTGGAGTTGAGTTCAATTCGGCAACGACCGTCATTTCCGGCATAGCAATGGGTCAGGCGTCCTTGTACGTCGATTCGTTGCGACGCGACAGGATGAGTGTATTCAAAGACAGCATCATCAATCGCCTGTGGCCATGCGTTCCTGGCCAGACCATACAACTCGAACATTTTGTCCAAGGGTTCAGTGAGCGTCGATTGAAGCAGGGTAGCCATGCTACCCACAGGAAGTTCACCTCTTCGTTGAATCCGGGCCAATTGCTGTCGGACCGCTTCTTCCTCGTTGCGCTTGCTCAATAGGGCATCAAGACGAGCCTTGATCAGCAAGTTTTGCAATCCCCATTGTCCCAGTGCATCGATAGCAAATGGTTCCTGGTCTTCGCTCTTCAGGTCGTCTGTTCTGTAATCGACCCCGAGCCGTTCAAGGAAGAAGGTTTTGACGGGGTCCTTCAGAAAAGCGATCAGTTTCCCCAAGGAGACTGGACTGTCGAGCTTGACTTCAGTCAATGGGGGCTCCGGAAGTTCCGCTACCCGCGTATCGCTGCGCTCCCATTCTTTTGCATAGGTAAAGAGCGGCGAATTCAACGACGATTGATCTTGACTGAAATAGTCTCTGCTAAAGGCCTGGAGTTTATGTTCTACGGTCAGGGCAGACAGGAGGTTGTCCCAAGGGGATTCTTTGGCCAGTTGCCAACAAGCGTCGAGATGGTCGCGCAGTTGGCTGACCAAGACGGACGTCGGACGTTCGGTATTGTCGCGAATGCTCCGGCCAATCCAGCTGATGTAGAGCTTCTCGCGAGCGGACAGTAAGGCTTCAAGAAACAGGTAGTGATCGTCTTCTCGTCGAGAACGATCACCAGGGCGCATTTCCTGGGCCATGAGGTCGAAGTCGACCGGTGGCCTGGATCGGGGGAATTCCCCATCACTCATCCCTAACAAGCAAACGATACGGAAGGGGATCGCGCGCATGGGCATCAAGGTGGCAAACGTCAGTTTCCCTGCCATGAATCGCTGTGCCAGATTCGGCCGATCAAACTGGTCGAGCCAGTGCTCCCGGATGACCGATATGGGCATGGGCTCAGTGAACCCTGCCGCGTGGCAAGCATCAGCCCATGTTTGCAGACTGGATTGAATCTGGAGAACCAGATACGAGTCTTCGGGCGTTTCACTCTCAAAAAAATCACTGATCAGGGTTTGTAGCCGAATGTTCCAATCGGCTGCATTTGCCGGCTTAACAAAGGTGTCAGCAATTGCTTCCAGTTTGATTAGCAAGCGCGCGAGCGGTCCTGCCAAGGCCGCATCGAGACCCGAAACTTCACCATAGGGCTCGATATCGTGCCACTCATAATCGTCCCGCTCCGTAGGGTCACAACCAACTGCGTAGCCGAGCAACATCCGCTTGAGACCGTGCATCCACGTATTTTGCTCATACCCCTCTTCAATAAACTGCGCTCGATGCTTGGCACTGAGCCCCCACCGAATCTTGGTATCGGTGATCCATTGATGCAGGCGCGGAACATCGTCCTCTTTGATACCGAATCGTTGACGGACGGCAGGTACGTCGAGCAGATCCAATAGGTCGCTTACAGTCAGACGTGACTCGGTGACCCCGAGCAGGAATTCGAGCGCAAATGCCAATGGAGCCTGGTGGCGCTTGGCCTGATCGGCGATGGAAAATGGGATGTAGCGAGGATCCGACGAATTGATCTGACCAAATACAGCCTCAATATGGGGGGCGTATTGGTTAACATCCGGGACCATGACGATCACGTCACGGGGGCGCAAGGTGGGATCAGCATTGAAGGCAGCCAGCAACTGATCCTGAAGTATCTCAACCTCGCGTTGCGTACTGTGGGCAATGTGGAACCGAATCGAATGATCAGTTTGTGGATCAACCGGTGGCCATGGCTCCTGCTTGATATCGGTCACCGACCTCAGGTTGAGGAGGTCTTCCTGTAGCTCATTGAGCAGCGTTGGCGGTTGGTTGTCGCGAAGATTGCTCCGGAACAGATTGATCTGCTCGCCAATGGCTTCAAACTTAGCTCGATATTGATCAGGTGAATCGAGTTCATCGAGCAGGGCAATATAGTCGCGGCCCTGTTTCCCCCAAGCTGCAAGCAATGGATGAGCATGGAGATGCAGATCCTTCTCTTCGATAATGTCGGGGGTATTTTTCTTGCGGCTATGTCGACCGCATGATTTGCGCGCATGGTCCTTCTCTGAGAGCAGATTGGCCCAATAGTGCTCGCAAGGGTTATGAACACACAGAATGACTTGGGTAAATCTCGATATGGCCAGCAGGGCTTCGAGCGATTGACGCGGCAGCGAAGAGAGTCCAAAGACCGAAACGCGACGAGGCAGACCTTTAGGGCGCGTTTGAAGCTGGGCCGCTGTTTCGATGAAGCGTTGATGAACGCTGGCCCGGCTGGTCCGATATTCCTGTCCGACATCGTTGAGCAAGGCACGCCAGAGCATCGCTTGCCATTGGTGAGCTGAGCCCAGAGGGCGCTTCACGCCTCTGGCGTTCACCAGTACGTTTTCATTCTTTGCCCAGGCATCCAACCAGTCCGCCCGATAAACCTGATATTGGTCGAAGAGATCGGCAATTTTTTCGGAGAGCTGATAACGCTTTCGCAGATCACTATCGTCCTTAAGGAATCTAGCTAACGGCTCATATCCAGGTTCCGTAACGAGGTCTGGCAAAAGCCGCATCAACCTCCAGACCAGTAATGGTTTATCGAATGGAGATGCTTCGGGAACTGCAGCATGACCCAGTACGGATCGGTAGGCTTGCCATACAAATCGGGAGGGCAGAAGCATGTCTAGTGACGCAGCAATTCCGCATCCGCCGCCGATCTCAGCGGTAGCATTCGCTGCTAAAGCGAGTTTTAGCCATTGGGCAATACCGTTACTTTGTACGAGGATGGCTTCATCTTCGAGCGGACTGAGCGGGTGAGCTTTGAACCAGTGCACAAGCAATTCCCGGAGGAGTTCTGGCTGGTTTCCGTGGATAACCATAAAGCCCGGCGTAATTTCAGATGCTGTCAAAGCGCTTCCTCTTGTTGTCAGTGACATTTCGGTACTTGGCCTGCTGCATGACTTCCCGGGCCGTATGACTACTGTGTTCTGATCCGATGCTGCACTCGGGCTGTACGCCTAAGATAGGCAGGACTTTCCAGTCGGGCAAACTGCGCTTCGTTGAATGCAATGCGACGTTGCGATTCAAGATAGGCGCGATCCAGCGGTTCAAAAACACCCAATCGGTCGAGAATTTGATGAAGTTTGGCCAACATGATGGTCGCTCCGGAAATGTGGTTTGCACATCATGCTGGCTTTCGGGCTCATGGAGTGAGCCTTAATGATCTCTTTTTACCCTGTTCGGTACAAGGCCAAGAGCGCTTCGGCTTCCTTCTCAACTCGGGAGACAAGCTCAGGTGGGGAGATGACGCGGCAATCGGATCCGTAACGCAGGATGTCCATGACCAGTTCGCGGTCGTCTGAGTAGGGGAGCGTGAGTTCAAAACTCCCATCTGCCAGAGTCTTGGCCTGCTGAGCTGAATGCCATTTTTCTGCCGAAACCCAGCGAGCACGTGCTGCGGTGAAATGCAGGACGGCCCATTTCACATCAGAACCGGAAAAGATGCCGTAGCCAGCCCCGAGCACCTCGTTCAGTTTCTTTTCAGAAACGTCTTTGGCTTTGCTGTCCAGAATCTCTGCATATTCGATTGCGTCGACAGCAAAGGCGCGCAGGCCATCACGTAAATGACACCACGCGTCCAAATACCAGTTCTCACGGTAGTGGACGAGACGCTGAGGTGAGACTTCGCGTTCTGATATTTCATTCGTACCCCGTGCGTGATATCGAATGATCAGACGCTTTCGGCGTATCAATGCGGAGCCGACGGCCTGGAAATGTTCGAGTGCATAGTGTCGTGCGCCAACGGACTCAATACGGATGCGCTTCTGTACTTCTTCGATGGGGTTGTCTGCAACACCAAGAAGCCCGGTCAATCGGGCCATCAACGGCCGGATATGAGGGCCCAGTAAACCTCCAGGATCAAGGTTGGCGAGCAGATGCTGCATGGTGAGCAGTGCGTGGATTTCATCGGCGGAAAACCAGAGGCCGGGGAGCTCGTATTGAGGACCGATTCGCTTGATGTCTTTTTCGATCCGATAACCACCCAGATCACGATCGAACACGATTGGGGCGTGAAGCCGGTCCTTAAGATAGGCAAGGTCACGTTTGAGCGTCGCCCAGGAGATGCCCAATTTTTCCTGGAGTTCTAAGCGGGGAACGAAAGTTCGCCCGGAGAGTATCTGATCAATCTGATAGAGGCGTTCGAGCGTACTCATTTTGGTATCGGAAAGAATAGGGCTCACAACTTGAGCTTGTAACGAGCGATACTATCGAATATGACATCTAAACACCATGTTTAGCGGCAAATCTCAGGCTGAACTATTCATGCTGCGAAATCGAATGTACGGTACGGTCGAATAATCTGAGGGGAGGGGCGTCAATGGGAATTCTGTCAGGAGCACAAACTGAAAAGACGATTTTGGAGCTGATCAATAGCTGTAAGTCGTTTTCCATAGCGGTTGCTTGGGCAACCTCCAACGCGGTGTTTCAAGCGATCAAGGCGCATGAGAACAAGCTCGGAACGATGATTGTCGGCATTGATTTCTGGCAGACCCACCCGGATGTGCTGCTCTGGATGAAGAAATCCGGCAAATCAAATATGTTTGTTGGTCAAGCAAAGGGGGGCGTATTTCATCCTAAGGTCTTCTTGTTTGAATTCGACGAGTCGAAGGAAACCGATACGCTAGTTATCGGAAGTGCAAATCTGACAGCAGCGGCTTTTTCGAAAAATGAAGAAGCGTGCGTGCGAGTGAAGGTTGAAAAGAACGACCGGTCAGCTGCCTCGCTAATCACTGGATGGGCAAAAAATGGCATACCTATCGATGCGTTTGACATTAGTGACTACAGAGAAAACTATCTGGTAAAAGGTCGATCCGTCAGGCAATCATTGAATGCCAGAGGTAGCGAAGAATTCCGTGAGAACCCTGACCTTTTGAAGCTGTCCTTCGAAGAGTATTACATGCTCTGTACAAAGGATCCTTATCATTACTTTCAGAGCCGCCTGGCGCTTTTAGACTTTTGCGCCAAGCCTAATCACTCGTATGACGAATTCCGCTGTGTTGCAGGCATCGCCCTTGCACCTGCTCCAGATGACGAGCTTGATTATGGTCTTTTCGGCAGCATGGGTGCCGATGCTTCATTTCGCGACACGATATTGCACCGGACGCATTGGCAAGTTCTGAACACGCTTTATCAAAGACTATCGTCTAAAGGGGTGATAACGAGGGTACATGCAAAGCAGTTCATCGAGGACGTCGAAGGTCATATTAATCTCTGCTTCGGCAACCAGTACAAAAAGACAAATCATCCATCGGCGGCTACTCGTCTGCTTGCGATGAAACGTCCCGACCAGTTCTTTTGCGTGAATGGGGCGAACAGCAAGCGCCTAGCCGACGACCTCGGCATCTCAGTCAATGGAAAGCGAGGCATAAGGTCCATCGATGGTTATCTTGATGCCGTCGAAATGCTTCAAAATTCTACTTGGGGAAGGAGCCGCCTTCCCGACAAGAACACGGCTGATGAAGACCAAAATCGTTGCTGGCGGGGTCGTGTTGCGATGATCGATGCCCTTTATTACGAGCCTGTTTGAAATCTAGGCGAGCGCAGAAGGATTTCAGCTCGGTAATTCAGGCGGCGCTAATCCATAGGCTAAAGGTTCCTTTAGTGAGAAGGAGAGTACTCGATCTCTGGCAATACAAGCTCCCATTCAGGAATCTTTGTCTGTTCGACCTCGCTACCCTTTGCGATTCTGGTCAGAATGCACCCAACACGGACTGAAACGATCCCTCCCTCAGGCGGGATAAAACGTTTGGCCATCCTGGTGACAACAGTACCTTCGCTATCAGCAAGCTCCCAGCCAGGCTTCCCGTCTGATCGCGGGCGCAACAGCAAAGAATCCCCATAGTTCAAGCGATTGATTGCTTTGTGGATAGTCGCTTTGGGGCCAAAGTAACCTGGCCAAGAGAGTACAACCTGTTCTGGATCTGCGATCCATATTCGATTTTCTAATCCGTTTACTGCTACAGCAGCTTCGGGACGAGAACGCAGTGACAGGTCATTTAGATATTTGGTAAAAGAATGAGAGCCTTTGACCTGCTCACAGATCGTCAAGGTTTTCCTGGCGCGGGTCATGGCTACATAAAATAGCCGCCGCTCCTCATCACGTCGATCACCCCACCCATCACCATCGAGAATGAGAACGTGGTCGAACTCAAGCCCTTTTGCACGGTGTGCCGTCAGAAGAACCATCGGCCCATTAACCGCCGACATGCTTTTGCTACCGGTACCAAATTCGTAGAGAGCCTCAATCAAGTCGGTTACGACTCGTTCAGATCCTGGAGCAGTCGATTCGATCTCAACGATAAATTGTGCTAGTGCTGCCTGTGTTGGGTGTTGAATCAGATCCACAACATCACAGCGATATCGGCACCGATACCATCGCGACAAGGTTCCCGGTTTGAGAATAACTCGGTTACGCCTTGTGCCGCGCCGCTTGCCTTTGAGAAGACAAAGTAGGTCATGACCCTCTCTCGTGGTGTACAAGTCAGGCACGTGTTCATCTCGCAACAAGCGAACCGGAATTCCTCGCTGCCTGCACAAAGCCGCCATTGGTTCCAAACGATCCCAGTGACGGGCAATTACAGCGAATCGACCCCAGTATCCAGCCTGATCCGACGGCAGTTTATTTAGTCGCTCTAGTTCAGTCAGTGCAGTTTGTACTTCGCCAAAGTTTGATCGGGGAACCTCAAGAATGTGCACTCGTCCCTGTGTGATTGGGTCGGAAATCGAATACGCACCCCCTGTAGGCTGACCACGACGTGCGTGATTTATGCGAAGCGCTTGATCTTGCTTCATTCGATCCGCGGCGGCTGCAATCACCTTGTTCGAGGCATCGATGATGTTTTTCGTTGAACGGTAGTTTTCAATCAGGTGATACCGCCTGGCCAGATATTCAGCTTCGAACTGGCGAATAAAGCGAACACTGGCCCCACCAAAAGCATAGATGTTCTGATCGTCGTCTCCGACGACCAGCAGGGATAGCTTGTCTTCCTCGCTATTCAGCGTACGCCCAGCGACTGCACTGATCAGGGCATAGTGATCTGCATTCACATCCTGATATTCGTCGACAAGCAAATATCTCAATCCAGCTAACAGTCGGTCGCGTTGGACAGATGGGCCTAGCTCATCATCTCCTTCTGAACGATTCAGCATCGCTGTAGCAGCCTTGATCACAGAGTCGAACTGGATGTTTTCACCTCGCTCAACAGCAACCGCATAACTTGTGCCCGTCAATCGGAGCGCCAGCCCATGCAATGTCTGCACATTCACGCCAGCGGCATCTGAACCGACGAGATCCCAAAGGCGTCGCTTAATTTCAATCGCAGCGGAACGGTTATAAGCGAGCACCATGATTTCTTCGGGAAGCACCATGCACTCTCGTAATAACCAAGCCACTCGATGCACAATTACCTTGGTTTTACCTGAGCCAGGCCCAGCCAAGACAAGGTGGCTACCCTCCATGGGGGCGGCAACGATAGCTTGTTGTTCTGGATTTTTCAGATCAGTCAGGATGCGTCGATGCGCAGCCTCCGTTGTAGCCATTTCCAGCACATCCTTACGCCCAGCAAAATACCGTCGGACGAATTCATCGCGGTCCTGACTGAAATAATCCACGATGAACGACATAGCTGCCTGGATTTTGCGCAGTGCCAAGCGAGCGTATTCGGCCATAACATGGACTTGGATGATTTTGTCCTGATAATGCAGCGCCAATTCTGCGTAGTCGGATTTTTTGAATTGTCGCCGGCGTGCTTCTGCATTGAGATGAATGCTCATTGCAGCCCGAAACACCGCTTTGCCCCGAGATAGATGGAGAACCTCGTTTGTATCGAGATAAAGTAACGCGGCCGACAGGGCAACGCTCCAATCGCGAATCTCAAGATCTTGTAATGTGATGTCGCTCTGTAATGCTGCCTCCAGATCACCTTGCTTGCAGGTCACTAGCAGATTGTTACCCTGACGATGCGTCAGGAAATAGGTCACCAGAGCCTGCGACAGGCGAATCCGCTTCTGACGGATCAATTCAATATCACGCCAATTCCGAAGCAATTTAATACGCCGGTTATCTGCACCTGCGGGTGCCAAGGCAAAAAAAGCACGCTGCCCAGGGCCTCCGCCAAAAGATTCGGAAAACGATTTAAGTAGCCGAGTGAGTCGCTCCGGATCGAGGTCTACCTTGGCATCACGTCGCAAGGTATCGCAAAGCCATCGGATATTTAGAATCTGCCAGTTTTCATCATCAGCATCGGGGGCCAACTCCCGCAACTGAGCCACGAGAATATTCTCAAGTTGCATGAGTGCACTGAGTCGATCGCCGGTCTCTGGCTCGCGGGACAGCGTGACCCCAATTTCCGTATCGTTGGAGAGCAGACGAAAACGATCCAAGTCGCGCAACATTGACTGAACCATGCGCGAGTCGCGCCCTGTCGCCAAAATCAGCTCATCAGTACTGAGTCCTTCATCGTCGTCCGCTTGCATCAAATGCGTCAGAATTTGAATGTAAGGCTCGATATCGCTACTTGGTCCGAGCTTCTTCTCTAGAACCTGGCGTGCCTCATCTAGATTGGTAACCAGCAAACTTCCCGGAAAAACTCGGGTGTGATTCTCTTGTCGCTCCAGCAGACGTGCTTCCTCAAGCCAGGAGATCGCAATTCGCACCTTGGTATCCGCATCGGAGGAATCTGGATCGATTCGATGCTTATCCGGGATTTCCAGAAGGATTTCGCCACTTGTAACGACCACGGATCCTTCGCTGCGATCCTTTCGCTCAATGAGCCTCAGTGCTTTGAGTATCGAATGAATGTCGTGCTGGGTAAGACGAGAATTTCTGAGCAACCTGAATTGCACATCCAAGTCGGCATCATCGTAAAGAAGGATGCAGCGGGCAGGCTCTTGATCACGGCCGGCACGCCCTGCCTCTTGGAGGTAGTTTTCCAATGAACCAGGCGTATCTAGGTGAATAACCAATCGCACATCTGATTTATCGACGCCCATCCCAAATGCGTTCGTCGCGGCAATGACCCGGAGGTTGCCGCGGATGAACGATTCCTGAATTGAACGTTTGTCTTCAGGCATCATGCCGCCGTGGAAATATCCGCAATCCATCCCGGCTTGTTTCAGGAAGTTCGCAAGCTCCTCAACGGTCTTTTGTCTGGCGCAAAAAATAATCGCGCCTCCCTCTTCTTTGAGGGCCTCCCGTAGTAAGCGCAATATCTCTGCATACTTTGCCTGAACAGGCACTGAACGTACCTCATAGGCGAGGTTCTCTCGCTTGACGCCCCCTTCAAGTGATTCAAGTTTGACGTTGAGGTGTTTTTCAAAATGCCCACAAATATCGGCAACCACATCGGGTTTGGCTGTCGCCGTAAAACAGAAGATGGGTGATGGATTGTCTTTTTGACGGGCTTTGATGAATCGAGATACGTAAAGGTAGTCGGGACGGAAATCATGGCCCCACTTTGAGAGGCAGTGTGCCTCGTCAAACACCCATGCCCCAATCTGGCGGTGCATCAAGGCATTGGCAAAGGCGATGCTTCTAAACTGTTCTGGTGCGACAAAGATGAGTCCAAGGTCTCCTAAACGCAGCTTGTCTAGCATCGCGCGACGTTCAAGCGGATTTAGTAGGCTATTGAGATAACCAGCACACGTGATTCCGCGCGCTTCAAGGTTATCTACTTGGTCTTTCATCAGGGACTGCAATGGCGAAATCACCACCGTAAGACTACCGTTACGGTAATAGCGCGCCAATGCGGGCAACTGGAAGCAAAGTGACTTACCTCCCCCTGTCGGAAGAATTGCCAGACTCGGTCTGCCTGCGAATCCGTTTTCAACGATTGCTTGTTGAAGCGACTTACCGTTTGCCGTAGTGGGAGTAGAGCGAAACCTGGTAATCCCCGGGAAATATCGAGGCAAGAGTTGGCTTAGGTCATGCTCTTCCTGACACCATTCACAAGAAGAGTCTCCACATGGTGTATCCCTCAGCATTGAGATTACTTCCCGCGCCTTTGGAAAAGAACAGCTGACCCATGGAGGTAGCACGGAGTTGCCACCTGAAACACGCAACCAGGCGAGGGCATAAGCCAAAGGTTTTTGCCACAAGGGATTCGGCAGCAGCTCTTCTACGACAATTTTTTGTGCCGTCCGGCACACCTTGCCACTGGTTTCGGCTTGCCAAGCAACTTGGACTTCATTCAGGTTTGGCCGCAATGAACGTCTGAGGGTGGCAAAAAAGTTGGCCACCCCTTTGCCATTCTCCGGTGCCAGTAAGTAGTGAAGGCAAAGCGCTTCGTTTGGATGATCTTCAACGCGCTGTCTAAGTGCTTCACCTTGATCAAGGAACAGTTCGTAAGCTAATTCAGCATCGCGCACCGGGTCGTTGCGCGTAGTCGTACAAAGTTTGTAGTCTTTTACGAGGCGATGGTAGGGGTTCTGAGGAAAGGCAACAGGCGAGAGTTCCAACGTGTCTACAAGAGGCAAATTGTGTAGCGCCAAGCTCGGATGAAGCATCGCCAGCGCCGGCTGATCAAAAGCGATCACATTGTGCCCAAGGACAAAAGCTGCTCCTTCGGTGAGCCTATCCAGGCGTTTGACCAAATCCTTTGCTTTTCCCGGAATTTTGGCTCGGGCATCTATATCTGGCCGATAAGCGCCAATCTCTTTGAGTAAGGTTTGGTCTTGCCGGGCCGTTTCGATGTCGATACAAAGGCACTTTGCCTTGATTCTTTCGGTATGAACGGCCTGAGACTCGTTGATTGTCATATCCGGATTTTATTAGCATTAGGATCAAAATTTGCCAGTTTTTGCCCGAGAAATGGCAAGACAGTAATCAATTCAGTACAAAAATTGCTCTTTCGGAGCAGCTAGGTGCGATCAATCATGCTTGTACTGAAAACATGCGATTTTGATCAGAGGCGATCACTATCTAAGTAGGCTCAATCAGTGAGCCAAGCAACCAATAACCTGTTGCTTCCTTCACCGTTAAATCCATGCATGTTTTGGAAATCCATCGCACTCTTGTTGTATTGCTTTTTGATCTTGCTGCTCATTAACTCGGTATCGCAAGAGAAAAGGGAGCAGATCAAGTGCGCAGAGTCGCATTTCAAGTGCATCGAAGCACAGCGCAAGGAGGACAAGCGGGAGTTGGAGCGCCTCCAGTCTGAATGGGAGTTACAAGGTGCCAAGAGGATTGGGGAAACAGGCCGTCGTTTGGATAGGTGAATTGCCGACAAGTCGGTAAAATCGCATAATTCTATGCAATTAAGCGTCTGAATATTCTATATGTTTTCAAACGCCTATCGGCGAAACCTGTTCGACACGCTAGGCCATTGGGTAAGCAACCCAACGGCAGCATTCAACCTTTGGCTAAGCGAGCAGCAGTACAAATCTTCAACGGCTAGCGTCTATCAAGCGATGTTTTCGAGGTTCTGCCAATGGCTCGAAGGCCAAGGAAAAACAATCGATCGCTGTGAGGCTGGCGACATACCGCTTTTTCTTGATCATCCAAACGCAAATCTTCCATCGACACGGCAACGAGCTCAATCTAGCCGGCAGCGACAACAGTACATTCAGCTACTTGAACGTGTCTTTGTTCATTTGTCGGAGCTTGGACTAGGGACAAATAACCCAGCCAAACAGGCCTCCCTCCAAGGTGCAGGGCGCGGAAGAGACAAACCCACGAGATTCCTGAATCACGAGGAGCGAGATCGGGTTATTCAGTACTTGGAAAGTCGGCTATCTGAAATTCAAACCCTTGAAGCAGGGCAGGGCGACTGGGTGGAGTTTCGGGATATCGCGCTTATCGCCATCCTGATAGGAGCGGGGCTTAAGGTAGGGAATCTCAAGCACTTGACGCTTAATTGCATTGATTTGCCCGAAACATATATTGAGTTGAGCCAAGCTCATTACACGCATCGGGCGCGAATACTTCCATTTGCAATTCGCCCCATCAAGGCTTGGTTATCAAGACAAAGTCAATTATTTGGCCCAAATCCGCCCGAAGACTTCCCCGTTTTCATAGCCGATCGCTCAAAGGGATTCGGTCGACATGCGAAAACTCAACAGATGCATCCATCGAGCGTTCACCGCAGGATTCAAAAGATTTTGGCGCACTGTGAAATCACGGGTGAACGTGCGAGCGCTCAAACATTACGCAATACCTATGCTGCCATCCTCATTGATGCAGGTGCCAGCGATCATGAATTGGTAGATTTTCTGGGCTTGCAAGCTAGCATCACCGCACAACGCCTGAGAATCAACTACGCTTCCCAAAAGATCTCACATGACCACAGCAATGAAAACTGATCCCGGCCTAGCCGTTTTTCCATCATGGGAAAATGTTGCCAATACCTTTCAACGACATTTCGAACATTATTGGCAACATGGTTCTGGTGAAAACGCAGTAGTCGGACTCCGTGCAGAAGGATCCGTCACTCTGCAATACGCAGGACGTGTCGTTTACGAATTATTTCAAAATGCACTGGATCAGAAGGGAAACAGCCGAGCAGTCGTTCGCTTCGATGGACATACGCTAATTGTCGGAAACGATGGTCAAGGCATATCCATTGACCCGAACTACGACTACCAGCATCCGAAACTAAGCGAGGCACGATCCGACTTTCATGCACTGTGCTCCTTGCATACATCCAACAAAAATGCAGACCAGCAGTTTGGTAACAAGGGGATCGGCTTTCGTTCCGTATTCGGGATTACAAACAAGGTGCGCCTTTGGAGCCGTCTCAACGATGGCGGGTGGTGGGGACTAGAACTCCAGGAACATATGATCCCCGAGGAGTGGGCCCCTTCTGTAATGCCCGAACTCGACACTCTAGTGCAGCCATTGGGCTTACAACCACGTCCGAGCTTCCACTTTCCACGCCCACTACGTTCAACAGAAGACCCTTTTGCAAACTGTTGTGGTCTCAACACAATTATTACCTTGGAGGTGGACAACGAAGATCACGGCCAGCAGATTGCCACCGAAATTGCCCGTCTTAAGGAAACTCGATTTCAATTTATTCAACTGCGGCGACCAAGACTGACATTCACCATTGACGATGTAGAACTGACATCCCAACAAGGCTGGGCACTGGTCAGTAACGAAATGGAACACCTCGGGTTTAAGGATTTGCATCCACTAGCCTGTGCTGCGCAACATCCAATTCCATCACCACGCATTGCGGTTGCCTGGTGTAATCACGAGATCGCCAGCAATGCTTCTATAGATGGGTTGTTTTACAACCATCTCCCTACCCGCATGAGAACTGGACTCCCCATCGATATCCATGGAGATTTTCAGGTCAAGGCCGATCGCGAAACCATGTCCATGGAGGCCGATAGCGATGTCGGAAAATACAATTTAGCTTTGCTCGATAAAGCAGTCGCATCGCATTTCCGTGCTTTACAGCAGGAATTGGAAAAAGAAAGTCCGCGTCCCGATTTCTGGCTCTTTGCGAATCGCCCGAGTGATGTATCGACGGCCTGGATCAGCCTGCTCAGAAAACAACTATTCCCTAATGACTCCTTCGAAGTCTGGCTGCAGTTGGCCAAAGACTTTTTCACGGTTGAATCCTCAGAACGATCAAGCGAAGAATTCTGGCGGGCCAGTACGCTCTGGATTGAGACATTAACAGGCTGTGGACAGTATTCACAAAAATGGGCCAAGAAGGCTCGCGAGTTATGCGACCTGCTTTCAGCGGCTGAAACACATGTACTCCCGGTCAGCACCGAGTACGGAAATCGACTGGTTGCACTACCTAGTCGCCAGACCTTGGGCTTTAAAGCCGAGAGAAGAGTATTTTTCTGCCCGCCTGACGACGAAGATGGCCTCCTTCAAATACCACAGGTTTTGATGGAGGCTGGGCATGCCATTACGAAGTTGTCACTAGGCAATTTTGAAGTTCCAGCCGGCATACAGCGTTTTACACCTTCCGAACTACTACCGACCTTACGCCAGATTCCGAACGATCCAGATGAACAACGCATCGATCACTTAATGGGTGCGGAGGCACAGGGGCAATTACTGCGGTTCGCCTTTGCTCTATTCAAACGTATGCGTGACCAGCGGGTGACTCACTTCGCATGGCGTGCATTTTCAGAATCCGAAGTTGCGCAGTCTGCTGGGCGGGCCGTTGCGACCATGTATCTTTTGAACCTAGAAGGAAAATGGGAACCTGCGCGCCAGTTATCGGAAAATCGAATCGACATCGTTAGTTTGCGTTCCCTCATGGGGCTCAATTCCGAAGAGACCATGGAGGGTTTTTTCCGTTTCCTCGGAGTCGCACCAATGTGCGGCGTTCCGATTCTGGAAGGTGGAGAACAGGGCGTGGTGAAAGCACTGGATTCGCCGCCCTATCCGCAAATGGCAGGCAAAACAGGTGGAAAACTGATCCCACCGTTACGTCCACTAGTACCTCCTGGGGAGGCTTTGCACACGGTCATGACCTCCGTCCGTGATATTGGAAATGACAATTCACGATCCGATGTACGCCGGTATCTGCGTTCAACGCAATGGCTCCATTCGAATCTTTTCCATGTTTATCCGGGTGTTCCACCGTTGGATACCTACATCGCTCCTGCCGATGTTGTTCTGCACAAAACGGATCCCCAACGCATATTCTTCGCGGTGCCCAAAGTCGACGCGGACCATCAAATTTTTGACTATCTAGGAGCCAGTAACGCCCCAGACGACGAGAAGAATGCCGATCGTATCCCCCGCACGATCAAGAGGCTCCAATCTAAGATTCCCGACCCAAAGTTATTGCCTCCGTCTACTGCGCTTTCACTAGCATCCCTTTACAACCGTTTGCTACGCATCGTTCCGCTTGAGAATGACGAATCCATACCGATTCTCTACGAAAATTCCGGACAATACGCTTGGGCGAATTCCGGAACGGATATCTGGATCGCTCGAATTGAAGATCGTCAGGAAATTCGCCGATTCTTCAGGGATGTTTCACTACTTGCAGCAGAACCGAGAGCGGGGCTACCAGAACGTTTGGGAGTAAAACCGGTACTCTTGCACAAGAACGTACAACCGGCTGCATCTCTTTCGATCGATAGCTCACTGGCCAAGGATATTCGAAATCGAATCAGCCCATATCTTCCTGTGTTTGCTGCTGTCGCTGAACAAACTCGATTGGTCAGACAGTTGTCTGAGTCGAGAATTCAACATGCCTGGAATGGCCAAATTCCTATTGTTGAAGTTGACGATGCCTGGGTAGAAATTAACCTAGAAGGCCCCATACGGGATGCCAAGGAGTGGCGCAAAGAAGAATATGACGACGTATTCCATCTACGTGGATCTCGTGCAGAGGACCCCGGCATAGTGATCTTCGACGTAAGCCGCAATGAAGATGGAACACCCAAAACGCAGATTCCACTCCGATACTTTGGTGATGCGCTGGCTGTTTTACTCATGAACAATGCAAACCTTGGCTCACATTTCGCTCAAGTACTTGCTTCAATCGATGAAAACCGAATTTCTGACTTCATCAAGCGCCATTACTTAGAAGCTTTGGTTCAAGAATGGACTAAAAAGCTAACACCTCTATCACCTGAACAACAAAACGACATAGAAAAATGCCTGGAGCCATACTGTGTTGATCCGCATAAAGCCCTCATCCAGGGGAGGATCGGAAAGAAAGACCTACGCTCTGATTTACAGGTTAAATCTTGCCGCGAACTAGAGCAGAACATTATCGAGAAAGTCGCACCAACACTGACGACTTTCCTCCCGTCCTTGCAGATAGCCAGCGAAAATGAATCCGAATGGCGCCAGTGGTATACGGGTCATGAAAGCCGTCTTGCAGCCCTGATAGCGGCGAAGGATGGTTTACCCATTAATTGGCGAAAAGAACTAGCAACACTCGCGCATCACAGCTTGGATGCAATTGATTTTTCCCCAAATCACTTCGTTACAACTGTTTTACAGCAATGGGGACTAAAAATTAATGACCTTGCCAGCGAGCTTGAGCAAATGACGCCTAGATTTGCTGCAGTTTCTGAGGCACCAAAACCACTGGCGTCTTTAGGCTGGAAAGCTGGGCAGGGTCGATCTGGAAGCGGGAAAGGGGGGCCGCACCGAAAAATATCTGAGGATGATATTGTCGACGAGAGCATCGCAAAGACTCTGATCGGTGATGCAGCAGAGCTGGCACTACTCAAATGGGTTGTTAGCCAAGTGCAGCCTTATACAACTCAACCTGGCTTCAAGGAAGCACTGTTAAGTGCGCTCCCAGCAAATACGAAAACCTATGCTGAAGTTGCCAAAGCGCTGGAAATTGAAGAGTTTGAACGCGCGCTACATATTTCGAATTTATGGTCAGGCGCAGGTTTTGATGTGCTCGGCGTTAGCGTTGACGCAACAGGGAAGCTCATCCCCATTCGTTACGAATGCAAAGGCATTAGCAGTGATTCCCCAAAGATTGCCGTTCATCTCTCCAGGAATGAGCTAGCAATCGCAAAACAGGTACGTCGCCATGGACCAGGTCACTGGTCTCTGGTTGGGGTGCAGCCTAGCGGGATTTGCGCCGATATGACGGAATTAGTGACCCCACTTATTGAGGATGGTGAAGCTCCGTTGCTTCCACTTTATGAGCTTGGGGTAGAACCTGATGGAGTACGGATTATTGTGACACGCAGCCCACAACAAGCCTTAACCTGAAAAACGATGCGTTAACGATGGTATATCCAGAATTACCTCAGTCTCTGACTCGTAGCTATTGGTCCCAGCCACATCCTCATCCCGTACCGTGCAGTAACCCTTGATCCAGATTTTTCGCCAGTCCGAGGAAAGAACATAGCCCGTTGCCTGTTCATTCCCAAGTAGACGGGTTGGCCATGCGGTCCCCTTCTTTTGCAAGGCAGTAATTGTGATGATGAGGTGCATCATCTCTGGCAAATCGGGGCGCAACTCTTCATGAACCTGGGGCCAATGTTCCAAGTCACCGGGGCTGGCTCGCCAGCCCTTTAAATCTGCAACCGTGGAACGATCCGGGTAGGGGTGGGAATGGAAAGTACCGACCAGTTCGAGATGAGGCCAGTATTGACTAAAGAAATCGCGTTTCGTTTTGATCGAATCAAAATTTGGCATTACCCAGTCTTCGTGTCGAAGCGCTGAGGTTTCTGTCGTTGCAATTGTTGCAACGATACGTGCTTCCTGCCCATTGCGAGCAGGCAAGGAATAACCCCAAAGCAAACCGTAAGTTTCAATTTCAGTTTTCGCCCCGCCTTTCTCAAATGCACGATGTTCGAATTCGTAGGCTTCAATCGCTGAAGTCAGAAGTTGTGGAACAACTTGGTCTTCAACGATTGTCAGAATGGCCATTTTTATTTTCCGATGAAAAAGTTAATCAGATTGCCGTTGCCGGGACGCATCCGGTCACAATCCCCAGCGTTTTGTCCAGGTAGCCTGCCTCTCCCTGGAAGAACACATGCAATTTGTCCAGGTCTGGCACTGGTTGTCCTTGGTGGGTCCATAAGTGCTCAATCCGCAGACGATTTGGATTCGGCGACAAAATGATTGATTCGAGGGTGACTTTGGCGTCGCCCAAGCGTTCTTCCAGATGCTTGATGCTGGCCGAGAACTGAATCTTGTCGCTACCCGGACCTTCATGTTCCAGTCCGTGAGGATCAATGAAGCAAATTCGCTGCGTCCCGTCCTTGTTCAAGCACCAGAGAATAAAGTCTGGGTAGAAATTCCCTGCCTCGAAAAAGCCAACACCACGCTTGGCAAGGTTGCGCAGCAGGAAGAGACGTTTGCCTTCTTCTTCCAATGCCTTCTCGTTTTTCGCCAGCCAGTGCCTCAGATCATCAACAAACTGGAATTCAGACTTGTTGAGTGCAACGGGCTGAATGGATATTTTCTCGCTGTAAAGCAGGGGCTCGTACAGATGCGTGCCCAACCGTAGTCCCTTGATATGCCCCTCAGTTCGCCAACCGACTGAAGCAAGGTCTGCCTTCAGTTGCTTGATATCCTGAATCAGGTAATCCTCATGGGCCTCGACCACCAGCGTGTAGTTTTCACCATCACCCGGCAGGTTTTCGTGTTGCCTGGACAGCAATACCAGCTCCATGCGCGGATCGAGATATTTCCGCTTGTGATAGTTAAAGCAACGCTCAAGCGCACCAGAAAGCAACTCGAAGGCAATGGACTGCCAATGCCGAATATTGCCCATGCTCAGTTGCCACATCTGGCTAGGCACCAGGATGTGATACCAGTCGGGCGTGTTCAATAGCGATCGCAGCGTTTCTTTTCGGACGGTCACATTATCCAAGTGGCGCTGGCGACGGAATCGCTCCAGGTCGAACCACAGAGCATCCCAGTCCAGAAGATTCAAACGTTGAGTATCGAAACGGCGCGGGTCACTGGTGCCTGCTTCTACAGGGGGTCGTCTCAGAAAACGGAATTTAAAGCACGCTAAGGATTCTCTGAACAACCCGTCATTTCATGACTGGCTGTCATAAAAAATATGCAAAACAGGCGATTTTCGACCGTTGTCCGTGAAACTCCGGGTTTTCGCCCCGCATTTCCCGCTTCACGGACGCACCTCGCCCAGCAAGGGCAACAATCGCTTGCGGGCCAGCCACAGATTGGCCAGCGCAAACAGGGTCACGATCTGACAGGCATTCTTCGTCAGACCGCGATAACGAACCTTCACGAAACCAAACTGGCGCTTCACCACCCGGAAGGGGTGTTCAACAATCGCCCGCACTGCCGACAGCATCCGGTTGAATGCTTTCTGCTCCTCGGTCAGCTCACCACCTGCCGGCTTTTTCGTTGGCGTCAGAACGGACAGGTCGCCTTCCTTCGCGAAGTGCTCTATCGTCCGGTTCGTCTTGTGATAGCCCCGATCCCCCAAGGCGATTTCCTCTTCCCCGTGCAGGCAGGCTTCCATCATCGTGATGTCCGCTACCTTGGCCGTCGTGCATTCCACGGTGTGAATCAAGCCGCTCTCGGCATCAACCCCGATATGCGCTTTCATCCCGAAGTGCCACTGGTTGCCTTTCTTGGTTTGCGTCATCTCCGGATCACGCTTCTTGTCTTCGTTCTTGGTCGAACTGGGTGCCGCAATCAGCGTCGCATCAACGACCGTGCCACGTTTCATCGACAGCCCTTTCTCCGACAAAACAGCACTGACTTCGGCAAAGATCGCAACGGCCAGATCGTGTTTCTCCAGCAAGTGCCGGAAGCGAAGAATGGTGCTTTCGTCCGGCATCACGTCTTCGAAAGCGTCAAGCCCGGCAAACAGGCGAAGCAGCGGCACATCGTGCAAGGCTTCTTCCATCGCCGGGTCGGAGTAGCCAAACCATTGCTGCATGAAGTGAATCCGCAGCATCGTGCCCAGCGGCATCGGCGGACGACCGTTCCCTTTCTTCGGGTAGAACGGCTCGATCAGCCCTTCTAGGCGGAACCACGGGACTACCGTTTCCATCTCCGCCAGAAACACCGCCTTCCGGGTTTGCTTCCCTGCCTTCGGCAGGAAACCCGTCTCGGCCAAGCTCAGTTGCTTCATCCGTTTCATCTGTTTAGTCGGCACCATGACAATGGCGCTATTTTCTCAAATCACGCTGCATGACGGTAGTTGTGCAGAGTTTCCTTAAGGCTCTTTTAATAGGACTTGTCCGCGATCAAACCCCGTATTGCGTGACAGCCTTGCGCATCCGGATGACCACAGAATTCAGGTAGTCAATCGTATTGCTCGTCTGGTTGACGGCCACCACGTTCTGCTCCGTCATGTTGGCCACCCGCTCCACGTTCTGGGCAAGCTCGATCATGGCGGATTGTTGTTCATGCGAAGCATGTGAAATATCGCCGACCATTTCGGTTGTCTTGGCCATCTCCAGATTAATCTGACGTAAAGCTTCCACCGTACCTTTGACCAGATGGACGCCTTCGGCAACTTGCTGTGCCCCGGCACGCATGCCGTCGACCGCGTGTTGGGTTTCGTTTTGTATACTCTGCGTCATTTGTCCGATTTCCTGTGTCGCTCTGGCGGTTCGCTCGGCAAGTTTGCGCACTTCGTCGGCCACCACGGCAAAGCCGCGCCCGGTTTCTCCGGCGCGAGCGGCTTCAATGGCCGCATTGAGCGCCAGCAGGTTGGTCTGGTCGGCAATTTCCTTAATAACACTCGTGACACGGCTGATTTCCTCAGAGCGTTGTCCCAGGGCTTCCACCTGCTCGGCCGACTGGCGAACGGTATCGGCTAGGGACTCAATGGTTTTGCTGGCATCCCGCGTGATTTGAGTGCCTTGGCGCGACACCTCGCCGGTATGGGTTGCCGTCTCCATGGTCGTCTTGGCGTGAGCCGCCACTTCACCGATGGACACGGTGACCTGCTCAATGGCTGCTGCTGCCGAGGAGGTAGCTTCGCTCTGCTTTTGCGCTGACGTATGCGAAATTTTCATCCCCGCGTTGACGTCCTGGGTGGCGAGTGCAACCTGCTGGGCGATGTCGGCAATTCCTTGAATCGTCGCCTGGACCGATGAAGTCAGCTTGTCTGCCTTGCGGGCAATGCTGCCCACCACGTCGCGGCGCTCAAGATTAAGGCGTTTTCGCAGATCGCCGGTCGATAGCACCTCTTCCATCCACGCCGCGGTACGGTCCAGATCGCGTGTGGTCAGCGGCCCGTAAATGAGCAGGAAGTAGAGGGCATAGAGGATGGATGCAATAGCCACTACCGGGGAGACGCTAGCGGGGAAGGTTGGCCCCCCGAGGTGGCTACTCAGGGCTTCGGTAGCCGGCAGGAGGGTCGCTAATCCGGCCAGGATCATCTGCGAGCGCAACGAGAGCAATTTGAGAATCCAGGCCGGCCGGTTCTTGACTACCCGGCCGTGTTCAACGCGAATGGAGTGATCCCCGCCTTTGATCCGCTTGTAGGCACCATCTGCCGCCGCGATTTCTTCGCGGGTCGGTCGGGCGCGAACGGATTGATAACCGATCAATTGTCCGTTCTCACGCACCGGAGAGACGTTGGCGACGACCCAATAAAAACCGCCATCCTTGCGCCGGTTCTTGACGATGCCACGCCACGGGCGCCCAGCCTTGAGGTCGCGCCATAAATCGGCAAAGGCTTCCGGCGGCATGTCGGGGTGGCGCACCATGTTGTGGGACTGACCGATCATCTCGTCCCGGGTGAAGTTGCTGATTCGGACGAAGGCTTCATTGGCCTCGACAATCACCCCTTTGAGGTCAGTGCTCGAATAGATGAATTCGCCTTCAGGCAAAAGCGTTTCCACGTTGGTTACGGGTTGGTTGATCTTCATGGGGTTTTTTCTTGAGTTCGGGCTTCTTCGGATCGCTGGCCAATCAAGCTAGCGGGCTCTCTGTCGTTCGTCGGCATTGTTCTGTCGGTGAGCACGAAACGCGTTGGCCGGTAATCTTTGATGAGCAGATCGTGGCGTACCACGTGACCGATGATCCAGCCCTTGATCATCTGGAGCACGACGGAATGGTCAAGCCGCTTGCCGTGCATCAGATCAATGTTCAGTTGGGCGTATTGCTCAAGAATCGCGACATGGTCTTGAATATGTCCGGACACGACCCCTTCCGGCATGCCGAACGACTTAAAGAGACGTTCCTCGTTATGGAAATGGGTGTTGATCTGACTTCCTAACTGGCTCAGGATTTCTGAAAAAATTGCTGAATCCAGAGAAGCTTGGACAGGGGTACTCAAAGCTTCGAACTGAGCGAACAGTTGGGCATGTTCCTCATCAATCGATGGCACGCCAGTATACAGTGTTGGATGAGTGTGTAGAGCGGCCGATCCGGAAATGTTTTCGATCATAGCGCATCGCGTTTCTGTGGCGTCTGTCGCAACTTACGCATTTGTTCCTCCGACCGGCTTTCCAAGGCTTGCCGCACCACGCTCAAGAGATCGTCGTCATTCCACGGTTTGTCGAGGCAGCGATAAATTCCCCCCTCGTGAATGGCGCTTTCCGTGGCCTGACGGCTGGCGTAGCCCGTGAGCAGGATACGCGCCGTTTCTGGATGACAGGCGCGTACCTGTTTCAAAAACTCGGCACCGTCCATCACGGGCATGCGCATGTCGGAGATCACGAGATCAACCGACTCGCGCTGCAGAATTTGCAAGCCTTCCGCGCCGCTGCTGGCAAGCAATACGTTGTAACCGTCGCAACGAAAGACCCGACGCAGCGCGGAGAGAACCCCTGGCTCATCATCGACACACAGCAGCGTCCAGCGGTTTTGTGAGTCTGGCTCACGACAGGAAGAGCTATCCATTAATTATTACCTCCAGATTCAGTGAGCATCTCGGAAAATAGCGCGACAAGTAGGCTAAGCGTGTGCCGAAGCGGGCACCCAGCGGTACAAGGTCGGGATCGATACACCGAGGTCCTTGGCCACGTCTTTGGGGGGCACGCCGCTGGCCAGCAGTTTTTTGGCGGACTCAATCTTGCTGTCGGTCATCTTGGGCTTGCGACCACCCTTGCGGCCCAGCTGCCTGGCGACAGCCAGTCCGGCGCGGGTGCGCTCGACGATCAGTTCGCGTTCCATTTCGGCGAGGCTGGCCATGACGTGGAAAAAGAACCGGCCAGACGGCGTGCCGGTGTCGATGGCGTCGGTCAGACTTTTGAACTGGACGCTTTGCGTGTGCAACTCGCCCACCAGATCGACCAGTTGCTTGACGCTACGCCCCAGGCGATCCAACTTCCAGACCACCAGAGTGTCGCCTTCGCGCAGCATATCCAGCGCCTTGGTCAAGCCGGGGCGGTCAGCGCGCGTGCCGCTCACCTTGTCTTCAAAGACCTTCTGACATCCGGCTTTGGTCAGGGCTTCCCGTTGTAAGTCAAGGTTCTGATCCTGCGTCGATACGCGCGCGTAGCCGATCAGCATGGCTTGTCTTGCAGACGTGGGCTGACTTCGCTGTGAAGGGCTTCATCGTCGGCGTCCTGGCGCACGGCAGGCAGTTGTTTCAGCAACGCCGGCAGCCATTCTTGTACCGTCTCCCACACCACATCGAGATTGATGGCGAAATAGCCGTGGGCCATGCGATTACGCATGTTGCGCATGCTGCGCCACGGCACATTGGGGTGCGCCTGGATAAAGCCGGCGTAGCCCTCCATCACTTTCGTAGCGGCCTCACCGATGATGATCAGGCTCATAATGACAGCCTGCTGGGTGCGCTTGTCGGCCAGAAAGTCGTCTTTGGCCAGCCCTTCCACGAAGCTGCACGCATCGGTTGCTGCCTGCTGGATGTGATCGAGGTAGTCGGGCAGTCGGTGGTTCTCGCTCATACCGATTGCGCTTCCGCGAGTACCTTGGCTCGAAACTTCGGCGGCAGATCGCCGGGCGTCAGCAAATCGACGTGAACGCCAAGCAAGGATTCCAGGTCGTCTTGCAGATCGCCCAAGTCCAACAACGTGGCACCCGGCAGCGCATCGACCAGTAGATCGAGGTCGCTGCCATCGCGGTCAGTACCATGCAGCACCGATCCGAAGACGCGCGGGTTCGCCGTGCGAAAACGGCTTACTGCTTCGCGCACTGCACTTCGTTTCATGTCGAGCACAACGGACGGTCGCATGGGTATCCTTTCTTATCGAAACTCGTTGCAATGCTAAGGGGTCGAGAATAGCCATTCAAGAACTATTTTCGAGAACCGCAATGCCTTGATTTGCTGTGTCGCGCGCGGCCTGTCGGCGGGTTTGTCACAAACCTACGTTTTCAAGAAGAAGGAGACTGTATGCCCCGCCGTTCAATCCTGTCCGCCGCCGAGCGGGAAAGCCTGCTGGCGTTGCCGGACACCAAGGATGAGTTGATCCGCCACTACACGTTCAACGAATCCGACCTCGCCATCATCCGGCAGCGGCGCGGCCCAGCCAACCGCTTGGGCTTCGCCGTGCTGCTCTGCTACATGCGTCATCCCGGAATCATCCTGGGTGTCGATGCGCCACCGTTTCCACCATTGTTGAAACTGGTTGCAGACCAGCTCAGGGGCTGCATCGAAAGCTGGGACGAGTATGGACAGCGAGCGCAGACCCGGCGTGAGCACCTGGTCGAATTGCAAACGACATTCGGCTTTCGCCCCTTCACCACGCTCAGCCACTATCGGGCCGCTGTCCATAGCTTGGCCGAGTTGGCGTGGCAAACGGACAAGGGCATTGTGCTGGCGACGGAGTTGGTTCAGAACCTTCGCTACAGGAGCGTGCTGCTGCCATCTTCCGATGTCATCGAGCGCGTCTGCGCCGAGGCCATCACCCGCGCCAACCGGCGCATCTACGATTCCTTGGCCGAACCGCTGTCGGACGCGCATCGCCGTCGCCTCGACGATCTGCTCAATCGCCGGGACAACGGCAAGACGACTTGGCTGGCCTGGCTGCGCCAGTCGCCCGTCAAGCCGAACTCGCGGCACATGCTCGAACACATTGAACGCCTCAAGGCGTGGCAGGCGCTCGACCTGCCTTCCGGCATCGAGCGGTCGGTGCACCAGAACCGGCTACTCAAGATCGCCCGCGAGGGTGGCCAGATGACGCCCGCCGACCTCGCCAAATTCGAGCCGCAACGGCGCTACGCAACCCTGGTGGCGCTCGCCATCGAGGGCATGGCCACCGTCACCGACGAAATCATCGACCTGCACGACCGCATCCTGGGCAAGCTGTTCAATGCCGCCAAGAACAAGCATCAGCAGCAGTTCCAGGCATCCGGCAAGGCGATCAACGCCAAGGTGCGATTGTTCGGCCGCATCGGCCAAGCCCTGCTGGAGGCCAAGCAAACAGGCCGCGATCCATTCGCCGCTATCGAAGCCGTCATGTCCTGGGATGCCTTCGCCGAGAGTGTCACCGAGGCGCAGAAGCTCGCGCAGCCCGAGGACTTCGATTTCCTGCATCGCATCGGCGAGAGCTACGCCACCTTGCGCCGCTACGCGCCGGAATTCCTAGCCGTGCTCAAGCTGCGGGCTGCGCCCGCCGCCAAGGACGTGCTGGAGGCCATCGAGGTGCTGCGCGGCATGAACAGCGACAACGCCCGCAAGGTGCCCGCCGACGCACCAACAGACTTCATCAAGCCGCGCTGGCAGAAGCTGGTGATGACCGACACCGGCATCGACCGGCGCTACTACGAACTGTGCGCGCTTTCGGAAATGAAGAACGCGTTGCGCTCCGGCGATATCTGGGTGCAGGGGTCGCGCCAGTTCAAGGACTTTGAGGACTACTTGGTGCCGCCCGCGAAATTCGCCAGCCTCAAGCAGGCCAGCGAATTGCCGCTGGCCGTGGCCACCGACTGCGACCAGTACCTGCGTGACCGGCTGACGCTGCTGGAAACACAGCTTGCCACCGTCAACCGCATGGCGCTGGCGAACGAGCTGCCGGACGCCATCATCACCGAATCGGGCTTGAAGATCACGCCGCTCGATGCGGCGGTGCCCGATACCGCACAGGCCCTGATCGACCAGACGGCGATGATCCTGCCGCACGTCAAGATCACCGAACTGCTGCTGGAGGTGGACGAATGGACCGGCTTCACCCGGCACTTCGCGCACCTGAAATCGGGTGATCTGGCCAAGGACAAGAATCTGCTGTTGACCACGATCCTGGCCGACGCGATCAACCTGGGTCTGACCAAGATGGCCGAGTCCTGCCCCGGCACGACCTACGCCAAGCTCGCTTGGCTGCAAGCCTGGCATACCCGCGACGAAACCTATTCGACAGCGTTGGCTGAATTGGTGAACGCCCAATTTCGGCATCCCTTCGCCGAGCACTGGGGCGACGGCACCACATCATCGTCGGACGGCCAGAATTTCCGAACCGGCAGCAGGGCCGAGAGTACTGGCCACATCAACCCGAAATATGGCAGCAGTCCAGGGCGGACTTTTTACACCCATATCTCCGACCAGTACGCGCCGTTTCACACCAAGGTCGTGAACGTCGGCGTGCGCGACTCGACCTATGTGCTCGATGGCCTGCTGTACCACGAATCCGACCTGCGCATCGAGGAGCACTACACCGACACGGCGGGCTTCACCGATCATGTCTTCGCGCTGATGCACCTGCTGGGCTTTCGTTTCGCGCCGCGTATCCGCGACCTGGGCGACATCAAACTCTACATCCCGAAGGGCGATGCCACCTATGACGCGCTCAAGCCGATGATCGGCGGCACGCTCAACATCAAGCACGTCCGCGCCCATTGGGATGAAATCCTGCGGCTGGCCACCTCGATCAAGCAGGGCACGGTGACGGCCTCGCTGATGCTCAGGAAGCTCGGCAGCTACCCGCGCCAGAACGGCCTGGCCGTCGCGTTGCGCGAATTGGGTCGGATCGAGCGCACGCTGTTCATCCTGGACTGGCTGCAAAGCGTCGAATTGCGCCGCCGCGTGCATGCCGGGCTGAACAAGGGCGAGGCGCGCAACGCGCTGGCCCGCGCCGTGTTCTTCAATCGGCTGGGCGAAATCCGCGACCGCAGCTTCGAGCAGCAGCGCTACCGAGCCAGCGGCCTCAACCTGGTGACGGCGGCCGTCGTGTTGTGGAACACGGTCTATCTGGAGCGGGCGGCGCATGCGCTGCGTGGCAACGGCCACAGCGTCGATGACACCCAGTTGCAGTACCTGTCGCCCCTTGGCTGGGAACACATCAACCTGACCGGCGATTACCTCTGGCGCAGCAGCGCCAAGATCGGCGCAGGCAAGTTCAGGCCGCTGCGACCGCTACAACCGGCTTAGCGTGCTTTAAATTCCGTTTTCTGAAGCGACCCCTAATTGAACGATGAAGTTTGTTTACTTGCCGTCTGGTGAACGCGTTCCAGCTCTTGGTATGGGTACTTGGATGATGGGTGAAAATCCTGGCAACCGTAACGAGGAGATCGCAACGCTACAGCATGGTGTCGATCTGGGCGTTGCTCTTATTGATACTGCCGAAATGTATGGGGAAGGAGCTTCGGAGCAATTGGTCGGCGAAGCCATCAAAGGGCGGCGCGACCGTGTTTTTTTGGTCAGTAAGGTATATCCCCATAATGCCAGTGCCAAGGGGATGCTGGCAGCATGTGAAAGGAGTCTTAAGCGGCTGACTATTGAATGCCTTGATCTGTATTTACTTCACTGGCCAGGCGCTGTGCCACTGACGGAGACGGTTGAAACATTCGAAAAATTACGGGAGCAGGGAAAAATTCGACATTGGGGTGTCAGCAATTTTGATTCTGCAGATATGCAGGTGCTAATTTCTACGACGGATGGAAGTAACGTAGCAGTCAATCAAGTTCTATACAACCTGTCTCGGCGAGGAATCGAATGGAATTTATGCCCTTGGAGCAACAAGCACCGGATACCGCTGATGGCATATTCGCCAGTTGAGCAGGCACGATTGCTTAAACATCGTCAATTGGTTGCGCTGGCCAAGAGCTTAAACTTGACTCCTGCGAGACTTGCCTTGGCGTGGTTGCTCCACAGAGATCAATTAATTGTTATTCCAAAGGCTTCCAAGCGCGAGCACCTTGAAGAAAATTTTGAGACTTTGCAGTATTCGCTGGACGGCAGCACTCTAGCTGAACTTGATCGTATATTCCCACCCCCCAATCGATCTGTACCGTTAGAAATGCTTTGAATTAGCAGGTTGCTTAATTCGAGAGATAAGGGCAGTGCATTGAGTCACCTACCCTGGGTATTTACGTCGCTATCAATCCTACTTCGTGGTTAGATGTGAAAGCGTGATATTTGACCTTTGAGTCCTAGTGCAACTCGTTCCAGTTGTTTGGCAGTGTCAGCAGTGGTGCGCATGGTGTTCGCAGTTGATTCGACCATCTGCGCGATCTGGTTAACGCGCTGAGCGATCGACGTGCTGGCTGCGCTCTGCTCTAGAGTCGCATTGGCAACTTCTCGAATCCGGTCAAGTGTGTGAACGGCTCCGGTTTCGATCACCTGGAGCGAAGACGAAGCAGATCCTGCTAACTCAACGCCTTTGCGAACTTCAGGTACGGGTTGCGACGCGTAACGATGTAAGAAAGTACATTCGAAATCCTCGGATATATGATTATCGCAAGTTAATATGCTGAGCTATTAGGGGGAATACGTTCCGCACGACAAAATTCCAAGCGGGAAAATAATCAAAACTGGTGAGATTCAAAAAGAAGCCACCCGGAGGTGGCTAAAATCCCGAGGGGGATGCGCAGGGAAACCACAGATAAGAGTCGATTTAATTTGTCGGAGAACTTGAATCAATTGCTGAGTCGTAAGAATTTTGACTAAGGTGAGCAATGAGAAATGGCAACTGAGAAACCGTTTTTATAAGCATTTCTGAGAGCACCCCTAATCGTTCTTCAGGGCAATTAGCTCTCGAGAGCATGAGTTCAAGTTCGAGCAATGATTTCTCACCAAGCTCCAATGATCCAAAGCTTGCGACGGCTTCAAGGCGTAAATGTGCAGCTAACCTATCAAACTCAAAAGGATTTGACCTTGCTAATGCCAGCATGGCATCAAAGTTTAGAAGAGATGGCGTCATAAGCTGTTTTCAGTTCTTATGCCAGTTCTTGTTTGCTCGTTTGATTGAAAGAAACACGCCACCCCAGATACTTCACCGGGGTGGTGAATTCCAATTCAACCTATTGATTTAGTTAAAGCCTTCTCAAAGCGGAAAATACATCTGCACCGGAATAACGTGCCGAGCGCCCCAGCTTTTCTTCGATACGCAGCAACTGGTTGTATTTTTCGACGCGATCAGAGCGGCTCATGGATCCGGTCTTGATCTGGCGCGTGCTCAGACCAACGGCAAGATCTGCGATCGTGGTATCGGCTGTCTCGCCTGATCGGTGCGAAACCACAGCAGTGTAGGCAGATCGTTGCGCCATGTTGATGGCGTCGATCGTCTCCGAGAGTGTTCCGATTTGGTTCACCTTGATCAAGATTGAATTGGCAATCCCGTTATCGATTCCTTTGCGAAGAATCTTGGTGTTGGTGACAAATAAATCGTCACCAACCAACTGGACGTGCTTGCCTAGTACATTTGTCAAATGCTTCCAACCGTCCCAGTCGTCTTCAGCCATGCCGTCCTCAATTGAAACGATGGGATATTTGTCACACCAACTGGCTAGCATGGCAGCAAACTCAGTGGAAGACAGAACCTTGGAATCACCGGAGAGATGGTAATTTCCGTCACGATAAAATTCGGAAGACGCGCAATCGAGACCCAGCGCAACATCTTTTCCGGGGGTGAGTCCTGCCGCTTCGATTGCTTCCAGGATAAGGAGGATGGCTGCCTCGTTATTTGCAACGGATGGTGCAAACCCACCTTCGTCGCCGACTGCGGTGCTCATCCCGCGATCACCGACAACTTTTTTCAGGCTATGGAACACCTCTGCGCCATAGCGGACTGCTTCGGAAAAGCTGTGTGCCCCAACGGGGATGATCATGAACTCCTGCAAGTCGATATTATTGTTGGCGTGGGCGCCACCATTGATGACGTTGATCATTGGGACGGGCATTTCGACCGAGCCTGTGCCGCCCAGGTAGCGATACAGAGGTAAACCTGCTTCAGTTGCAGCGGCACGTGCCAGTGCCATCGATGCCGCCAATGTTGCGTTAGCCCCCAAGCGAGACTTATTTTCGGTTCCATCAAGTTCGATTAGCCGTCGATCTGCTTCGGGTTGGTCAAAACAAGACAGCCCAATTAGTTCATCTCGAATTTCACCATTTACCTTGGCAACGGCAATTGTTGTGCCCTTGCCGCCGTATCGTGATTTGTCTCCATCGCGAATTTCGACGGCTTCTCTGGATCCCGTCGATGCCCCAGAGGGAACGGCGGCTCGCCCGATAGCACCGGATGCCAGGAGAATCTCGCATTCCACTGTTGGATTCCCGCGTGAATCAAGGATCTCTCGACTCTGGATGTCTGCAATTTTGCTCACTGTGATCTCCTAATTGGGATTGTTTGAAAACTGTTCTTGAATAGCAATGGCGCCGGCGTGCGAAACCTGTGCATCCTGCTCGCTCTTTACACCGGAGACTCCTACTGCGCCGACGATATGGCCTGCAGCAATGATTGGGACACCACCTTCTAGCATTCCGGATATCGCTGGGGCCGAAAGAAAAGCAGTGCGTCCTGCATTGATCATTTCTTCATAAACTCGCGATTCCCTACGGCCGAGCGCGGCGGTGCGTGCCTTTTCCGCGCTGATATACGCACCGATCGGGGCGCAGCCATCAAGTCGTTCAAGTGCCAGAAGGTGTCCGCCGTCATCGACTACGCTGATGCACACCGGCCAATTATTCTTCAGGGCTTCTTCGCGTGCAGCCTTTAGAATCAGCGTGATGTCATCGTGAGATAGCATGGGTTTGGTTTGAATGATGTTCTCCTTTCAATTGTTTGAGCATTACTGGTTGAGCGCTTCGTCAACCAGTTCAATCCAGTGATGAACCGGCGTCTTTCCAGCACTTGCAAGATGGGTTTGGCAACCAATATTTGCCGTGACGATTGATTCGGGTTTCCCTTTTTCCAGCGCGTCGAGTTTCCGGTCGCGCAGCGCCATCGAAATCTCGGGCTGAGTTATCGAATAAGTACCAGCTGAGCCGCAGCACAAATGGCCTTCTGAAACCGCGGTCAGGGCGAAGCCCAGGCGCTTAAGAACTTCTTCGATTGCGCCGCCAAGTTTTTGGGCATGTTGCAGAGTACAGGGGCAGTGAACGGCCAGTGTTTTGCCTGACAAAACTCCAAGGGTTTCGAGTGGCTCTTTCCGCATTACCTCGACCAAATCTTTCGCCAACTCGCTAACGCACTTTGCTTTCTCGGCATACACCGGATCACTGCGCAGCAGATAACCGTATTCCTTTACGAAAGCGCCACAGCCACTCGCGGTTTGGATAATGGCCTCGGCCCCCTGTTCAATCATCGGCCACCATGCATCGATGTTGTTCCGGGCGCGATTAAGGCCATGTTCCTGGGCATTCATGTGAAAATCGACAGCACCGCAACATCCGGCTTCCGGAACTGCAATGACGCTGATGCCGAGGCGGTCTAGGACGCGAGCAGTTGCAGCATTTGTGTTGGGAGACAAACTCGGTTGGGCACAGCCTTCCAGAATCAGCATTCGTCGTTGGTGGTGAGGCACAGGTCGCTCTCTCGCCTTCTTGGAGCGCCGAGGCATTTTTTCTGACAACGCCTTTGGAAGAATCGGACGGACGATCTCCCCAGCTTTTAACAGTGTTTTGAATACCGTCGGATTGGGAATCACGGCACGCAAAAGAGTGCGTTGAACACGTTCACCGGCGGGGCGCGGTACAAGTTTTTCGATGGTCGCGCGACCGATGTCGAGCAATTTGTGATATTGCACGCCGGAGGGGCATGTGGATTCGCAACTGCGACAAGTGAGGCAACGGTCTAGATGCTCGCGGGTACTGGAGGTTACCTCTCCGCCTTCAAACATCTGCTTCATCAGGTAGATGCGACCGCGGGGACTGTCGAGCTCGTCGCCAAGCAACTGGTACGTTGGGCAAGTGGCAGTGCAGAAGCCGCAATGAACGCACGCTCTAAGTACCGCTTCTACCTCATTTCCTTCAGGGGTGTTACGAATCCAATCTGCAAGATGGGTTTCCATTTGACTAAAACTCCGGGTACATGCGGCCGCGGTTAAATACACCTGCCGGATCAAAAGATTGTTTGAGTGCGCGATGAATACGCAGCAGCGGCTTGCTCAGCGGAGTAAACGCCTTGCTTGTACGGTGTCCTTTGGGAGCGCGGAACAGAGTGGCGTGACCCCCGGCGTTAGTGGCAAGGTCGCAGAATTGCTGAAGTTGGCTGACATCGGCTCGATACCAGCGTTGTGCGCCACCCCATTCGATCAGTTGCTGCTCGCTGCGAGGGATGGGGGCGCTGGTGTCTGGCAAAGAGAGACGAATCAAAGCCGAGCTGTCTTCAGCGAAGAAGCTGTGGGACTGGTCGCGTACTCCTGCCCATAAGGCTTCAGCTACGCTGTTGTCGACGAGCGCTTCGCCTCCCAGTTTGCGGCGGGCCGCTGCAACGGCGGGTTCTGCACCGGATAGACGCACGCTTAGTTTGCCGTCAAGCCACAGGCTCCCCGAAATCGGTAGCGGTTGACCGGCCCAGCGATTCAGATTCGCCAATGCCTCCCGCTCTGTGACATCAAATTGCAAGGTCGTTTCCTGGTGCAAGGTTGGCACCACTTTGAGCGAGACTTCCGCAACGACACCAAAACAGCCGAGGCTCCCGGTTAGCATTCGTGAAACGTCATAGCCAGCGACGTTCTTCATGACTTGGCCGCCAAAGCGCATTAGATCGCCAGTACCTGTCATCAGTCGTACGCCGAGGACGAAGTCGCGAACGGCACCAGCTGCCATCCGCCGAGGTCCGGAGAGGCCTGCAGCCACAACGCCGCCTATGGTGGGCGTGCCACCAAAACGAGGAGGTTCGAATGCCAACATCTGGCCACTGGCAGCTAAAGTTGCTTCAATCTCGGAGAGCGGAGTTCCGCAGCGTGCGGTCATTACCAGCTCAGTCGGCTCGTAGTCGATGATTCCCCGGTAATCCCGGGTGTCGAGTGCCTCGCCTTCAATGGGAAGGCCATAAAATGATTTACTACCGGCACCGGTGATAACCAGAGTTTTTTCTTCTGCTCTGGCTGTGCGAATTTGATCCTGCCAGCGTTGCAAAATCGGCGAATCAGGCTGTACCGTAGAAACGGTCTGAATTGCAAGGCTCATGCAGTCACCTCATGGTTGTGGGCGTGGCAATCGTGGCGGTGGCCGGTGCCGGTCTGCTTGTACTCTCGGCAGCGCGCTGCAGTCGGGATGACTTTTCCTGGGTTGAGGAGTCCCTGTGGATCAAACGCATACTTGACTGCAGAAAAGGCGCTCAACTCCTCAGGGCTGAACTGGACACACATTTGCGCAAGCTTTTCTATGCCAACACCATGTTCGCCGGTGATTGTCCCGCCCAATGCAACTGATAGTTCCAGAATCTCAGCACCGAAGGCGAGTGCCCGGGTCGTTTCATCCGGGTCGTTGGCATCAAACATAATCAAGGGGTGAAGGTTGCCGTCGCCCGCATGGAATACATTGGCGCACCGCAAGCTGTATTTCTTTTCCATTTCGGAGATGGCTGCGAGCATTTCACCCAAGCGTTTTCTGGGAATCGTCCCATCCATACAAAGGTAATCTGGGGTGATGCGGCCGACTGCAGGGAAGGCTGCCTTGCGTCCTGCCCAAAAGAGCAAACGTTCCGCTTCGTTCTGAGAGGTACGTATTTGCCGTACGCCAGCGTTTCGTAGCACTTCCGTAATGCGTGCGATTTCGTGTGCGACTTCTTCCGATGTGCCGTCGGATTCGCATAGCAGGATGGCTGCAGCATCTGTGTCGTAGCCAGCGCGGGCGAATGGCTCAACCGCAGCAATCGCTTGTTTGTCCATCATTTCGAGGCCGGCAGGGATAATGCCTGCAGCAATAATTGCTGCAACGGCATCGGCAGCTGTAACCACCGAATCGAACGAGGCCATGACCACCTGAGCGATTTCCGGCTTGGGCGTAAGCTTGACCAATATCTCAGTAACAACTGCGAGCATGCCCTCAGAGCCATTGAGTGCAGCTAGTAGGTCAAGTCCAGGGGCGTCTGGCGAAGCACTGCCGAAGGTAACCTCATCGATGCCATCCTCCGAGAGGACCAGGGCACGCGCAGACAACACGTTGTGTACGGTCAGCCCATACTTAAGGCAATGCACGCCTCCCGAATTCTCTGCGACATTTCCACCCAGGGTGCAGGCAATTTGCGATGAAGGATCTGGTGCGTAATACAGATTGTGGGGGGCTGCAGCTTCGGAAAGCGCCAGATTGCGAACGCCTGGTTGAACGCGTGCAGTGCGGGCTTGGGGATCTATTTCAAGGATCTGCATGAAACGAGCGAGAGATACAACTACGCCTTCGGCGTGTGGCATGGCACCACCAGAGAGGCCGGTTCCGGCACCGCGGACAACTACGGGAACTCGGTGTTGACGGCAAGCCTCCAAAACCCGTTTCAGGTCGCTTTCCGTGCGCGGCAAGATAACTGCACGAGGAACCTGGCGGTAGGCAGACAATCCGTCGCACTCATAAGGCTTAACGTCCTCCATCTGATCCAGGATGGAAAGAATAGGAAGGTTCCTTCTTAGCTCGGCTATTAGACCGGCATAATTGGATTGGCGCGGAACCACTTCGTCCTGGTGGTCACAATGAACGCTCATCGCTCTTGTCTCCTCTTTTTTGGGGTAGGGGGCAGGGATGCTTGCCCTGTTTGAGCGCTGGATACTAGAGGCGTTACAACCGCATTTCAATGCGAAACTAGGCTGGTATTACCAGTTTATTTTATTGAGTAATAATCCTATCTATATGAAAATACGAGAACTGTACGCGGTTGCTTAAGTTGAGCGTGTTGAGGAGGTGTATTGTTGGATACTGGTAATACCACGTCAGAAAATGTGAAACGTAAGCCGCTTCCCGACGTTGTGGCTGAGCGCATTGAGCGCCTGATCATTGATGGCATTTTGAAGGTCGGTGACGTCTTGCCTTCAGAGCGCCGACTCTGCGAAAAGCTAGGTGCTTCCCGGTCAGTCTTGCGTGAAGGATTGCGTCTCTTGCGAGGCCGGGGAATTATCGAGACCGAGCATGGCAGAGGGTCGTATATCGCCCGCTTGGCAGGCGAGACAGATACGAGCCCGCTTAGCTACCTGATGGAATCTCAATCCCGTACCTTGTATGACTTGCTGGAGGTTCGGGCCATTCTCGAATGTGAGGCAGCACGTCTTGCAGCCCTGCGGGCAACTTCAGCGGATGTCGTTCTGATTCGCCGACGCTTCGATGAGCTCAAGGACAAACAGGAGAGTCCCACTGATGCTGCTCTGGAAGAGCACGCGCGTGTTGATCACGGATTTCACCGGTCAATCAATGGTGCATCGCACAATCCCGTGCTTGTGCATACCCTTGAGTCGCTGTCGGATTTAATGTTAAGAAGTGTTTTCGCATCCGTAGCCAATCTATACCACCGCCCAGCTTTCAAGCGAATTATTGATCGGCAGCACGAGCGCTTGTTCGATGCAGTTACCGGTCGTGATCCAGAGCGCGCGGAGCGCATAGCGAAAGAGCACATCCATGCCTTGCGCGACATGTTCATGGAGATCGAACAAGAAGAGCTGCGATTATCGACCGCTGTTATGCGACTGGAAGGTTGGAAGAGAGGGGATGGAGAGGGGTAAGTGTGCCTATCCTTCCCAGTAGCCGGGCTGGTTGTAGAGTTCCTTCAGGTAATCGATGAAATGACGCACCTTCGCGGGCAGGAATCGTTGTTGTGGGTAAACGGCTTGTATCGGGTAGCTTAGGGCGGCAAACTCATCAAGAACGGTGACCAGCGCCCCTTTTTTGAGTTCCGCTTGAATTTCCCAGGTTGACCGCCAGCCGATTCCGATTCCTTGCTTGACCCAACTGAAGAGCAACTCGCCATCATTGCAGGCCAAGTCGCCTTCGACGCGGATCGATACCAGTTTGCCGTCACGAATAAAGTTCCATCCGCGTTGCTGCCCTCCCTGTAGGTTGAACGCCAAGCAGTTGTGTTTGGCTAGTTCCTCAGGGCTTCGAGGTATGCCGTGGCGTTCGAAATAGGCAGGTGTGCCGCAAACGACGCGGCGATTAGGGAATAGCGGAACTGTGACGTAGTTGGGGTCGGTGACCTCGCCAATCCGAATGGACATGTCATAACCTTCACGAACCAAATCGACGACGCTGTCTGTGAAGTTGAATGACAACTTCAAATCTGGATAGCGCTCGCGGAAGGTTGGAGCGTGTGGGGCGATATGCCTTCGGCCGAAGGCGGCGGGTGCCGAAACGACTAAATGCCCTCGCACCGTCTGGCGCCCCGCCGTAATACTGCTTTCGATCATGTCGAATTCGCGAAGCAGATGCTGGCACTGTTCAAAAAATTGTTCCCCAAGTGCCGTCAGAGTGAGACCTCTTGTTGAGCGATGCATAAGCCGAACGCCCAAGCGAGATTCGAGGATGTCCAGGCGGCGCCCCATAACGACTGGAGTAACCCCCTCCACTAGGGCTGCGCCAGCAAAGCTCCCCTTCTCTGCAACCAGGGAAAAACTCCGAATTTCCGTGTAACGATCCATTCAATACTCCAGGTATCGACAGAAGTTAGGCCCAATGCCATTCAGTTCTGATTGGGCAAAGACTAAGCTGACTTCACTGTTGAATCAATATCAATGAAGGAGGAGCAAAATGGCTCGAATGCGCGCAATCGACGCAGCGATTGAGGTTTTGAAAAAGGAAGGCATCAGTACAGTCTTCGGTGTGCCGGGGGCCGCGATTAACCCCCTGTATTCGGCGATGCGTAAGGCTGGAGGCTTCAATCATATCCTAGCCAGGCACGTTGAGGGTGCATCTCACATGGCGGAAGGTTTCACGCGTGCCAAACCCGGGAACCTCGGTGTCTGCATTGGTACATCAGGACCTGCAGGTACAGACATGATCACTGGCCTGTATTCTGCTTCGGCTGATTCGATACCTATTCTATGTATCACCGGCCAGGCCCCCAGGGCGCGGCTTTACAAAGAGGACTTCCAAGCGGTCGATATCGAGTCAATCGCGAAGCCGGTTACGAAATGGGCTGTGACAGTTCGAGAGCCGGCGCTGGTTCCGCAGGTGTTTCAGCAAGCATTCCATATCATGAAATCCGGGCGCCCCGGACCGGTCCTTATCGATTTGCCGTTTGATGTGCAAGTTGCCGAAATTGAGTTCGATGTCGATTTGTACGAGCCATTGCCTCTCTATAAGCCGGCAGCTACTCGCAAACAGGTCGAGAAGGCGCTCGATATGCTGCAGTCTTCGGAAAAGCCATTGATCGTGGCAGGTGGCGGAATTATTAATGCCGATGCAAGCGATCTTCTCGTTGAGCTTGCAGAACTGACTGGTGTGCCCGTTGTGCCTACGCTCATGGGCTGGGGCACGATCCCTGATGACCATCCCCTTATGGCCGGGATGTGTGGGCTGCAGACGAGTCATCGTTATGGGAACGCAACCATGTTGGCGAGCGACTTCGTGTTGGGTATCGGCAACCGCTGGGCTAATCGCCATACCGGTTCTGTCGACGTCTATACGAAGGGGCGTACTTTCGTTCATGTGGATATCGAACCGACTCAAATCGGCCGAGTCTTCATGCCGGATTTGGGGATCGTCAGTGATGCCAAAGCTGCGCTGGAACTCTTTGTTCAGGTTGCTCGGGAGCGCAAAGCAGCAGGTACTCTTAAGGATTTCTCCGATTGGCTTTCGCGGTGCGCGGATCGGAAACGTATGATGCTCCGCAAGAGCCATTTCACCGAAACGCCGGTCAAGCCGATGCGCGTCTACGAGGAAATGAACAATGCATTTTCTCGTGACACAACTTACGTTACGACGATTGGGCTCTCGCAGATCGCTGGCGCGCAGTTCCTTCATGTCTATGGGCCACGTCGCTGGATCAACTGCGGTCAGGCAGGACCGTTGGGCTGGACGATTCCGGCTGCTTTGGGTGTTGTCGCCGCAGACCCGACACGCAAGATTGTCGCTCTCTCAGGTGATTACGACTTCCAGTTCATGATCGAGGAATTGGCAGTCGGCGCGCAGTTCCGCCTTCCATACGTGCATGTGCTGGTGAATAACAGCTACCTAGGCTTGATCCGGCAAGCACAACGCAATTTCGACATGGACTATTGCGTTCAGTTGGCGTTCGAAAACCAAAACATTCCGGAAAGTGATGGAAATCTGCGCGGATATGGTGTCGATCATCAGGCCGTTGTTCAGGGGCTGGGATGCAAATCGCTTCGCGTGACTGACCCGGAAAAAATTCAGGCGGCACTGATCGAAGCGCAAGAAATGGCTCAGAAGTACATGGTTCCGGTCGTGGTCGAAGTGATCCTCGAAAAGGTAACCAATATCGCCATGGGTACTGAGATCGACAACATCATCGAGTTCGAGGAAATCGACTGCCGTCACCCTGGTGGGCGAGAAGGCCTGGAAATGGCCGGATTGCTGGAGTAACCAGGTAAACGAAATAAATAGGAGAGACAAATGCCACGTTTTGCTGCCAACCTCACCATGCTTTTCGGTGAGGCTTCCTTCCTCGACCGCTTCGAGCGCGCTGCCAATGCAGGGTTTTCCGCTGTCGAATTTCTTTTTCCTTATGCCTGGTCAGCTGCCGAGATCAAGCAGCGTCTTGAAGCCAACGGCCTGACCTTGGTCTTGCATAACCTACCTGCCGGAGATTGGGACGCAGGTGAGCGGGGAATTGCCTGCCACCCTTCGCGCGTCGACGAGTTTCGCGCCGGTGTTTTCAAGGCGATTGAATACGCAAAGGCGCTTGGCGTAACGCAATTGAATTGCCTCGCCGGGAAAATCCCTGCCGATGTTTCTGTCGAGGTATTGCAACAGACGCTGGTTGCCAACCTTCGTTTCGCCGCGGCTGAGCTGAAAAAGGCTGATTTGAAGTTATTGATCGAGCCGATCAATACGTTCGACATTCCTGGCTTCTACCTGAATCGGACGGATCAAGCCGCGGCAATTCTGGACGAGGTTGCTGCTGACAACCTGTATATCCAGTACGACATCTACCATGCTCAACGCATGGAGGGCGAGCTGGGCAACACGATCGCGAAATACCTGCCCCGTATCGGCCATATCCAACTTGCGGATAACCCGGGCCGCAACGAGCCTGGGAGCGGTGAAATCAACTATCGATGGCTATTCAAGCGCATTGACGAGCTTGGTTATCAAGGCTGGATCGGGTGTGAATACAAGCCGGCGGCTGATACGAAGCAAGGCTTGGGATGGATGTCTGTACTTTTGAAACCAGAGATCACGGCTTCGAGCGGCAATAGCGATTCCATGGATTGGATGAAGAATCTTGCTGGCTAAATTCAACAAACACTTAATTATTAGGAGATAAACATGGCACAAATCGGATTTATCGGGCTTGGGATTATGGGCACCCCAATGGCAGGCCATATCTTGGCCGCCGGTCATTCGCTGCATACCTTCACTATCGGCGAAACGCCGGCAAGCCTCGTCGAGGCAGGGGCGCATGTCTGCGAGAGTGCGAAGGATGTTGCGTGGCGTTCCGACATCATCTTTGTCATGGTGCCCGATACGCCCCACGTGGAGGATGTCCTGTTCAGCGCGAATGGTGTCGCAGCTGGACTGACCAAGGGCAAGACCGTTGTCGATATGAGCTCCATTTCTCCTGTGGCAACAAAGGGGTTTGCGAAGCGCATCAACGCGCTGGGCTGTGAGTATCTGGATGCTCCCGTGTCCGGTGGTGAAGTTGGCGCCAAAGCTGCATCTCTGACGATCATGGTCGGCGGCAGCAATGAAGCGTTCATGCGTGTCAAACCGCTATTCGAGCTGATGGGCAAGAACATTACCTTGGTTGGCGGCAACGGCGATGGCCAGATTACCAAGGTGGCCAATCAGATTATCGTGGCCTTGACCATTGAAGCCGTTGGAGAGGCATTGCTACTGGCAGCTAAAGCAGGTGCTGACGCAGGAAAGGTGCGAGAGGCATTGATGGGTGGGTTCGCGAACTCTCGGATTCTCGAAGTGCATGGCGAACGCATGGTTAAGCGCTCATTCAATCCCGGATTCCGGATTGAGTTGCATCAGAAGGACCTCAACCTTGCCTTGACGACAGCTCGCCAACTGGGGGTTTCTCTTCCGAACACGGCGGCTGCACAAGAGCTCTTTAATTCCTGTGCAGCCCATGGTGGGGCTGGATGGGATCATTCGGCGATGGTTCGTGCGTTGGAGTTAATGGCCAATTTCGAAATCGGACAACGCTAACAGCATAGGCCGGAGATCATGCCGGCCATTTTTGCTAATGGACATCATCATGAACATTGAACCTCGTGAATTGCTCCACAAACTGTTTTCTGCTGCCGTGCATGTTGCGCAGCCCGAGGTTTGTGTTGCCTCCTTTTTACCTGATCTACCTAAAGGCCGAACGATTGTGATCGGCGCAGGGAAGGCTTCAGCTGCGATGGCCAGGGCTCTGGAGCAGCGTTGGGCTGGGGCTCTTTCCGGATTGGTGGTGACGCGTTACGGGTATGAAGTTCCCTGCGAACGTATAGAGATTGTTCAAGCCTCACATCCTGTCCCAGATGTCGCGGGTCTGAAGGCCGCTCAATCAATGCTGGAGCTTGTCAGCGGTTTGACGTCCGACGATTTGGTTATTTGTTTGATTTCCGGTGGTGGGTCTGCCCTTTTACCCTTACCAGCTAACGGTATCACGCTGGAAGAAAAGCAGGAGATCAACCGAGCTTTGCTGAAGTCGGGGGCGACGATTTCGGAAATGAACTGCGTTCGGCGCCACTTGTCAGCGATCAAGGGTGGGCGGCTAGCAGCAGCATGCCATCCGGCCCGTGTCGTCAATCTGGTGATTTCCGATGTGCCTGGCGACAATCCAATGGATATTGCATCGGGGCCGACGGTCGGTGATCTTACTACCTGTAGCCAGGCGCTCGACATAGTGCGTCGTTACGCTATTGAATTGCCTAGCGCTGCGCGTACATTTCTCGAGTCAGGTGAAGGCGAAACGATCAAGCCGGATGACTCGCGCTTGGCGCGTGTGACGACCCACCTGATCGCCACCCCGCAAATGGCGCTTGAGGCGGCTGCTACGGTCGCTCAACAGGCGGGTATTACGCCCGTTATTCTCAGCGACCGGATCGAGGGCGAAGCTCGCGACGTCGGCAAGGTGCTGGCTGCACTCGCATTGCAAATTCGGGAACATCATCAGCCTTTTTCGACGCCTTGTGTGCTTCTGTCGGGTGGAGAAACGACCGTTACCGTGAAGGGTAGTGGTCGCGGTGGTCGCAATGTTGAGTTTCTGCTTTCGACGGCGATTGCCTTGAATGGTGCCACTGACATCTATGCCGTCGCTGGCGATACGGATGGCGTCGATGGTCTGGAAGAAATTGCTGGCGCATTCATTGCACCGGATTCTCTGGAAAGGGCTTGGGCTCGGGGAGTCAGACCGCTTCAGAGCTTAGACAGCAATGACGGACATGGCTTTTTTGAAGCTATCGGAGATTCCTTGGTAACGGGTCCGACGCTGACCAATGTCAACGATTTTCGAGCCATCTTGGTCCTCTAGCGCAACTGAATATGCGGGGTCCCCTAGCCCCGATTGAACCGGTCATTCTGGTATGAATTTATAGCTTGATTCGTGTCCTGAAGTTGCTTCAGGCCAAAGAAACCTTTCATGAATAAAGAAGGAGACATAATGAGACTTCATCGTCGCTCAAGAATAGTTGCTACCTTGGGCCCCGCAAGTTCATCGCTGGAAACCATTCGAGCACTGGCAATTGCCGGCGCTGACGTTTTTCGGCTGAACTTCAGTCATGGAACGCATGCTGACCATCAGGAGCGCTATAACCGGATTCGTGAGGTTGAGCGTGAGTTGGGACGTCCGATCGGTGTCCTGTTGGATCTGCAAGGGCCGAAGTTGAGAATAGGCACTCTCGCTTCCGGAAAAGTTCTACTGGAAAAGGGGAACAAGTTTCGATTGGATCTTGATCCAACGCCCGGATGTGAGAAGCGCGCCCATTTACCCCATCCAGAAATTTTTTCCGCTCTGAAGGTCGGTACTGAGTTACTGATTGATGATGGAAAGCTTCGTATCAGGGTTGATGCCTTCGGGACGGATTTCGCTGATACGACGGTTGTAGTCGGTGGGCTATTGTCTGATCGAAAAGGGGTGAATGTTCCTGGAGTCGTGTTGCCAATCTCGCCGCTGACCCAGAAGGATCGTGCAGATCTTGCGTATGGGTTAAACCTGGGCGTGGATTGGGTTGCACTTTCCTTTGTCCAGCGGCCTGAGGACATCGAAGAGGCGAAAAGCCTTATTGGCGACAAGGCCTGGGTAATGGCCAAGCTCGAAAAACCATCCGCCGTTACTCACCTTGAGCGAATCGTTGCGCTCGCTGATGGGATCATGGTGGCTCGAGGTGATCTTGGCGTCGAACTTCCTCCTCAGAGTGTACCCATACTACAACGCCGCATCGTTCGGGCGGCTCGGTCAGCAGGGAAGCCCGTGGTCGTTGCTACCCAGATGCTCGAATCGATGATTACAGCGCCCGTACCGACTCGTGCAGAAGCGTCGGATGTTGCAACCGCTATCTATGATGGTGCGGACGCCGTGATGCTATCAGCTGAGTCTGCTTCGGGGCAGTACCCGCTTGAAGCCGTTACGATCATGGATCTGATTATCCAGGAAGTCGAACAGGACCCGCAGTGGCGTAACGCTCTAGAGGCTAGTCATACACCTGCCGAGGTCAATACGCCGGACGCAATTTGCTGTGCGCTCAGGCGTGTTGCCGGCTTACTAGAGCCGGCAGCGACGGTGGCTTACACGGTAAGCGGTCGAACCTGTCTCAGGGCCAGCCGCGAACGTCCAATTACACCGATTTTGGCACTTACTCCTTCGCCACAAACTGCACGTCGTCTGGCGCTTGTCTGGGGGGTTCATCCAGTCCCGTTCGAGGAGGCATCAACGCTGGAAACAATGGTTTCCGACGCGACAGCTGCCGCCGTGCAGTTCAATTTGGCTTCGGCCGGTGACGATGTGCTGATGATCGCCGGATTGCCATCCGGACATGCAGGGGGGACCAATTTGCTGCATGTCATCCGCATTCCAGAACGCGTCAACGGTTAGCGCTCCAACAAACAGTTTTTTCCAAAACTCATGTAGAGGGGTATGGCTCACGAGGCTTAGCGAGAAGAACTCGGCAGCCTTTTTCAAGCTTTCCACTAGGGGGAGGCGGAATTTTAAAAAATGAGGAGACAACTATGATTTGGCAACAAATATACGACCCTGTCGGAAATATGTTTTATTCGACCGCCTTGGCCGCTATCCCAGTAGTGGTAATGCTGGCGGCACTGGGCTTTTTTCACATCAAGGCCCATATAGCGGCAGCAATGGGCTTGATTTCGGCTCTTGCCGTTGCCGTCTTTGCTTATGGCATGCCTGCCGAAATGGCTGGAAAGGCTGCGATGTATGGCGGCTTCACCGGGCTGTTGCCGATTGGCTGGATCGTGCTCAACATCATTTTTCTGCACCAACTAACCGAGCGGAACGGCAGCTTCCGGATCCTACAAGACTCGATCGCAGGCATCACTGAGGACCGTCGCCTGCAACTGTTGCTTATAGCCTTCGCCTTTGGAGCCTTCTTTGAGGGGGCAGCGGGTTTCGGTACGCCAGTTGCCGTGACAGCTGCGATTCTGATGGGTTTGGGCTTCTCGCCGCTGGCGGCCTCGGGTCTTTCACTGATCGCCAATACCGCTCCGGTTGCCTACGGTGCGCTTGGTACGCCGATCATCACGCTGGCCAAAGTGCACGGCTACGACGTGATGGAGGTGACGGCGATGGTGGGCCGCCAATTACCGTTTTTCTCGCTGCTCGTGCCGTTCTGGCTGATCTGGGCCTTCGCTGGACGCAAGGCGATGTGGGAAATCTGGCCGGCAATCCTCGTCACCGGCGCGAGCTTTGCAGTGATGCAGTTTCTGGTTTCGAACTACATTGGCCCGGAACTGGTGGACGTAATTGCCGCGATTGTTTCGATGGTTTGTCTGGTCGCTTTCCTGAAAGTCTGGCAGCCCAAGAAGATCTGGCGCTCGGTATCGCTGAAGGGGCATGAAACGGACGGCGGTGAAGGGCATGAGATGGCACCGCCAAAACGTCACACACGCGCCGATGTGATTCGTGCCTGGACGCCTTGGGTGATTCTTACTGTATTTGTGTTCATCTGGGGTCTGCCTGATGTTAAGGCCTTCTTCAACAACATTTTCGCTCCCAAGTTTCCGATCGAAGGTCTGGACAAACTGATCGAGAAAGTTCCGCCTGTCGTCAAGGTGCCCACTAAGGAAGGAGCGGTCTATACCCTGAACCTGCTGTCGGCCACGGGCACCGGTATCCTGCTATCAGCAATCGTTGGTGGGTTGGTCATGAAATACAACCCGTTGCAGCTCATCAAGACGTTCGGCAGCACGATTTGGCTGGTGCGCTACTCGCTGCTGACCATCGTCCTGATGCTTGGTCTAGGCTCCCTGACGCGCTACTCCGGAACCGACACTACCCTCGGCCTGGCGTTCGCCAATACGGGTTGGATGTACCCATTCTTTGGAACACTTATGGGCTGGCTGGGCGTGGCGCTAACCGGTTCGGATACGGCCTCGAACGTGCTGTTTGGCGGCATGCAGAAGGTTGCCGCAGATCAGTTGGGCCTGAGTCCTAACCTGATGGGTGCGGCCAACAGTTCGGGTGGGGTGATGGGCAAGATGGTTGACGCACAATCGATCGTGGTCGCCTCGACCGCTACGCGCTGGTTCAATCATGAAGGCGACATCCTGCGCTATGTCTTCTTCCACTCCATTGCTCTCGCCTGTCTGGTTGGCATCCTGGTCATGTTGCAGGCTTATGTTCCGCCTTTTACTGACATGGTCATTCACTCCTCGGCGCCCGTTGTTTCGGGTCATTAAATCTGGAGACACAAATGTACAAGCGAATTTTAATTGGTATCGACAGCAGTTCCTGTTCCGCCAAAGCATTGGAGGAGGTAATTCTGATCGCCAGATCGTTGCAAGCAAATATTCGTATCGTGTATGCGGCCGACGAGTCCTCATTGGTTCAACATGGCATGGGCATTGGCTCCTATATCGATATTGAGGTTACCAAGGAGCAAATGCGGGAGGACGGCAAAAAGATGCTGGATACAGCAGTGGCGAAGGCGAAGGATGCCGGCTGCAATGCTGATAGCTTGCTGATTGAATCCGCGAAACATCGCGTGGCAGAGATGCTGGTTAGTGCTGCTCAAGACTGGAATGCAGACCTGATCGTTGTCGGAACTCACGGCCGAAGAGGCTTCGAACGGATGTTGGTTGGCAGTGTTGCAGAAAATCTGACTCGAATCGCCTCGACCTCTTTGCTGCTAATTCGAGAACAGCATTAGCGCACATTAAAGCTATGGATCAGGGATATTCATTACCTGGGATGATTTTTCCTGCGTATGAATATCTCCTGATTGCCAGCCAAAGAATTACCTAGCCCCTACAAGATTAATTCCTTTCTCGTTCTAGAAATAGGCCTAGTAAAAGGTTGAATATTGATGATAACGGCCACTAAATTCCTCGCCGCCAATGCCCACGTCGACGAGGCTGCAATCCAGCCGCTGCCCAATTCCCGCAAGATCTATGTTCAGGGTTCGCGCGCGGGCATCCGGGTGCCGATGCGTGAGGTCTCACAGGCAGACACGCCGACCGCCTTCGGTGGCGAAAAGAACCCGCCGATCTACGTTTACGATTGCTCCGGCCCCTACTCAGACCCGGCCGCCAAAATTGATATCCGTAACGGCCTGCCTGCCTTGCGCGCTCAATGGATTGCCGAGCGCGGCGATGTTGAAGAGCTCTCCGGCCTGACTTCCGAATTCGGCCGCATTCGTGCCGAAGACAAGGCGCTCGACGAACTGCGTTTCCCTGGGCTGCACCGCAAGCCGCTGCGCGCCAAGGCCGGCAAGAACGTCAGCCAGATGAACTACGCCCGGCAGGGCATCATTACCCCCGAGATGGAATACGTCGCCATCCGTGAAAACAACAATCGTCGCGCCTACATCGAATCGCTGCGGTCGACTGGCAAGATGGGCCAGAAGATGGCCGACATTCTCGGCCGCCAGCACCCCGGCCAGAACTTCGGCGCCAGCATCCCGGAAGAAATCACCCCGGAATTCGTGCGCAGCGAAATTGCCCGTGGCCGCGCCATCATCCCCAACAACATCAACCACCCGGAAAGCGAGCCGATGATCATCGGCCGCAACTTCCTGACCAAGATCAACGCCAACATCGGCAACTCGGCCCTTGGCTCCAGCATTCAGGAAGAAGTCGAAAAGATGACCTGGTCGATCCGCTGGGGCGGCGACACCGTGATGGACCTGTCCACCGGCAAGAACATCCACGAAACCCGTGAATGGATCATCCGCAACAGCCCGGTGCCGATCGGCACCGTGCCGATCTACCAGGCGCTGGAAAAGGTCAATGGCAAGGCCGAAGACCTGAGCTGGGAAATCTTCCGCGACACGCTGATCGAGCAAGCCGAGCAGGGCGTCGACTACTTCACCATCCACGCCGGCGTCCTGCTGCGCTACATCCCGCTGACCGCCAGCCGGATGACCGGCATCGTCAGCCGCGGCGGCTCGATCATGGCCAAGTGGTGCCTGGCGCACCACAAGGAAAGCTTCCTCTACACGCATTTCGAGGAAATCTGCGAAATCATGAAGGCCTACGACGTCGCCTTCAGTCTCGGCGACGGTCTGCGCCCCGGCTCGATCTACGACGCCAACGACGAAGCGCAGCTGGGCGAATTGAAGACGCTCGGCGAACTGACCGAGATCGCCTGGAAGCACGACGTGCAGACCATCATCGAAGGGCCGGGCCACGTCCCGATGCACCTGATCAAGGAAAACATGGACCTGCAGCTCGAATACTGCAAGGAAGCCCCGTTCTACACGCTCGGCCCGCTGACCACCGACATCGCGCCGGGCTACGACCACATCACCAGCGGCATCGGCGCCGCGATGATCGGCTGGTACGGCACGGCCATGCTCTGCTACGTGACGCCCAAGGAACACCTCGGCCTGCCCGATAAGGACGACGTCAAGGAAGGCATCATCACCTACAAGCTCGCCGCCCACGCCGCCGATCTGGCCAAAGGCCACCCCGGCGCCCAGATCCGCGACAACGCGCTGTCCAAGGCGCGCTTCGAGTTCCGCTGGGACGACCAATTCAACCTTGGCCTCGACCCGGACAAGGCGCGTGAATTCCACGACGAAACCCTGCCCAAGGAATCGGCCAAGGTCGCTCACTTCTGCTCTATGTGCGGCCCGCACTTCTGCTCAATGAAGATTACCCAGGATGTGCGTGAATTCGCCGCGCAGCAGGGGCTGGACGAAGCCGAGGCTCTGGCCAAGGGCATGGAAACCAAGGCCGTCGAGTTCGTGAAAAACGGGGCTGAGCTTTATCGGGATATGTGAGGCTACCATGTCCCTGATCATCGTCAATGGCCAGAAATGGCTGGCCAAACAATCCGTCACCCTCGCAGAGTTGCTAGAGGAGCTACGCTACACGGGCAAACGTATCGCCATTGAGCGCAATGGTGAGATCGTCCCGAAAAGCCAGTACGAGCAAACTTATCTGACAGCAGGAGATCGCGTGGAAATAATTGCTGCCGTCGGCGGTGGCTGAACCGGAGTGAACCCCATGCATCAACTGACTATCGCCGGCAAGTCGTACCGTTCCAGTTTGCTGGTCGGCACCGGCAAGTACAAGGATTTTTCCGAAACCCGGGCGGCCATCGATGCTTCCGGGGCCGAGATTGTCACGGTTGCCATTCGCCGGACAAACATCGGCCAGGATGCCAGCCAGCCCAATCTGCTCGATGCCATTCCACCGTCGAAATTCACCATCCTGCCGAACACGGCCGGTTGCTATACGGCCGACGACGCGGTGCGCACCCTGCGCCTGGCGCGTGAGCTGCTCGACGGTCATCCGTTGTGCAAGCTGGAAGTGCTTGGCGATCCGACCAATCTCTTCCCGAACATGCCGGAAACCCTGAAGGCTGCCGAAACGCTGGTCAGGGAAGGTTTCCAGGTCATGGTCTACTGTGCCGACGACCCCATCCAGTGCAAGATGCTGGAAGAAATCGGCTGCGTCGCGGTCATGCCGCTCGCCTCGCTGATCGGTTCGGGCATGGGCATCGTCAATCCGTGGAACCTGCGTCTGATCATCGACAACGCCAAGGTGCCGATCATTGTCGATGCCGGTGTCGGTACCGCATCCGATGCGACCATCGCCATGGAGCTGGGTTGTGACGGGGTGTTGATGAATACCGCCATCGCCCATGCCAGGGATCCGGTGCTGATGGCCAGCGCCATGAAAAAGGGCATCGAAGCCGGCCGCGAGGCTTTCCTGGCTGGCCGCATGGCGCGCAGACTCTATTCAGCCGACCCGTCGTCGCCAATTCAAGGAGTGATCGGCACGTAATGTGCCACGAATGAAAATGTCTTGCTCCAATCGGCGTTATTGCAGCCTATAGGAAAAAATCAATTCATTGCACATACTGCAGATCCTTTCAACATATGAGTTTTATACTTGATAAGAAAAGCCGCTTGCCAGCGACGCCAATTACTGATGCCGAAAAGGCTCTTCGGATTGACCTTGCTGCAACCTATCGACTGGTTGCGTTCCGTGGCTGGGATGACCTAATTTACACGCATATCACTGCGCGTTTGCCTGGACCGGAGGAATGTTTCCTGATTAATCCATTCGGGCTTCGATTTGATGAAATTACCGCTGATAACCTAGTAAAGGTCGACCGCTTCGGTCGGATTTACGGTGATGCCCCGCATGAGGTGAGTTCAATTGGATTTCGCATTCACGCCACCGTTCACAGAGCACGCTCGGATATTTGCTGTGTAATGCATCTGCACGATGTAAATGGGGTTGCCGTCTCGGCGCAGCAAGAAGGGCTGTTGCCTATATCGCAGCATGCGATCAGATTTTATGGCCAGATTGGGTATCACGAATACGAGGGCCTTGCTCTCACCGAGAAAGAGGGCGAGCGATTGGTGGCCTCGCTCGGTCAATATCCGGCGATGTTTCTGCGCAATCATGGAACCTTAGTATGCGGACGTACGGTGGCCGAGGCCTACGTGTTGATGGATACCCTCAATAAGGCCTGCGCCATCCAATTGATGGCGCAGGCCGGTGGCGTGCCATTAGTGATGCCACCTGTCAATGTCCTGGAAAATACTGCGCGTCAACTGGTGGGCGACGATGTACCAGAGGGCGAACGCGAATGGCCTGCGCTGATGCGCATGCTGGATCGCATCGATCCTAGCTATCGCAATTGATCAATGTAAGAAAGGAATCACCATGCCTACTATCAATGTTCAAATGTTCGAAGGGCGCACTCTGGAAGAAAAGCGCGAGTTCGTTAAGGCAGTTACCGATGCGAGTTGTCGTACGCTGGGTTGCCCAGCTGAGTCGGTCGACATCATTATTCAGGACGTCAAACGCGAAAATTGGGCTACAAAGGGTGTGCTGTGGTCAGAGTGTGTATGAAACGTCATATTCTTTTTGCAAGAAGTGAATATATTAATGCTGTTTTACCGGGCATCAGTTCAAGCAAAGGAATAGGTTCTTAATATTGATACCGAAAGTGCCGGCTTATCTATTAAGTATAGATTGAAGTGGTAATGAAAACGAGAAAGTAGCCCCATTTCCTGGCTGGCTCTCAACCGAAAGGCTTCCGCCAAATCTTTCGAAAATTAATCGACTCATCGGTAGTCCTAGGCCGATCCCCTCGGGTTTTTCCGTCAGCGTGTTCCCACCCTGCCAAAATTTTTCAAATATCATTACCTGTGCTTCTTTTTCGATTCCCGGTCCATTGTCTCGAAAAGACACAATTGCGTTGCCATCTATGGTCCGTAAAGTCACCCAGAGCGTACGACTCTGTTGATCATTAGGAACAAATTTTTCGGCATTAGATAATAAGTTAATTACGCCTTGCATTATGAGTGCGCGATCACAATTGACATAAGGGCCATTCGCAGGAATGTCGACGTTAATTTCGAGGTTGTTGGACTCAGACTCTTGAAATAGTGCAATAGCATTTTGGATGGCTTTTGCTAGATCAAACGACTGATAATTCCAGTCGAAGTGTCCCGACTCAATCTTGCCAAAATCAAGTACGTGGTTAATAAGACTCGTAAGTTTATCGGCCTCATTAACAATAATTCTGAGGAAGCGCTTGCGTTCTTCAAGTTCAATTTTAGGATCCTCAAACAGGATTTCCGAAAATGCCTTTATAGAGGTTAGTGGTGTGCGGAGTTCATGCGAAACTGAAACCACGAAATCGTCTTTCATCTGGCTATATTTATCGATATGTATGTTCGCTTTTGGTGAGCTGTTCGTGCATGCCAAGCTTTGACGAAGTTTTAACCAAAGCCGATGGCCAGCGTTGTGCCACCTCGCAAAATTCGCATTGGTTTTCGACGCAAGCGGTAATAACCACGGAGCTATGGAATTGCCGGGCAGCGAGTTCATGGCTAAGTCCTAGGTGTTCTTGAGGGTCGGCCGGGATTCGTGAAGAATTCCCCGAAAACCGCCTACTCTTCTGAATTAAAAAGCGAATTTTGACTGTCAACACTATTCTTCTTTATGTTGACGCTTTTTGCTGGTGGCGCCTGTAAAGCCGTGAGCTTTTCAAAGATTTTCTCTTGGCTGACGGCAACGGCTTTCGCCGCCATCAGTTCGGATTCCAGCCGCTGCCCTGTTTCCACTGTCTGCTGCAGCTTGCCGATGTTCTCTTGGTTTTCCTTGTCCAGATCGGTTACCCGCGCATTGGCTTGCGCCAATTGCTCTAACAACTGTTGGTTTTTCACCTCGGCGACGGCCAACTGCTCTTTGGCCGAACGCAGTGATCGTAACTGGCCCTCTTGTCGATGAAGTTCGCTGCGTGCATTTCCAAGCTCACTTGATAACCTGGCATTGCTCTCGTGGCTACTGATCAATTCCTGCTGCTTGCCATTGGCCATGTCTTTGGCGGCACGCAATTCGCCCTGCAAGAACTGAATCTGCTGTTCGAATTGGCGCTGATCCTGCTCTCGTTGCTCCTTGGCTGCAGAACGAAAATGCTCCAGCGCCTCGCGGGCGTGTTGGTGCTTTTCTTCCAGCGATACACGGTGCGCTTCTTCCTTCGCCAATTGCCCTTCCATATCCTGGATACACTGCGTCATTTGCGCCCGAACGATTCTCTCTTCCTGAAGCGTGGCCAAGGTTTCGGTATGGGCCGCTTTCTCTGCCGCCAACTCCAAGGCCTGGCGTTCAGACTGGCTGCGGAAGGATTCGACTTCATGACGTAACGTGGAAATGGCGTCATTCAGCGCAGCAATTTCCGCCTTGTGCTTTTCAGTCATGGCCGCCAAGCGCTGATCGGCCTCCTGATGTAGGCGCTCGGCTAGCCGGGCCGACAAATCCTGAATGGCTTCGCTCACGGCGACCTGAGTACCAGTGCTGCCACCTTCCTCTTCTTCGATCTCCTTGAGGTAGCGGTGAATCGTGCCTTTGGAGCCGGTGTTACCCAATTCGCCACGGATGGCATCGATCGACGGGTAGCGCCCCATCGCCAACAGGTTGTCTCGCGCTCTTACGACTTCTGATTTGTAGATTCCGGCTCTGGCCATGGCTTCCTCGAATTTCGTACCGTATTACGTAATACGATATTACATACCAAATAGACAAAATTCAAGGCTTTAAAAGTCACAATTATAAGACGCGATAATGGTTGATTATTTGTTGTGATATGCGGTCGAGCGGAAAATTCATGTAGGAATGGTACGAAATAGCCGGTTCGCTTCCTGACAATTTGCGTACATAAGCTTTCAAAAATGTAACGCGGGGGTCAGCGTCCTGTTGGTATCGGAATCCTAAGATGGCATCACGGTTGGACGAAATGAGTCCGACACGATTAACCCGATGTCACAAGGAGAGAACCATGAAAACGAAATTTTCCAAACTTGCCCTGATTGCTGCGATTGGCCTCGCTGCTGCCGGAACGAGCTACGCTCACGAAGACTATTCCGAAGCCGGCACCTACCATTGGCTGAGCCACGTTTCAGAAAGCAAGAGCGCGCCGACGGCAAATCAACAGGCTTCGTTTGGCTACGCTGCCACGAAGAATGCCGACCGCGAAATCACCCTGGCCAGCGGCAGCAAGTATCTGAACGTGACACGCCTTGAGACCGTCAAGATCAATATCGGTGGCAAGAGCATCGTCTGGACCTTCGATACGCTCGGTACCGCACCGTTTCCGCTCGCCAAGATCGTATCTGGAGCCGACGGCATCACAGTCTATGTAACCGAGAACCCTTCCTACCAAGGCGGTTGATCAGCCTGACCGATGAGTGACGAAATTGTCACTCATCGGTTGGCAAATTGTCAGGATCAACTCACTAATATTTATATGCGGTACAACTTCTTGAGGAGATTTAAAATGTTGAAAAAAATGCTTGCAATCGTGGCCCTGAGCTCACTGGGTGTTTCCGCCTATGCCGTTGATGCATCTCAAGTGCAGAAGTCCATCGAACTGAAAGACGGCTCGACGGTTTATATCTTCAAAGACGGAAAGATGGGCATGGAGGACAAATATGGTCGTGCGACATACATGGAGTCTGGTCACGTGATGGAAACCAAGGATGGCAAAAAAATCATCATGAACGGAAATGAAATCTGGCGTGTTGATGAATTGCTGCACAAAGATCACCGCGGCTAAGAGATCGCCTCATACAGTAGCGGCTCCTTCGGGGGCCGTTTTCATTTTGAAGCACCGCTCAAGCATTACCTTCAATTCCAGTATCCATTGGGCGTGATCTCTGGTCTGGCCTTGCTCGTAGAGCATCGGGGCAACCTGTCGGAAGACGGCATAGATCGCCGGATCGAAATGCTGCCCAACCTCGCGTTCCATGATGCTCAGCGTCTCGTCCAATGACAAAGCCGGTTTGTAGGGACGAACGGAGGTCAGTGCATCGAACACGTCGACCAGGGCAAAGATTCTTGCGGCAAGCGGGATCACCTCTCCCGAAAGTCCGTCTGGATAGCCTTTCCCGTCAAAGCGTTCGTGATGATGCCGGATGGTCTTCTCGGCACCGGCCAACCAGGGATTGCCGGCGACGATCTCGATGCCCAGTACGGCGTGAGTCTGCATGACCTGAAATTCTTCGCTCGTCAGCCGTCCCGGTTTCAACAGAATCTGATCCGGAATGCCGATTTTTCCAACGTCGTGGAGAAAGGCGCCCAGCACCAGTTCGGCAATGGTTTCCTTGTCTACGCCCACCGCTTCGGCAAGTGTGACCGCATAGCAGGTAACCCGGTAGTTATGGGCGTCGGTGTCCGCGTCACGCTTGGCGATGGCGTTTCCAAGGGAGCGCAGCAGTGAAAGATTGGACTCCAGGAGTCGAGACGACAATGCCACCGTTCGGCTCAGCAATCCTGACATCAATGGGTAAAGCAACAACGCCGCCATGAATACCGATATAGAGGCCGTCAGGGCAGCCCAGCGAATCTGCTGTTTTCTCTCTTGCAGCGCCGACCGGGACACCAGGCTGATTCCCTCGACATAGCCTGCAAGACGACCGTCATTGGCGGTTATCGGCAGAATGACCTGGACCAGTTCCTCTCCTGCCACGGGGATTCGCTTGCTATGGCTATTGGGCGGGATTGGCCATGGATGACGCTGCTGTCGGGCAACCTCTTTCAATGCTTCGGGTAGTGGTCGCCAGACATCAAACAGCATCTCGGCATTGGGTGCAAAAACTCGAATCCCGACAAACTCCTCGGTCAGCAACTGCGAAATCGCGGAGTGACCATCACCTTTCTCACCACTGACAGCCAATTGCATTGCAGGTGACTCGAAATGCCTGACCCCCGCAATGGCTTGCTCAAGGGTACGCTCCTCGACGCGATACGATTCTACCCAGTAGGCAAGACCTCCAGCGAGACTGCCAACCAGGAGCGCACCGATACCAAGGCGTCGCACCAACATGCGGCGTAATTGCCGGGGAGTTTCAGGGAGTTCAATGGTTTTCATTTTAAACTCTGTAGTAATTCCATGAAGTGCTTGAAGTGACCACTAACTCGATCCAGAGAAAACTGGTACATCAGCGAATTTTCCGAGAACTTCTGTCGCTCTGTGTCCATTTCTACCGTATTACCATCGGCTGCGGTTTGATACGGCACATGGTACTTCAGCGGGAACGGTGGTGCCTGCATACCCCCTGACAAATGGCCGGTAGCGGTGGTTGCCAATGGCAACGATCCCGATGCACCTTTGACGATTTGGGCGGCCTCTTCGATATCGATATCGACGGCCTTGTAGCCTGGCGTATCGGCATTGGCGATATTCGACGCCAGGATTTGCTGTCGATAAACTCGAACGCCCAGCATTTTCTGCTGAAAATCATGTCCGCGATGACCACCTTGCCCGATTGAGAAGTGGTTGGGGTGGGCAGATGACGCGCCGGTAGCCGTCCCGGCAACTTGCCCGCTGTGAGCGCCGTGGCTGCCTTCAGGATTATTGGCCTTTTGAGCAATCGCCTGATTCAATGCCTGGGAAAACCCCCCGTTGTCGGCGTTGGCCGACGCCCCTCCATGCCCCTCATGACCGCCCTGAACCGAAGATAAAGGTGTGTTGGCAGCCGGTGGAATGGATGGAATTCCTGCCATGACGGCGACTACTCGTTCATGATCAGGATGGCCTTCACCGGATCAATCTGGCCGACGTCATGCCATTTTCGATCGCTGTCCATTATGGCAGGCTCTGCCTGGCATCCATGATTGCATTCGACGATCCAGCGTGTCTGAAGCACCGTCCGACAATAGTTGTAACTCAGCATTTTCGGGTCACAGCCGACCGCCAGCGCCAGTGTGCGACACACACACCGATCGCCGTGCTCTGCCGGTTTGCGGATATCCATGGCTGAAATAATCAGGCCCCGGTTTCGGGGCCTTTGCTGGACAGTTATTTACCATCTCGCGGATGGTAGTGCTTGCTCTTGTCCTTAGCTGCGTTTGGTTTATCGGCCTTGGCATCCGGCATGCTTTGCGGCATGCCGGTTTTTTCCTGGACATGGGAATGCGGCTTGCTCGCGGTCTTGTCCATTTGGGCCTCGGCGGCCTTCGGGGCGGCGGCCTTTTCATCGGCGAAGACGACGCCGGTCATCGTGGTGCCAGCAAACAGAACGGCGGCAATGAGGGAGGAAACTTTCATGATCTTGGCTCCTGAGTTTTGGGGATTTCAACGGTCCGAATCGAGTGGACAGTTGCAGTCTGTGCTTCCGTCACTGTCAACAAGGTGACTTGCTGATTACATCGCTGTCAGGAAACGACTGAATACGGATTCACCAAATGCCCGACTGCTTCCGCAAGCGCATCACGCAATTGCCGTTCGCAACACCCCATCAGAACTCCGTCTTCCAGCGCATCCTGGGCCACCTGGCGAAGTTCATCCAGGTTCTCGTTGAGCACCTTGATTTTTTCCGTACAGGCAATGAGCTTCCCGGATGAGTCTTGCCAACGCACCGGCCTTGACGACATCATCAAGTTCACTTTGCCGAATGTTGGGCCAGCGTCTGCAAAACTTGGTGTTGGTAATCCAAACTATCGAGGGTGCATGCCTTCCAATACTCGATGGAGGAAAAGCTGACGGCAGCCCACCATGCCCCGCTTTGCCTAGGATCATCCAAGGAAAGCGATGGGGTTTGCTCAAGGAGTTCCTTGAGCGGGGAAAACTGCGTAGAAACCATCTTTTCCAAACAGTCGAGATTCACGCCAACCAACCGGGCAACCAAATCCAAATGGAAGTCGGAAGGTGCATTGAAGATCGCGAACGAATTGTGTACGGACATGATTTTCTCCCTGCTGCACGATCAAGGCCCATTGCCTCGTAGGGAGAGTTTGCCTGTGGGTAGCTGTCATGCCCATAACGGGCGCATTACAACCCGGTCACTGTTTCGTCAGCTTGTTGCCGTACCTCGCTGAGACGTTGTTTTTTGGGGAGGTGAAAGAAAAAGGAATAAATCGTACGTCAACTCAATACATCAACCTTGGTTGCCTTGATAGCCCTTTGCCAAGCTGCGGTTTGCAGCATTCCCATGCGCTCCTAGAACGTGAGATGCTATCTTGCCGCTAGGTGCAATCGCCTGAGACAAGCTGTCAAGAATGCCGCAGTGGGCAGCATCCCGCGCCTCGCCACACAGCTCACGCAGATCTTTTAGTTGCCTCTCCAGATCCTGCAGTTCTTGCATCCGTTGGGCGACGTGTCCAATGTGTCGGTCAAGCAGTCGATTCACATCAGCGCAGTTTTCCAGGGGTGACTCCTTGAAGTGCAGCAAGACCCGGATCTCATCCAGCGTCATGTCCAGACCGCGACAACGCCGAATAAAAGACAGTCGCTGGACATGGGCTTCCCCATAGATGCGGTAGTTGCCGTCGCTTCGGGCAGGTATGGGCAGCAGCCCATCACGCTCGTAATAGCGGATCGTTTCCACATTCGTCCCGGCAAGGCGGGCCAGTTCGCCGATTTTCATCTTCGCATCCTGACGTTCAAACGGGACGAGCCGGTTGGAGCATTATGATCGCCATACCGGCCAATGCGACCGCACTGCCAACAAGATCCCATCGGGTCGGCACAACGCCATCGATCCGCCATAGCCAGATCAGGGCAATCGCCACGTAGACACCCCCGTAGGCAGCGTAGATTCGCCCGGCTGCACCGGGGTGCAGGGTCAGTAGCCAAGCAAACAGGCCCAAGGAAACGGCGGCAGGAATCAAGAGCCAAATTGAACGTTGCTGGGTCAGCACCAACCAAGGCAGATAGCAGCCGAGAATCTCGGCCAGCGCTGTTAATGCGAACAATCCAAGAACTTTGACGAACTCAAGCATTGCTTTGGCTCCAATTATTTTCCTTTATTGTAATTGCTTGACTCTGTAGCCACTAAAGGGTTTCTAATGCTGGAAACAAGGAGAACACCATGAGTCTTGATCCCAACCCGAAACCTCTTCAAGAAACCGCCCATAGCGGCTGTGCGGGTGGCTGTTCCGCAGAAATGACCACCGCCGCAGAAATCCCGGCAGCTTCCGATCTCGCCCAAAGCGATGGCATACCCGTTTTCGTGATTCCAACTATGGACTGCCCGAACGAGGAGAATGACATCCGTCGGGCGGTGGCCGGTATTGAGGGCATCCGTTCCCTGCGTTTCCAACTGTCTGCACGCACAATTTCGATAGATGCGACGACAGATGCCCTCGATGCAGCCTTGGCCGCCATCCGCAAGGCGGGGTTCAGCCCCAAAGCGGTGTCGGCAGATCAGGCGGAAACGAAAAACGTCGGCGTCAGTGAGCTATGGCGAAGTGTTCTGGCGTTGGGCCTGGCCGTCGGCGCTGAAGCCCTGGATTTCTTCGCGCCCGACACATTGCCTTTCAAGGGCTTCGGTATGGCATTGGCCGTCGTCGCCATCTGGCTGTCCGGCATTTCCACCTATAGCAAAGGCGTGGCGGCATTGCGGCGCGGGCAGTTGAACATGAACGCGCTGATGGGGGTGGCCGTGACCGGCGCCTTCCTCATTGGCCAGTGGCCCGAGGCGGCGATGGTTATGGCCTTGTATGCCATTGCCGAACTGATCGAGGCCCGCTCCGTGGATCGGGCGCGTAACGCCATCAAGGGCCTGCTTGACTTGACGCCGGAGACGGCGGAAGTTCGGCAGGTTGATGGAACATGGCGGGAAATACCCGCCGCAGAGGTAAAGCTGGAAGCCTGCGTTCGGGTCAAACCCGGCGCCAGGATACCGCTCGATGGTCAGGTGACGGCAGGAACCAGTGCGGTCAATCAGGCGCCGGTCACCGGCGAAAGCATCCCGATTGACAAGGTGGCCGGCGACCCGGTATTCGCCGGCACGATCAACGAAACCGGCATTCTGGAGTTCCGTGTGACGGCTGCTGCCGACAACACCACGCTGGCCCGCATCATCCACGCGGTCGAACAGGCGCAGGGGACGCAAGCGCCCACCCAACGCTTCGTGGATCGGTTTGCCGCAATCTACACCCCGGCCGTGTTCGGCATCGCGGTTGCCGTGGCCGTTCTGACACCCTGGCTCCTCGGCTGGACCTGGACGCAGGCGATCTACAAGGCCCTGGTGCTGCTGGTCATCGCTTGCCCCTGCGCGTTGGTGCTCGCCACGCCGGTGACGGTGGTCAGCGGGCTGGCGGCAGCGGCCCGACGCGGCATCCTGATCAAGGGCGGTGTCTATCTTGAAGAGGCCCGAAAACTGCGGGTCATTGCCCTCGACAAGACCGGTACCATTACCGAAGGCAAACCCCGTCTGGTCGCCACGGAAATACTTCCCTCGGCGGTCCCCGAATCGCAAGTGCTTGCCTGGGCGGCCAGCCTGGCCGGACACTCGGACCATCCGGTCTCAAAAGCGATTGCGACCGGTCTCAAGCTTCCAGAGAACGGCTTGACCGATTTTGTCGCACTCGCCGGACGAGGTATTGAAGCTCGCACGGATGGCCAACGCCTCTTTCTCGGCAACCATCGACTGGTTGAGGAGCGCAACTTGTGCAGCGCCGAAATCGAGGCTCGCCTTCAGGCGCACGAGATGCAAGGCCGGACGGTCACCATGCTGGCATCGGCAAAGCAGGTGCTGGCGATTTTTGCGGTGGCGGACACCATCAAGGAAAGTTCGCGGGAGGCGGTGGCCGAACTGCACCGTCTCGGTGTCGTCTCGGTCATGCTGACCGGCGACAATGTGGCGACGGCCGCGAGCATCGCCAAGGAAGCCGGCATCGACGACGCCCGGGGCAATCTTCTCCCGGAGGACAAACTGGCGGCCATCGAAGATTTGCAGCGCCGCCATGGCCCGACCGCGATGACCGGCGACGGCATCAACGACGCGCCAGCCCTGGCGCGTGCCGACATCGGCGTGGCGATGGGCGCGGCTGGCACGGACACGGCGATGGAAGCGGCCGACGTGGTGATCATGAACGACGACCTGCGGCGTATTCCTGAGACCATTCGCCTCTCTCGGCGCACCCATGCGGTACTCTGGCAAAACATCGGGCTGGCCCTGGGCATCAAAGCGATCTTTCTCGGACTCGCCATTTTTGGCAATGCAACCATGTGGATGGCGGTATTCGCCGACATGGGCGCAAGTCTGCTGGTGGTGGGAAACGGCGTGCGGCTGTTGCGCAAATGATCACGGATAAGCCCATGAGGGTCCGGTACCGCTGGCTGGGGTTGGCCATCGGTGTGGCCTTGGCGGACCAAGGGGCCAAGCATTGGATCGCGGGGACCTTCCCCTTGGGCGCAGGCGAAACGGTGTTACCGTTTTTCAATCTTGTCCACATCCTGAATAGCGGCGCAGCCTTCAGTTTTCTCGCGAATGCCGGCGGTTGGCAACGCTATGTCTTCATTGCCCTCGCCTTGGTCGTCTCGGTGGGGCTGACCGTCATGTTGCTCAAAGGCGTGGCGAACCGGTGGGAAGGGTGGGGGTATAGCCTGCTCCTCGGCGGTGCCGTCGGCAACCTGGTAGATCGCTTGGTCCGGGGAGCGGTCGTGGATTATCTGG
>Ga0208887_100030_pt1 | contig 178702 bp, 175 predicted proteins | sample LakWasM106_HOW12_2_FD_183924 | JGI IMG/M metagenome (GOLD analysis project Ga0208887, IMG submission 183924) | Freshwater sediment methanotrophic microbial communities from Lake Washington under simulated oxygen tension - Sediment Metagenome... | ecosystem: Environmental > Aquatic > Freshwater...
AGTTACGTCTGGCGTCAATAGCCCTCTGGTCCCACCCCTTCCCATCCCGAACAGGACCGTGAAACAGAGTCGCGCCAATGATAGTGAGCATCTCGCTCGCGAAAGTAGGTCAACGCCAGACTCCCATTCAGCAAACCCCCTCTACCATCAGGTAGCGGGGGTTTGTGCTTTTGAACAGATAGTTTCCAAAGAAAAAACAACTGAGGGCGAGAGGCATTGCCCTGTGATAGAATCTGTCTTGGCGGGTCTCCCCGCATTGCAGGGTGGTGAACCTGGTCAGGTCCGGAAGGAAGCAGCCACAGCCATTTACTGCAAGTGCCGGGGGTTAGGCTCGCCACTTTCATTTTCTGGATTGGTGTGGAGCGCATGAGTTATCAGGTTCTTGCGCGCAAGTGGCGACCGCGCAATTTTTCTACGCTGGTTGGGCAGGAGCATGTTGTCCGTGCGCTGACGCATGCGCTTACTGAACAGCGCCTGCACCACGCCTATCTGTTTACCGGGACTCGCGGAGTTGGCAAGACGACTATTGCGCGTATTCTTGCCAAATCGCTGAATTGCGAAAGCGGAATTACTGCGACTCCCTGCGGCGTTTGTTCAGCTTGCCAGGAAATTGATAGCGGGCGCTTTGTTGACTTGCTTGAGGTCGATGCAGCAACCAATACTCGTGTCGATGAGATGCGGCAATTGCTGGAAAACGCGGTTTACGCGCCGACCCGAGGCCGCTTCAAGGTCTACGTGATCGACGAAGTCCACATGCTGTCAAATTCGGCATTCAACGCGATGCTGAAGACTCTCGAAGAGCCGCCTGAACACGTCAAGTTCATTTTGGCGACGACCGATCCTCAAAAAATTCCGGTCACGGTCTTGTCGCGATGCCTGCAATTCAATTTGAAACAGATGCCAGCGGCGGCTATTGCCGGGCATCTCGCGCATATTCTCCAAGCCGAGGGTGTTGCATACGATGCAGCGGCTCTGGCGCTGGTGGCTCGTTCCGCAGCGGGGAGCATGCGGGACGCACTTTCCTTGCTCGATCAGGCCATTGCCCATGGCGCCGGGCGCGTGGAAGAGGCTCAAGTACGGAGTATGTTGGGCTCTGTTGATCAGGATTACCTATTCGTTATTCTCGAGTCCTTGCAAGCGGCTGATGCACCCTCGCTGATGCGGGTCGCGGCCGATCTTGCTATTCGTAGTCTTTCGTTTTCGGCTGCCTTGCAGGATCTCGCCGGATTGCTGACGCGGATTCAAGTGGCTCAGTGGGTGCCTGCAGCGATCGGCGACGATGAGCCCGAAAGAGGGCGCCTGCTTGCTCTTGCTGCCGAATTGTCCCCGGAGTTCGTGCAGTTGGCGTATCAAATTGTCAATGTCGGCAGGAACGAACTGGCGATAGCACCTGATGAATATGCTGGCTTTGTGATGACGTTGCTTCGTCTGCATACGTTTCGCCCCAGTAGCGTCGCCGATGTAGTGAGCGCTGCAGCGCCGCGTAGTCGGCCGCAAGAGCGGGATACGAATGCGCTGCGGCGTACCCCGGTCAGTTTCGGACGGGAGAGTGCGCCTGCGGCTCCCTCGGTGGCAGCACCAGTTGCTCCCGTTTTGGAGCCTGCTTCCGAAGGAGATTGGCATCAGATTGTCGCGGCACTTCCGCTAAGTGGGCTGGCCAGGGAATTGGCGCAGAATTGCGAGCTCAGGAACCTCGGCGAAGGCCAATGTTTGTTGCGACTTTCTCCTGCGCTGGGACATCTTCAGATGAAGCCATCGCCTGACAGGCTTCAACAGGCTTTGAGCGAGTATTTCGGACGCCAGTTGGTATTGCGTATCGAGTTGGCGCAGAACGAGATTGATACCCCGGCGGCAACCGTCGGTCGTCAGCGTCAGGAGCAACAGGAGCGAGCTGCGACTTCGATTGCCCAGGATACCTTTGTGCGCGACGTGATCGATTCCTTCGACGCCTCGCTGGTCGAATCGTCCATTAAACCAATCGCCTAACGGAGAAACGAAGATGATGAAGGGTGGCTTGGCTGGCCTGATGAAGCAGGCTCAAGCAATGCAGGAAAACATGAAGAAGGCCCAGGCTCAATTGGCCGAGATGGAGGTCGAGGGAGTTGCCGGGGCTGGCATGGTCAAGATCTTGATGACTTGTGCCCACGAGGTCCGTCGGGTCAGTATTGACCCGTCCGTGATGGATGACCGGGAAATGCTCGAAGATCTTGTCGCGGCGGCAGTGAACGATGCTGTCCGGCGCGGTGAAGCGCTTAGCCAGGAAAAGATGGCCGGGTTTACTTCCGGTCTGAATCTGCCCCCGGGTTTCAAGCTGCCGTTCTAAGTCAGTGAACCCATCGGGTCTAGAGTCGTTGATCGAGGCTTTGCGCTGCCTGCCCGGAGTCGGGCCAAAGTCGGCGCAACGCATGGCGTACCATTTGCTCCAGCGCGACCGCGCCGGAGCGAAGCGCCTTGGAGATTCGGTGCTGCACGCCTTGCAGGCGATACGGCATTGCCAGCGCTGCAACACCTTCACCGAGGCTGATATCTGCGAGCGCTGTTCGTCGCCACGTCGTGATCCTAGTCTGCTATGCGTGGTCGAGACGCCCGTGGACATGAACATGATGGAGCAGACCCTGACATACAAGGGCCTCTATTACGTTCTGATGGGGCGAATTTCGCCCCTCGACGGGGTCGGTCCGCGCGAGCTGGGGCTTGAAAGGCTGGTCAGCCGGGTGCTGGACGGGGGGGTTCAGGAAGTGATCCTGGCCACCAATTACACCAATGAAGGCGAAGCGACGGCGCACTACATTGCCGCCATGCTTCAACCCAAGGGAATTGGTGTGACGCGTATTGCGCGTGGCGTTCCAGTCGGTGGCGAGCTTGAATATGTCGATAGCGGCACTTTGGCGCAGGCTTTGCGGGAGCGCAAGGCCTGTGGAGGCTGATCGCGGCTTTTATCGCGGGCCCTGATGTCGTATAATTGAGCGTTTATTTTTAATCCCATTCAATTCCTTTAGGGGTCAGCGTTATGAGCAATCAAGGAAAAGTGGACTGCGGACGGCGGCGTCTGGTCGTCGCGACCGCAGCCGTCGGCGGGGCGGGCGCGGTGGCCGCGCTTGTGCCGTTCGTCTCCAGTTTGCTTCCGTCCGAACGCGCCAAGGCAGCAGGCGCACCGGTCGAAGTCGATATCAGCAAGCTCGAACCGGGTCAGATGATGACCGTCGAGTGGCGAGGCAAGCCGGTGTGGATCATCAATCGCACCAAGGACATGCTCGATACGCTGCCGAAACTTGCTGATGCCGTGGCCGATCCCAAGTCCGAAAAGAACCAGCAACCGGCCTACGCAAAGAACGACACCCGTTCGATCAAGCCGGAAATCATGGTCGTTGTCGGTATCTGTACGCACCTGGGTTGCTCTCCTTCGCAGAAATTCAAGAAGGGTGCCGAAGAGGGTATGCCGGGCGAATGGCTGGGCGGGTTCCTGTGCCCCTGCCACGGTTCGACCTTCGACTTCGCCGGACGCGTCTTCAAGGCGAAGCCTGCCCCGACCAACCTCGAAGTTCCGCCGCACGTGTATCTCGCCGATACTCGTATCCTGATCGGCGAAGACAAGAAGGGAGCATAAGAAATGGCTGCTGGCAATTTCGAAAAATACAAATCCGACGGCTCGCTGGCCGGCAATGCGCTGGAGTGGCTCGATGCCCGCTTCCCGGCGACTTCCCTGTGGAAGGGCCACCTGTCCGAGTACTACGCCCCCAAGAATTTCAATTTCTGGTATTTCTTCGGCTCCCTGGCACTGCTGGTTTTAGTCATCCAGATCGTCACTGGCATCTTCCTGGTCATGCACTACAAGCCGGACGCAGCCCTGAACGCCAATGGCGTGCCGGTGGCCTTTGCTTCCGTCGAGTACATCATGCGCGACGTGCCGGGTGGCTGGCTGATCCGCTACATGCACTCGACTGGCGCTTCGGCTTTCTTCATCGTGGTCTATCTGCATATGTTCCGTGGCCTGCTCTACGGTTCCTATCGCAAGCCGCGTGAACTGACCTGGTTGTTCGGCGTTGCCATCTTCCTGTGCCTGATGGGCGAAGCCTTCTTCGGCTACCTGCTGCCTTGGGGCCAGATGTCCTACTGGGGGGCCCAGGTTATTGTCAACCTGTTCTCGGCCATCCCGGTTATCGGCGGCGATCTGTCCCTGATCATCCGTGGTGACTTTGTGGTTGGTGATGCAACCCTGAACCGCTTCTTCTCCTTCCACGTGATCGCCTTCCCGCTCGTGCTGATCGGCCTGGTCGCCGCACACGTGCTGGCCCTGCACGAAACCGGCTCGAACAATCCGGATGGCGTTGAAATCAAGGCCAACAAGGACGAGCACGGCATCCCGCGCGACGGCATTCCGTTCCACCCGTACTACACGGTCAAGGATATCGTCGGTGTCGTGGTCTTCCTGATGGTCTTTTCGGCCGTGATGTTCTGGGCACCGGAAGGTGGCGGCTATTTCCTGGAAACGCCGAATTTCTACCCGGCCGACCCGCTGAAGACCCCGCCGCACATTGCGCCGGTCTGGTACTTCACGCCGTTCTACTCGATCCTGCGTGCCATGGTCTGGAACTTCTTCGGCCTTGATGCCAAGTTCTGGGGTGTGGTGGCAATGGGCGCCTCGGTCGTCATCTTCGCCGGTCTGCCCTGGTTGGATCGCAGCCCGGTCAAGTCGATCCGTTACCGCGGCCCGATTACCAAGGCGATGTACACCATTTTCGTGATCTGCTTCTTCATCCTCGGCTATCTGGGTACCCTGTCCCCGTCTCCGATGGGCGAACTGGTCTCCCAGGTCTGCACGGTGTTCTATTTCGGTTTCTTCCTGGGCATGCCCTGGTGGTCCCGGATGGACAAGTTCAAGCCGGTCCCTGACCGCGTGACGATGAAGTGAGGATGCACAAAATGAAAAAATTCCTGATCGCATTGTTCTTCGCGCCGATCATGGCATTTGCCAGCAGCGGCAACGTCCACCTCGACAAGTGGCCGGGCTCGGTGAGCGACAAGGCGGCATTGCAGAACGGCGCCAAGCTGTTCGTCAATTACTGCCTGAACTGCCACGGCGCTTCCTACATGCGCTACAAGAACCTGGTCGACCTCGGTCTGACCGAGCAGCAGGTTCGCGAGAACCTGATGTTCACTTCCGACAAGATCGGTGGCCTGATGGCGGTCGCTGCCCGTTCCGACGAGCAGAAGCTGTGGTTCGGTGCCACGCCGCCCGACCTGACCATCGTCGCCCGGGCTCGTGGCGAAGCTGGTAACGCCGGTGCCGGCGCGGACTGGCTGTACACCTACCTGCGTTCCTTCTATCGCGACGCCAACCGTCCGACCGGCTGGAACAACGTGGTGTTCGAGAACGTCGGCATGCCGCATATCCTGTATGGCCTGCAAGGTCAGCAAGTGCTGAATCACGAGACGCACAAGCTGGAACTGGCTGTTCCGGGGGCGATGGCGCCGGCTGAATTCGACAAGGCGGTTTCCGACCTGGTCGGTTTCATGGTCTGGATGGCCGAGCCGCAGCAGGAGTTCCGTCGTACGCTGGGCTTTTTCGTCCTGGCCTTCCTGGCTGTTCTCTTCGTTGTCGCCTACGCGCTGAAGAAGGAATACTGGAAAGACATTCACTGATCCTTTAAGGATCGGCTAACGGCATCGCGGGTTTGGCTCAGGCCAAGCCCCGGTGCCGAATCTCATTTTGAGGGTTACCACAAATGATGAATCTCTACTCGGGTACCACCTGCCCCTTTAGCCATCGCTGCCGTATTGTCCTGTTCGAAAAGGGCATGGATTTTCAGGTCATCGATGTCGACATGTTCAACAAGCCGGAAGAAATGGCAGCGATCAACCCGCACAATCGCGTGCCGGTGCTGGTCGAACGCGATCTGGTCCTGTTCGAACCGAACATCATCAACGAATATATCGACGAACGCTTCCCGCATCCGCAACTGATGCCGGCCGACCCGATCATGCGCGCCCGCGCCCGCCAACTGCTGGTTGGCATGGAACGCGAAATCTTCTCGTTCATGGAAGTGATCGAGAAGAACGGCAAGACGGCTGACAAGGCACGCCAGGAAATCCGCGCCCGTCTGACCGAGATCGTGCCGATCTTCAACAAGCAGAAGTTCATGCTCGGTGACGAGTTCTCCATGCTCGACGTGGCCATCGCGCCGCTGCTCTGGCGCTTGGATCACTACGGCATCGACCTCGGCAAGGCCGCGGCGCCGCTGATGAAGTACGCCGAACGCATCTTCAGCCGTCAGGGTTTCATCGACGCGCTGACGCCGTCCGAAAAGGCGATGCGCAAGTAAGGCATGGAACTTCCGTCCACCAAGCCCTACCTGCTGCGCGCCCTCTGGGAGTGGTGCTGCGACAACGGCTTTACGCCGCATATCGCGGTCGAGGTCGATGAGCGCACCCGCGTGCCGCGCGAATTTGTGCGCGACGGGCAAATCGTCCTGAATCTGGGTCCGAGCGCCACCAACAAGCTACAGATCGGCAACGATTTCATCGAGTTCCAGGCTCGCTTCGGCGGCGTGGCACGCGATCTTTCGGTGCCGGTCACCCGGGTTTCCGCCATCTATGCCCGTGAAAACGGGGCCGGCATGGCCTTTGAAGTGGATGGCGAAGCGTTACTGGTCGACGAGGACCATCTTCCTCCTGAAGTGGTTGAAACGATGTCGGATGATCCGGAGCCGGAGCCGCCGCGCCCAGAAGGAGGGCGTCCCAAGCTGCAGCGCATCAAATAGGGACGAATGCTACGGTCGATGCACCAAAAAGGGGAAATTCCAGCGATGGAATTTCCCTTTTTCATTGCAAGTCCATGATTTTTCGAGATGGCATGGGTGTTGCTCAACGCCTGCCGGAAGGAAAAACATGAAAACTGAAGTCAAATCCACCTGTTGCTACTGCGGCGTTGGTTGCGGCGTACTGATCGAGGCTGAAGACGGTGCGATCACCGGTCTGCGCGGCGATCCGGATCATCCGGCCAATCGCGGCCGCTTGTGCACCAAGGGAGCGACCCTCAACCAGACGGCCAATCCGACCTATCGCCTGCAGTTTCCGGAGCAGCGTCCGCTGCGCGGCAAGCCCGGGCAGCGCCTGAGTTGGGACGCGGCTCTGGATGAGGCGGCCGAACGCTTCGCCGAGACGATCCGCGCCCATGGTCCGGATTCCGTGGCTTTCTACATCTCCGGCCAGCTGATGACCGAGGACTACTACGTCTTCAACAAGCTGGCCAAGGGCCTGATCGGCACCAATAACGTCGATACCAATTCCCGCCTCTGCATGTCCTCGGCCGTCGCCGGCTACAAGCAGACGCTCGGCGCCGATGCGCCGCCGTGCAGCTACGCCGACATCCTGCAGGCCAAGGTGATCTTCATCACCGGCGCCAATCCGGCCGTCGCCCACCCCATCGTCTTCCGCTACGTCGAGGATGCCAAGGCGGCCAACCCCGACCTCAAGATCATCGTTGCCGACCCGCGCCGCTCGGAAAGTGCCGAGGCAGCCGACCTGCACCTGCCGATCAAGCCGGGCACCGACATCGCCCTGTTCAACGGCATGCTCAACGTGCTGATCAACGAGGGGCTGATCGACGAGGACTACATCGCCGCGCACACCACCGGCTTCGACGCCCTGCGCGAGATCGTCAAGAATTATCCGCCGTCGATCACCGCCGACATCTGCGGCATCCAGACCGCCGACCTGCTGCAGGCCGCCCGCTGGTTCGGAGCCAGCGGCGCTTCGCTGTCGCTCTATTGCCAGGGCCTGAATCAGTCGGCGCACGGCACCCACAACAACGCCGCGCTGATTCACCTGCACCTGGCCACCGGCCAGATCGGCAAACCGGGCGCCGGCCCGTTCTCGCTGACCGGCCAGCCGAATGCCATGGGCGGTCGCGAAGTCGGCGGCCTATCCAACCTGCTGTCGGCCCACCGCGATCTGGCCAACCCGGCGCATCGGGCCGAGATGGCCCGCTTCTGGGGCGTGCCCTTCGTGCCCAGCCAGCCGGGCAAGTCGGCTGTCGATCTGTTCAAGGCGCTGAAGACCGGCGAAATCAAGGCGGTGTGGATCGCCTGCACCAATCCGGCGCAATCGCTGCCCAACCAGGCCGCGGTGCGCGAGGCGTTGCAGACCGCCGAATATGTCGTGCTGCAGGAAGCCTACGGCAACACCGATACGGCCGACTACGCCGACCTCCTGCTGCCGGCCAGCGGCTGGGGCGAGAAGCACGGCACGGTGACCAATTCCGAGCGTTGCATCACGCGCGTCCTGCCTGCCGTCCAGGCGCCCGGCGAGGCGCGTCACGACTGGGAGATCGTCGTCGATTTCGCCCGCCGTCTAGGCAAGAAGCTCGACCATGCCGGCGTCGACCGCCTGTTCCCCTACGCCGATGCCGAATCCATCTTCAACGAGCACCGTGAAAGCACGCGCGGCCGCGATCTCGACATCACCGGCCTGTCTTATTCCCTGCTCGAAACGCAGGGCCCGCAGCAATGGCCGTATCCGGAAGGTGCCAGCGCCGGAAAGGTCCGTCTTTACGAAGACGGGCTGTTCCCGACGGCCGACGGCAAGGCGCGTTTCGTCGCCGTCGAGCACAAGCTGACCGCCGACGTGGTCGTTCCCGAGCTGCCGATCAGCCTGCTCTCCGGCCGCATGCGCGACCACTGGCACGGCATGAGCCGGACCGGCACGGTGCCTCGACTGTTCAATCTCGAAGACGAGCCGCTGCTCGCCATGCATCCTTGCGACATGCGCCATCGCGGCCTGGAGTCCGGTGATCTGGTGCGCGTGACCAACGGCCGCGGAGAAATGGTCGTCCGCGTCGCCGAGCGTCCCGGACTGGCCAAGGGCCGGGCCTGGATGCCGATGCACTGGGGTAGCCAGTTCATGAGCACGCCGGGTGCCAATGCGCTGGCCTGCGACGCGACCGACCCCTATTCGAAGCAGCCGGAACTGAAGCACGCCGCCGTGCAGATCGAGAAATCCGACCTTAGCTATCCGCTGACGGTGATTCGCCGCTGTGCCGATGCCAGCGCAGCGCTCGAGATGCTGCAGGCGGCGCGGGTGCTGCTGCCGGCCTTTGGCTACGCCAGCATCGGCCTCTACGGCCGCTCCAGTCCGCTGGTGGTGTTCCGGGCGGCTTCGGCCTGGCCGCTGGGCGAGCGCAGCATCGCCGATATCGACGAGATATTCGGCCTGGCCGGCGAGGAAGGAGCGATCCTGTACGCCGACCCCCGGCGCCATATCGCCAAGAAGGCAGTTGCCCTCGATGGCCGTCTGCTCGGTGTCCGGCTGGCCGGCGAAACGCTGGCTCAGGCCTGGCTCAAGCAGGCGATGGCCGAGGACGAACTGGATGCCAGCCTGATCCGCTTCGCCCTGGCGCCGACCGCCAAGCCGCCGGTCAACGTGGCGCCGCGCAACATCGTCTGCAAATGCGCCGACGTCAGCGATGTGCAGATCCGCAAGGAGCTGGCGACTGGCGCCGACCTGCCGCAACTCCAGCAGAAGCTGAAGTGCGGCACCTTCTGCGGCTCCTGCGTGCCGGACATCAAGCGCATGGTCGCCGAGCCGGCCGGCGCAACCGCGGCGGCCGCCTGATCCGGAGCGGAGAACACATTGAGCTACGCACAGTACATCAAGGAGATCGGTCGGGGCGCGGAAGGCGCCCGCGATCTGGCGCGCGACGACGCGCAGCAGCTCTACGCCGCCATGCTCGATGGCGGTGTGCCGGATCTCGAAATGGGCGCGATCATCCTCGGCCTGCGGGTCAAGGGCGAGTCGCTCGACGAAATGCTCGGCTTCATGGATGCCATGGACGACCGGACCAACCGCCTGGACATGCCGCACGGGCGGGTCAGGCCGGTGGCCCTGCCGACCTATAACGGCGCCCGCAAGGAGGCCAATCTGACGCCGCTGCTGGCACTGCTGCTGCAGCGCTTCGGCGTGCCGGTCCTGGTCCATGGGCTGCTCGAAGGCTACGGGCGGGTCAATAGCGCGCAAGTCTTCCGCGAGCTCGGCATCATGCCGATGGCCTCGACGCACCAGGCGCAGGCGGCGCTGGAGGAGAGCGGCCTGGCCTTCCTGCCGCTCAGCGCCCTCAACCCCGGCCTGCACGGGCTGCTCGCGCTGCGCAGCCGGATGGGCGTGCGCAACAGCGCCCACAGCCTGGTCAAGCTGATCAATCCGTTCGATGGCGACGCCGTCAAGGTCGCCCCGGCGACCCACCCGGATTTTCTCGACCTGATGCGCGAAATCCTGGTCGCCCGCAACGACCGCGGCCTGCTGCTGCGCGGCACCGAGGGCGAGCCCTTCGCCAATCCGAAACGGCGACCGCGCCTGGAGTTCATCCACGACGGCGGGGTCGATATCCTGTTCGAAGCCGAGCACGAAAGCCTGCGCACCCTGCCCAACTTGCCCGATGCGGCCGATGCTGCGAGCACGGCAAAGTGGATACGGCGCATTCTCGACAAGCAGATACCGCTGCCCAAACCGCTCGCCAATCAACTGGCCTGCCTGCTGTTCGCCAGCGGCTACGCCGAGGATTTCAACCAGGCCAAGGCCATCGTCGCCGTCGAAGCGACCGGTCTGCTGATCGGCGGAAACTGAGCGTTTCCCTGCACCGGCTTGGCGTCCGGTGCACCGTTGTGGTGCGGCAGTGCTACGGTCGGTGGCAAAAAAATCTGAAAAATCAAATAAATAAGGCCTTGGCACGCGGCTTGCAATAACTCTCCCGAAGCAGCGAATCAACCGTCAACGGGGACGGTCCGATGGCAACGACGTCATGCGCTGAAAAAATATTTGCACCGCAAGGTGCGCGCAACGTTGGAGCCCTGACATGAACAACCCCACTGCTAAACCCCGTCTCGTCCTGATCGGCAACGGCATGGCCGGTGTCCGCACCGTCGAAGAACTGCTGAAGATCAAGCCGGATCACTACGACATCACGATCTTCGGCGCCGAGCCGCACCCCAACTACAACCGCATCCTGCTCTCGCCGGTACTGGCCGGCGAAATGACCATCCAGGAAATCGTCTTGAACGAACTGGACTGGTACAAGGAAAACAACATCAAGCTGCACACCGGCAAGCAGATCAAGACGATCGACCGCGTCAAGCGCAAGGTCATCGCCGAAGACGGCACCGAAGAAGCCTACGACCGCCTGCTGATTGCCACCGGCTCGACGCCGTTCATGCTGCCGATTCCCGGCAACGACCTGCCCGGCGTGATCGGCTATCGCGACATCAAGGACACCGACGAGATGATCGAGGCGGCCCGCCTGCACAAGCACGCGGTCGTCATCGGCGGCGGCCTGCTCGGCCTGGAAGCCGCCAACGGCCTGAAGCTGCGCGGCATGGACGTGACCGTCGTGCATCTCGGCCCGTGGTTGCTCGAGCGCCAGCTCGACGAAACCGCCGGCAAGATGCTGCAGAAGTCGCTTGAGGACAAGGGCCTCAAGTTCCTGCTCGAAACCCAGACCGAAGCGCTGATCCAGGGCGAATCCGGCCGGGTTGCCGCGATCCGCTTCAAGGGTGGCATGCAGATTCCGGCCGACATCGTCGTGATGGCTGCCGGTATTCGTCCGAACTACGCGCTGGCCGAATCCTCCGGTATCTACTGCAACCGCGGCATCGTGGTGAACGACACCATGCAGACCTACGACCCGAAGGTGTACGCGGTCGGTGAATGCGTCAGCCACCGTGGCATCGCCTACGGCCTGGTCGCCCCGCTGTTCGAACAGGCCAAGGTCGCCGCCAACCACCTGGCCGGCTACGGCATAGGCCGCTACACCGGCTCGGTCACCTCGACCAAGCTCAAGGTCACCGGCATCGACCTGTTCTCGGCCGGCGACTACATGGGCGGCAAGGACACCGAGGAAATCGTCCTCAACGACCCGCACGGCGGCGTCTACAAGAAGCTGGTCATCAAGGACAACAAGCTGGTCGGCGGCGTCATGTACGGCGACACGGCCGACGGCCCGTGGTACTTCCAGCTGCTCAAGGACAAGCGCGACATCCACGACATCCGCGACTCGCTGATCTTCGGCCAGGCGCTGGGCGGCGACGTTGGCCACCAGGGTCACAGCAAGGCTGCCGAAATGCCGGACAGCGCCGAGGTTTGCGGCTGCAACGGCGTGACCAAGGGCACCATCGTCCAGGCGATCAAGGCCAAGGGCCTGTTCACGCTGGATGAGGTCAAGAAGCACACCAAGGCGGCTTCCTCCTGCGGTTCCTGTGCCGGTCTGGTCGAACAGATCCTGGCCTCGACCATCGGCGGCGCCTACACCCCGGCGGCGCTCGATACCAAGCCGATCTGCGCCTGTACCGATCATTCGCACAAGGCCGTGCGCGAGGCTATCGTCGCCCAGCACCTGACCAGCAAGGAAGCGATCTTCAAGGCGCTGGAATGGAAGACCCCGGACGGCTGCGACAAGTGCCGCCCGGCCCTCAACTACTACCTGATCTCCAGCTTCCCGCACGAGGCCAAGGACGATCCGCAATCGCGCTTCATCAACGAGCGCGCCCACGCCAACATCCAGAAGGACGGCACCTACTCGGTCGTGCCGCGCATGTGGGGCGGTCTGACGACGCCGGCCGAACTGCGCGCCATCGCCGATGCGGCCGAGAAGTACAAGGTGCCGACCGTCAAGGTCACCGGCGGTCAGCGCATCGACCTGCTCGGCATCAAGAAGGAAGACCTGCCCAACATCTGGGCCGATCTCAACGCCGCCGGCATGGTCTCCGGCCACGCCTACGGCAAGTCGATCCGCACCGTGAAGACCTGCGTCGGTTCCGAGCACTGCCGCTTCGGTACCCAGAAGTCGATGACCATGGGCATCAAGCTGGAAAAGATGCTGTTCGACATGTACTCGCCGCACAAGGTCAAGCTGGCCGTCTCCGGCTGCCCACGCAACTGTGCCGAGGCTGGCATCAAGGACGTTGGCGTGATCGGCGTTGATTCCGGCTACGAGCTGTACATCGGCGGCAACGGCGGCATCAAGACCGAAGTCGCCCAGTTCCTGTGCAAGGTGACTTCCGACGAGGAGGTCATGGAGTACTCCGGCGCCTTCCTGCAGCTCTACCGCGAAGAAGGCTGGTACCTGGAGCGCACCTGCCACTACATGGACCGCGTCGGCCTCGATTACATCAAGGGCAAGATCCTGGAAGACGAAGAGGGCCGCAAGGCTTACTACCAGCGCCTGCTCGACTCGCTGAAGGATGCCAAGGACCCGTGGCAGACCTCGCGCGAAGAAAAGCCGATCAAGCAATTCATCCCGATCAAGCTCGAAGCCTGATTTGACGCCTGATACCCGGAAAGGACATAACAACATGAGCAACTGGAAACTGATCTGCAAGCTGGACGACATCCCGCAACTGGGCTCCCGCGTCGTGCAGCGCCAAACCGGCGGTGACATCGCCATTTTCCGTAACGCCGAGGACGAGGTCTTCGCGCTGCATGACAAGTGCCCGCACAAGTCCGGCCCGCTGTCGCAAGGCATCGTCCATGGCCGCAAGGTGACCTGCCCGCTGCACGGCTGGAACATCGGCCTCGAAGACGGCCATGCCGTCGCGCCGGACGTCGGTTCCTGCGGCACCTTCCAGGTCAAGGTCGAGAACGGCGACGTTTTCTTGTCCGTTTAAGCCACAGCGTCACCACTCGGGCCGGCAACGTCGCCGGCCCGGCCAATCCCAATGGTGGGATTCGGGTTCCACGGTCTTGAGAGCAGACCCGGGAACTGCCAAAAAAATTCCAATCCTAAAAAGGTAACCACCATGGCCTATCTGGCACCCTCCGAATTCGTCACCAAGATGATCGATGCCGGCGAATCGAAAATCTTCATGTCCACCCGCGACACCCTGATCCGCGCCTACATGGCCGGTGCCATCCTGTCGCTGGCCGCGGCCTTCGCCGTCACCGTCAACGTCCAGACCGGCCAGCCGCTGGTCGGCGCCATGCTCTTCCCGGTCGGCTTCATCCTGCTTTACCTGCTCGGCTTCGACCTGCTGACCGGCGTGTTTACACTCTGCCCGCTGGCCCTGATCGACAAGCGTCCGGGTGTCACGATGAACGGCATCCTGCGCAACTGGGGCCTGGTCTTTACCGGCAACTTCGCCGGCGCAATGACCGTGGCGGTGATGATGGCAATCATCTGGACCTTCGCCTTCACCGAGGCGCCCAATGCCGTGGCGCAGAAGATCGGCACCATCGGCGAAGGCCGGACCATCGGTTATTCCGCCCACGGCGCCGCCGGCATGCTGACCCTGTTCATCCGCGGCGTACTGTGCAACTGGATGGTGTCCACCGGCGTCGTCTGCGCCATGATCTGCACCAACGTGACCGGCAAGGTCGTCGCCATGTGGATGCCGATCATGGTCTTCTTCTACATGGGTTTCGAGCATTCCATCGTCAACATGTTCCTGTTCCCGTCCGGCCTGATGCTCGGCGGCAATTTCACGCTGTACGACTACTTCATCTGGAACGAACTGCCGACCGTGGCCGGCAACCTGGTCGGTGGTATCGCCTTCGTCGGCCTGACGCTGTATTCGACCCACGTGCGCACCGCGCCGAAGCGCAAGCCGGCCTGATCGGCCAGCGCAGCACGGCCCTCGTCCGGCGGACGGGGGCTTTTTCAATTTTGACCAAAATATCCGGCCGACCGTAGGATTGTGGCCCCAGCGCCACGGTGCACAATGGACGATCGATTCCTCGGGGAAAGCCAGCCATGAGCCGTCAGCTCAAAATCACCGCCGGGCAGTATTCCGACAAGGGCCGCAAGGCAGTCAACCAGGACTTCCACGGCCTCTGCATTCCCCGTGAACCGCAGTTGAGCAGCAAGGGCATCGCCATCGCGCTGGCCGACGGCATCAGCAGCAGTGACGTCAGCCAGGAGGCGGCGCAGGCCGCGGTCACCAGCTTTCTCGACGACTACTACTGCACCTCCGACGCCTGGTCGGTCAAGACCTCTGGCGAGCACGTGCTGACCGCCACCAACTCCTGGCTGCATTCGCAGACCCAGCAAAGCCAGCACCGCTACGACCGCGAACGCGGCTACGTCTGCACCTTCAGCGGGCTGGTCATCAAGTCGCGGACGGCGCACCTGTTCCATGTCGGCGACGCCCGCATCTACCGCCTGCGCGGCAGCGAACTCGAACAACTGACCGAGGATCACCGCGTCCGCGTCTCCTCGGTGCAAAGCTATCTCGCCCGCGCCATGGGCATGGACCGCAAGGTCGAGGTCGATTACCAGGCCATTCCGGTGGAAGAGGGCGATCTGCTGCTGCTCGCCACCGACGGCGTGTACGAATTCATCGACGGCGCCGGCATCGCGGCGGCCATCGCCGGCAACGGCGACCTCGACGCGGCCGCCAGGGCTATTGTCGAAGAAGCCCTGCAGCACGGCAGCACCGACAACCTGACCATCCAGATCCTCCGCATCGACCAGCTGCCGACGCCCGAATCCAACGAAATGGTCCGCCAGATCGCCGAACTGCCGCTGCCACCGACCCTGGAAGCGCGGATGAATTTCGACGGCTACCAGATCGTCCGCGAAATCAAGGCCAGCGCCCGCAGCCATATCTTCCTCGCCGTCGACAACGACACCGGCGAACGCGTCGTCATCAAGACCCCTTCGGTCGACCAGCAGGCCAACCCGGCCTATCTCGAACGCTTCCTGATGGAAGAGTGGATCGCCCGCCGCATCAACAGCCCACACGTCGTCAAACCGTGCGCCCAGACCCGCCCGCGCCACTACATCTACGTCGTTACCGAATATATCGAAGGCCAGACCCTGGCCCAGTGGATGATCGACAATCCCAAGCCCGATCTGCCGACCGTGCGCGGCCTCGTCGAGCAGATCGCCAAGGGCCTGCAGGCCTTCCACCGCCTCGAAATGGTGCATCAGGACCTGAAGCCGGACAACGTGATGATCGATGGCAACGGCACCGTCAAAATCCTCGACTTCGGCGCCACTCGCGTCGCCGGCGTGCAGGAAATCGCCACGCCCATCGAGCAGATCAACCTGCTCGGCTCAGCCGCCTACGCCGCGCCGGAATACTTCCTCGGCGAAAACGGCTCCTCGCGTTCCGACATCTATTCGCTCGGCGTCATCGCCTACCAGATGCTCTCCGGCCGGCTGCCCTACGGCGCCGAAGTCGCCAAGGCGCGGACCAAGTCGGCGCAGAAAAAGCTCGCCTACAAGACGGTGCTGAACGAAGAACGCGAAATCCCCGCCTGGGTCGACGACGCCATCCGCAAGGCCGTCGAACCCGACCCCTACGCCCGCCACGAGGAGCTCTCCGAGTTCGTCTTCGACCTCCACCACCCGAACAAGGAGTTCCTCAACAAGACCAAGCCGCCGCTGATCGAGCGCAACCCGGTGATCTTCTGGAAGAGTGTGTCGTTCGTGCTGATGCTGGCGGTGATCGTGTTGAGCGTCGGGCGCTTCCACTGAAGCGCCGGTCGGGCCGGCTGGGAGGCAAATGCTACGGTCGGCCCGAAATAAAGCGTAAAAATGAAATTTTTCCAGGGCGATGGAGCAGCGGAAAAACACCGCTGAATCCGCCCCATGCCCGCCGTGGCGCTATTCGGCAGGCATCCCTTGCCCGGCCGGCGGCAGGCCGGCATCGCCGAAGTCCACGCCCTTGATCGTCGATTGCTCGATCAGGCCGGCGACATAGCTCTGGTAGGCCAGCTTTTCCAGGCGGGCGGCGAGGAACTCACGAATCTTGGCCTCGACCAGCTCGAAGGGCAGGGTCTTGCCCTTGATGCAGTGATCGACCTGCACGATGTGGTGGCCGTAGCGCGACTCCACCAGGTGCGGCAGCAGGCCGGTGCCGCCGAATTCGACCAGGGCGGCCCAGAATTCCGGTACCACCGAACCCGGCGAGATCTGCCCCAGTTCCCCACCCACTTCGCGGCTGGTGCAGGCCGATTTCTCCCGGGCGATTTTCTCGAACCATTCCGGGTTGTCCTTCAACTGCAACAGGACGCCGTCGGCCTGGCGGATCAAATCCTGGTCCTCGCCCTGGGTGTCGAACAGGATGTGGCGAACCTGGAACAGGTCGCCGTTGCTGAACTTCTCCGGGTTGCCCTCGTAGTAGCGGCGGACTTCCTCGTCGCTGACCGTGGTCAGTGGCACTTCCCGGGTCAGTAGCTGCTCGATTGCCGCTTCCTCGTCGGCTGCCTCGATGCTCAGCACCTGGGCGCGCTGGCGCAGCAGGGTGCGCACGGCAATGCTCCGCGCCGCAGCCTTGCGCGGCTCGCGGGCATCCAGGAACTGGGCGGCGGCGGCATCGATCACCTCGGCGGCGATGACCTCGCCATTGACGCTGACGGCTTGGGGTTTCTTGCGGTAGAAAGTGACGACGTTGCTCATGGGGCGGTCCGGATTGGCGTAGCGCCGGGCTGTTGAAGACGGCGCAGAATAACAACCGCCACCGGCCCGCTCCATGATCTGCATCACGTCGGGGCCATTCGCCCGGCCCCGACCCTTGTGTCTGCCTTAAAGACTGGATGCCGCGAGACGAGCCAGTTCCAGGAGCTTGGCATCGCTGACCAGAGGCTGCCCCTCGCCGAGAGCGACCATGCCGACGACACAGACACCGGTACCGCTCTTCTTGAAGCAAATGTAGCGACCCTTTTTCGAGCTGATGGCGTCCTCGCCAAGACCCGACAGGGGCGTCTGGTCGCTCATCGACGCCTGCGACTTCCAGACGTCGTAGACGGACGCGTTGGCCACCTTGACCGTCACAGCCAGCTCATTCCTGGCCGTGAGATAGTTCTGCGATGCCTTGTCGTACTTGCCCGGCTTGACGCTCAAACCCGTCAGGCCGGTGACCTTTTCGATCTGGGCCAGCGTCAGTGGCTCGATGGCGAGAGCCAAGCCGCTGAGGCAAAAGGAGAAAAGGGCGACGGCGGTACGCAGCTTGAGCATGGAGGAGTCCTTGTTATCTGTGGGGCGACCCACGTCGCCCCGAGCCTTTGGATAGGATGCTTGCGTGTTTTTCCAAGCAATCCTCGCTTAGGAAAATAGCATATTCCGGGATTGGGCGGCGAATGCTACGGTCGGCCGGAAAAAAGGGCGAAAATCAAAATGGTGCATGGCTCAGCGGGTAATCCGTGCTCTGATCCTGTTGTTGCTCGGATCGACCGCCTACGCAGCGCCGGAATATCGATCAAAACATTCGCCGGCCCTGCACCGGCACCAGGTCCTTGTACCCGGTGACGCCCGCCGCCGAGCGGAGCCAGGCCGGATCGGGCTCCCTGCCTTGCGCCCAGGCCAGCAAGGCGGCGGGCACATCTGCGCCGGCGAGATGCTGGAATGGGTAGTCGCCGGTAAACCTCGGGTTCAGATCGATGATTACCGGCTGCCCGCCGCGCATCCGGATATCGATGCCCCACACACCGACATGGCCGGTCAGACGGGCGAGCCGCCGTGGCAGGTCTCCCAGCGTATCCGGGGGCAGGGTGGTCGCCCGATCGGACTCCCCGGCGCGCATCTCGTGCACCTCGGTGATGAAATGCGCGGCGTAATGGCCGGCGAAATCGTTGACCAGCACGATCCGCAATTCCTGGCCATCGATCCGCTCCTGTATCAACACCGGGGGCTCGTCGGGGGTGTCGATGAAGCGCTTGGTTACTGAAAGGTGCGACTCGACCGTTGCCCGGCGCCAGCACCATTCCAGCTCCTCCATGTCGTGGCACAGCGCCAGGCTGGCCGAGCCAAAGCCGTAGCGTGCCTTGACCAGCAAAGGGAAAGCGATCTCGCCGCCGTGCACCGCTGCGCGGGCAGCCGCCGGCGACAGCGCGCTCCAGGGGGCAAAGAAACCGGCCTCGCCCAAACGCTGGCCGGCTTCGTATTTGTCCAGGCACGCCCGGGCCCAGGCCGGGCTGGGCAGCATCGCGAACACCCCCTCCCGCCGTAGTCGCTGGTGCTCCCTCGCCAGCGCCAAGGTGTCCAGGTCGTGGCAAGAGCAGAGCAGGCCGACCTCGTGTTCCCGACAGATCGCGGCAATTGCTTCGCCATAGTCGGGATCGTGCGACGGCGGCACCACAAACGCACCGTCTGCCACCTCCATTCCCGGCGCGCCGGCCAGGGTATTCGCCACCAGCACCCGGCCCCGACCGGCAAGTGCCAACTGGAAATAGCGCACCAGATAACTGCGGCGTCCGATACTGGTCAGCAAAACATTCATGGCGTATCGGCGGGGGCGTTCAATGGGGGTTCCTTGAGGGGGCGGCCGGAGTCGCCTGTGGCCGCGCTGGCACAACCGGATAAGCTCCGGCCCGGTATTTTAGCCTAGCCGAAGGAACGCCGGTCCGATCCGGACCCCGGCTTCGGGAACGGCAAGGGTCCGTCGCCGGGCGGCATCACCCGAAAGAGCCGCCCGCCGGAGCCTAGCCTTCCTCGTCAGTGGTAATCCTTTTCCAATTGGTGTCGAACCGCCAGGATGGTGACCGTCTGCTCATCTTCGATTTCGAACAGCGCAAGGTCGTCGCGTGAGCATCGGATCGTTGCAACAATCCGGCGGCGAAATGCTGCACCGCAATGGCGTGGCATGCCTGCTTTTGGTGCAGGTGTTGGTCATGGTGTCTTGACGAATGTCAATAAATCAAGGCTTTGTATCTCTGGCACGCGGCTTGCGAAAGGGAGTCCATCACAGCGATTCATCCGCCAACGGGGGCGGTTTCATGGCAACGAGGTCATGCGCTGAAACAAGCATCCCCCCTTTAATGACCGTTACTACGGTCCATCCGGAGAATCAGCTCATGGACAAGAAATCATTCCTGCAGGCCGGCCACACGCCGACGCTGCTTGCCGCCTTCCTCTACTTCGACCTCGCCTTCATGGTCTGGGTCATCCTCGGCCCGCTCGGTGTCGGCATCGCCAAGGACCTCGGTTTGAGCCACGCCGAAAAGGGCCTGATGGTTGCCACGCCGGTGCTGGCCGGTGCGCTGCTGCGCATCGTGATGGGCATCCTGGTCGACCGCCTGTCGCCGAAGAAGGCGGCGATCATCGGCCAGATCATCGTGATCGGCGCGATGACCTACGCCTGGCTGGTCGGCGTCCATTCCTACAGCGAAGTGCTGATCCTCGGCCTCTTCCTCGGTGTCGCCGGCGCGTCGTTTGCCGCTGCGCTGCCGCTGGCGTCGCGCTGGTATCCGGCCGAACACCAAGGCACGGCGATGGGCATTGCCGGCGCCGGCAACTCCGGTACCGCGCTGGCCGCGCTGTTTGCCCCGGGTCTGGCTGCTTCCTTCGGCTGGACCAACGTCTTCGGCATCGTGCTGATCCCGCTGATCGTCGTGCTGATCGCTTTCTGCGTCATGGCCAAGGACGCCCCGGACGCGCCGCCGCCGAAGACCCTGGCCGAGTACATGAAGGTCCTCAAGGACAAGGACGCCTGGTGGTTCATGTTCTTCTACTCGGTGACTTTCGGTGGTTTTGTTGGCCTAGCTTCGTCGCTGGTCATCTACTTCAACACGCAATACGGACTCGATCCGAAGATGGCCGGTTTCTTCACCGCCGGTTGCGTCTTCGCCGGTTCGCTGGTCCGCCCGATCGGCGGCAACGTGGCCGACCGCATCGGCGGCGTCAAGTCGCTGACGGTGATGTACATCTTCGCCGCCATCTTCCTGGCCATCGTCAGCTTCGGCCTGCCGGAAGCCTGGATGGCGCTGGCTGCCTTCGTCGGCGCCATGCTGGCGCTGGGCATGGGCAACGGTGCGGTGTTCCAGCTGGTGCCGCAGCGCTTCAAGAAGGAAATCGGCGTGATGACCGGCCTGGTCGGCATGGCCGGTGGTGTCGGCGGCTTCTACCTGGCTTCCAGCCTCGGTTACTCCAAGCAGATGACCGGCAGCTACCAGGCCGGTTTCCTGATCTTCGCCGCGCTGGCCGTGCTCGCCCTGGTCGGCCTGACCGGCGTCAAGACCCGCTGGCGTACCACCTGGGGCGCCAGCCACCTGACGACGGCCAAGATCTGACCGTTGCCACCAATGAACAGAAGATCGTTTCTGATCGCTGCCGGGGGGCTGCTGGCCACCCCGGCCTTTGCCCTGGGCGAGGCGGGCAGTCTCTCGATCGGTGCCGCCATCAACAAGGCCGGCCGCCAGCGCATGCTGTCGCAGCGCATGGCCAAGGCCTACGCGATGCAGTCGGCCGGGGTGATGCCGGAGCGGGCAGGGCTCTTACTGGACAGCTCGCGCCGCCTGTTCGAGGCGCAATTGAGCGAACTGAAGGGCTTGGCGCCGACTGCCGAAATCCAGGGCGCGCTACTGGCCCTGGATACCGCCTGGCGCCTCTATCGCGAAGTTCTGTCCCGCCCGCCTGCGCCGGAAAATTCCCGGTCGGTGCTGGCCGAATCCGACAATACCCTGCGCGCCGCGCATGTGCTGACCGGCCTGTACGAAAAGCAGTCCGCCGGCCCTGCCGGGCGCCTGGTCAACCTTTCCGGGCGTCAGCGCATGCTGTCGCAGCGGATGGCCAAATGCTTCCTGTTCGATCGCTCGGGCATCGGCTCCGGCAACCTGAAGGCCGAGATGGAGGTGGCGCGTAGCGAATTCGTCGCTGCCCTGGCCGAATTGAACGCCTACCCGGCCAACACAGCGGCGATCCGCACCGAACTGGAGCTGGCCAACACCCAGTGGTTGTTCTTCGAGCAGGCGCTGAACGGCCGGGAGCCGGTGCGCGAAATCGCCACCCGCAATGTGGCGACGACCAGCGAGCGGATCCTCGAAGTCATGGACAGCCTGACCGGGCGCTACGAAGGCCTGGTGCGTGGCTGATGGCCGCCGGCGGGCAGGGCGAGGTGGCGTAACATGACGGCCATGCAAACCCCGTCAAAAAGCAGCTTGCGGCTGGCCATCGGCCACGCCTCGCTGACCGGTCCGCGCGAGCGGAACGAGGACTACTGCGGCGTTGCCACACCGGAGGGGGCGGAGCTCGAGAACAAGGGCGTCATCGCTGCCGTCGCCGACGGCATCGGCGGCCACAAGGGCGGGCGGGAAGCGGCCGAATACACGGTGCGCGGCCTGCTCTCCGATTATTTCGCGACGCCGGATACCTGGAGCGTGCCGCGCGCCATCGAAACGGTGACCACGGCGCTCAACCGCTGGGTGATCGCCGAAGGCAGCCGCAATGCCGAGCTGGCCGGCATGGCGACGACGCTGTCGGCGCTGGTTCTGCGCGGCCGGCGTTTCTACACCGCGCACATCGGCGACAGCCGCATCTATCGCCTGAGCAACGGCCGTTTGCAACAACTGACTGTCGATCACATCTGGGAGCATCCCGAACTCAATAATGTGTTGTCGCGCGCCATCGGCCTCGATCCGCGCCTCTTGATGGATTTCGCCGACGGCGATCTGGCGGTGGACGACCGTTTTCTGCTCGTCTCCGACGGCGTCTGGGGCGTGCTGCCCGATGCGCTGATGACCGAGGTCTTGCTCGACCACCCCGAGCCGCAGGGCGCCGCCGCTGCACTGAGCAGCCTGGCGCTGGCCCAGGGCGGCCACGACAACGCCACGGCCGTCGTCGTCGATGTCCTCGGCCTGCCGCCGGCCAAGCTGCGCGACAGCATCGAGAGCGCCGGCGGCCTGCTGCTGCCGCCACGCCTCAAGCCGGGCCACGAGCTCGACGGCATGGTCATCGAGGAGGTGCTGCACGATTCGCGCGAGACGCTGCTCTACCGCGTCCGAGACAAGCGCAACGGCCAGCAACTGGTGCTCAAGACCCTGCAGGAATGCATGACCTGCGACGCCGATGCGACGGCGGCGCTGCTGATGGAGGAATGGCGCGCCAAGCGCGTGGTCTCGCCCTTCTTTCCGCAGGTCGTGCCGTCGGAACAGCGCAGCTGCCTCTATTACCTGATGACCTGGCATGCCGGCGCGACCTTGCAGGCGCGGCTTGACGCCGGCCAGCATTTCCCGGTCGGCGAGGCGGTGCGCCTCGGTATCCCGCTGCTCAAGGCGATCGGCGCCTTGCACCGGCTCGACATCGTGCATCGCGACATCAAGACCGACAACATCCACCTCGGCCAGGATGGCGTGCTGCGCATTCTCGATCTCGGTGTTGCGATCAGCCTCGGCGAGCGCAAGCCGAACGACCTGATCGGCCAGGCCGGCACGCCTTCCTACATGGCGCCGGAACTGTTCGACAACCCCGAGCCGCAGTCCGGCTACGACCTCTACGCGGCCGGCGTCATGCTCTACCACCTGCTGACCCGCAAGTATCCCTACGGCGAGATCGAGCCCTTCCAGACGCCAAAATTCGGGGAACCGGCCCGGCCGACCCGCTGGCGGCCGGAAATCCCCGGCTGGCTGGAGAACATCCTGCTCAAGGCCGTGGCCCGCAAGGCCAAGGACCGCTTCGAGACGGCCGAGGAATTCCTGCTCGCCCTGGAGCGCGGCGCCACCCGGCCCATTGCCGCACCGGCCCGCCAGCCGCTGGCCCAGCGCAACCCCTTGCAGTTCTGGAAAGCGGTCGCGGCGGTATCCGTCGTGCTCAATCTTGTTTTATTGCTGGCCTGGCTTGGCTAGACCGGCCGGTACCGAATGCTACGGTCGGCCCCAAAAAATGGGCAAAAACGAAAAACAGGTTGGGGCACCTGATCCGCTTCGCCCGGCCGAATGCCCGCTCAGGACAACCACTTGGCAAGGGTTTGAAAGAGTAGCTCGGGGTCAACGGGCTTGGCGATGAAATCGCTCATGCCTGCCGCGATGCAGCGTTCGCGATCTTCGTCGAAGGCATTGGCGGTCATCGCGATAATCGGTGTCCAGGTCCGCTCCGGCAATCGGCGGATGATGCTCGTCGCTTCCAGGCCGCCCATTTCGGGCATCTGCATGTCCATCAGGATCAGCGCGTAGTTGGTGCTGGCGGCCTTGGTCACCGCCTGCTGGCCGTTTTCGGCGAGGTCTATCAGCAAACCGGTTTCCTTGAGCAGTTCGCAGGCGATTTCCTGGTTCATCGGGTCGTCTTCGACGAGCAGGATTCTGGTTCCCTCATGCTGTTGCCGCAACTTGCGCTCCGGCTCGGATAGCGTCGATTCCTGCTGGCCGGCGAGCGCCTTGCCGATTTCCAGGTGTGCCGTAAACCAGAAGGTGCTGCCGCAGCCTTGCTTGCTGGTGACGCCCGTTTCGCCGCCCATCAGCTGGGCCAGGCGCTGGGTGATGGCCAGCCCAAGGCCGGTGCCGCCGTATTTGCGCGTGGTCGACGCATCGATCTGCTTGAATGCCTGGAAGAGGCCGGCGCAACCCTCTTCCGAGATGCCAATGCCGGTATCCTCGACTTCGAAACGTACCAGCAACTGGTCGCCCTGCCGCTCCAGGAGCCTTGAGCGCAGGGAAATGCTGCCGTGCTCGGTGAACTTGACCGCATTGCTGGCGAAGTTGAGCAGGGCCTGGCGCAGCCGGGTGGGATCGCCGCGCAGCATGGTTGGTACGTCGCCGTGGTCGACGCTAATCGTCAAACCCTTGGCCGTGGCGGTTTCGACGATCAGTGAATGGACATGGTCGATGACGGTGCCAAGCGGGAAGTTGGTTTGCTCCAGAACCAGTTTCTCGGCTTCGATCTTCGAGATATCGAGGATGTCGTTGATCAGGGACAGCAAGTGCTTGCCTGCCTCCTTGATCTTCTCCAAACGATCGCTCTGCTCGGGTTGCAGGGGCGTTTTACCCAGTAAATGGGCGTAGCCGAGGATCGCGTTCATCGGCGTCCGGATCTCGTGGCTCATATTGGCCAGAAAGCTGCTCTTTGCCGCGTTGGCTGCATCGGCTTCTTCCTTGGCCCGCTTCATTGCCGATTCGGCAGCCTTCAGCGGCGAAATGTCGGTGAAGGTGGCAATCAGGCCGTTTTCGACGATTTGCCCGCCGATCAGCAAGGGCAGTTTTCGGCCATCCTTACAGGTGATTTCGTATTCGAGGCTTTCGACCGTGCCGCCGGCATGGCTGGCGCGCTCAATGGCGGATTGCCACGTTTTCTGCACCCATGCCCGGTAGCTTGGGTCCGGGTAGGCGCTCAACCACCAGGCCTCTAGTCTGGAGATGTCGCTTTCCTGGTAGCCGAATAGTTCGACAAAGCGCCGGTTGACCAGTGCGATCTGCTCGCCCCGGACAAAGGTCAGCGCGACCGGCGCCGCATCGAAGATGCTGAGCACATGCTTGTCCCGTTCGGCCTGGATCGACGCTTCCTTGGCTTTGAGCAAGGCCTGCTCCGCCTCCCGGCGTTGTGTGATGTCGCGCGAGAGCACCAGGACGTGGAAACTGCCATCCGCCTCCGGCGCCTTGCGCGTTGCCGAAAGCTCAAACCAGTGCTTTCCGTGGCCCAGATCCAGGCAGATCGTCCGGCCATAATCGCTACCATGTTCGATGGCGCCAGCGATTGCTGTGCGGGCAGTAGTTGCGGCCTCCATGTTGAGCACTTCATCGACCCGCTTCCCGATCAACTCCTCCCTGGGGCGTGCAAGCTGGGATTCCTGGGCGGCGAAGGCGTCGATGTAGTAGCCGTCGGCATCCAGTTCAAAAAGCAGATCGGGAATCGCGCGTAGCGTTGCGGCCAGGTTTTCCTGGGCCTTTTTCGTGACCTGATGCGCCGATTGCAAATCCAGCAAGGCCTGTTCAAGCGTCCTGGTCTTGAAGGCCACCTGGCGGCGTAGTGTCAGGTTCCAGAGCAAAAGGGCCAAGCCCAGTACCAGGGCAACAAGCGCTCCCCGGCCCAGATAGTGGCCATAGTTGCCTATCTCCAGTGGCGTGCCCATCCATTTCTTGCGTAGCGCCGCTTCTTCATCGCCCCTGATTGCCTGCATGCCCCGTTCGACAAGGCTCAGTGTCCCGAGGTCGCCCTTGCGGACGGCTCGGTGAAACTGACCTCGATAGAGTTCGAAGGCCTTCAGGAAGAAGGCCTCCGCCTTGGCCCGGTAGAGGTAAAAATTGGCCGGATATTCGTCGAGGCAGAACACCTTGAACTCCCCGGCTTGCGCGGCTGCGATCAACTCGGCGTAGTTCCGGTAAACCAGCAGGTTGGTGATCCCGTTTTCTGCCAATTTGTCGATGCAGGCATCACCGGCCTGGACGCCGACCTGAAAGCCTTGAAGTGTCCTCGGGCTGCTGATCCCGGTGATCGTCACATGGCTGTAGATGGCGATGGGCAGGTCGGCATAGGGCGATGAAAAATCGTAGAGCGCTTCGCGCGGTGGCGTGCGATAGATCATGTCGATCACATCCGCACGGCCGTCGATGACCATTTTCTGGGCCTCTGCCCAGTTGGTCGCGGTCAGGCGGACCTTGATGCCACTTTTCTTTTCCCAGAGTCGCCAGTAGTCGACCAGGTAGCCTTCGATTTCCCCCGCCGAGTTGCGGAACAGATAGGGGGGGTAGTTGTCGTCGGTGACCACATGAAGGACGCGCTCACCTCGCGAAAATGCATCATCGACAGGGGGTGCCGCCGCAGCGCAAGTCATGCCCAGCAAGCAGGCAATGAGCAGCAGGCAGCTGAAAAGTGGTAACTGCAAGGGCGACGACTTGTGCATTCAAATTCTCGGAAATGCCCGAAACCCATGGGCTGATCAGTATCTGCTTATCCTATCCCAAGGCACTTTAAAGAGCACGATGATGACCGCGGCTTTCTGCTGCATTTGTCGAGAGCGTTTTCCCGCTTCTCGCGTCTAATAGACGGTCAGCGGGTAAGATGTCGCCGCCTGACTGGCTCAAAGACCTTGAAACGGATAATCCTCCATGACCACAGCACTGATTCTCTTTGCCCACGGGGCGCGCGATCCCGAATGGGCCGAACCGATGCGCCGGGTGCAGGCGGCCATCCGCCAGCAGCGGCCCGGCGTACCTGTCGAACTGGCTTTCCTTGAATTCATGGCGCCGACGCTGCCTGACTGCATTGCCGCACTGGTCGCCGGCGGCGCGCGGAAAATAGTCATCATGCCGATGTTCATCGCCCGCGGCGGACATCTGAAGCGTGATGTGCCGGAACTGCTGGACAAGCTGCGCGCGGCTCATCCGGACGTCGAGTTTTCGCTCGGTAGCGTGGTTGGTGAACAGGAGATCGTCGTCCAGGCGATGGCGGCGGCAACCCTTGAGGTGGCTGGCCTGAGGCTTGCTTGAAATAAAGCATGCTTACCGTACTCGTTATTGATGAATCCAAGGCCCGGGCCGGCGAAATCTGCGCCGGGCTGGCGCTCGCCGGCTATCAGGTGGCGGCCATCCTGGCCGACGCCGACAACCTGACGGCCGAAGTCGAAAAACTCCAGCCCGACGTGATCCTGATCGACACCGACAGCCCCAGCCGCGACACGCTGGAACACCTGGCGGCGATGAACAAGGACATGCCGCGTCCGGTCGTCATCTTCACCCAGGAAGACGGCCAGGAAACCATCCGTGATGCCGTCAAGGCCGGTGTTTCGGCCTATATCGTCGATGGTCTGGACCCGAAGCGGATCAAACCCATCGTCGAGGTGGCGCGCGCCCGTTTCGAGGATACCCAGGCGCTGCGCCGCGAACTCGACGAGATTTCGCAGAAGCTCTCCGACCGCAAGCTGGTCGACAAGGCCAAGGGCGTGCTGATGAAGGCGCGCGGCCTCGACGAGGATGCCGCCTACCACGCCATGCGCAAGCTGGCCATGGAGCGCGGCCAGTCGATGGCCAAGGTGGCGCGCGACGTCATCGACATGGCGCGGGTGCTGCTCTAAGCCTGTGCGGAAAAGCGGTCTGTTGCACCGCAACAGTGCATGACTTTTCTGGCGCCATGCTCCTGATTTGAACTTCCAAGTGATTGAAAATTAACTAGTTAATCGGTACTAGTACCAAATAACTATTCCTGGCACGGCCATTGCAATAGTCCTTTCAAAGCGCACGGTCAAAGGCGGCCGGGCGAGAGTCGAGCGATCAGCCGATTCAAAGGACAAGGGCGTCCATCCCAGCTGCCATCCGGCGGCCGGGATGTGACGCCCATTTTGTTTTTTCGATTCTCAAGTAATCAAGGAGCAAGCAATGGAAGACAAGAAACTGGCCCCGCTGGATGTCGCCGCCGACAAGCCGAGCTTTTCACGTCGCGATTTTGTTACAACTGCTTTGGGAGCCTCTCTGATGGCCATGGTCCCCCCCGGCGTTCGCAGCGGCGCCTGGGCCGCTGGTTCCGACGCCCCCGAAAAGAAGGAAGTCCGCATCGGCTTCATCCCGCTGACCGACTGTGCCTCCGTCGTCATGGCCTCGGTCATGAAATTTGACGAGAAGTACGGCATCAAGATCATCCCGACCAAGGAAGCCTCCTGGGCCTCGGTGCGCGACAAGCTGGTCAACGGCGAACTTGACTGCGCCCACGTCCTCTACGGCCTGGTCTATGGCGTGCAGCTCGGCGTCGGCGGTCCGAAGAAGGACATGAGCGTGCTGATGAACCTGAACCACAACGGCCAGGCGATCACCCTCTCCAACCAGCTAAAGGACAAGGGCGCCATCGATGGCGCCAGCCTGGCCAAGCTGATCGCCAAGAAGGAACGCGAATACACCTTCGCCCAGACCTTCCCGACCGGCACCCACGCCATGTGGCTGTACTACTGGCTGGCGGCGCAGGGTATCGACCCGATGAAGGACGTCAAGACGATCACCGTGCCGCCCCCGCAGATGGTCGCCAACATGCGCGTCGGCAACATGGATGGCTACTGCGTCGGCGAACCGTGGAACAACCGCGCGATCATGGACAACATCGGCTTCACGGCGACGACGACCCAGGACATCTGGACCGATCACCCGGAAAAGGTGCTCGGCACCACCGCCGACTGGGTCAAGCAGAACCCGAACACGGCCCGCGCCGTGGTCGCCGCCATCCTCGACGCCGGCAAGTGGATCGACGCTTCCATCGCCAACAAGCAGAAGACGGCCGAAACCATTGCCCAGAAGTCCTACGTCAATACCGACACCGAAGTCATCGTCGCCCGCATGCTCGGCCGCTACCAGAACGGTCTGGGCAAGAGCTGGGACGACAAGAACTGCATGAAGTTCTTCAACGAAGGCACGGTCAATTTCCCGTACCTCACCGACGGCATGTGGTTCCTGACCCAGCACAAGCGCTGGGGCTTGCTGAAGAGCCATCCGGACTACCTGGCGGTCGCCAAGCAGGTCAATCGCATCGACGTCTACAAGCAAGGCGCTACCGCCGCCGGCGTCGCGCTGCCGAAGAGCGAGATGCGCAGCCACAAGTTGATCGACGGCGTGCTCTGGGACGGCAAGGACCCGGCGAAGTACGCCGACGGTTTCAAGATCAAGGCCTGATCTGTCGATTGAGTCGCCATCGCTCCCGCGCGGCGGGGGCGGTGGAAACCCTCTGGAGAACGACATGAGCACGATGACGATGAACGGTGAATTTGGGGCAAAAAAGCCCCTCGACCGTAGCATTACAACCAGCAAACCGGTCGCGGAAGCAGTCGCAGAGCCGGTCAAGGAAACGAAAATGGAAAACGTAGCTGCAGTGGCCGTCGGTACGCCGATCGGCGAGAAGTTGGGGGCCTTGGGCCGGGCGGTGCTGCCGCCGGTGCTCGGCATGTTGATCCTGCTCGGCATCTGGTATGTCGCCACCCACAAGGGCGGCAGCATTCCCGGCCCGGCCCAGACCTGGGACGCCGCCGTGGCGCTGTTCTCCGACCCGTTCTACCGCAATGGCCCGAACGACCAGGGCATCGGCTGGAACGTGCTGTCCTCGCTGCAGCGCGTCGGCATCGGCTTCGGCTTCGCGGCGCTGGTCGGCATTCCGCTCGGCTTCATCCTCGGCCGCTCGGCCTTCCTGGCGGCGATGGTCAATCCGATCATCAGCCTGCTGCGTCCGGTCTCGCCGCTGGCCTGGCTGCCGATCGGCCTGCTCGTCTTCAAGAAGGCCGATCCGGCGGCGACCTACACCATCTTCATCTGCTCGATCTGGCCGATGATCATGAACACCGCCCAGGGCGTCCAGCGCGTGCCGCAGGATTACCTCAACGTCGCCCGCGTGCTGGCGCTGTCGGAGTGGAAGGTCGTCACCAAGATCCTCTTCCCGGCCGTGCTGCCCTATATGCTGACCGGCATCCGCCTGTCCATCGGCACCGCCTGGCTGGTCATCGTCGCCGCCGAAATGCTGACCGGCGGCGTCGGTATCGGCTTCTGGGTGTGGGACGAGTGGAACAACCTGAAGGTCGAGCACATCATCATCGCCATCTTCGTCATCGGCATCGTCGGCCTGATTCTCGAGCAGGCGTTGATCCTGCTGGCCAAGAAGCTGACCAAAGAATCGTCGTAAGGAGCCAACATCATGGAAAAATTCGTCCAAATCGAGCGTGTCGGTCAGACTTTCGACACCAAGAAAGGCAAGTTCGTCGCCCTGCGTCAAATCGACCTGACCATCAAGCAAGGCGAGTTCATCGCCCTGATCGGCCACTCCGGTTGCGGCAAATCGACGCTGTTGAACCTGATCGCCGGCCTGACCAAACCGACCGACGGCGTGCTGCTGCTCGAAGGCCGTGAAATCAACGGTCCCGGCCCGGAACGCGCGGTGGTTTTCCAGAACCACAGCCTGCTGCCCTGGCTGACCTGCTTCGAGAACATCTACCTGGCCGTCGAGCGCGTCTGCGGCAGCAAGGAAGGCAAACCGAAGCTGAAGGCACGGACGCAGGCGGCGATCGAACTGGTTGGCCTGGCGCATGCCGCGCACAAGTATCCGCACGAAATCTCCGGCGGCATGAAGCAGCGCGTCGGTATCGCCCGCGCCCTGTCCATGGAACCGAAGGTGCTGCTGATGGACGAACCCTTCGGCGCGCTGGATGCGCTGACCCGCGCCAAGCTGCAGGACGAGCTGATGAAGATCTGCGAGAAGACCAAGGCGACCGTCGTCATGGTCACCCACGATGTCGACGAAGCCGTGCTGCTGTCGGATCGCATCGTGATGATGACCAACGGCCCGGCGGCGACCATCGGCGAAGTCCTCGAGGTCAATCTGCCGCGGCCGCGCCAGCGCCTGACGCTGGCCCATGACCCGGCCTACATCAACTGCCGTGCCGCGGTGCTTGAGTTCCTGTACGAAAAGCAGGCTCACGTCGAAAAAGAGGCGGCATAACCCATCCTGTCTGTCAGTTCCATCGTCGCTGCTCTCTCTCCATAGCGACTTTTGCCCGCCGGCTCACCCCGGCGGGCTTTTTTCTTGATTTAGGTGCTTTACGTTTCCGGCGACCTGGCGCTAAGGTTCGTCATTTTTGATGGATGGATTCGGATGCTAGCCAACCCGGGCAAGCTTTCGCGCAAGATTGTCGGCATGTTGGTCGTCTTCTTTGCTGTGGCGACCGCGGCCATCGGCCTGACCTTGCTCATTTCCTGGCAGCTGGAGGGGGTTGCCGCGGCGATTAACGACGCCGGCAGTCAGCGCATGCGGACCTACCGGATGGGGCACCTGATGGCGCGCGGACTGGAGTCGAAGGCTCAGGAAGCCAGTGTCACCCAGATTCTCGGCGACGAGATGGGGCGCTTCGACAAAGTCATGCGCGACCTGCAACTGGGCGATCCGGCCCGGCCGCTGTCGTCGCCGCGCAACGAGGATGTCCAGCATCAACTGCATGAGGTCAAGGTCGCCTGGCAGGGGCGCGTCCAGCCGCTGGTTGCCCGCTACCTGGCCGGCGGCCCGGCCGAGCGCGAAAGTGCCCTGGACCGCTTCGACGATGAACTGGAGCCTTTCGTCAGCAGCATCAACGAACTGGTGCTGGTCATGGAGCGCAGCTACACCTTCGATACCAACCTGCTGCGTACCGTCCAGGCGGCGCTGGTCCTGCTGGCCATTTTGGGTACCGTCGTCCTGATCCGCTTCTTTCTCCGCCTGGTCATTCGTCCTGTCGGCGAATTGCATGCCGGCATGCAGCGCATGACCAGCGACGATCTGACCGTCCGCCTGCCGGTGGCCACCGACGACGAGCTGGGCAGCCTGGCCCGGGGCTTCAACCAGATGGCCGAGCATCTGCAGCGTGCCTACAGCACCCTCGAAGAGCGCGTCGAAGCCGAAACCCGACGGCTGGCGCAACGCAACCACGAACTCAGCATCCTCTATTCGGTGACCGCCTTCCTGAGCGAACCGGCGCCGCAGGAGGTCTTGTGCGAAGGTTTTCTCGATCGCCTGACCTCCGCGCTGGGCGCTGATGCGGGGGCGGTTCGCCTTTACCAGCAGTCCTCGGACAGTCTTTACCTGGTCACCGGTCAGGGTTTGTCAGAGGAGTTCATCGAGCGCGAGGCGGAGATGAACTGCGCCGACTGCTTGTGCGGTAACGTCTTCCAGAGCGGCGTGCCGACGGCTTTTGCGACGGTCGCCCCGCCGCCCGGCATGAAGCTGAGGACCTGCATCCGCGAGGGCTTCGCCACGGCCACGGCCTTCAGTATCCTGTGCGACAAGCAGAAGCTCGGCGTCTACAACCTCTATTTCCGGCGTCCGCAGGCCTTGTCGGAACAGCAGATGCACTTGCTGGAAACGCTCGGCCATCACCTCGGCGTGGCCATCGAGAACCAGCGCCTGAAGTCGCGCGAGAAGGAACTGGCTGTGTCCGAGGAGCGCAACCTGCTGGCTCAGGAGTTACACGATTCCATCGCCCAGGGCCTGGCCTTCCTGAACATCCAGGTTCAGTTGCTGCAGGATTCTCTGCGCAAGGGCAAGGCCGACGAAGCGATGCAGACGGCCGGCCAGTTGCGCGAAGGCGTCCAGGAAAGCTACGACGACGTGCGCGAGTTGCTGGTCCATTTCCGGACGCGGGTGCATCAGTCCGATCTGGATACGGCGATCAATGCGGCGCTGGAGAAGTTTGAAGGGCAGACCGGGATCAAGACCGCTTTCGAGCGGATCGGCAACGGCGCCCCGATGGTGCCGACCGACGAAATCCAGATCATGCACATCGTCCAGGAATCGCTATCCAATATCCGCAAGCATGCCGGGGCCAGCCATGTCCGTGTCGTCGTCAAGCGCAGCGTGGGCAGCATCAGCGTCGCCATCGAGGACGACGGTCGTGGCTTCGATCCGGAAACCGACCCGAATTGTCTTTCCGACCGCCATGTCGGCCTGAAAATCATGCGTGAACGGGCACACCGCGTCGGCGGCGAATGTCGGATATCATCGAAACCGGGACAGGGGGCGTGTGTCACCATGATCCTGCCAAAAGAAAACAGGGAGAGTGCCTGAAATGAGCGAAAAAATCCGGGTGTTGCTGGTCGACGACCATACATTGTTCCGCAGCGGCATCAAGTCGCTGCTCCAGCGCAATGACGATTTCGAAGTGGTTGGCGAGGCCGGCGACGGGCTTGAAGGCATCAAGCGCGTGCGCTCGCTGAAACCCGATGTCGCCTTGCTTGACCTGCACATGCCGGGCGTTTCCGGACTGGAGGCGGTCAAGGTCATCGCCGAGGAAATGCCCGAGGTGCGCGTCCTGATGCTGACCGTTTCCGAAGACGCGCAGGACCTGATGGACGCCCTGCGGGCCGGTGCCAGCGGTTACCTGCTCAAGAACATCGAGACCGACGCGCTGGTCGACGCCATTCGCCGGGCGGCGCAGGGCGAGTCCGTCGTCTCGCAGCAGATGACCGCCAAACTGATCCAGGGTGTGCGCAATCCACCCAAGGCCGAGTCCGGCGCCGTCGAACGCGACCGCTTTTCGCCGCGCGAACGCGACATCCTGGCCTCTCTCGCCCAGGGCGAGAGCAACAAGGAAATCGCCCGCCGGCTCGATCTGGCTGAGAGCACCGTCAAGATCCATGTCCAGAACATCTTCAAGAAGCTGAACATGAGCAGCCGCGTACAGGTCGCCCTCTATGCCGTCGAGAACGGCTACGGGCAGATCAAGCACGGCTAACCAGCCCGGGGCACCGAATGCTGCGGTCGCCCCGTTTTTTTGCCCAAAATTGAAAAACGGGCATCCCGCTTAGTGGGTCGCCTCCATCGGCAGCGGATGGGTGCGCTGCAGGTGTTCGTAGGCTTCGGCCAGTTCCTGGACGTGGTCGTAACGACCGGCATCGAAAGCCTGCTGCATGTTTTCGAGAAACATCATGTGCAGGCGGCAAACGCCTTCCGGCGTACACAGCAGCGATTCGCTCATTTCGGCTGCGACGGTCATCGGGAGATGTTCGTGTTCGGCAATCGCCTCGATCTCACCGCGATCGAGATCACAATAGTCAATAACATCCTGAATCGACAGCATTTGCTCCTCCTGGGATAGGAAAAAATAAAAGTCAGGCTGAAACCCCTGCTTGTTATTTTTTTGTGCCGCCTTGTCGTTTTAATAGGTGGAGGGCAACACTATTTCTAGCCTATCCAGGCAAGAAATCAAGGACTGAATTCAGCTCAGATGCTGAGACGGCCGTCGGGCAGGGGATGGCTCAATTGCAGCCGGCTGATGGTCGGCAACAGGTTCAGGCGAGTGTCCTTCTTCAGTTGCTCGGCTCGGGCGCGCATCTCGTCGAGCGAGACTTCGACCGGATTGCCGCCGGTCGCAAAGGCAATGGTGTTGCCGCTGTCGCACGAAGGAAAGACCGCGACGCGTCCGTCGAACGCCGTCTTGATGCGTTCGACGCTGGCCTGGAAGCCCCGGTTGCGGCCGAGCAGGTTGACGCTGCAAATGCCCTTGTCGCTCAGCCGGGCACGGCAAGCCTGGTAGAAGGGTTCGGTATCGAGCACCCCGGCCTTGGCGTCGGGGTCGTAGCCATCGACCAGGATCAGGTCGAAACGGCGGTCGCCCCCCAGCATGTAATCGGCGCCGCAGCCGATGACCACGTCGAGGCGAATCGGATCGTCCGGCAGCTTGAAATACTGACGGGCGACAAACTCGACCTGCGGGTTGATCTCGACCACGGTAATCCGGCAATCCGGCAGGTAACGGTAGATGAACTTGGCCAGCGAGCCAGCACCCAGGCCGATCAGCAGCGCGCTGCGCGGCCATTGTTGCGGCGGGCGAAGCAGCAGGCCGGCCATCATCTCGCGGGTATAGGCGAGTTCCAGCGACCACGGCCGGGCGATGCGCATGGCGCCCTGGATCCAGTCGGAGCCGAAGTGCAGGTTGCGCACGCCGTCTTCTTCGCTGATATCGACGGAATGTTGGGGGGATTTCTTTGCGGGTCGCATGGCCGGGATGGGTGGCGTCCCCACCCGGAATCGAACCAGGAACTGCTCCTTAGGAGGGAGCCGTTATATCCATTTAACTATGGAGACGCTTAGGAGGCGGCATTGTACCGGGGCGGCCGGGCTTGCGATAGATGCGGCCGGCGCTGCGGCAAGCGGCTAAAATGCCGGTTCTGTCATTGCGGCGCCGGCTCGGCGCTGCCCCAACCCTGTGCCATGCCCTATCTCAAACTGACTGACGCCTGCCTTGCCTACGGCCACGTGCCGCTCCTCGATCACGCCGATTTTCTGCTCGATCCGGGCGAACGGGTGGCGCTGATCGGCCGCAACGGCACCGGCAAATCGTCGCTGCTCGCGGCGATGGCGGCCGGTAGCGGGCGGGGGCGGCTGGATGACGGCGAGGTCTGGGCGCAGCCCGGCATCCGGGTCGGCTACGTGCCGCAGGAACCGGCTTTCGACCCCGAGCAGACGATTTTCGAGGCGGTCATTTCCGGCATGGGCGAAAACTCGAAGCTGCTCACCGAATACCACGACGTATCGCACCGGCTGGCCGAAGGCGAGGGCGATCACGATGCCCTGCTGGCCCGGATGTCCCACTTGCAGCACGAACTCGAAGCGCGTGGCGCCTGGGCCTACGAGGCACAGGCCGAGCGCGTGATCGACCGTTTCGGCCTGAACGCCGATGCCGTCGTCGGCACCCTGTCCGGCGGCCAGAAGAAGCGCCTGGCGCTGGCCCAGGCGCTGGCCGTGACGCCCGAAGTGCTGCTGCTCGACGAGCCGACCAATCACCTCGACATCGCCGCCATCGAATGGCTGGAAACGATGCTGATCGAATCCGGCGTCACGCTGTTCTTCATCACCCACGACCGTTCCTTCCTCGACCGCGTCTGTACCCGCATCGTCGAACTTGATCGCGGCAAGCTGGCCAGCTTTCCCGGTAATTTCAGCCAGTACCAGCAGCGCAAGGAGGCCATGCTGCACGAGGAAGCGCTGGCCAATGCCCGCGCCGACAAGTTGCTCAAGGAAGAAGAAGTCTGGATTCGCAAGGGCGTCGAGGCGCGGCGGACGCGCGCCGTCTTCCGCGTCCAGCGTCTCGACAAACTGCGCGCCGAACGCCAGGCGCGGCGCGAGCGCATGGGCAAGGTCAACCTGCAGCTCGATGCCGGTGACAAGAGTGGCAAACTGGTCGCCGAACTGGATCACGTATCCAAATCCTACGGTCAGCGGCAAATTGTTCGCGATTTTTCAACCCGCATCCAGCGCGGCGACAAGATCGGCCTGATCGGCCCCAACGGTGCCGGCAAGACGACCTTGCTGCGCCTGATCCTCGGTGAAATCCAGCCGGATTCGGGCATCGTCCGCCAGGGCACGAAAATGGAAATCGCCTACTTCGACCAGTTCCGCACCCAGCTGGACCCCAATTCGACGCTGTCCGACGTCATTTCACCGGGCTCGGACTGGGTCGAGATTCGTGGCGCCAAAATGCACGTGATCGGCTACCTCGAAGATTTCCTGTTCGCGCCGGAACGCTCTCGTTCGCCGGTCAGTTCGCTGTCCGGCGGCGAGCGCAACCGCCTGCTGCTCGCCCGCCTGTTCGCCAAGCCGGCCAATGTGCTGGTCCTCGACGAGCCGACTAACGACCTCGACATCGACACGCTGGAACTGCTTGAAGAGTTGCTGCAAAACTACGATGGCACGCTGTTCCTGGTCAGCCACGACCGGACCTTCCTGGACAACGTCGTGACCCAGACCATTGCCGCCGAAGGTGATGGCAACTGGCATGAATACGCCGGCGGCTACAGCGACTGGGCCAATTACAAGGCCAGCCTGGCCAAGGAGGCAGCCAAGCCGAAGGCCGAAGCCAAACCGGCCGCCAAGCCCGCTGAACCCGCCAAGGCCAAGGCTGACAAGCTGTCCTGGAAAGAGCAACGCGAACTGGAGGCTTTGCCCGGCAAGATCGCCGACCTGGAGGCCGAGCAGGCGACGCTGACCAGCCGTCTCGAAGATCCCGCGATCTACCAGACCGATCCGGCCGGGGCGCAGAAATCCGCCGAACGTCTGGCGGCCATCGACGATGAGTTGATGGAAATGCTCGAACGCTGGGAAACGCTGGAGTCGCGGGCCGGAAATCCGGCTTGATTGCTGATCTGCGGCGCCCGACAGGGGCCGACAGCGACCTGATCGGCGCTAATTAGGTCAGGCCTCGGCCTGTCCATCGGCCTCGCGGGCGGGCATCGGCTCCAGCCCCAGGCGTTGCCGGACAGTCTCCGGTGTGATGTTGAGTAACTGACCAATATCCTTGAAGTCGTCGGGTAGAGCGGGGTCGTCCCAGCCATGCGACGAGTGACGGGCCAGGCGGACGGCCAGCGTGGCGTTCTTGACGCGCAGCGAATCGGCATGGTCGTCGTCGATCAGTTTCTGCAGCAGTTCGGGCAGGTGCCAGACGCGGCACAGTTCGAGCTGGATTTCCTGGAAGGTGAAGCCCAGTGTCTGCTTCTGGGCATCGGCACTGCGCATGTGCGGGTGCTGCTTCTGCAGGTCGAGGATGGCCAGCCCGAGCTTCGGGGCAGAGCACCAGATGAGGATCTCGGCCAGGTCGTGGAGCAGGGCGGCGATGCGCACCTCTTCCATGTTCACGTCGTGGCGCCAGATCGCCCATTCCTGCGCATAGTCGGCGGCACGCTGGGCGCGACGGACGATCTGCAGGACGCCGAGCAGGGCTTGCGGGCCGGCTTCCTTGAGTTGGTCCTCGATCGTGTACAACTCGTCGAAACGGTTGAAGAAGGGCTCTATGCCGGCCATCATTACGGCGCTGGCGATGGTCGTGATGTCGCGTTGCAGGGAGCGGCCGCGCATCGGCTGGATAAAGGCCAGCACGCGCACGGTCAGGATCGGGTCCTGGAGGATCAGGCGGGCCAGTTCGCGGACATCGACGCGATCGAGGTCGGCACGCATTTCATCAAGCCGTCGCTTGGTGACGCGCAGGACGGGCAGGCTGTTGCTGTTGAACAGCAAGGTCCAGGAATCGATGTCCGGCAGCGGATGGTCGAGCATGTCGTGGTGGCCTTCGAAATGGGTGGTTGCCTGCGAGCAGGGGGCAGTTTAAGGGCGGCGTCCTCGCCGGGCAAGGGCGCCGGCATGCGATAATCCGGATCGCTCAAACATTTGATGACTCGCCATGCAATACGCCATCGTTCCGGTTACGCCCTTCGAACAGAATTGCACCGTTTTCTGGTGCGAAAACACCCGTCAGGCCGTGGTGATCGATCCGGGCGGCGATGTCGAGCGTATCGTTCGCCTGCTCGAGGATGAAAAACTGACGCTGGCCAAGATTCTCGTCACTCACGGCCATATCGACCATGCCGGCGGCGTTGCCGCGCTCGCCGAGAAGACCGGCGTGACGACCATCGAGGGGCCGCACGAAGAAGATCGTTTCTGGATCGAGGGCATGCCGCAGCAAAGCAAGATGTTCGGCTTTCCCAATGTGCGGAGCTTTGAGCCGACGCGCTGGCTGAAAGGCGGCGACAAGGTCGGTTTTGGCGAGGTGGAACTCGATGTGCTGCATTGCCCGGGGCATACGCCGGGGCATGTCGTATTCTTCCATGCGCCGAGCCGACTGGCACAGGTTGGCGATGTGCTGTTCCAGGGTTCGATCGGGCGCACCGATTTCCCGCGCGGCGATCACGATACCCTGATCCGCTCGATCAAGGAGCGTCTCTTCCCGCTCGGCGACGATGTCGATTTCATTCCCGGCCACGGGCCGATGTCGACCCTGGGCGAGGAACGCAAGTACAACCCCTTCCTGAGCGGTCGTTTCGGCTGATCAGGCCGTCGGACGGATTTTCCCGGCCCAGTTCAGGGCTTCGAGCTGGGCATCCAGGTAATCACCGCCATCGATACCCAGCGCCTTGAGACGGAAGGTCGCCGTGCTCAGGTCATGCTTGTCCACCGCATCGATCGCGCCAAGCAGTTGTCCCAGGCTGCCTTCGTGCCCCAGCAGCGCCTTGGCGGCAGCTTCCGGCAAGGGCAACTGGTGCAGGATTTCCGGCATCGGCATGCAAAGCAGGACGTCGAGCAACGAGAAAGTGCCGACCATGAAGGCGATGTCGCTATCGTGTGACTCCGACTGCGGCAACTTGTCGGCCAACAGTTCGATCAGGCGGCCACGGGCGGCAGCCTTCTGGAGCAGCGGGTTCGGATGCTGGCCATTGTTCGGGTCGGAGTACACCAGTAGTTGCAGCCAGCGCTGTAACTGGCGCCGGCCAAGCAGGTTGATTGCCTGGGTGAAGCTGGTGATCGGGCTGGGGGGGGCAATGGCTGCCGAATTGACCAGGCGCAACAGGCTGTAGGAAAGCTTTGGCTCTTCCCGGAAAATGGCATCCAGGGCGCCGGTGTCCGCATCCTCACAGATCAGGCCGAGCAGTTTCAGCAATTTCATCCGGGTGATGTCTGGCCGGGGGGCGCCCGTCGGGCGAGCCAGCAGAAACTCGCCTGACGACAGCGTGCAGGCGTTACTGAGCGCCCATTGGCGGTCGACGTGGGTATGGACGTCGGTGGCGATCACCGTGGTCCGACTGGCCATCCCGAGCAGGGTGTAAGGCGGCAGGCTGCGGGCGTGGCTGGCGCCGATCAGCAGATAGTCCCAGGTCCCGGTTGCGGGCAGCTTGCTCTCTGGCGTAACGACCAGGGCGACTTTGTGCTGTGCCTGGCGCAACGCTGCTTCTAGACGTTCCAGCGCTTCGCTGTCCTGGTCGCCACTGCGGGCCGAAAATACCGTGACCGAGCGCTCCATCGTCTGGGCGGCCTCGCTGGCCTCGGGGAGCGCTGGAATGAACCACAGCAGCCGCTTGTCGATGGCTTCAAACTGCGGCGAGGCGCGCAGGCGGGAAAGCGCTTCAAGGCTGGCGCGGCCGGGGGCGAATTCGATGCGGAAGCCTGACCAGGCATCATCCGCGCCGAGTAGCGGATGGACGAAAATAGGGTCCGAGCAGGGCATTGGCTATTCTCTGATTGTTTCGCACAATGTTAGCAAACTTGGGAGGCGCGCGTCTTTGAAAGATGATGAATTTGGCCGTTTTTTGCCGCCGACCGTAGCTTTGCGGGTGTCGCCGGCCGCGCCGGCCTACTGGACTCGTGCCGCGGCCGAATTGTCGCGTCTGGACCCGTTGATGGCCGAACTGGTCGAGCGCTATGCAGGCTTGTCGCTGGTCTCTCGCGGCGATCCCTTTGGAACCCTCGCTCGCTCCATCGTCGGGCAGCAAATCTCCGTCAAGGCTGCCGACGCAGTCTGGGGAAGGTTTTCGGCGCAGGTCGGCGAAGTTTCGCCGGACTGCGTGCTGGGACTGGGCGAAGCGGGGCTGACCGGCTGTGGTCTATCGAAGCGGAAGATCGAGTACCTCTGTGACCTGGCCGGCCATTTTTCCAGCGGCCGGCTAGACCCTCTGGCCTGGACAAGCCTTGACGACGAAGCGGTGATCGCCGAGTTGACCGAAGTGCGCGGCATTGGTCGGTGGACGGCGGAAATGTTCCTGATTTTCAACCAGATGCGGCCGGATGTCTTTCCTCTCGACGACATCGGCCTGCAGCGCGCCGTGTCCGAGCGCTATTTCGCCGGCGAGAAGCCGTCGCGTCGGACACTGGCCGCCTTTGGCGAACGTTGGCGTCCCTGGCGCTCGGTGGCGACCTGGTATTTGTGGCGCAGTCTCGATCCGCTGCCGGTGGAGTACTGAAACGCAGAGCGTCTGACCTTTGAGGTAAAATGCGCGCCAATTCAGAAAACGAGCAGTCCATGAAAACAAGTTTCCTCGACTTCGAACAATCGATTGCCGATCTTGAAGCCAAGATCGAAGAGCTGCGCTTCGTGCAGGATGACTCCGCCGTCGATATCTCGGAAGAGATCGATCGCCTGGAAAAGAAAAGCGGCCAGCTGACCAAGGATATCTACGCCAAGCTGTCGCCGTGGCAGATCTCCCAGGTCGCCCGCCACCCGCAGCGGCCTTATACACTGGATTACCTGTCGCTGATCTTCACCGATTTCGAAGAGCTGCACGGCGACCGCGCCTTTGCCGACGACCACGCCATCGTCGGCGGCCTGGCCCGCTTCAATGGTCAGCCGGTCATGGTCATCGGCCACCAGAAGGGCCGTGACACCAAGGAAAAGATCTACCGCAACTTCGGTATGCCGCGCCCGGAAGGCTATCGCAAGGCCCTGCGCCTGATGAAGCTGGCCGAGAAATTCGGCCTGCCGGTGATGACCTTTGTCGATACGCCGGGCGCCTATCCCGGCATCGATGCCGAAGAGCGCGGCCAGTCCGAAGCCATCGGCCGCAACCTGTACGTGATGGCCGAACTGAAGGTGCCGGTCATCGTCACCATCATCGGTGAGGGCGGCTCCGGCGGCGCGCTGGCCATCGCCGTCGGCGATACGGTGCAGATGCTGCAATACTCCACCTACTCCGTGATCTCGCCCGAAGGTTGCGCCTCTATCCTGTGGAAGAGCGCCGAGAAGGCGCCCGAGGCCGCCGAAACCATGGGCATCACTGCGCAGCGCCTGAAAACGCTGGGCCTGATCGACAAGATCGTCAGCGAACCGCTCGGCGGCGCTCATCGCGATCACGCCGCGATGGCGCAGAATCTCAAGAAAGCCCTGCAGGAAGCGCTCAAGCAGCTTTCCGGGTTGTCGACGGCGGAACTGCTGGCAACGCGCTACGAGCGGCTGATGAGCTATGGCCGCTTCAAGGAACAGCCTGTCGCCTGATCTGCCGGAGCGGGTCGGCGCCTTTCTCGCCGCCCGCCTGGGGCCGGATGAACGCCTGACGGTCGGGCTTTCCGGTGGTTGCGACTCGGTCGTCCTGCTCCATCTGCTGGCCCGCCTGGGCTATACCGGCCGCCTCGATGCCATCCACGTCCATCACGGACTTTCTGCCAATGCCGATGCCTGGGCGCAGTTTTGTGTCGACTATTGCTCCCGGCTGGGTGTCCCGCTCAGCATTCGCCGGGTGGTGGTCGACCAGTCCGCGGGCTTGGGCTTGGAGGCCGCGGCCAGAGAGGCGCGCTATGCGGCCTTTGCCGAAACGGCCCGCGATTGTCTACTTCTGGCCCAGCATCGGGGCGATCAGGCTGAAACTGTCTTGTTCAATCTGCTGCGCGGCGCCGGGGTGACCGGCGCGGCCGGCATGCCCGCCGAACGGGCTTGCGGCAAGCTGCGCCTGCTCCGCCCGCTGCTCGATTGCTCCCGTGCCGACATCGAGGCTTACGCCGGCAAAGCCGGCCTCTCATGGGTCGATGACGAGAGCAATGCCGATACCTCGCTGACCCGCAATTTCCTGCGCCATGAAGCGCTGGCGGCGCTCAATCAGCGCTTCCCGGCGGCCGAGGCGTCCCTGGCTCAGGCTGCTCGCCATTTCGGAGAAGCCGCCGGACTGCTCGACGAACTTGCAGTCATCGACTGGCAGCAAATCAGCGAAAACGATGCGCTGCGCCTGTCGGCACTGAAAACGCTGTCGCTTCCCCGGCTGAAGAATCTGCTGCGCTACCGCTTGCGCCAGTTGGGTTGGCAGGTTCCCGTCGCCAGTCGCCTTGAGGAATTCGCCCGCCAGTTGCAGTCCGCCGGGCCTGACCGGCACCCGGAACTGCGCTTGCCAGCGGGCAGAATGCGTGCGGCCCGCGGCCTGCTGCATTGGTTGCCGGAAAAATAACAAAGTGTTACCAAGCGCCTTTCCGCGGCGATTGGCCTTCAGTTACAATCAACAGATTATTTATTCCAAAAACAGGCCATGATTACTGGATCCATTGTCGCCATCGTTACGCCCATGCACGAGGATGGCAGTCTCGATTTGAATTCCCTGCGCAGCCTGGTCGATTTCCATGTGCGCGAAGGTACGGACGCCATCGTGGTTGTCGGTACGACCGGCGAATCGCCGACGGTCAATGTCGAGGAACATTGTGAACTGATCAAGGTGACGGTCGACCATGCGGCCGGCCGCATTCCCGTTATCGCTGGAACCGGTGCCAACTCGACCGCCGAAGCCATCGAATTGACCGAATTCGCCAAGAAGGCCGGCGCCGACATGGCCCTGTCGGTCGTTCCCTACTACAACAAGCCGACCCAGGAAGGCCTCTATCGCCACTTCAAGGCGATTGCCGAAGCCGTCGAACTGCCAGTGCTGCTCTACAACGTGCCGGGCCGTACCGTGGCCGACATGACCAACGACACCATTCTGCGTCTGGCCGAAGTGCCGGGCATCGTCGGCGTCAAGGACGCAACCGGCAACTTCGACCGCGCTTGCGACCTGATTGCCCGCGCACCGAAGGATTTCGCCCTGTACAGCGGTGACGACATGAGCTGCGTGTCGACGATCATGATGGGCTTCCACGGCAACATCTCGGTGACCGCCAACGTCGCACCGCGCCTGATGCACGAAATGTGTGTTGCGGCGGCTGCCGGTAATGTCGCCCGCGCCCGCGAAATCCAGTTCAAGCTGCTCGGTTTGCATCGCGACCTGTTCTGCGAAGCCAACCCGATTCCGGTCAAGTGGGCGGTGCACAAGATGGGCCTGATGCCAAATGGCATCCGTCTGCCGCTGACCTCGTTGTCAGATGCCAATCAGGCGCGCGTACTCGCCGCCATGCGCCAGGCCGGCGTGGTCGCCTGACGGAGTAACGAAAGATGAATCGTCGGCTTTCCGGCCTTACCCTCTCCCTGCTCGCGGTCGCGCTGGCAGGGTGCAGCATGCTCCCTGATTCCCGCAAGATCGAGTACAAGTCGGCTGGCAAGGCGCCGACCCTGGAAGTTCCTCCTGACCTGTCGCAAATCACTCGCGATGATCGCTATCTGGTCCCAGATTCTGCGGGCAAGGGGAGTGCTACCTATTCGGCTTACAGCGCAGACCGGACGCCGAATGCCCAGGCCCAGAACTCCACGGTTCTGCCGCAGATCGACAAGGTCCGTGTCGAGCGTTCCGGTAACCAGCGCTGGCTGGTCGTGACGGCTCCCGCCGACAAGCTCTGGGATACGGTCAAGGAATTCTGGCAGGAAACCGGCTTCATCATCGCCATCGAACGTCCGGAAGCCGGCGTGATGGAAACCGACTGGGCAGAAAACCGCGCCAAGCTCGGCAACGACATTATTCGCAGTACGCTCGGTCGCTTGCTCGACTCGCTCTATTCGACCGGTGAGCGCGACAAGTTCCGGACCCGTTTCGAACCTGGGGCAACGCCAGGAACGACTGATGTATTCATCAGCCATCGTGCCATGGAAGAGGTTTACACCTCGGCTGCCAAGGATGAAACACGCTGGCAACCCCGGCCCCCCGACCCGGAACTGGAAGCGGAAATGCTGCGCCGCCTGATGGTTCGCTTCGGTTCGGAGGAAAAGCGGGCTGAGGCTTCTCTGGCCGCCGCCAAGGCCGAGCCGCGTGCGAAGCTGGCCAAATCGGATGATGGTGCCGGTACCCTTGAAGTTTATGAGCGTTTCGACCGCGCCTGGCGCCGTGTCGGCCTGGCGCTTGATCGCGTCGGGTTCACCGTCGAAGACCGTGATCGGACCAGGGGGCTGTACTTTGTCCGCTATGTCGACCCGGAAGTGGATAACGCCAAGAAGGACGATGGCTGGCTATCCAAGCTGGCCTTCTGGAAGGGTTCCGAACCTCCCCCCAGTTCCAGGGTGCAGTACCGAATCCACGTTAGCGATGCCGGGCAGCAGAGTGTTGTTCAGGTGCTCTCGAATGAAGGTGGCACCGACAAATCGGAAACTTCGAAGAAAATTCTCGCCCTGTTGCTGCAGCAGCTGCAATAACAAACATCGCTGTTCCGGTTCATCCGGATGCGTTGAAAAAAGCCCGGTTGCTCCGGGCTTTTTTTGCGACCTGTCGCAGGAAATGGCAGAAAAAATTGCCAGGATCCCTCGGTTTTCTGGATACGACAGGCAATAAAAAACGGGGCCGAAGCCCCGTTTTTATTGAAAAAAGAAGAATTACTTCTTTTCTTCAGCAGCCGGGGCGGCAGCCGGAGCAGCGGCTTCAGCCGGCTTGGCAGCGTCAGCAGCCGGGGCGGCAGCCGGAGCAGCGGCTTCAGCCGGCTTGGCTTCAGCCGGGGCAGCAGCCGGGGCCGGGGCAGCAGCAGGAGCCGGAGCGGCCGGAGCAGCGGCTTCTTCCTTCTTGCCGCAAGCGGTCAGGGCAACAGCGAGGAGAGCAGCAACGAGGATAGACTTATTCATGGAGTTTCCTTATCGATAAGAGCCAACAAAATTCAAATTTATCGGAGATCAGGAGCTACCCGATCAGCCTGCAATTATATCAATAATTTCCTGCTGTTGGTGCCAATTGCTGCATTGCGGAATGGCAGGTGGCTATCAGAGTCCAAGCGTGCTCATGCCTATATCTTCGCCGCCTTCAGCCCATATTTCGCGAAAGCGGGTCAGATAAGGACGCAGTTCGTCGGCTTCGTCGATCAACAATTTGCTGCGGGGCAGATCGCGCTCAAATCGGATCAATGCATGCTTGTCGTCCACAATAAACATGCTGTCCCGCAAATGTGCCAGTTGAGTAGGGGTTTCCCGGGCCTTGGCGAGGTGGCTATAGGCAGTCAGGAGCTGTTGAAGCTTTGGGTGTTGCTGTCGGGTGGGGGCTGCATTGCGCACGGCAATTCTCAGGGCGTCGTCGTGGCCGGCCTGCAGGATGCGCTTGAAAGAAAGCAGCCGGTTGGGGGATTCCGGTTTCAGAGCGACTAGATCTTCGTCATAGATGCAGATTGTCTGGCAGGCAATGGCCAGCAGACGGTCTACTGCCGTCTGGTAATCCGCCCACGAGGTAATCAGTTCCCGAGCCATGGTGTTTAGTGTAACCGATTGATAGTCCTACGAGGAGGGGGCTTTTGATACCCTTTGTATTTCGAAAAGTTATTTTAAATCAGTGCTTAAGTCAGTTGGTTCGGTACGGTGCCCCAGAGATAATCCTGACCAGATACAGACCAGATAAACACGGGAGCAAGCCTAGAAACCAGAAATGAACCGGAGTCGCGTTGAACGAATGCAACCCCCTCTATAACGCAGCCCGTCGATTACGACGGTCGCACGGTAGTACGCTCGTCCAACGAAGCCCAAACGGCGCCTGACTCAACTAGCTTAATAAAACGCTCTCCTGAAAATCCATCGGGGTAGAGCGAGGGGGGCAAATCCCTCCGGTCGAGCTTGTTGCCAGTCTTGCCGCCCTGGAATAGCCCGTCAGGGTCGTTCAACCAATGAGAGTCGTCCCGTAATGCTATCAGAACCTCTTCCAGCGTCACCTTGAGAAATCCCTGGAAGCGCTGATGATCCCATTCTATCGAGGTATCGACGATCCACGCAGTAGTCTTCAATCCGTCAGCTGATTGCAGACCGAGCGCCTGCTGCAATGCAGCATCACTCTCCAAGGCTGCCCCTACGGCGGCTACCTTTCTGTGTAGCTGTAGGCCGGCTTTGCGTAATGTTGTGTGGCGATGTGCCCACGCTTCTTTTGCTGAGCGGCGCATATAGGTTGATTTCAGCTCTAGGACGAGCAATTGCTTATCCATGGCGCAGATCAGATCGATATCGCCGACATTTGTTGATTGAGGCGCTACGGAAGCCAGCTCATGACCGATTAGCACCCGAAATCCGCGTTGGCGGAATAGCACACCTAGATTCTGCTCAATACGTCGAGTTTCCTCCCTGACTTCCGCCCGGCGTGCGCCTAAACGCCGTAGGTTATTGATGCTGGCAGTCGCGTTGTTTTGTATGGCCATCATCCAAGGCAATTGAAAGAGGTGACGTCCCATTTTCAGCATCGGGCGTTCCAGCAAGCGGGGTCTAATTCCGGGGTTATCTTGGCGTAGTTGCCCTGCAAGGCTGATCCAATCGCTTGTCCAAAAATCCAGAACCGCTTCTGCCGATCGAGCATTTCCACGAGGAGAGTCAGCGCTAGCTGTCCAGGGGGTGATGTTTGCGATCTTGCTTGCTCTGTCCGACCAGGTGATCGGTAATCGGTTCTGCATGTCTGTTTCCAGCATTCCTCCGAATGCCAAGCGCCCAAGGGCCAACCAAGGATGCCCAAGCTGACGCAAATATTCGTTGTAGGGCTGAAGAAAATCGACGATGAAGAAAGCTGTCATCAGCTCGATGCTTAGCAGTGCGCGAAAGGCATCCAATTCCAAACCGGTATCAGTCTTTACCCGGTCTGCCAGACCGTAGACCTCTTGCAGTTGCAGCTTGGTGCCCATCGCTTTCGCAAACGCTTGAAGGTTTGCTTCTAGGTGTGCAGGACTTACGAGGGCCAACGTTTCGGGAGATGCAAGCAGTGCTTCCATGCCGCGGTATCGCCAATATTGGTGAAGTCTGGTGAGTTTTTCTCCGTCTCTCCGCCAGTTTTCACGGGCTAGTGGGTCAACTTCGACGATTTCAAGGCGCTCGTTTTGCCTTACAAAGCGAATGCTTTCATCGTAGCTAAAGGCATCGGCTGAGCGGCTGATAAACGAATTTAGCTCGCATTGCGCATCAATCAGAGCGATAAAGGCAGCGTAAAGATCATGACGAGGCAGTGGTCCTGTCTCGGCGGGGAATAGAAACGGGGCAAGGTGTATTCCCAGCGATTTCCCGATAGCTTGATCGCTAAGATGTAAGTCTCGCGCATCGCAGGTGGCTAGTTTCCATTCAAGGATGCTTTCAATGGCGTCCCACACCTCCTGAATGTCGTGACCTTCTCCGCTTTTCGGTTCTCCCGGAATCAGATTCTCAAAGGCATACAAACTTGTATAGGCCAGCAGCTCAAGAGGGGTTAGGTCGAACAGATGGCGACGAATGCGATCAACGTCAGCGATGCGAAGTTGATGGGCTTCCCCGAAGATGCCGAGAATCTGAATAAACTCGCCGAATGTCGCCGAATGGCTGTCTCGCAATCTCTCGATTTCGGAGAATCGAGGCGAGTTTTGCCTTAGGACCAGCCCGGCATAACGTGCCGCCCGCTGTAGGGTGTCTGGTGCTACGGTTGCAACATGTTCAACGATGAAAGGGCTGGCGAAACGATCTTGGCCTAGGTAGCGTGCTAGCGCCAGAGTCAGCGATTCTTGACACCACGCTTCTTTTGGAAGACCTTGAAAGAGAGATGCAGACCAGAAGGCTGCCTGCCGTTCTGCCGCAGTTGTCTTACGCTTGCCTCGCTGTTCAGGTTTGCCATCCAGAAAGGCAGTGGCAACCAAGTCGGCGGCCATTGACTCCGATAAGCCGCGACAGATGGCATCTGAAAAAAGAGATTCGTAGTACGCAGTCATTAACTCAAATTAACCATTAGTCGCTGAGGCCGAACGCGGTAACGGGATACGTCTAGCGAGGAGATCGATGTCTCAAATATCGAGAAATGCGCGTGCGTCGGCTCCAAGAGCGGCAAGGGGGATTTGCAACTCATCGCGATAAACTCGACGGCGAACTTTTGCCCCTAGAATATTTAGCTCGCGCTCCAAATCATCAATATTGCTACAGCAGTCATAAGCAGCCACGTACCCAGAGATTCGATTGGCGATGGCTCTACCCAAATTTGCAAGCGTAATGTTTCGTGCAAGAAGCTCTTTCACGGACCCTAGGTCCAATATTCGCCGACGAATTGCTTCACGTTGTCCGGGCAACAGAGCTAATTCATACCTCATGCCATCCAGGCAAATTCCGAGCCCCAAAAATTCTGCGGGCTTATCAGGCTCATAGATGACTGTCTTTGTCTCCTCATCCAGTCCAGGAACTGTGAGCTTAAGTTCTGACAGGATGTCAGTACATTTCTTCAAAGCGACTTCGCAGGATTGTCTTGAATCAGCGAAAAATATCAGGTCGTCAGCATATCGAACTGCTCGCAATCCAGATTCCTCGATCCTTTTATCAAAGGATTGAAGGATTACGTTGGAAAAGAAAGGCGAAAGTGGCATTCCTTGCCGTACACCATGCCCATTCTTTATCCCCAAGGCACTAATTCGCTTTTGCTTGCTTCGCGAAACGGGACCAATTTCAGACGATATAGCCGCAAAAAGAATATCATGAAGAGATCGCTCTCTAACTAAGCGCTTTATTGATGCTTTAAGAATATTTCGATCAATTTGATCGAAAAACGAGCAAATATCGGTTTTTAGCACCCAGCGATGGCTTGCTCGGAGTTGGCAAGCAGCGTTTGCAGCCTGTTGCACTGTACGGCCTTGAACAAACCCGTAGCTAATTTTGTTGGCTAATTTATCGTGATATTGGCTTGATAAATATCGAAGAAGCGTTCGTTGTACCACTCTGTCACGTACAGTGGGAATACATATAAGTCGATCTTTCCCACTCGCTTTGGGTATGAGATGGGCGCGCAGAGCACTAAACGAAAAGTGACCCGCATTCAATTCACTTGCTATGACGTGAATCCGACCTTTGGGGTCAGCTGCGAAATCGTTAAGACAGACATTGTCAATCCCAACGGTATTTCTGGCCGCGGGGCGTGCGCTACCAAATAACTCGCGAAAACTGGTTGTCAGTTGCGCACGAGTAAATACCCGCTGGTAGGCATTAGAGGAATGAGGCATTTGGGCACACGCTGGAGTCGAACCCTCGGGGCCAGCGATACAAGAGCCCGCCGGAGCCTGACAACCTGACCGCCTCTTGCGAGGAGTTACAGGCGCCGGTTCCGACCATGACGCTCACGCGATCACTCGCATTAACGCCATCAGGCCGCTTGGTAACGTGCAGCGCAACCTGCAGAGATGCCAGTTGAGCGCTACGTGCGTCATAAATATAGCACAAACACAATATGCCATAGATATTGGCTATGTCGGATTGACTTGCTAACGATTGGAATTCCATCGGGCTATGCACGAAAGTGCATAGCCGTATTAGTGAAACCACAGCTCGATAAGGAAACGATCGGTATCGAGCTCGGGAAAACGCGCCTTCATATTGTCCAGGACGGCGATAACCTCGTCGGTGGCCGGAACCAGATGCTGTACCGACTGTTTCCGCGTTTCATTCTTCATCGCAGACAACAACGGTTAAGGGCTACCGCTATTTTGCATGCTTACCTAGGGATGGGAGACCTCCTGATAGGGTTTTTACGCTACATGTCGCCTCCTGATCATCCAGCCAGAAGCCCGCGGCAGCAGCATTTCTTGTTCTCCGATCAGTACGAATCTTTGTTAAAAATTCACGGAATAGCTTTTCTATTTGCACGTTTTCGGGGATTAGTTTTCCGGCGTTCAGTTGCTTCTCCATTTTGAGCAGCGTAGCCATGAGATAAATGTTCGTTGGCGAATCCTTCGACTTTTTTCGAGAGGTGACACTATTCTTAAAGTTAATCGGCGTCCGCTTGGCATCTTCAAGTGCAGATTGTTTATCGAAAACCCTAGCACCTTTTACTAGCACCCTCGTGGGGTCAGGTTTGAGGTCTGTATGGGCGACGATGAACGCCAAGATTTCTCGACGTAGTTCTAGAGGAGTTGCCGAAAGTAAACGCGTTAGATATTCAGAATAGCCATGATTAAAGTACGCTGTTATTGAATCGATAAGAGCACTATGGAGCTGGGAATCAACTTCTCCGCTCCAAAAGGGCCGTTCATTACTTTGAAATTCAGACATCGATATCGCCGCTTTGAGAAAGCGCTGAGTTTCTTTGGAAATTGACATATTTACCCCCCCCTTTCAAAAATCGCACCAAACCAGCGCCATATTATTTTTGGCAGTGCGTGAAGATTTGGATGGCATTATTGGATCAGGAAGCGCTCAATTTCAAGCCCAGAAAAACGCACCTTCATCTTGTCCAGGAACGTTACAACCTCATCGGTCGCCGGCACCAGATGCTCGACAGGCTGCTCCCGCGTCCCGTTCTTCACCGCAGAAACGGAAGTTTTATACTCCTGCGAGGTCAGCCATTCAGCCAGTTTGCGCTGGCTGAGATCGGCACCTTCCAGCCCCCACAGTTTCTTCTGGTATGCGGCCAGGAAAAGCTGTTTTGCAACGGCCAGGTAACCCCCCTTGGTCAGATTTTTCCGCCCCGTCCGCTTTCCCACCTCAGCAGCGCTCGGCGCCACCGGTTTGGACCCCTTGAGGTTTGCCATCTTGAACGCCCGGTAGTACTCCCAAGTCTGGAAGTCTTCGAGGGTTTTCAGGCAATGATCATCCCGCCAGGCATCGAAGATCAAGCGGGTCGCCAGTGCCTCGTCGACGGTGTTCCAGGGCTCCGTATCGAATGCCAGGTGGCATTGGTCGGTTCCGATCATCGGGATCATGCGCACGCTGCTGGCGACCGGCTTGCGCTTGAAATCGTATTCAAGGTTAATCCGGGTTTCCCGCGTTTCCGTTTGCAGATCTAGCTCCAACGGCAGTTGGTCGCGCATGGAAATGAATGACTCGTAGGTCAGCTTCTGGCCGGGCTGGCGATTGAGGGTCAGGTCGAGCATGAAGGCGTTTTCGTCTTCCACGTCAGGGCCAGGCTTGATGCCGCCCTTGGCCGTGACCGTCTTGTGATCGCCATCAGCCTCGACCGTGAATTGCAGGCGCGTCCGGCCGGCGAACAACTGCATCACCTGGTGCTTGTTTTCCAGCATGTGCGAGCCCGGCGATACACGATCGACGAGTGCCTGGAAGCGCCGGCACATCGTGCCACTCAAATCCAGTTGATCGATCGGGCAGTCAACGAGAAAGCCATCCGTTGTGGCGCTGACTACGGTCGTACCTTTCGGCAGTTTCCAGAGGATTTCGGCGATGACGGCGCGGATGAAACCACAGACCAGGGCGGCAACAGCCGCTTCAGAAACTCGCGATGGGCCGACGACGACGCTGCCCATTTCGCGAACGCCCCAGGCGCGCTTGCCCTTGAAGCCCTGGCCGGTCTTGCCGTAAAGGCTGTTGCCGAGCAATTTGACAAACTCGAAGGGTAGGGTTTTACGGGCATAGGGGCTGCGCATATCCCGGATGAAGATCGCGAAGCTTTCAAACAGCCGATAGCCTCGATCGCCATGATGTTCAGGTGGAAAGGCCTGCTTACCCTCGGCGAGTTGGGTGTCCGCACTCTCGATAGCGGAAGGCGCAGCGGCATTCTTCTTCGAGCGATGTTTTCCTGCGGTCGCAGCGCTGCGCGCAAACACCTCGTCGCGATCCATCCAGGGAATGATGACCCCGTATTTGATGACAATCTTGGCGCCCATCGCCAGCGCCAGTTCGATTTCTGGTGCAGTGCACAACGATTCGCCGCGACGCGGGAAGATCAGCCCGCGATCCTCCGTCCAGACAGGAAGGCACGGATGATCGACCTCATCACCAAAATCGAAATCCACCAGCGCGTAGCCCGCGATATGGCCGATGAAATCAGCCGCATCCGTCGTCCAGCGCAGCTTGTCATAGTCCAGTACGAACAAGTACGCCAGGGCAGTGAGATAGGCGCCAGACAAGTCAGGATCGTAGAAGCGCCGACGATCAGTCGGCCCAAAGACGAAGCACTGGTTATGGCCCCCCACGAAAACGTCGGCCAGGAAGGATTCCTGCCATTTACGGATGCGCTTGGGAAGGCGCTTCTTCTCGGTATAGGCCGCACCGGTGGCATTGTCCCAGCGAGTGATCTGCTTGACCTCGTAATTCAGGGCGACATCGAGGGCTACGCCATCATTACGAATGCGATCCTCGCCGATCCTTACTGCCAAGCCGCTAGCCGTTGCGGAAAGGTGCCGCATATCCAGGCCAAGATGGCGCGTCGAGAACCAGATGACCCACAGCACGTACATGACGGCGATTTCGGCATCTCGCAGGCCATAGGCCTCGAATTCCTCGCGTCGTTCGCGCTGGAAAGGTGCCATGTTCGACTTGTCATACCCCTCCGGGAGGTCAATTTTGGGAATCCCCAACCACTGGCCAATATTGGCCAGGGACTTGCCGGGAGGCGCCAGGCGGCTGGCGTCGATCAGACGCAGATTCAGAAGGTGAGGCTCGAATTCATCGCCGACGACGGACTGGTAACGCTGTTTGAGAACTGCCTTCCGAGTCGAGGACATCGGCAACTCAAACTTGGCCGCCTTGCCGACGGTGACCAGCGTTCCACCCACGCCGTCCAGTTGCGGGCGGAGATGTTTAAAGTCCGAGAAAACCGTGATGTCTGCCCGCGTGAAAAAGCCACACAGCACCACCTCGGCCGGCCATTCCTCGATGGTGCCATCATCCAGGGCCGCCTCCAGCAGGTCGTTGATGACGTCGCCCAAACGCGGGCGCTGGCTCAGGATGTCGCCGTTTTCGACATGAATGACCAGGGTCTGGACTTCACCGGTCGGGCCGATCAAGTAGAACTGGACGCTCAGAATGCGATTGCGCCCCTTTCGCGAGCGGGTCCATTCGGCATCGAAGCCGATAAAGACCCGGGCCCCCAGGCCGCGCTCCGGCCCCAGTTTGCGGTCGACGCGCCGACGCATGGCGCGGTTGAGGTTGAACTTGCCGGTCTGCCGGGCCTTCTGGTAGCGCTCTTTCTCGGTCAACTGCTTCGCTGGTTTGGGCGCCAGGCCACGTTTTTGACGGGCATCCTCAGTCAGCGAGTTTTCCATCAACTCGGCAAAGTAACCGTCGCAATAGGCCAGCAACGCATCGTCGCTGGCCCGTTTCGGATTCTCCGAATCAGCAACGGTGGTTTCATTTTTCATGCTTCATATCCCCCGTATAGGAATTGAAACCAGGTCAGAAAAAGAAAGAGCCGCACGGAGGCGGCTCTTGTCAGCTTTCAAGTGGAGGCGGTCAGGCCGGCTTCACCTCGCCGCCGGTGTCGACCTTCTTCATCGTGCGGGTGGGCATGACGGCCGTTTCGGCCGGGGCAACTGCTTGAACCTGGCTCAGATAGCCCCAGTCCGGTTGAACGGCATGCTTGGGATCGTTGATGATGTCGTTCAGGATCGTCGCGGTACGCATGATGTGCTCGTTCCGGACGGCTTCATCTTCGGCCAGGATATCGATCCAGCCGATGGTCTTGCCGCCGGCGTTTTGGATGCCGATCCCATCTTCGTAGATGGCGATGCGCGCCATCAGCATGACGAGAAGAGCGGAGTAGTTGGGCAGCATCATGCTGCGGATGTGTTTAGCCATGGTGAAACTCCTTTAAGATATGGCTTGCTGTAACGTGGCGGCGGCACCGTTCTTGACGGGAATCTTGGCGATGCTGCTTGCCACTCAAAACTGAGTGATCAGTGCGGGTCAGTTGTTTTCGTGGTCGTATTCGTACACCTCCTGTTCTTCGTCATCGTCGATGACGGCGTAGTAGTCCATATTTGCGGCTTCATAGTCGCGCTCGTCGTAGAACAGCTCCTGCTCCATGGTCGATCTCCTTTTGATCGGGTTGAAAAAACTGAGTAAATGCATGGCGAACATCAGGCCGCCACGCGCCGAATGTGATGGGGTATCTCCAAGCAGCGCACAGTAGGGCGCAGGTACGGACGACCTTTCGGGTCAAGTCCAAGGCGCTGGGCGATGGCCTGGCCCGCGGCATTCGCGGCCTGCTGCAGGCGGTTATTGGTGGCGACGAAGTAGTACTTTTCGGTCGTTCGCAGGCTGGAATGCCTCAATAATTTGCTGGCGTCATGGCTCGTTGCGCCAGGCGCTTGTATGCAGAAAGTCGCGAATCCCCTGCGAAATGCGTGCATCGTGATGCCCGTGACACCGGCTCGCTCGCAAATTTTCAGGAAGGCATGGCGCGGATAGCCGATAGGACGATCACCACGCGATGATCCGAAGAGATAACGCCCGGTTGCCAGGGATTTGCGCCGGATCAACACCGTCAAGGCCGCATCGGGCAGGTGAACTTCTTCGATCCGGCCGCTCTTGGTTTCGCGAACGACCAGCACCTTTCGTTTGATGTCGAGGTCGGCGACAAGGGCATAGCGCAACTCGCGACAGCGAGTGCCAGTAAAGGCCAATGTCAGGATGAAGTCGGTGTTGACGTTCGTTTTGCCGGATAGCAGCACCTGGCCGAGTTTGGCCAGCTGCTCGTCAGAGGGAATCACCAGAACCGGGTTTTCGATCTGGTGCATCTTGATCCTGGCAGCAGGGTTGTGCGCGATCAAGCGCAGAGCTTCCAGGTCCCGGCATATGAACTTGGTCAACGCGACGTGTTTTTCTGCGTTGGCCAGCGTTTCTAGGCTGCGAATCTCCTCGACGCCACGTCGAATGACAGGCTCGGTCAACTCGCACAGCAACATCGCCCCCCATAGCCGTTTGACGTGTTTCGGGTAGCGGTACCGGTCGTTCCGCAGGGATTTCTTGCCCTTCAGCTCACAGTTTGGAAAGACATGCTCGATGACCGCCCGATCGAGGGTCATTCGACCACCGATGCCCAGCAGCACCCCCAACGCGATGTCATTGAGCAATTTTGCATGCGCGGCGGCTGCACTGGCGAAGCTCATCTCAGGGAGAGAACCGAGGATCGAGCAGGTCGAAGCCCCCGTCAGAGGACTGGGATGGCTGACACGCCACTTGAGCGTGCCGGTGTAATAAGCCAGGATCGACTGATTGGGCGCCCCGGGAATACTGATCTGAATCTGGAGCGGGGGCTTGGGTCCATTGCTCGATTCGAACCTTTTCCAGGCCATCTGGTAGGCCTTGAGCTGATCAGCAACCATTGAGGGCAAAGCCGTCAAGTGCTGGAACGCCTCTTCGATTCGAAGGCTGGCTGGCTTCCTTTCACGCAAGCAGCGAGACATTGCCGCAACCACATCCGGACCGGCCGAAACAACGTTCTCGGCCTGGCGTTGGCGATAGCTCGCCAGATCAATCACGGGAGCCGAAGTGAGGCCGCCAATGTCGGTGCTGACTACTTCACTGTCGGTGAGCTGTTTGTGTGATGTCATGATGGTCGATGAAGGGATTTGGCGGGTAAAGGAGTTGGTCGATAGCGTCCATGGTGCACTAATTTTTCCGGTGTGGAAAGGGGGAAATCTAACGCAAGTTGCTGATAAATAACGAAAAAAATTTCGCTATTGGTTGGCGATGAGGTGCGCCGGCACCTCGGTCAACTCACGTCAACCCCCGTGATCATTCTCTTCATCCGCCTCGAAAATCACCCTTGCCCGGGGAGTCCATCTAGGACAATGAAAAAACAGCGTCAATGAAATAAACTTCTGTAAGGCTTTTTGTTACGGTGATTTGATGAGTTCAATACATAAAAACCGTGAATATTTCTCATTGGAATTGCTCACGGTGCAAGGAGTGGCTAACCAGGCCAAACTGCTCTCCCGGACCGTCCAGGAGTTTCTGGCGCTAACGCTTTTGCCAAATCGCGACCTTGCCAAGGTGCTGAGGGCCTATGGAACGGTCCTGGGGCTACGCGAAGCCTTGCCCAAGACGATCTACGACGAGTGGGTGTCACGGCATGCGCAAGGAAAGCAGGCGTCTGCCGATGTCGCGGCCACCGCGGATCGAAAACGCTTGCTTCAGCAGGTGTTGGCGTTGCGTGGAGAGGCCTATCATCAGATCGATGTGCAATTGGGCTTGAACCCGGGCAATGTCGAACATATCGCGCTTCGCGCGGCCCCCGTTCAGATCAAGAAACCACAGTCACGAGGCCACGGCCGCATGCAAGTCCTGCTGGTTGCTTACCATTTGAAGCAATGCTGGCTGCACGTGATGCTTGCAGACCCCTGCCAAGGCTACAAGGGTCAAAGCGACAAGGAGGGCATCTTGATGGCGGCCATGCTGACAGCCAAACAGTGGGTAGGCTTCGCGGAAAAATTGCGCTCCAGGCAGATGGCTACCGGTGGTAACGCCGAAACGCCGATCATCCTGCATTCCCCCAAAGGTAGTGGGCTCGGCACAGTGTTATCACAGGCCGGACAGTTCTTCGTCACCGAAGATCTACCCACATTGCGCACCGATCATGCCGTTCTGAGCATCACCCTCAAGATCAAGCATTCCATCACCCGACCTTTAGAGCAGGTCAGTCTGGCCGAATTGCTACTGCCGCCGGTTGTCGATGACCCCTTGCAGGATGCTGATATGGCCTCCTTGCCCGATCTGGCGAAGCTCAATCACCAGCAGAAGGATAGGTTGATCAATACCCTCTGGACTTCACTCACGTCGTTGCGGCAGCACGTGGCACAACCAGAGAATGGCGCTGGCTCAAGCGACAATGCCCAAAAAGGGGAGTGAATCTAGTAATGAATCACCACCCGGGGAGGTAACAACAGGCCACCCGTAGGGCTTCGAAGTCGAACAAGACGATAACCGAACCCGAAGCGAGCCGCCTATGTCATCCAGCCAGTCTCACCATTTGCCGCGCATCCGCATCAATCCGAGCGAGCCTCGACAGGTCCGCATGGATTGGCTTGAGAAGGCTGCATCGGCCTTGCCGGCCGGCAAGGGAATGCACTTCTGCATCGCGCTCTGGATACTCGTTTCGATACGCCGCTCGCCCACCGTTCAGATTTCCAGAAGCATGGCCGCACGCGTCGGTCTTTCCCGTTGGGCAGCAGCCGATTCCGCACATCGTCTTGAGGCTGCCGGCCTGGTGAAAATCTCGAAGTTGCCGGGCCGGTCGTTCCGGATCACCTTGGTTGAAGCCGGGTCATCGATACCGCTGCGCCTGGAGAAGCGTGGGTAGTGGCGTCGCCTTACTCCTGTTATTGGCGAGTATGTCAGGTACGGGCTACGCACTGGGTGCCATTTCGGCTGCTAGCCCCAGTGATTGCAACCAAGCCTCGACGAACTTGATGGCGGAAATTCTCAACCGTTCGCCAATCGCTTGGTGACCCAGATACGGTAAGGGTTGGATGGCCAGACGGATGTGAAATCCTTCCATGCTTACCACCTCTGTAAAAACTCCAGCCTTCCCGAACCAGGGCATGAACGATCCGGTTTAACTCTTTGGATTTTGAATATTTCACGACGATCACTCCACGGGTTTCATAGGGGCCAGCCCTAAAGCAGACCGGCCCCAGTCTTGATGCCTACTTGCGCGGCGGGTTGTTACCGCGGCCACCACCAGAAGGGTTTCCAGTCTGCGACGGGGCGTTTTCCAGATAGGTCATGATGCTTCTCCTTTAAAAAACCTCGGGATTTAAGGGTGAGCGAGGCCCCGAGGTCAGTCCTCGCTCAAAAAAAATGATCGGATTTGGGAGGGCGGAGGAGGGGCTAGTTAAGCCACTTCTCGACTATTTCGCGAAAGGCCTTGCGGTCGCGAGTTCGCCAAGGGGCATGGCGAAATTCATTCGCCCCTATGTCTTCGACGAGGTCAATTTCATAGCGCAAACCATATGAACTTTCCGGAGACAGGGGGCGAGGGTAAAAGTCGATGGCGAGGCTGCCTTGGCTCTCCATCAAAGACCAGCGGCCACGCGGACTACTTTCAATTGCCGATTCCAAGAAGGCTCTAAGACCGGGAAGCAACTGCCGAATGGCCAAAGCATGGGCTATGCCGAATTCAACGGCTTCTTTCTTCACACTAGGAGAGGTTGAGTCTGCATCGGGGTGAATGACGATTCGTCCTACTTGCTTGTCTCTGGAGCCTTGGTATTCAGTGATTCGCAGACGCAATTCATTGATACTGGATGGCGTCATCGGGGCATCAAAAGTTTGAATGAAATTCCCGTAATGGGCAGCCCAGCCTTTCAACGCGTCAGCGGTTAGCCAGTCCTCCGTCCACGATGGCTGAATCCAGGTGATCCCTTTCGCATCAGGTTGGCAGCGTGCAAGGTCGATTCGTACTACTTTCAGACTTCGGGGAAGCATCGAACGTTTCGGGAGTTGAATTTCGATGCGATACCAAGGCGAATCGCGGCGCAAGCTGATTCGAGCATCTGTACCATGGCAATCCAGTTGCTCCTTGACGAGAGCATCCAAATGCATCCACAACCCAAGCGTACCGGGAATGATCTGGGCACTATCTGTGCCTGCGCCGAAGGCACTGAGAAACCAATGGCCAGAGCAGTTTGCGGGGCGCAGGAGTTCGTTGACGTCGAGGCCGGTGAGTTCTGCCAGTTCGGTTAGTTCATCCGGATTGCGACAAAGCTGGGCAGCTTCTATGCGCGCCGAAACATACTTTGCGACAATTTCCAGGGCGTCCTCCGGTGATTCAGACTCAACCCGCTCCAATTCGCTGTGAAGCACGGAATTCACGTCACCATCGACTTGCGATTTCAGGTGGGCATATATGCGTCGTTCATAAGTCTCGGGTTCCGGCGGTAATAACCCTTGAAGATCTTCAAGTCTGACATCAAGGATGTCGGCAATTGCTTGTGCCCGATTTTTGCTCGTGCTGCCACGCTTTTCGATGCGACGATAAACGGACGTGGCAGTTTCCTCGTCCTGGTGCAATCCCAACTTTTCACAAATTCGAAGCGCCAAATTGACTTGGCTTAACCCTCTAGCCTTGCGCAACTCACGCAGTCGCTTGCCATCGATCGGGAATGATTGAAAGCGCATATGTCCTCCTGTTGACCCGAATCTTGCCTTAGGAGTTTTATGTTCGCAATTGAGCATATACCGAACATAAATGCTCGGGCCGCATACCCCCAAGCGGTTTCATTTCTGCTACTACATCTCCCCCGTGTAGCAAATGAAACCACTGCGGTGAAAGCGACGTAATCAACGTCGAGGGGATTCCGCTCAGAAAAAAATGAAACGATAGAAGAGGCAACGGCGTCAGCCGTTGCCTCTTCTTATTCCGACGCCTCGCAAGCAGCGGCGATCGCGCTGTTTAAACGCCGGCTGGCATCAAACAGCTTCTCGTCGCCGAGGAAGGCATATCGTGTCGCGGTGAGTGAACTGCCCGGAGCATGGCCAAGCAGGTTGCCAGCCTGGGTCATGCTTCCGCCACCATCATTGATCAACAGCGTAGCAGCGGACCGCCTCAAATCATGGATTCTCAGGTCGGAAATGCCGGCGCGCTTGATGACCCGCTCAAAGGCTGCTGCAGGGTTTGCAATGGGTGTGCCCTTGCGCCCAGGAAAGATGTAGCCTTCTTTGCCGAATGCGGCTCTCGACTCCAGTACCTTGATGGCGATGTCGTTGAGCGGAATCACGCGAGATTTCCCGCTTTTTGCCCGGCAGGCAGGCAGGCGCCAGACACCATCTGGGACAAACATCTCACCCCAGGTGGCCTTCAGGACCTCATCGCGGCGAGCTGCTGTTGCCAAAGCGAACATCAGAAAATCGGCGATGACGCGAGATTTTTCGACGGCCAGCGACGCGATGAAGCGTTTTAGTTCGTCGCCGGACAAGGTGCGAGTGCGCACGTTCTGCTCATCATGCATGCGCACACCCCGGCATGGATTGCGGTCACACCGTTCAAGCAGCATCCCGACGTTTACCACCCGCTTGAGTACCGCAAGAATGCGGTTGGCCGTTGCCGCGCAGCGCTCGGCACGTTTTCGATCATGAAAGCGGACGATATCGGCCGTCTTCAACTCGTTAAAGCGCAGGTGACCGAAGACGGGCGAGATATGCAGCTGCCACACCCGCTCGACGCCCTTGGCGTTGCGAAGGCTTTGCGCATTCGGGAAATACTCATCCCGAAAGAAGCGATCTAGCGTGATGTCGTTTCGCTCGATTTCCTTGCGTACATCCTGTGGGTCGATGCCTTTGGCAATCTGGCCGCGTAGCTCCAGGCTGGTGCTGATTGCCTCGGCCGGTTCCATGCCGGGGTAGGCCCCGATCTTTACGGATCGCTTCTTACTGCTGCCGGCAGACGTCGGCATCGAATAGCGGAGCAACCAGCTCTTCACGCCCCGCTTGCTGACGACTAGCCGAAGGCCGGGGGGCGCCTCCAGCGAGGTGTATTCCAACTCCTTGCCGCCATGCTCGGGCGGGCAGGGCGGAAGGTTATCGATGACCTTCCGGGTGAAACGGATTCGACGCTTCATAGAATCTCCTCGGAGGGGTTGGAATAGCCCGAAAAAAGTGTCGAGTACTCTCTATCCCAGGAGTTACACGAGTCGTTTTTTCCGGGCCATCCATGGGTTGAACAAGGACGTGGGAAATGGCGAAGGCGCCCTAAGTGGGCCAGGACGCCATCGACCCTTCCGGTCCATTTCTGGTTTTTGCGAAGGTTTTTTTAGCGCTTAGCCGAAAGTGCCCAGCAGGGCGACACCGCCGTATTGCGCACGGAGCACTTCGGCCAGGTCATGGGCGGCGACGATCCGTCCACCACATGACTCGACATAGCCGCCGGTCCATATCTGGTCCAGGGCCAGCATCCACTGCGTAGTGCCATCACGCTCGATCTCCAGCGCGACCACGCCGGTGAGCAGTTGCGGACTCCGGCGCAGTAGGTCGAGTACGGCCAGCGCTTCGGCCAAAGCGCGGGGACGAGTGCCTGCCTCGAACTCCAGCACAGCGGCCCTTTCAAAGAAGGCCTCCCGTTGTGCGGCATTGCACCGATCGATGACATAGCCGGCAAACGGCTTCAAGAGCGGGTCGTATACCTTTGCATTCATGAATCAATACTCCGAGGGCATGAGTGCGGTCGTGGAACTGCGATCCGCTTCCGAGATCAGCCATATCCGGCTATCGGCGTCGCCCGGTACCAATGTGTAGCAGGAGAGCAGCCTGGAGGCATAGATCAGCGCCGCCTCGTTGGCTTGGGCATCTTCAGCGCCCACATCGCCCCAATCGCCACCGGCATGGCGAGCCAGCAAGTCGAAAAGGTTGATGCCATGCTGTTCGAGTAAGGCGAGCGCGCCAGGGGTGGCAAGAACCTGGCCGAGGCGGAAGCGGGCAGGTCTTGGTTCTGCCGATTGCGTCATGTGGATTCTCCAAAATGACAAAGCGCCGTCAGCTCCAGGTGGAGTGCGACGGCGCTAGTGGATGGACGCCAACCGCGGGGTTGGCGGTAAGGGGGGGCGGGTGAGGCCCGGCTAGCCGCTGGCGTAGGTTCTGCACATCGCCAGCAGGGCTGGATCGACGCCGGGCAGGTCGTAGATGAAAACGTCGTGGCCATAGCCGCTATCCGAGGTCACGTACAAAAGCTCGAAAACCCCTTCCGGATGCGCTTCAGCCCACTCGAAGGAGGGTGAGAAGTCGGCATCACCAAACGGAACATCATCGAAGAGCCCCCGCAACACCGGGAGGCCGAGTTCCGCTTCCAAGGTATCGACGGCGTCGCCGGGTTCGACCACGACGAAAGGCCCCATCTCGTCACTGTCCCAGGCAGAGAAGGATTCAATTTCTTGAATCCGCCGCTCGATCAATTGGCGCAGGGCGACGTCGGGTAGTGCGGCGATAGCGCCGACGTCACGCAGGATGCGCATGGTCAGCCTCATCTGCGCCCTTGGCGATTCGGCGCTTGTTGCCTTTTCGGCGGGAGGTTTCTTCATTGCCGTCTGGTAACTCCGGATGTTCCTGGCGGGTCATCTCGGGCGTGACCGCCATCTTCGTTTCCGGAACATAGGGCTCGCCGTTCGATGCCAGCATGTCGGCCTTCCAGGCCGACCAGTTGCCGGTCAGCAGATGCAGGTTCGGCTTGCCCTCGACCGGGCCGAGCAGGCCCTCGGTGCGCAGGATCGCCGCCATGAAGCCCGGGTTGTTGGCGGATTTGCCGGTGAAGGCGCTGGCGAAGATTTTGGCGGGAAGCGACTGGCTACGATCAGCCGGCAGGCAAGCCTCGACGTCATCGAAAAGGACGATGTCGGGCGAGAAAAAGCCGCCGCCCTCATTGGCGACGATGCGCAGGAAAAGCTGCTGACGGGCCAGGTCGGCCAGAACCTTGAAGGTAATGCTGCCGCCGTTTCGGCCGAGTTTCTGGGCGGTTTTGGTGGCAAGGCAGAGATAGCTGGGGGTAATGGAATCAGACATGGGCGTAACTCCAGAAGTTGGACATGAAAAAGCCCCGATGGCCAAGGCGGCCAGCGGGGCATAGGAGGGGGACGGGGGGGGCGAAGTCGATTACGGGCGCGATTCGCGCTCGTCATCGATCAGCTTCTTGACCGCGACGGTGACGAGCGCGGTGATCAGGGCCTCAGCGGCCGGGGCAAAGATGACGGGTAGCACGAGCATTCTCCTGGGTTCGGGTTGGCGAAATGGGCTGGCACGGGTCACCTGTCGGCGACCGAGGCCTAGAGAATGAAATTGATTTGGCCGCGGGGGGCTGCGACGCCACGCCGTAGTGCCATTCAGCGTTACGGATGCTGAGTGGCAGAAGTGGGCTGTTTTTAAGGCGTGGCTTAAATTGGAGGTGGCAAGGAGCGCCACTCAGCGATTCCGGCAGTGTTCGTCAAGGTCGTACTGGCGAGCAGTGCCGTCGGGCGACACTACTATGTAACGACGGTTGATGTCTCTGCAGGTCCTAGCAGTGATACTGGCCGCCTCGAAAGCACTTCGAAGCGTTACACGTGCATAAGGATCAGGTCAGTGTTTTGTTGAGGGCAACTCGCGCAATAGTGCTGAGTCGCCCTCCTCGGGCGGGATTTGTAATTCACGTTAAAAATCTCTCCCGCCGGCATCCTCTCACGGCTGCTCAGGGCCAAATCCTCGACCCGCGAGAAGATTGTCCCTTGTCACTCATCATCATGACGGCAATCTTGCGCCAACTTCCACTCGCTGTCCTGCGGACGCAGAATCCAGAGATCGCGCCAGGCATTTCGCGAACTGCTGGTAATGGTATTGGCCATGCTGCCCGGCGAGATCGGCTTACCTTCATAAATGATGTCGTCGCCTTCGACTTTTGCGTAGTGATACGCACCTTTGTACTGCATGCGAATTTGAGTGCCTTCAGGAAGGAAGAGCGACTTCCATTGGTATCCGTGGTTTTCGCTGACGGTTAGCAATTCAGGCTTCCAACTTGCGTTGTCCTGCCAGTAATCAATCGCATCCCAGATCACGTGGACCGGGTCACGTGGATCATTCCTGCTGCGAAGAAATTCGACAAGACCAAGAAACTGCTCAGTTGAGACTGGTACGGAAATTTGCGTTTTCATGCTTTTCTCCACGTTTGTTTGCGTGATTTGATCATAGGCATCCGAAGTTGCCTTGTCAAGCATGAAAAAGTTTATTTAAGTCCAAAAACGCAAATATGCAGTTTTTGCACTAGCCTCGCCGCTCGATTCGCGGGAGCGGTCTGTCAGACGTAGTCGTCGACCATTTCCATCAAGAATGACCCGTCGCCCTTATCTTCGGTGACTTCGAAGCCGCAAGATTCATAGAATTCAATGCGCCAAGGTTCGCTCGCATAGAGCGTCATCCGGTACTGAACCGCGTGCTTTTCAATCAACTCCCGGACAAATTCCTGGCCGAAACCGCGCTTACGATGCTCGGGGAGTACGTAGAGATAGCAAAGGTTGGCGCCGGGGCTATAGAACCAACGAGGGCGACCCTCGACTTCGAGAATGGCAAAGCCGTAGCGGCGGCGCTCGATGACCATGCGTTTTTCGGCAACGGCCAGCAGGATTTTTTCGGCCGATACATCGCTGGTGCCAAATTCATCCGCGTGTTCAGCGACAAAGCCGGCAATCGCGGCATCGCTCGCGTCAAGAAAACCTTCACTCATGAAATCGACCGCCCTTGGGCCAAGTTTCCGCCGCCAGGGGCAGTTCATTCAGCTCAGCCCGAGCCTCCCGCCAGTTCGGGTAATGCTTGTCCAGCAGATCGATGAAGCGCTGGCTATGGGTCGGTTCGATTAGGTGCAGCATTTCATGTACCACGACGTAATCCAGCAGGTCCTTCGGTTTCTTGACCAGTTCCGTGTTCAGACGGATCGTGCCGGCTCGGTGATTACAGCCACCCCACTTGGTCTTCATCCGTTGCAGGAAGTAAGCGCTGACCGTCACATCCAGCACAGGCTGCCACTTCTGAAGCAGGGCGGGAATGGCCTGGTGCAGCAGCGCACGGTGCCAGTCGTGGATGACCTCTTCGCGTTTTTCAGGTGTGCTCCCGGGGCGGACCGTCAGCGTGATTCGCCGGTGATCCAGCTTCACACCTGGCTTGGCGTCCTTTTCCACAACCGACAGCAGATAGCGCCGCCCCCATAGGTAATGGCTCTCCCGCTCGACGAACTGGCGCGGCGTTTCCCGGGCCTGGGCCTGAAGTTTTTCCTGCTGGTCGCGTATCCAGCCCAGTTTGGAGATGGCGTAGGCGCGGGCAACTTCCAGGCGGGTGCTGGTCGGCGCTACAAGGGTGACATGCCCGGCCGGCGGATGCACCGACAGATGCACATTCTTGACCGCCTTGCGGGTGACCTCGATGGTCAGCTCGCCCAGCTGGATGCTTTCCGTCACAGATAACCCTGCTGGCTCTTGGCAATCTCGAACATGGCCTTGGTCGCGGTACGGTCCCGGTTGAACAGCGGGAACAGCGCGTTTAGCACTTGGACTCCTCGCGGACCGTCGGCATCCTCCTGCCAGCCCGCCGGCGCCTGTTCGCGGATGGCGCGATCAATCTGCAAGGCCAGTTCTGCCTTGTCGTCATCGTCGGTCGGACACTGGAACTGCACACAAGGAATGGACGCCAGATTGTTGAACAATACCGTGGCCTCACGGTTGCCATGCAGCACGGCAGGCACACCAGCCTGGGGCTGTTTCGAGGCCAGCTTGCGCACCAGTTCCTCGGCCTTCTTCAGGAATTCCTCATAGGCCGCCGCATCGTCCCGGCTCTGCTTGATCAGGTCGTCCAGCAGCTTCGACATCTGATCGTAAAACTTCGGGTCGGTCAGCTGGTCGCGGATGATGGTTTTGCGGACGTTGTTGATGATGCCTTCAGCAATGGCATTCTTGGTCAGCTTGCCCTTCTCGTTGAGCTTTCGGGCAATGGCATCGTGGATGCCGGTTTCGATGATCAACTCGGTCAGCGACAACTCGCCCAACTCACCCAGTTCCTCGGCCGTATCGGCCTGGATGTAGGTGTTGATGAGGTGGCGCATGTCCGCCTCGTAGGGCTTGATGTCCAGTTCCTCGCCGGAATGCTTTTTGATGGCGGCGCGGATTTCGGCGTAGAACTCCACTTCACGTTGCAGCTTCTCCGCCTCGGCCTCGGTATAACCCGCTTCGCTCAGGCTCTGGGCCAGATCGGCATAGGCCCGGGTGAACAGCGCCACGGCCTTGTAGAACGACACCCGTAGCGGCTCGGTTTCGTTCAGCGCATTGGGGTTGGCCGCATTGCCGCAGAAGTAGTGTAGGTACTGCTCCACCTCCCGGGGTTGCGGTACCGGCTCGCACAGGTAATGCAGCGCCTGCCGGGCATCGTCCAGCTGTTTCTTGCCTTCCACCAGCCAATTCTTGAGTTGGACGTTGTTCTCGCCACCGTTGCCGGCATCGATGTCCAGCTCGTCGGAGCTATACACGGCGATGGCCTGCTGCACGTCCCCGAAAAGCTCCTTGTAATCGACGATGTGACCGTAATCCTTGTCGTCGCCGTCCAGCCGGTTGGTGCGGCAGATGGCCTGGAACAAATTGTGGTCGCGCAGTTCGTTGTCCAGGTAGATGTAGGTGCAGCTGGGCGCATCGAAGCCTGTCAGTAACTTGCTGACCACGATCAATAGCTTCAGGTTGGCCGGCTCCTCCTTGAAGCGGCGCTTGACCTCGTCCTCGTATTGCTTGGTGGTCTGACCCTGGGCCAGCACATGCTGGGTGTAGGTATCGAACTTGTAACGCTCGTCGCTGTTGGCCGGCTCGCGGGAAATAGCGTTATGGTTGGGTTCGAAGGAGGTGACGAGGCCGCAATACTGGCCGAAGGTCTTGGTTTGGAAGATGCGGTAATAATGACAAGCATCGTAGATGCTGGCCGCCACCAGAATAGCCGTGCCCCTGTCGTTGTTGAGCCGGGGCTTCAGGGCAAAGTCCTGGATGATGTCGGCGACGATGCGCGCCTTGCGCTCTTCCGCGCTCATCAGTTCTTCCATCGTCGCCCAGCGCTTGCGCAGGATCGACTTTTGGAAGTTGTTGAGGTTCTTCGTCTTCTGCTCAAACCACTGGTCGATGGCCTTGCGTGAGCCGAGGCGCTGGGGGACGTCCCGAGCCTCGTACTTCAGGTCTAGCACCACTTTGTCGGCCACCGCCTGATGGAACTTGTAGGTGTGGATGTAGGTGCCGAACACGTCCCGCGTCATCTGCTTGTCTTTGCGCAGCAGCGGCGTGCCGGTGAAACCGATGAAGATCGCCCCTTCCAGCCAGCGCTTCATCTGCTTATTCATGTCGCCCCCCTGGGTGCGGTGGCATTCATCGACGAAGATGTAGAAACGGCCATGAACCCGGGGCGGCTCGCCCTTCAGGTCGGTGGTGTCGAACTTGTGGATCAGCGCGCAGAGCAGGCGCGGCGTGGTGGCACCGAACTTGTCGATCAGTTCGGCGCGGGAGGTGATGCGCGGTGACGCAGCATCTTCACCGATCACCCCGGCGTTACGCATGACGCCGACGATCTGCTTGTCCAGTTCGTCCCGGTCGGTGATGACCAGGATGCGGGCTTCCGGATCGTGTTCCAGCAGCCACTTGGCAATCAGCACCATCAATATGCTCTTGCCACTGCCCTGGGTGTGCCAGATCACCCCGCCTTCCTGTTTGGCTACCCGCTCCTGAGCCGCCTTGACACCTTGGAACTGGTGCTGGCGCGGCACCTTCTTCTGGCCGGCATCGAAGATGATGAAGTTGCGGATCAGGTCGAGCAGCCGGGTCTTGTCACAGAGCTGCGCCAGCGGCCGGTCGAGCAGGCTACCGGCTTCTGGTGTGACCCCGGCGGCGGGCGGCGCTTCGTCCTTCCATTCGACAAAGAACTGCTCCGGCGTGCCGGTGGTGCCATAACGCAAGCCTTGCGAGTCACTGCCCGCCAGCACCAGCTGTACGGTGCTGAAGAAGCCCTTGTTGAAGATTTCTTCCTGATTGGTGATCAGCTGGCGCACCCCGTCGGCCACTTCCACCGAGCTGCGCTTGAGTTCCAGCACCGCGATGGCGATGCCGTTGATGTAGAGCACGATGTCTGGCCGACGCTGGTAGCCGCCCTTGAGCGTCACCTCCTCAGCCAGGGCGAAGTGGTTGTTGCCCGGTGTGGCCCAGTCGATCAGGTGCACCTTGTCGTGGGGCTGGCCGGCGGCTACCTGCACATCAACGCCATAGCGCAGCAACTGGTAGGTGCGCAGGTTGGCTTGGTAGAGGGTGATGCCGGTGCTGTCCGCCGCCGTCAGCAGTTTCTGCAGGGCGGCGGCGATGTGAGCATCGGAATAGCCGCGCTGTTGTAGATTGGCGCGTAGTAGCTCGGTTTCGATGGGGCGGTTGTTTTCCCGCTTGTTCCACTCGCCAAGGTAATCGTAGCCGAGGTAATCCGGGCGCGATGTGTCAGTAAAGAGCGAGATAACTCGATTCTGTGTTTTGCGCTCGGAACGCGGCTGTTCAAGCATGTGCGGCCTATAAGGTGGGTAGTCGGGTTTTGCCGGTTAGTAATTCCGACATCATAGCCTGCTTCAGGGCGAAGGTTTTGGTCAGACGGGCTTCGAGAACGGCTAGTTCGGCGTCCATGTCGGAAAGGATTTTGCCAATGGCAGCTTGTTCTGCGACATCTGTAGGATACCGAACTGTCATTGAGCGAAATTTGGGAAGGGTAATTACATACCGCGTTCCACTGCCTTCACATTGCGTACTGGCCTGATCTAGAAAATGCTTCGTTTTGAAGACATAAGTGCGAAAACTTATATCCCATTCTTCAGACAGACGAAATCGCACGACGTGGTAGCTATAAACCACATCAGGGGCATCCTCGATTGCAACAGCTGAATGGCCTATGTCGTCGCGGACCTCCGAGGTTGGTGTAAAAAAAATATCGCCACGCTGAACTGCACAACGCCGGGCTTGATCCGGTTTGGCTGTCACTTCATGCCAAAAATCATCTGCCTTTAGGAAATCCTGCTTGTAGACATCCATGTAATTGAGCAAGCGAACAGGGATTTCGTTTGAGCGAATTTTTTTGTCCACTCCCGCACCCGTAATCTCTCCCAACTCACCCAAGCGCTTTTCCTCCCTCGCCCCGCTAAACCCTGGCAGGCGGGTTTGGCCGGTCAGGAGTTGCTGCATGGCGGCCCGTTTGAGGTCGCGCTTCTTGGCAATCAGCCGGGTCAGGCTGTCGAGCAGCGCATCTATGTCCGACAGGGCGGCGGCGATGGCCCGTTGTTCTCTAATGGGGGGTTTAACAATTGGAAGAGCAAGCTGCTTGCTGATCCCCAGGTAGGCCCGTGTCCCACCGCCTGCAAGCGCTTTGAATAGGTTCTGAAAGGATGAGCTATCAAAATAATGTCGCAAGAACCGCCTATCCAAACGTGTTTCGTCGCGCACCCGGTAGTACGTTACCTGAGGGGTGAGCATGATGTAATCGGTGCTCAGCCTTGGGACGATGGCGGTATTGCCAACCGTTCCTTTGTGAGTCAGGAGAACGTCGCCAGAAACCGCAAACCCCTTCTGTAGCTTGTCAGCTTGCTCCTGCCTTATGAATTTACATCCGTATAGATCAATCTGCCCCCCCTGAATATTGTTGGCCATGACAAAAGGGATTCCGTGGCTAACATAGTCGCAATTTTTGGGGTGGATATTCCCGTGATTTCCATCCAAGGGCTTCTCAAGGACGTTTTCCTCCACGAGGGTTTGTACTGGGAGTGTCTGCCAATCTTCAGGGAGCATTCCTAAACCTGACTGATTGGAGCTTCTGGTCAATTCCATACCGCCCCCATGAGCTTGAGGTGCTCCTCGACTCTGGCAGATAGCACCGCCACCTCGTCTGTCAGTTGCGGCAAAGGCGTTGCATAGCGCTCGGCCAGTTCGCGGATGCGGCCGGTCAGGGTCTGGCCGACGCGGTCGAGTTCGCCTTGCAGATCTGCAGCCAGTCGGGCCAGCCATTTGTCGTTTACCACCAGCGTCTTGATCTCCGCCATGCTTAGCTTGGCGTAGTGGTCATGGGCCAGCTGGTCCAACTGGGCATCGAGTTCCTTGACGGCTTTCTTGAGCTTGCTTTCCTGTTCGCTCAACTTGAGCCATTGCTTCAACACCGGCAGTTCGTCTTTGGCCTCGGGATCGTTAGCAATCTCTTTGACGCGGTCCTTCACCTGGGCGGCGTTGATCTTGTCGAAGCCGGCGAAGGCGGCATCCTCGCCGCTGTGCTCCTCTTCCAGTTCGGCGATCTGGCCGGCGATGGCCTCCAGTTCAGCCTGCCTGGCGTCCAGCGCCGCCTGTTCCGCTGCGAAGTAGCGGGCGACGAGGTAGGGCTTGGGGATCAGGTCGCAGGCCCAGCCCTTGTCCTTCTGCTTGCCCTTCTTGTCGGTTTCGACGATACGAGCCGGCTTGGCCAACCAGCCATCGGCGGCAATCAAGTAGGTGTCGTCCTGCATGGTTTCGGCCCAGTAGTCCATCAGGTGCTGATAAACGTCGTAGGGGTCGAGCAGGGGTGCAGCCTGGAAAGCGGCGAGCAGGGTTTCGGAGACGGTGCCGATCAGAGCCTTGGGGTGGTCGTTCTGACCGAAGCCGGTCAGGCACGGCGTGATGGCTTCGCGCCATTTGCCGAACAGGGTGTTCACTTTGCCGGTGAAGGCGATGAATTCGCCGTGGCCGAGGATGGCGGCCTTGATTTCGCCCACCGGCAGCTTGAGGCGGGCGTAGCCGGGGCGGCCGGCCGATTCAAACAGCGCGGCGCGTAGGCCGGGCATCTGCTGCCAGTCGGCGGCGAAGGCGTCGATGTCGCGCTCCGGGATGCCGCCGTTGAGGTGGGCATCGATGTCCTGGAGGTCTTCCGCTTCGCTGCTGTCGATGTAGCGCGGCAGGTTAAGGTTGAAATCGTTCTTGGCGTCGGCGATCTCGGAGAAGGGCACCATGCGGGCGTAACGCGGGCTGTCGATCTGCCGGGTAAAGGTGTCCACGATCTTGTGGATGTCCTGCTCGCGCAGGCGGTTCTTGTTGCCGTCCTTGATGTAGCCCTTTGCGGCGTCGATCATGAACACGCCTTTGCGAGCGGCGGCGTTTTCCTTGTCCAGCACCAGGATGCAGGCGGGTATGCCCGTGCCGTAGAACAGATTGGCTGGCAGGCCGATGATGCCCTTGAGGATGCCGGAGCGCACCAACTGCTGGCGGATGACCGCCTCGGCATTGCCGCGGAACAGCACGCCGTGGGGTAGGATGCAGGCCGCCTTGCCGTTGGCCTTCATGCTGCGGATGATGTGCAGCAAGTAGGCGTAGTCACCCTGCTTGGCGGGCGGCACGCCCCAGCCGAAACGCTGGTAGAGGTCATTTTCCGGGGTAAGGCCGGTGCTCCAGGTCTTGTCCGAGAACGGCGGATTGGCAACTACGTAATCGTAAGTGCGCAACTGCTCGCCATCCTTGAACTTGGGCGCAGCCAGGGTGTTGCCAGAGAGAATGTTGGCGGTGGGGAAGTCATGCAGGATCATGTTCATCCGCGCCAAACCGGCGGTGGTGACGTCCTTCTCCTGCCCTTCCAGGGTGATCTTGTTGCCGGCTTCGGCAGCGACCTTGAGCAGCAGCGAACCCGAGCCGCAGGTCGGGTCGTAGGCAGTGGTGGCGGCCTTGGTGTTTTCGGGTGAAATGCCGATCACCTTGGCGATGACCCGGCTGACTTCGGACGGCGTGTAGAACTGGCCTTTACTCTTACCGGAATCCTGAGCGAAGTGGCGCATCAGGTATTCGTAGGCGTCACCGAGGATGTCGTCGTGCTCAGCGCGGTTCTGGGATAAATCCAGCTCGGGCTTCTGGAAGATGCTGACCAGGTTAGACAGCCGTTCCACCATGGCCGAACCTTCGCCCAGCTTGTTGGGGTCGTTGAAGTCCGGGAAGTCGCTGCGCGCCAGCCGGGCATTGGCATCGATCAGTGGCTGGATGATCTGGGTGTTGATCTTGTCGCCGATATCGCTCTTGCCCTTGAGCGCGATCATGTCCTTGAAGCTGGAACCCTTGGGAATGACTACAGGCGGGGCGAAATCGTCGCTGTCGGCGTACTTATCGCTGATGTACTTGATGAACAACATGAACAGGACGTAGTCCTTGTACTGGCTGGCATCCATGCCGCCACGCAGTTCATCGCAGGAGGCCCAGAGGGAGGAGTAGAGATCGGATTTCTTTATGGCCATGTGGTGTTGCTTTCGTCATTGGGCGAAAGGCGAAACTTTAACGCATGGCGCAGCGCGATCGAAGCCAAGTGGCGTGAAGAGGGCACAAAAACCAGAAATGAACCAGATAGGGCGGATGGTCCCGATTTCCTGCTTTTTTTCGAGCGCGCGATTTGATTGCAGGACAAGGGATGCAAGGGTTTTGGTGAGCCATGCCCGCACGCATCATCTGAGGATTGATAGAATTCGCGCTTTTTCGGAGTTGATCGTGCCGATCGGGATTGTCGAATCGCTGGACCACGAGGCGCGTGGGATTGTCCGCCAGGATGGCAAGGCCATTTTTGTTGACGGTGCCCTACCCGGTGAAACGGTCGATTACGCCAGCTTTCGGCGAAAGCCGAATTACGAATTGGCCCATCTGGTCAGTGTTCTGAAGCCGTCGAATGCGCGCCTTGAGCCGCGCTGCCCCCATTTTGGCATCTGTGGCGGTTGTGCTATGCAGCACATGGATCCATCAGCTCAACTGGCAACCAAGCAGCGCGTTCTTGAAGACAGTCTCTGGCATATTGGCCGGGTTCGTCCGGAAACAATTCTGCCGCCGATACAGGGAGAAGCCTGGGGTTATCGTCATCGGGCGCGTCTGGCGGTGCATAAGGTAGCCAAGAAAGGCAATGTGTTGGTCGGTTTTCATGAAAAACGCAGTAGCTACATCGCCGACATGCAAAGCTGTGCCATCCTGCCGCCGCACCTTTCCGACCTGTTGTTGCCGATGCGGGAATTGGTCGGAGCACTGTCGATAGCCGAGCGTTTGCCGCAAATCGAGGTTGCGATCGGAGAGCATTGCACGGCACTCGTATTCCGTATTCTGGCCCCGTTGACCTTAGCGGACGAGAAGTTGCTGCGAGCTTTCGCAGATCGCCACGATGTGGTGATCTATTTGCAGCCGAAGGGGCCGGATACGGCTTATCGCTTTTACCCTGTTCCCGGTCCGCGGCTCTCGTACAAACTGCCAGAGTTCGCTCTGGAACTCGATTTCAGGCCGACTGACTTTACCCAGGTCAATCACGCCGTGAATCGTGTCCTGGTACGCCGCGCCTTGCGCCTGTTGGATCCGCAACCAGGCGAGCGTGTTGCGGACATGTTCTGCGGACTTGGGAATTTCACGCTACCGATTGCCCGTTCCGGGGCAAGAGTAGTCGGCATCGAGGGCAGTCCGGGCTTGGTCCGGCGTGGTCGGGAAAGCGCTGAAGCCAACGGGCTGGCTGCTCAGGTCGATTTTGCCGTGGCGAACCTGTTTGAGTGCTCCGAGGCATCACTGGCGGCTCTCGGGCACTTCGACAAGATGCTGATCGATCCGCCTCGCGAGGGGGCGGTCGAACTGGTAAAAGCGCTGACGGGGGATATGCCGAGGCGAATCGTTTATGTGTCTTGCAATCCTGCGACACTAGCCCGTGACGCAGCGGTATTGGTCAGTCTCAAAGGTTATCGCTTTGTCTCAGCGGGAGCGGTCAATATGTTTCCTCAGACCGCGCATGTCGAGTCGATCGCGGTATTTGAGCGCATCTAGAAACCAGGCGAGCGAACAAAAAAGGCGGCCACGCAGGGCCGCCTTTTTTGTTGCGCGGGTTTGTCTCAGTCGCGTTCGCCGGTGAAAGCCATGATTAGCTGCAGCAGGCTAACGAACACATTGTAGATGTCCAGGTAAACCGCGAGGGTGGCGCTGACATAATTGGTCTCACCACCTTGAACGATACGACTGATGTCATACAGGATGTAGGCTGAAAAGATGCCGACCACGGCAACGGCGATGGTCAGAGAGAGAGCCGGAATCTGGAAGAAGATGTTGGCTACGGCAGCCAGCAGAACGACGATCATGCCGACAAACAGGAACTTGCCCATGCCGGTAAAGTCACGCTTGCTGACCGCTGCAATGCTCGATAGCGTGAAAAAGATGGCGCCAGTACCGCCAGCAGCAAGGGCGATCATCGAACCACCGTTCGAAAAGCCAAGGGCGACCTGCAGAATGCGTGAAAGCATCAGGCCCATGAAAAAGGTGAAGCCAAGCAGAAGGGCCACGCCGAGCCCGCTGTCCTTGTTTTTTTCAATACCCCACATAAAGCCCCAGGCGATACCGAGAAACAACATGAATGCCATCATGGGGCTGCCGGCAAGGAAGCTGAAGCCTATTTGGATACCGAGCAGTGCACCGAGTACTGTCGGCACCATAGAGAGGCCGAGCAGCATGTAAGTATTGCGCAGAACCCGATTTTGCTGAATAGCAAGTCCGGTGGTGTTCTGATTGGCAATCTCAAAATTGGTGTTCATGCAGGAGGTTTCCTTCGGTGGTTTCAACAACTGCTAAGACTAACGGAGCGCACGAGAAGTTTCAATGCCGCGGTTGCAACTAGTCAAAGAGCCGCGAGCCTTGTGCCCTATGTTATGATGCGCGCCGCATCCAAGGGGCTGTGGCAGAGCGGTTGAATGCACCGGTCTTGAAAACCGGCGTGCCGAAAGGCATCGTGAGTTCGAATCTCACCGGCCCCGCCAGAATTTCTCCAGTCGGAAAACGTATGGCCTTGTCGGATTTTGCCATCGCGTCGGCGCCTGCTGCGCCGACTTACGGCTTAATGATCAATGCGAGTTGCTTGGTCAGGAAACTGAAGCCGAGAATCTCGTAATGCCAGCCGAACTGTTCGGCGGCCTCGTGGAAAGCCTTGAATTCGTCGTCCCGCCATGTCGGATAGCCGATGAATTCGTCAAAGAGCATCACCGTTCCGGGTGCTACTTGTGGGCCGAGCAGGTCGAAAATGGTTTTTGTCGAACTGTAGAGGTCGCAGTCGATATTGATGAAGCGGATCGGCCCCTTTTCGTTTTTCCGGAATTCGGGGATCGAATTTTCGAACCAACCGCGATGCAGTCTGACGTTGTCGGGAACCTCTGGCAATTGACCGAAGGCGCTGTAGATGCTCTTGTCTTCGTTGCCCCAGTCTTCGGGCAGCCCCTCGAAACTGTCGAAGCCGTGGACCGTCTGATCGGTCAGCGCGGCAATCAGACGGATCGATTTCCCGTTGAAAACGCCGAATTCGAGGATCAATCCATCCAACCTCGCCTTTTCCATGGCTAGGGTCATGATCCTGAGACCGCTACCTATCATCGGCGGGAGGGTTGGGTTGGCACTTTTAAGGTAATCCCATGAGTCGATTTCTGCCTTGACCGCAGTCTTGTCGCGCAAGGTGCCAAGAATGCGGTCGCCTTCGGCGGTATTGCCAATGCAATGGTGTACGGCGCCCAGGAAGAAACGGTAGCTCAAATTGTTCGGCGCAATATCGGCTGCCGCTGTCAGGCAGCGTAGCGCGTCCTGAGGCTCGCCCCGGTCGAGATGGAGGCCATGGAGGTTGAACAGGGGCTCGGGAAAGCTGGCGTCAATCTCATGGGCCTTCTGGTAATGCAGCATCGCCTGTTCAAGTTCGCCCATTTCATTGAGCGCCGCACCGAGACTGTTCCAGGCGGTGGCGTAGTCGGGCCGAAGCTTGACGGCATGTTCGAAACAGCTGCGCGCCTTTTCCGGCTGGAGTCGCTGCAGGTACAGGGTGCCGAGGTTGTAATGTATGGCCGCGTTGTTTGGCGACAGTCTAAGGGCCGCCTGATAGTTGGCCAGTGCTTCCTGTTGTTTGCCTAGTTGCCCCATGACATTCGCGGCGTTGCACAGTGCGTCCACATTGGTCGGGTCGATTTTCAGAGCTGCCTGGTAGCTGGCCAGCGCCGACTTCGGATCCCCTGCCAGGTTGTAGGTTCGGCCTAGCTGGATATGGATGTCTGCCTGCTTGGGGGCGTTTTGTAAGGCTGTTCCGAACAACTCGATCGCCTTGGCATAGGCCCCCTTGTCCTGGGCAATCAGGCCGCGCAGGTAGAAAGCCTGGGCGTTTTTGCGGTCGGTATTGCAGACAAAGGTATAGATGTCGTCGGCCAGATCGAGCTTGCCAGAGCGATGGTGCTCGACAGCTTGGCGAAGGAGTTGGTTGAGGCTCATGGTCAGGGCAGTTTCAGCCATACGTCGAGACTATTTCGCAGTTGCCTGACGAATGGCAGGTGGAATCAGGGTGCTGGCATTATAAAGGCGAGGTGGTGCCAAACATCGGGGTGGCGGCCCTCAAAGATCGAGGAAGTCGCCAACCTCCTGCGATCGTGCCATGGTGTCGGCATAGCCGAGGTCGATCAGGGCGCGAGTGTAGGGTTTCTCGAATAGCAAATAGCTGGTCAGCGTACCGTTGCGGCGGTTCATCCCCCCTATGCCGCCGAGCATCATTTTCATGGCCCAGGGCAGGGATTTGGCGTGCTCGGCAGCGATGCGCTCGAGGCGTTCAGAGGGGGAGATGATCAGTGTGTGGATGGGGCGGAGCGGGATGTCGCTGTTGTCCCGAATGTCCGCCGGGATGGCCGACAGGGTGCGATTGATGCGTTGCATGCGCTCAATGTCGACGGCCAGGCTGTCGAGAAAGATGCTTGAAAGGGCGTGGCCGGCGATCTGGGCGAGCGAGGGGTGGCCGTCTACGCGTCGGCGTTCCTGGTGCTCGTTTTTCCGACCCGCGCCGACGATCAGCACCCGCTCGGCGCCCAGGTGGATGGCCGGGGAGATCGGTGCCAGTTGGCGCATCGATCCATCGCCAAAATATTCGCGATGTATCTTGGTTGCCGGGAAAATGAAGGGAATGGCGCTGGAGGCAAGCAGGTGGTCGACCCCGATATCGGAGCGGATGCCGATGCGCTGGACGCGGCGCCAGGGCTGTGCCGATGGATGTCCCTGGAAGAAATTGATGTTGTCGCCCGATTCGTAGCCGGAGGCGGAAACGCTCAGTGCATGCAGGGCGCCTTTGGCAATTGAACGCTCGATACCGCGAAAGTCGAGGTGGCGGGTCAGTAATTCTCGCAATGGAGCGTTATCGAGGAGTGAGCGTGGCGGATTGCGGATCAGCCAGCCCATGGTCATGGTGCTCAGCCAGTGCGCGCCGGAAATGCCTATGCCGAGCGGGTCGGCGCGGTAGATGTCACCGGCGTGCATGTTCCGCCAGAAACTGGCGAGAACCGAGACGGCCTTGCCGAAATTGTCGGCCAGGCAGGCGATGCTGGTGGCGTTGATGGCCCCGGCTGAGGTGCCGCAAAGGATGGGGAAGGGATTTTGCCGGCGGTTGTTGGATAGCTTGGCGACGGCGAGCAGGACGCCAACCTGGTAGGCGGCCCGGGCGCCGCCGCCGGTGAGGACGAGGGCAGTGTTCGGTATCGGGCGCGCCGGCTGGCTCATGGCTGTTCTGCCCGCAAAAGGCGGCCGGACGGAGCTGTGTTGTCCGCGGTCTTGTTTTTCATCTCCCTCTCCTTGGGGCTTGGGGCCTGCCTTTGCCGTATGGATGCAGTATAGGGGGAGATTTGGGGCGGCTCAATCCAGCTTGGTGCGTATCGCGTCGGCCCAGCAGTTGGGAGTTTCGTACAGCCTCACCTGTTCAAGGCTCAGGTGGTTGCCATAGGTGTCGCGATAGACCGCATCGAGGCGCTCGAAGGCGATTCGAGCGAGGTTTTCGGCGGTTGGTACGCGGTCAAGAAGGACTGTCTTGTGGCCGGGTAGCGACGCGAGGAAGTCGACAATCGTAGTGTCGCCGGCGAAGGCCAGGAAGGCGTGGTCCCATTCCTTGACCAGGTGCGTGTTGGCAAGATCCTTGACCTGCGAGAAGTCCATGACCATGCCGTTGGCTGCATCGCCGGCCTTGTCGATGACACTGCCGGAGAGTGTGATTTCGATGGCGTAGCGATGCCCGTGCAGGTGGCGGCACTGGCTTTTGTGGTCCGGGATGCGGTGCCCGGCATCGAATTCGAGGCGGCGGGTAATCAACATGGGCGATTTGCTCGACAAGGCGGTCGCGGATTATACAATGCGTCATGCTTACCACCGATGATCACCGCCGGGACAGTGCCGGTTTGCTCTACGTTTACCCCGTTGTATCGCGGCGCGCTGGCGGGGTTTCGATCGGCATCAACCTGAACCCCAACAATGCCTGCAATTGGGCCTGCCTGTATTGCCAGGTCGAGAACCTGACGCGCGGTGGTCCGCCACCGATCGATCTGGATCGCCTGGAAGGCGAGCTTGAGTCTTTTCTGCGAGATGTGTTGACGGGAGATTTCATGCAGCGCGAGGTGCCTGTCGGAGCTCGTCGGCTGGTGGATGTGGCGTTTTCCGGTAACGGTGAACCGACCAGTGCGGCTGAATTTGCCGAGGTGGTGGATCGCGTCGGCAAGGTGCTGGAGCGTTTTGGTCAGATTGGGAAACTGGTCGTTCGCCTTATTACAAATGGCAGTTTGATGCATCGCCCCGAGGTTCAGCGAGGGGTTCGCCAGTTGGCCAAATTGGGGGGCGAAGTCTGGTTCAAGGTTGATCGGGCGCTGCCGGAGGAGATTGCCGAGATCAACGGCGTGCCGGGATTGCCAGTCAAAATGGCGAAAAACCTGGCGTTGTGTGCGTCGTTGGCGCCGACCTGGATTCAGACCTGCTGGTTTGCGCTGGATGGCGTGGCACCATCGCTTGCGTCGCAAATGGCCTATTGCAACCTGGTGCGACCGCTGGCCGGAAAGCTGGCTGGCGTGCACCTCTATGGACTGGCTCGGCCTTCGCTTCAGGCTGCGGCACCCCGCCTCAGTGCGCTGTCGGTCGATGATTTGACGAGTTTTGCAGATTTAATAAAAAAAGAAACGGGCATTCAGGTACTAATTTCCCCATAATGCCCGTTTTTCTACAGCTGATGCCCCCGTGAGGGCAAACATCAGGCCGCTTTTTTTGCGTGGCTGCGAGCCGACTTCTTCAGGGACTTGAACAGCTCGGGTTCCTGCGACTTGAGGTACTCGATCACTTCCCAATCGTCACGCTTGATGCTCTTGATATCGACCTGTTCGACGTGCACCAGACGGAGCAGTTCACGCACCGGCTTCGGCATGTTGCGGCCGCTTTCGTAGCGGGAACCGCCGCTTTGGGTGACGCCCAGGGTGGACCAGAATTGTTGCTGGTTGAGGCCGAGTTTGCGGCGGATTTCACGGGCGTCGATTTTTTCGATGGTCTTGACGGTAGTCATCATCCATTCTCCATACGCTAGTGTAATAGGCTTACCCAAGCATCCTAGCGATATATGACTTAGGTAATATTACGAAGTGTATATACGAATATGACGTTTTGCAAGTGGCAATTTCATAAAATTTAATAAATACGGCGATAGGATTACCCAATCAGTATTTCTCCTGTGCGGTTTGACAACGTACTGAAGCCAGGGTGCCGTTATCCTTTCAGAATCATTACGGATGCACTAAGATCACCCGCATCAACCAACAGCTTTTCGGGAGAGCACCATGCAGGTCAGGGAAATTCTCAGGGTCAAGGGGGCGACGCTTTACACGGTGACACCGCAGCAGTCGCTGGCTTTCGCGGTCGAGACCATGGCTGATCTCGACGTCGGTTCGCTGGTGGTCATGGACGCCGGCAAGATGGCCGGTATGCTGACTTTTCGCGAAGTTCTCAAGGCGCTAAAGGGCGGTGTCGCTGCCCAGAGCGAACTCAAGGTCGGCGACGTGATGGTCAGGGATCCGGTGACGGCGTATTCCGAGATGGAAGCCAACGACCTGCGTCGCCTGATGATCGACAGGCATTGTCGTTACCTGCCCGTGGTTGATGATGGCACGCTGATGGGCGTGATTTCGTTTCTCGACGTCGCCAAGGCGGTGTTGGAAGAGCAGAGCTTCGAGAACAAGATGCTCAAGAGCTATATCAAGAACTGGCCTGGCGACGCGCCGGCTGCCTGAGCGCTTTGCGCTTGAGACGAAAAAGGGCGATTTTGATCGCCCTTTTTCGTTCGTCCTCCAGCCGCATACCGCCGGGAGTTTTAGCCTTCGTGCTTGCGTAGTCTTGTGGCGCTGGGGATGTGAATCTTGCGGCCTTCGACGACGATCAGGCCGAGTTCGGTCAGTTCGTGCAGGATGCGCGAAAAGTGTTCCTGGGTCAGGTTCAGGCGCGAGGCGATGACGCCCTTGTTGGTCGGCAGGGTGACCGAAACGTTGATGCCCTCGTGGTCCGCTTCCGGGAGTTCACGCAGCAGGTAACCGATGATGCGCTGCTTGCCGGAGTGCAGCGAGTAGGACTCGACGTCGTTCATTAGCTGATGCAGGCGCATGGCCATGCCGGCCAGCATCTTGCGACAGAGGTTGTGATCACGCTGCAATTCCTCGAAGACCGCAGCCTTGGAGATGTGCAGCAACAGCGAGTCCGTCAGCGCCTGGGCGAAGACGATGTACGGCTTTTCCATGAACATCACGGCTTCGCCGAAACTCTGACCCTGGCTGATGATCTCTACGACCTTCTCGCTCCCTTGCGAGGAGGTGAAGGCCAGCTTGATCTGCCCATAGACCAACAAGTGGAAGCCATTGCAGGGATCGCCCTTGTGAAACAGGATTTCGCCCTTGGTGGCATGAATCTCACGCGTTCCCTTGGCAATCCGGGTGATTTCCTCCGGGGCCAAACCATTGAACAAGGGGATGTGGGTCAGGAGCGCTTCGATGTTGATCGGGTGATTGCCTTGCATGGTCCGTGGAGCCTGAACGAAGTGCGACGATGTTGGCATTCGCCTAGTTCTTTGGCAATACCTCTTCGGGATTATTCAATGGCGCGTTAGTTGTACATAGAGAAGGGGCAGGCGACTTGGCAACTCCTCCGGTTTGCGGATCACACAGAAACCGGCCGGGCCAAAAAGATAGGGCAGGTAGGCGCCGGCCTCGTGGTCGATGGTCACGCAGAATGGTGTCAGGCCGAGGCGCCGGGCTTCATGCACGGCCATCCGGGTGTCCTCGATGCCGTAGCGCGAATCGTAGACATCCAGATCATTCGGCTTGCCGTCGGTGATGATCAGAAGCAGGCGCCGACTGGCCGGTTGTTCGGCGAGAATTGCCGCCGACTGGCGGATCGCTGCGCCCATCCGAGTGTAATAGCCCGGCTTGATGGCCAGGATGCGGCCACGGGCGGCGGCGTCGTATTTCCCCGAGAAGTCCTTGAGCAGGTGGAAGCGGATATTCTGGCGACGCAGCGATGAAAAGCCGTAGATGCCGAAGCGGTCACCGGTGGCGGTCAGGGCTTCGGAAAAGAGCAGCAGGGAATCGCGAATGACGTCGATGATGCGGTGCGAGTCGGAGATTGGCGCATCGGTGGACATCGACAAATCGGCCAGCAGCAGGCAGGCCAGATCGCGTTCGCAACGGGCCTGGGCGAGATAGCCGCCAGACTCCGGCGTGTGGCCGGAAGCACGGTCGGCGTGATTGCGCACGCAGGCGTCGACATCGAGTTCGGAGCCGTCCGGTTGGGCTTTCAGCCAGCGCCGTTGTGGGGCGAGGGCGGCAAATTGGCCGCGCAGCTTCTTTGCGGTGGCGGCCAGTTCTGGCGGCAACCCGGCCTGGCCGGCATCGTGGGCAACCATCGGCTGCAACAGACAGTGTTTGTCCATCATCGCCGCCTTGCGGTAATCCCATTCGGGCAGAGCGATGCCGGGGCCGATCGGCGTGTCGTCCTCGGCCGCCGAGGGCAGGTCGAGGTCGAACTTGACGCGCGATTTGGCCGTCTCACCATCGCGGATCAGCGACAGGCGGTCGAGATCCTTGGCGGCGTCGCGGGCGTTCGGGTCTTCGTCTTCATCGAAGGCGCGATTGACGCGGACGTACTCGGCCCAGGTCGGCAGGCTTTCGGCGCGGAACATCGCCAGCATCGGGTTCTTGTTGTCCGGCGTTTCGACCTGCTCGGCCTTGTGCGCCTCCTTGGCCGCTTCATTCCCGCCGCTGCCTTCGGCCGGCGCTTGTTCGCCAGGGTCGGCCAGGCGGGGGGGCTCGGTGGCTTCGCTACCGATCAGCCAGAGCAGCACCGGTTGCGGCGGCCGGGATTTTTTCGCATGCAGCGGCGGCAGGCCGTCGACCGTCGCCGGATAGCGCAAGGCCTGGCGAATGGCGTTTTCCTGCGCGGCCTCGTCCGGAGCCAGTTGCTCGGGGGCAATGCGGCTAGCGATATGGGCCTCGACCAGGCGCTCGTAACGCGGGCGCAGACCGGGGTAGCGCGCCAGGGCCATCTGGCTCGCCTGCTGGTTGCGCTGGAACCAGGGCCGGTCGGAAGCAACATCGCAGGCGGCCTGGGCAGCCAGCCAGAGATAGAGATCGCGGTTCAGCGCCTTGTCGGGGAAGGCGGCGATTTCCGGCGGCAGGCGCAGCGTTTCTTCATCGCGCCGGGCCTGCGCCACGCGCTCGCCGCTGCCGGCAAGCTTTTGTAGCCAACGCCGATGCGCACCATGGGTTTCGGCCGTGGCCGCCGCGACCTTCAGGCCAGCGTCGCCGCCAAAGGCGCGGAACAGGATGCCCGCGGCTTTCTCGACCTCGGCGAGTTTGACCGCAGCTTGCGGATGGTGGGCGCCGGCGGCCTTGGTGACCCAGTTATGCCAGAGTTTGCCGATGAATTCTTCCATGACTATATTTTTCCACCGGCGTCTTCGTCGGTATTTGATAAGGCCGAAAAGCCGGCCTCGTTGCGTCTGGCCGCATCGTTGCTGACCCAGCGCAGCAACTGGCCGTTCGGGTTGTCCCGGTTGACCGTGCCACAGGCCGAGATGCACTGGCCGCATTGGGTGCAGGCGAACATCCAGCGTTTGACGTTGCGCGGCTTCAGGCGCATCGGGCAGACGGCATCGCAGGCGCTGCCGTGCCCTTGCAGGCAGCTGGCGCAGTCGGTCAAACGCTTGCGGTCGAAACCGACGACCATGGCCTTCTTGTTGGTCATCCAGGCGAAGCTCTGGAAGATGCCGATGGCGCAGCCGTAGCGGCAGAACAGGTGACGGGCGAAGAGGAATTCCAGGCTCAGAACGGTGGTCGCGGCAGTCAGGAAGATGACCTCACCGCGATACAGGCTGAGGGTGAACAAGCCGTGGTAAACCTGCAGCGGGGGCATCAGGTAGGTCAGGCCGACCAGCGCCCAGGCGAAGGCGAAGGCAACGGCAGCGGGAACGACGAGCAGCCAGTAGCGCGGGTCGCGCGGTGCCGGGGTGCCATCGGGTTCCCAGGGCGGGGTTTGCTTTTTGTCCCAGACGGAATGTTTGCCGGTGGCGAACAGCATCAGACGGTTGATCGTTTCGACTACCGAAAAATGCGGACACAGCCAGCCGCAATAGAGCCGGCCCCATTTCCAGGCGACGCCGATGATCAGGGCGCCGGTGCCGAGGATGGGCAGGAAGAGATAGAGGATGATGTTGATCGCCGCCGTCTGTGGGTCGCCGGTGCCGGCGATCAGTTCGTCGATGCCGAGGTGCCAGGGATAGGTCAGGAAATAGGCGTGCTTTTCGGTCAGATCGTAGCGGAACAGGTCGAACAGCGGTGTCAGCGTAAACAGCGCGAAAAATCCGATCTGGGCCAGCACACGATAGCGCTGGAGTGGTGCTTTTTTCATGCGTCGGGATCGAGGCGCGGTCCGATCAGCGGGAAGCGCCAGACCTGGCCGTTCATCGCCTTGATCAGCGCATACATGCCGCACAGGACCAGGGTCGAATGAATACAGGTGAAATAGAGGATCAGGGAGACCCAGGTGTATTCCCAGTTGAGCCCGCCGGCGTAGAGGATGCCGGCAGCGAAGCAGACGATCAGCAGGCCGCCCCACAGGCTGACCAGTGTCGCCTGCTTGAGGTGCTGGCGGGCGAGGGCGGGCGCGGTTTGCCGGAAATGCAGCCAGAGGCCGCCGAGGATCAGGAAACCGAGGCCGGGAATCAGCAGCAGGTTGGCCAGGAACAGGACTTCGGCGAGCACGGCCAGACCCTGGCCGGGCTTTTCTTCAGTGAAGCCGAAATCGTCATCGTCCGAAGGTTGCATTGATGATTTCCATCAGTGCCTCGACGGTTTCCTCGTCGTCGGTCAGGCTTTCGACCAGGGCAGCGCGACAGGCGGCGGTGACGTCGAAGCCGGACTTGATCAGCGTCGCGGCATAGACCAGCAGGCGGGTGCTGGCCACTTCTTCGAGGTCGCGGTCCTTGAGGGCGCGAAAGGCCTTGGCAATGCCGACCAGGCGGGTGGCGAGGTCGGCGTCGCAGCCGGTTTCGCCGATCAGGATCGACTGTTCTCGGTCGGCGCTCGGGAAGTCGAAGCGCATCGAGACGAAGCGCTGGCGGGTGGAGGGCTTGAGGCCTTTCAGCAGGTTCTGGTAACCGGGGTTGTAGGAGACCACCAGCATGAAGTTGGGCGGCGCTTCCAGGGTTTCGCCGGTGCGGTCGATGGGCAGGATGCGGCGGTCGTCGGCCAGCGGGTGGAGGACGACGGTGGTGTCCTTGCGTGCCTCGACCACTTCGTCGAGGTAACAGATGCCGCCTTCGCGCACGGCGCGGGTCAGCGGACCATCGCACCAGTAGGTGCCCTTGTCGGAGATCAGGTGACGGCCGACGAGATCGGCGGCGGTCAGGTCGTCGTGGCAGGCGACGGTGTACAGCGGCAGATTCAGGCGGGCTGCCATGTGGGCGACGAAGCGCGTCTTGCCGCAGCCAGTCGGCCCTTTGATCAACAGCGGCAGGCGCTGGTTGAAGGCGTGCTCGAACAGCGAGATTTCATTGCCGGAAGGTTCGTAGAAGGGCAGTTCGGTCATTTGAGGGAAATCCAGTAAGCAAGCAGAATCAGGCTGGAAACCAGTATAAGCCAGCCTTCGAGCAGGATGCGCCACATCTTCGGCGCCTCGCGCAGCTCCATGAAGTCGAGGATGACCAGGCGTCCCTTGACGAAGGCAATCAGCAGCATGGCGACAATGGCGCCGGTGCCGGCGGCGCCGACTTCGCCGAGGTACCAGGTGATCGCAGTGGCGACGATGAGGACCAGCCAGGCGCGGTTAGCGGGGTTTTTCAGGGCGGTAATCATCAGCGCATCACATAAACGAGCGGGAAAAGAACGATCCACAGCAGATCGACCATGTGCCAGTAGGCGGCACCGCTTTCCAGGCCATTGGCGCCGTGGCTGCCATACATGCCCTGGCGCGACTGGAACCAGAGGACGGTCAGGATGACCATGCCGAGGATGACGTGCATGAAATGGAAGAAGGTCAGCGAGATGTAGAACATGTAGAAGGTGTTGGTCGACAGCGAAATGCCGGCGCCGAATTTTTCTGCGTATTCGATGACCTTGACGATCAGGAAGCCGGCTCCACACAGCCAGCCGAGCAGGATATTGCGCGAGATCGCCGGTGTGTCGTCGCGATGGGCGGCCTGGACGGCGAGCACGACGAACCACGAACCGGTAATCAGCAACAGGGTGTTCAGGCCCCCCAGGTTGCGATCCAGGGTGTGCTGGTAGAGGTTGAACATCTCGACGTTCTTGGCCCGGGCGAAAGCGTAGGTCGCGAAGAAAACGGCGAAGGCGAGCATCTCGGCGAGGATGAAAAACCAGATGGCCAAGTCGCCGGGCAGGCGTCGGGTGGCGGGAGGAGCGGCAACGGAAGTCATGTAGCGGATGATAGCGGGCGGGGGCTGGCCGGGACTTGATCTGCCCTAAGAAGGCAGGGCAAAAATCGGCGCCGGGGGAAATGCTACGGTCGGCGGCAAAAAATGGCCAAAAACCAAATTCGCCGTCGGGCCGAGATCGGCGCCGACATTTCTGGAACAATGGCGGCCGGTAGCGTCTTCAAGTTCAGGGAATAGTCATGGTTTACATCGTCGAAAGCGACAAGTCGTTCTACGAAGCCTCGGTCGATCTGGAGGAAGTGATCCTGCGCCTCGGCTTCAGTCTGCTGCATGGTCACGACCTGGGTGCGAGTTCGGGTGGCAAGGAGATCGAGTTCGACGAAGAGGCCAAGGTCTATGCCATCGGTAGCCAGCGCCTGACCGAGCGGTTGTTGGCCATCGACGTGCGCCTGAGCCTGGCCTTGCCGTTCCGGATTTCGGTCTTTACGGAAAACGGGGTGACCAAGATTGGCACGTTGCGGCCGCTCGCCATGCTCGGAGCGCTATCCCCGGTGGCCGGTCAGGATGGCCTGCTCCGCGAGTTCGAGGACAAGATGATCCAGGCGGTGGATGAGGCGCGCTGAATCCAGCACATAAAAAAAGCGCGGACCTTTCGGTCCGCGCTTCGGGTGCTACCTGGAGTGGCTAGCTGTTAAGCGGTTTCTTTCTCGTCACCACCCACGAAGAAGCTGGTGATATAGACGATCAGGCCGATCAGGAAGGCAACGCCTGCCCATTCGCGCATCCAGTAGAACAGCGAGATCTTGTCCTGCACCACCATGAACGGCAGCGGGGACTCGGAAACGCGTTGCAGCCAGACTTGCAGGATGCCGGCGGCGGTCAGGAACAGCGTGATGAACACGATGGCGACCGTCATCAGCCAGAACGACCACATTTCCAGCACTTGCGACTTGTTGCTGTTGGCAGCACGGCCGCGCAGGATGGGCATGGCGTAGGAGATCATCATCAGGTTGACCATGGCGTAGGCGCCATAGAAAGCCATGTGGCCGTGAGCGGCGGTGATCTGCGAACCGTGCGTGTAGTAGTTGACCGGAGCCAGGGTGTGCAGGAAGCCCCACACGCCAGCGCCCAGGAAGGCCATCACACCGGTACCCAGGGCCCACAGAACGGCAGCCTTGTTCGGGTGTTCGCGACGACGACGGTTCACCATGTTGAAGGCGAAGACGGTCATGGCGAAGAACGGGATCGGTTCCAGAGCGGAGAAGATGGAACCCCACCACTGCCAGTATTCCGGCGTGCCGATCCAGAAGTAGTGGTGACCCGTACCGATGATGCCGGTGATCAGCGTCAGGGTGACGATGACGTACAGCCACTTTTCGATCACTTCACGGTCAACACCGGTCGTCTTGATCAGCACGAAGGCCAGGAACGAGCCGAGGATCAGTTCCCACACGCCTTCCACCCAGAGGTGCACCGTCCACCACCAGAAGAACTTGTCGAGAACGACGTTCACCGGGTTGTAGAAGGAGAACAGGAAGAAGACGGCGAGGCCCCACAGACCGATCAGCAGCACCAGCGAGATGGCGGTCTTCTTGCCCTTCAGCACCGTCATGGTGATGTTGAACAGGAACACCAGCGCCACGACGACGATGCCGAGCTTGGTCGGCAGCGGCTGTTCGAGGAACTCGCGACCCATCGTTTCGAGGATGTTGTTGCCGGTCAGTTCAGCCAGAGTGGCGTACGGGACGGCGAGATAGCCGACGATCGTTGCCGCACCGGCGACCAGGAAGATCCAGAACATCAGCAGCGCCAGTTTCGGGCTGAACAGTTCGGTCTCGGATTCTTCCGGGATCATGTAGTACGCGCCGCCCATGAAGCCAAACAGCAGCCACACGATCAGCAGGTTGGTGTGGACCATGCGGGCCACGTTGAACGGAATGGCGGGGAACAGGAAGTCGCCGAGCACATACTGCAGGCCAAGAATCAGGCCGAACAGGATCTGACCGACAAACAGACCAATTGCCGCGATGAAGTAGGGTTTTGCAACCGCTTGCGATTTGAATTGCATGTTCAGTGTCTCCTCTCGATCAGCCTTGGTCGTTGGGCGGCCAGTTAGCATCGTTGATCGAATTGACGTGCTTCAGGAAAGCCACGATGGCGTTCAGCTGCTCGTCGGTGAAGTTGAACTGCGGCATGCTACGGCGACCCGGGATACCCTCTTTCGGACGGCTCTGGATGAATGCCTTGACGCCTTCGTCGCCGTAGCGAACGATGACGTTGCCCAGTTCCGGGGCAAAGTAGGCACCTTCACCCATCAGGGTGTGGCAACCGATACAGTTATTGACTTCCCAAAGCTTCTTGCCTTCGGCGATCTGCGGCGTGATGTTCTGCCGCATGTCACGTTTCGGAAGCTGCGAATGGGTATCGAATGACAACGCAAGGAACAACAGGAAGAAGAAAACCGTCCCCCCGTAGAAAATGTTCCGCGCCATCGATTTGGTGAAAGCGCCACTCATTGTTTTCCCCCTTTCGGAAATTGTTTGGCGGACCGATGGTAGTGCTCCACTTAGCCTATCGGCTTTGATGTTCGCTAAAAAAGCCTAGTTACTTGAGCCAGCGGGCGAAGGCGAGCAGGCGGTATACTTGGGGCCCCACTTGTTGAAAGCTATTCATGGCCTCACCCAGCGATACCGCCAGCATGGCGCTCTTCTGCGATTTCGAGAATATCGCCCTCGGCGTGCGCGATGCCCAGTACGACAAATTCGACATCCGTCCCGTGCTCGAACGCCTGCTTGCCAAGGGCAGCATCGTCGTCAAGAAGGCTTATTGCGACTGGGAGCGCTACAAGGGCTTCAAGGCCGCGATGCACGAGGCCAATTTCGAACTGATCGAAATCCCCCACGTCCGCCAGTCCGGCAAGAATTCGGCCGACATCCGGATGGTCGTCGATGCGCTCGACCTCTGCTACACCAAGGCGCACGTCGATACCTTCGTGATCATTTCCGGCGATTCCGATTTCTCGCCGCTGGTTTCCAAGCTGCGGGAGAACGCCAAGAAAGTGATCGGCGTCGGCGTCAAGCAATCCTGCTCCGATCTGCTGATCACCAACTGCGACGAATTCATCTATTACGACGATCTGGTCCGCGACCGCGAAGCCCAGCGGGGTGCGCTGCGTCGCGAGCGCGACAGCGGCAAGCGTTCGCCGGAAGAGGAAGAAAAGCGCCGCGACAAGATCGAATCGCGCAAGACCAAGGCCGTCGAACTGGCGGCCTCGACCTTTGCCGACATGATGGCAGACCGTGGCGAAAACGACCGCGTCTGGGCCTCGGTGCTCAAGGAAGTGATGAAGCGCCGCAATCCCGGCTTCAACGAAAGCTATTTCGGCTTCCGGACCTTCGGCAACCTGCTCGAAGAAGCGGTTCATCGCGGCCTGCTGGCCGTCGGTCGCGACGAAAAATCGGGCACCTACGTGATGCGCGCCCAGTCTCGCCCGGTCGACAACGAAGTGTCGGCGGCCGAACCGGAAGTGCCGGCCGAGCCGAGTGCCGTCCCGCAGGGTGAGATCGCCCACCCGGATGCGGCAAAAGCCGAAGAAAGCTCCGTGCCAGTGGCTGAAGAAAAGTCCTCGTCGCGCCGTCGCGGCGGCCGGCATTCGCGCAAGGAAGGCCGGGGGCGGGCAGCCGGCGAAGCGGCCGCTGTCGCCGAGGCGCCGGTCGAGGCGCCTGCCGTTCAGCTGGAGCCGACGGCACCAGTCGAAGCCGCTGCTCCGGTCGCCGTCGAAGAGGCGCCCAAGCCACGTCGCGGCCGTCGTCCGCGCAAGGATGCCGAACCCGCTGCCGCAGTGGCCGAAGCCGCTGCGCCCGTCGAGCCGGTGGTGGTGACTGAAAAGCCGAAGACCCCGCGCCGTGCGCCGCGCAGCCGGAAACCGAAGGTCGAGTCGGAGAGTTGAGAAATCGGGAGGCTGTGGCCTCCCGATTCTTTTAGATCACCTGCAGTAGCTTGGCACGCAGGCCTTCTGCCTCGCGCTTGCCGTCGCGCGACATCACCATGGCGTGATACCACTCGTCGTAGAGCGCGCGCAGGTCGGTATGGCTGTTGGCGACCTCCAGCCGGTCGAGTAGCGAGGTCACCCCCAGCGGGCCGACGAAGGCATTCAGCGTATTGACCATGAAGTTTCTGGCCTGCTGCAGGCGCAGCGGGTCGGGCGTGGCCGGCAGCTCGCCGAAGGCGGTGATCGACGGCAGCGCCGTCTGGCCGGCCGGCACGGCGGGTGGCGTGCCCGAGATGTCGAAGAACTCGATGTAGCCTTCTTCCTCGAGCATGCCCAGGGTGTGCTGCAGGTCGTCGGACTGCAGCATGCCGCGCAGGTCGTCGACCGTTCGCTTGCCGTCTACAAAGATCAGGACCCGTCGCACCCGGGGCGACAAGCTGCCCGAACGCGTGGCAACTTCGTCCTGCCCCTTCGGGGTCTTGGCGAATACAATGCCCATTTTGTCTCCACTATTTATAGGATTTGTGCAGGTCATTGTACGCAAAAGAAAAACCCGCCAACAGGCGGGTTTTCGCGGAGTGTGAATTAGTTCTCGGTCAGGCGGCTGCCTGCACCGGAATCTTGTGGCCGCGGCGGGTGATCCGGTTCTGCGAATCGACGTAGATCAGTTCCGGCTCGTACTTGGCCAGTTCGACCTCGTTGTAGACGGCAAAGGTGGCGATGATCAGGATGTCGCCCGGGGCGGCGCGGCGGGCTGCCGAGCCATTGACCGAGATGACGCCCGAGCCGCGTTCGGCGCGGATGGCGTAAGTGGTGAAACGCTCGCCGTTGTTTACGTTCCAGATGTCGATCTGTTCGTATTCCTTGATGTTTGCCGCTTCGAGCAGGTCTTCATCGATGGCGCAGGAACCCTCGTAGTGCAGGTCGGCGTGGGTTGCGGTCACGCGGTGCAACTTGGATTTCAGCATTGTTCTCTGCATGGTTTCACTCATCCAGACGGTTGGGGGAAGCGAATTGTAGCGACAATAGCCCCTCTGTCAACGGGCATAATTATGGATATTCCGCTGTCCTCAGACCTCGATGTTGTCGATCAGCCGCGTGCTGCCAAGGCGGCTGGCGGCAAGCACCACCAGCGGCGTGTTTACGCCATTTGGCACGGAAAGGTCGGACTGTTGTCGCACTGCAACATAGTCGGTTTTCCAGCCGGTTGAAGCCAGTGCGGCCATGGCATTTTGTTCCAGTTTGGCGGTGTCGCTTTCGCCGTTGCGGATGGCGTCGCGGATTTCGTTGAGCAGGCGATAGAGGCGCGGCGCTTCGGCACGTTCGGCTTCGCTGAGGTAGCCGTTGCGCGAGGACAGTGCCAGGCCGTCGTCGGCGCGCACGGTCTCGCCGCCGACGATGGTGATCGGCAGGGCCAGCTGGCGGGTCATGTTGCGGATGACCATCAGCTGCTGGTAATCCTTCTTGCCGAAGACGGCGGCCTGCGGCTGGACGATATTGAACAGCTTGAGCACCACGGTGGCGACGCCGCGGAAATGGCCGGGACGAAACTCGCCGTCGAGGATGTTCTGGATGGCCGGCGGCTCGACCACGTATTCCTGCAGCTCCGGGTAGAGATCGGCCTCGGTCGGCGCGAACAGCACGTCGACGCCGGCGGCCGCCAGCTTGTCACAATCGGCCTGGAAAGTGCGCGGGTACTTGTCGAAATCCTCGTTCGGGCCGAACTGCAGGCGATTGACGAAGATCGAGGCGACCACCGTGTCGCCGTGGGCGCGCGCCTGCTCCATCAGGCTGATGTGGCCGGCGTGCAGGTTGCCCATGGTCGGCACGAAAACGACGCGGCCGCGCCCCTTGAGCGCCGAGCGCAGGTCGGCGATGGCGGAATGGATTTGCATGGTGGTGTTAAGCGGAATAAGTGTGTTCGGGGCCGGGATAGCTGCCATCCTTGATGGCGGCGACGGCACGACTGGCGGCGTCGGCGATGCTGGTGGCGCCTTCCATGAAGTTGCGGACGAACTTGGCCTTCTTGCCCGGCGGGATGTCGAAGGCGTCGTGCAGCACCATGACCTGGCCGGAGCAGTCCTTGCCGGCACCGATGCCGATGGTGATGATGTGCAGGCCGGCGGTGACTTCGGCGGCCAGCACGGCGGGAATGGCTTCGAGGACGATCATCGTCGCGCCAGCGTTCTGCAGGGCCTGCGCATCGTCTTTCAAACGCTGGGCCGCCGCTTCGCCCTTGCCCTGCACCTTGTAGCCACCGAGCGCATGCACCGACTGCGGCGTCAGGCCGACGTGGCCGCAGACCGGGATGCCGCGGCTGACCAGGAAGGTCACCGTCGAGGCCATTTCCTTGCCGCCTTCGAGCTTGACCATCTGGGCGCCGGCCGCCATCAGCGTGACTGCATTGCGGAAGGCCTGTTCCGGCGATTCCTGGTAGCTGCCGAAAGGCATGTCGGCGATGATGAACGGACGGTCCGAGCCGCGCTTGACGGCGGCGGTGTGGTAGGCGATGTCGGCGACGGTGACCGGCAGCGTCGTATCGTGGCCCTGGATGACGTTGCCCAGCGAATCGCCGATCAACAGCACTTCGACGCCGGCGCCGTCGAGCAGGCGGGCGAAACTGGCGTCGTAGCAGGTGAACATGACGACCTTCTCGCTGGCGGCATAGAGCTTGGTCAGGTCGGCCTGGGTCAGGCGGCGGGTGATGCTTTGTGCAGACATGGGTTCGGGCGTCCGGGAGACGATTTGACGGTGCCTAGCATCACAGAGCCGCCCATCAGTCGTCAACTTCCGTGGCGGGTGGTGCAGCAGGCGTTGGGGCAGGGTGGCGTTGAGCCTTGGTTGTTGTGTTGTGCGGCTATTTTATCGGCAAATCGGGATGCCGGAAAAAGGAAAGGCCGCGAACGCGGCCTTTCGTCGTGGTCTGGCGGAAAATCAGGTCAGCATGTCGGCCCAGATGTTCTTGGCCCAGCCCAGCGCGACCTTGCCTTCCAGTTCGTTGCGCGCCGCCGAGACGCCGCCGGCGCCCTTGACCGGCTGGACGGTCTTGGTCGCGGCGTCGTACTGGTGCACCGAGGCGACGTGGATGACGTTCTTGCTATCGACGAAGCTGTAGCAGGTGTTCATCACCACCGGTTCCGGGTTCGGTTCCTGGCCGTTGAGCAGGTTGAGGATCGCCGCGGCGGCCAGCTTGCCGTGCTGGTTGGCCATGTGGCCGGACTTGGGCATGGTCGGCGCCGGGAAGATGGCGTCGCCGAGCACGTGGATGCCCGGCGTGCTGGTCGATTCCATCGACAGCCAGTTGACGTCCACCCAGCGATTGTTGATCAGCTTGATGCCCGACTTGGCGGCGATATCGCCGGCACGGTGCGGCGGAATGACGTTCAGCACGTCGGCCTTGAACTTGTCGAATTCGAGGATGGCGGTATTGCTGCCGGCTTCGACATCCTTGACCTCACTGTTGTTGCGGTACTCGATGATGCCCTTGTACAGATCGGCCCAGGCCTTGGTGAACAGCGGCTTCTTGGAGACCACGTCCTCGTTGGCATCGAGAATGATCACCTTGGACTTGGGTTTCTGCTCCTTGAAGTAGTTTGCGACCAGGCAAGCACGCTCGTAGGGTCCGGGCGGGCAGCGGTAGGGGGCCTTGGGGATGGCGATGGCGTAGGTGCCGCCATCCTTCATCGCTTCCAGCTGTTTTCTCAGGGCGACGGTCTGGGCGCCGGCCTTCCAGGCGTGCAGCACCTTGGACTGGGCTTCGGCGCTCTTCAGGCCGGGAATCTCGTCCCACATGAAATCGACGCCGGGCGACAGCACCAGGCGGTCGTAGCTCAGGCTGCCGCCGGCTTTCAGGGTCACCGTCTTCTTCGCGGCATCGACGGCGACGACGTCGTCCTGGACGACACGGACGCCCCATTTGTTCTTCAGGCCGTCGTAGCTGACGGTGATGTCTTCCATCGTCTTCTGGCCGCCGATGACTAGGTTGGAAATCGGGCAGGAGATTAAGGTCGGGTTGCGCTCGATCAGCGTCACCTGGACGCCGCCTTCGCTCCACATGCGCAGGTACTTGGCGACCGTGGCGCCGCCGTAGCCACCGCCGACCACAACCACATGGCCACTGGCCTTGGCACCACCGGCACAGCCGTAGAGGACGGCCATTGCACCGGCTGCGGCGCCGGCCTTCAGGAAATCGCGTCTTTTCATCAGCATCATGTTCGTCTCCCTTATTTCTGTGCGGCGAAGTAGGTGGCGATCAGGTCGAGCTGGGCCTCGGTATAGCCCTTGCTGATCTGATGCATGATCGTCGCCGGCTTGTCGCCGCTCTTGAAGTCGGCCAGCTTCTGCAGGATCTTGGCCTTGTCCATGCCGGCCAGGGCATCCATGCCGGAACCCTTGATGGCGTTGCCGTTGGTGCCGTGGCAGTTGGCGCAGGTGGCGGCCAGGCTGCGCGCGAGATTGGGATCGGCGGCCTGCGATGTGCTGGAAACGACCAGCAGGCAAAGCGTGGCGATGGGAACGAACAGTTTCATCGAGACATCTCCTCAGTTGTTGTCGATTGTTTATATAGCCGGAATTATTGGTGATTTGTCGTAAGCGGCCTAGTGCCAAGGGGATAAATCTTTGGCACCGATTGCATGCTGCGTTGCAACAATATTAGTAGTTGACTATATAAGTATGTGGTTATACAGTGATTCTTGATTGAAATCAAAAAGAACAGCATGGACGAGACATTGCAGGTATTCGAGCAGGTGGCGCATTACTTCGGGTTGCTGGCCGATCCGACGCGTTTGCGCATTCTCTCCTGCCTTTGCGCCGAAGAGCGTCCCGTCCACGAGGTCGTGGAAAAGATTGGCCTGACCCAAGCCAACATCTCGCGGCATCTCAACATCCTGTACCGGGCCGGGGTGGTCGACCGGCGGCGGGATGGCAGCACGGTTTTTTATCGGGTCGTCGATCCCAATTTCGTCGATATCTGCCGGACGGTCAGCATCACGGTGGCCAGCCGCGATCTCGGTGACCAGTTGGGCGTGTCGCCGGCGAATTGCGGCACCGACGTCAAATAAACAAGTGGAGGGCTTTAGCCATATGGGTGACATCAAACAAGCGGGGCGTTTGCGTCCCGCGCCGGAGAATTTCTTGTCGGCGGAGCAGATCACGGCGGTCGGCAGTGGCCGGCGCGATTTTCTGAGGAAGAGCTTCCTAGCCGCCGGTGCCGCGTTGGCCGCGCCGCTGGCGGCCCGGGCGGCCGTCGACGGCGATCCGGACATTCTGAATCTGCCGCCCTGGGCGACCAGCCTCGGCCTACCGGTGGCGACCAACCCGTACGGCATGCCGTCGAAGTACGAAAGCCAGTTGCTGCGCCGCGAATCGCCGGGCCTGACCCGCGTCGGCGGGGCTTCGGTCTCGTTCGCGCCGCTGCAGGGGCTGTTCGGCATCATCACGCCATCCGGCCTGCATTTCGAGCGCCATCACCAGGGCTGGCATGACGTCGATCCGGCTCGCCATCGCCTGATGATCAACGGTTCCGACCCGGCCTTCCTGAAGAAGCCGAAGGTGTACACCATGGACGAGCTGATGCGCCTGCCGTCGGTGTCGCGCATCCACTTCATCGAGTGCGGCGCCAACACCGGCCTGGAATGGGGCAACGTCGCCGTGCCCACCGTCCAATACACGCACGGCATGCTGTCCTGCTCGGAATTCACCGGCGTGCCGCTGAAGCTGCTGCTTGAAGACTGCGGCGTCGATTACAAGAAGGCCCGCTACGTGCTGGCCGAGGGCGGCGACGGTTCGGCGATGACGCGGACGATCCCGATGGAAATGGTCGAGTCCGGCGAGGTCTTCGTCGCCTACGGCCAGAACGGCGAGATGCTGCGCCCGGAAAACGGCTACCCGCTGCGCCTGGTGGTGCCGGGCGTGCAGGGCGTGTCCTGGGTCAAGTGGCTGCGTCGCATCGAAGTCGGTGACCAGCCCTATGCCACCAAGGACGAGGCGATCCACTACATCGACCTCCAGCCGAGCGGCCTGCATCGCCAGTACACCTCGATCCAGGAGTGCAAGTCGGTGATCACCACGCCATCCGGCGGCCAGACGCTGCTCTCGCAAGGCTTCTTCAACGTCTCCGGCCTGGCCTGGTCGGGACGCGGCCGGATCAAGCAGGTCGACGTCTCCTTCGACGGCGGCATCAACTGGAAGACGGCGCGCCTCGAAGGGCCGATCCAGAACAAGGCGCTGACCCGCTTCAATGTCGATTGGGTGTGGGACGGCAAGCCGGCCATCCTGCAGTCGCGCGCCATCGACGAAACCGGCTACGTGCAGCCGACCTACGGCCAACTGCGCAAGGTGCGCGGCACCAAGTCGATTTATCACAACAACGCGATCCAGTCCTGGAAGGTCGTCGAGAGCGGGGAGGTCAGCAATGTCCAGGTTCTGTAAATCCCTTTTCGTTTTTGCCCTGTTTTTGCCGCCGACCGTAGCATTGGCCTTCGACAACTACGCCGGCGTCGGTCGCCACGCGACAGCGGCCGAGGTCAAGGCCTGGGACATCGACGTCCGCCCGGACTTCAAGGGCTTGCCCAAGGGGGCGGGTAATGTCGAGCGCGGCCAGGAACTGTTCGAGGAAAAGTGCGCTTCCTGCCACGGCTCCTTCGGCGAATCCAACGAGGTGTTCACCCCGCTGATCGGCGGCACCAAGCCGGAAGACATCAAGAGCGGTCGGGTTTCCGGCTTCCTGACCGGCGACATCCCGCAGCGCACGACCTTCACCAAGGTGGCGACCATCTCGACGGTGTGGGACTACATCTACCGCGCCATGCCGTGGACGGCGCCCAAGTCGCTGAAGCCGGACGATGTCTACGCCATCCTTGCCTACTTCCTCAACCTTGCCGAAATCGTGCCCGGCGATTTCACGCTGTCCGACCGGAACATCGCCGAAGTCCAGGCCAGGATGCCCAACCGCAACGGCATGACGACCGACCACGGCATGTGGCCCGGCCCGTCGGCCAAGAAGGGAGGCATCGGCAACGGTGGCGTGCCGGATGTGAAAAACGTCGCCTGCATGAAGAACTGCAAGCCGGAGGTGCAGATCGGCTCGACCCTGCCCGAGTACGCCCGGACGGCGCACGGCGAGTTGCGTGATCAGAACCGTTCGTTCGGCCCGGTGCGCGGCACCCAGACGCTCGGCCCGGAAGCGGCGAAGAAGGCGGCCGACGCCGGCACGCTGGAGCTGGCGACCAAGAGCGGATGCATGGCCTGCCACGGCATCAAGAGCAAGATCGTCGGCCCCGGCTACAACGAAGTGGTCGCTCGCTACCAGGGCCAACCCGATGCCGAGTCGCGGCTGGTCGCCAAGGTCAAGGCCGGCGGGCAGGGCGTCTGGGGCAATGTCCCGATGCCGCCGAACGGCCATTTGAAGGATGAGGACCTCACCACGCTGGTCAAGTGGATTCTCGCCGGCTCGAAGTAACCCCAATTTCAACAGAGGAGAAGTCATGAACAATCAACGCCGCACAGTACTCAAATCCGGCTCCGGCGCCGCCCTGCTGGGCATGCTCGCCGCCGCCGGCATCATCACCCCGGGCATGGCCCTGGCCGACTGGAACAAGGCGGCTTTTGACGCCAAGAGCATGGCCGACACGCTGAAGGCGCTCGGCGCCGGCGCCCCGGCCGACAGCAAGGACGTCCAGGTGACCGGCCCGGACATCGCCGAAAACGGCGCCGTCGTGCCGGTCGGCGTCAGCGCCAGCCTGCCCAATATCAGCATGGTCGCCATCCTGATCGAGAAGAACCCGAATGCCCTGGCCGCCACCTTCGTGCTGCCGGAAGGCACCGAAGCCAACGTCCAGACCCGCGTCAAGATGGGCCAGACCTCCAACATCTACGCGCTGGTCAAGTCGGACGGCAAGTTCTTCATGGCCACGAAAGAGATCAAGGTCACTCTCGGCGGCTGCGGCGGCTAAAAACGGGGTCAAGGCTACTGCGCTCGGCATAGCTGCGTTGCGCCCGGTCGCCGTGCAAATTGCACTGTCTCCCGGCCGCGCCTTGCTCTGCCATCGCTCGCTACGCCTTTCCTCCCGTTTTCACATTCATAGAATTTAGGAGAAATACTCATGGGCAATCCAATGAAAATCCGCGCCGCCAACAAGGACGGCGTGACCGAAGTGAAGGTGCTGGTCAGCCACGAGATGGAAACCGGCCAGCGCAAGGACTCCGCCGGCGCCGTCGTGCCGGCCTGGTTCATCACCGAACTGACCGCCAAGCACAACGACAAGGTCGTCCTGAGCAGCGAATTCGGCCCCTCCGTGTCGAAGAACCCCTACCTCGCCTTCAAGTTCAAGGGCGGCGCCAAGGGCGACAAGATCACGGTCAGCTGGAAGGACAACAAGGGCGACACCCGCACCGACGAAGCTGCCATCGCCTGATCCAGGCTGCATGAAACGGCAGCGAAGCGGCGCAGACCGCCGCTGCCGGCCAACTTACCCCGTGGAGGAGTAATGATGATCCGACGTTTGATGAAAACGCTGGTTGGGGCGGCTGTACTTGCTGCCTTTGCCGGCGGTGTGGCGGCCCAGGACAGCAAGGTGGCCGACGAGATCGCGAAGTACCGCGAGGCGCTGGCCGACGGCAATCCGGCCGACCTGTTCGAAGTCAAGGGCGAAGGCCTGTGGACCGAAAAACGCGGCCCCAAGAACGCCTCGCTGGAACAATGCGACCTCGGCCAGGGGCCGGGCAAGCTGGAAGGCGCCTACGCCGCGCTGCCCAGGTATTTCAAGGACACCGGCAAGGTCATGGACGTCGAGTCCCGCCTCGTCCATTGCATGGTCACGCTGCAGGGCTTCACCCAGGCGGAAGTGACCAAGCAGTGGTACTCCAAGCCGGGCAAGGATTCCGACATCGAGGCGCTGGTCACCTACATCGGCGCCAAGTCGAACGGCATGAAGATCAACGTGCCGGCGACGCACCCCGAAGAAGCGAAGATGGCCAAGATGGGCGAGTACATCTTCTATCGCCGCTCCGGTCCGCAGGATTTTTCCTGTTCCATCTGCCACGGCCAGGAAGGCAAGCGCATCCGCCTGCAGGAACTGGGCAACCTGACGACCAAGGACGGCGCCGGCTTCGCGATGAAGACCTGGCCGTCCTACCGCGTCTCGCAGGGCACCGTGTGGACCATGCAGCGTCGCCTGATCGACTGCATGCGCCAGGCGCGCTGGCCTGAGCCGAACTACCTGGCTGATTCGATCATCGCGCTGGAAACCTTCCTGCAAAAAACCGCGACCGGCACCGTGATGGAAACGCCGGGCATCAAGCGCTGAAAAAGGGGACGACCATGAATTTCAAATTTGGCCTTTTTTTCGGCCTGACCGTAGCATTTGCCGGCCAGGCCCTGGCTGAAGCCCCGGGCGGCAAGTTCGCCAAGGATGCCGAGCAGACCTTCCGCAGCTCCTTCCGCGCCGACAATCCGTCTTACTGGATGACGCGCCTGGAGCAGGACGAGACGATGAAGACCTGCGGCCAGTACCGCGACAACCCGCCGCGCAAGATCGGCGAAAAGCTGGAAAAGCAGAACGCCGCGACCATCCGCTACCCGGTCGACGGCAAGCTGATCGGCGACTGGAAGGAAGGCGAGAAGCTCGCAGCGGTCGGCACCGGCGGCCATATCGGCTTCATCCAGCCCGACCCGGCCGGCAAGCTGCGCGGCGGCAACTGCTACGCCTGCCATGAGCTGGCCAAGAAGGAAGTCGCCTACGGCACCATCGGCCCGAGCCTGAACCACTTCGGCAAGATCCGCGGCAACTCGGAAGAGATCATCAAGTACGCCTACGACAAGATCTACAACTCCAACGCCTTCACGGCCTGCACCAACATGCCGCGTTTCGGCCTGCACAACTGGCTGACCCCGGAGCAGATCACCCACATCGTGGCCTTCCTGGTCGATCCGGAATCGCCGGTCAACAAAGACTAAGTCTTGCGTTTAGCCCGGCCGGGGCAACCCGCCGGGTCTTTTTCTGGCTTGGCCAGAACTGCATTTCGAAGGAACACACATGAGCATGAATCGCCGGGAATTCCTCCAGGTCATGGCCGTTGCCGCAGCCGGCGGCATGGCGCTGCACAGCGAGTTCGCGCTGGCCGAAAAGGGCGCCGCCAAACTCTACGACCTGCCCAAATTCGGCAACGTCAGCCTGCTGCACATTACCGACTGCCACGCCCAGTTGCTGCCGATCTACTTCCGCGAACCGAACGTCAATCTCGGCTTCGGCGACCAGTTCGGCAAGGTGCCGCACCTCGTCGGCGACCATCTGCTGAAGCACTTCGGCTTCAAGCCGAACAGCATCGAGGCCCACGCCTACACCTACCTGAATTTCGAAAAAGCCGCCGAAACCTACGGCAAGGTCGGCGGTTTCGCCCACCTGGCGACGCTGGTCAAGCGCATGAAGGCGAGCCGCCCCGGCGCGCTGCTGCTCGACGGCGGCGACACCTGGCAAGGTTCCGGCACGGCGCTGTGGACCAACGCCCAGGACATGGTCGACGCCTGCAAGGCGCTCGGCGTCAACATCATGACCCTGCACTGGGAATCGACCGTCGGCGAGGCCCGCCTCAAGGAAATCGAGGAAAAGGATTTCGCCGGCCAGATCGACATCGTCGCCCAGAACGTCAAGACCACCGACTTCGGCGACCCGGTCTTCAAGCCCTTCGTGATGAAGAACATGAACGGCGTGCAGGTCGCCATCATCGGCCAGGCCTTCCCCTACACGCCGATCGCCAACCCGCGCTGGCAGGTGCCGAACTGGAGCTACGGCATCCAGGAAGAGAACATGCAGAAGACCGTCGACGAAGCCCGTGCCGCCGGCGCGCAGGTCGTCGTCGTGCTGTCGCACAACGGCATGGACGTCGACCTCAAGATGGCCTCGCGCGTCAAGGGCATCGACGCCATCCTCGGCGGCCACACCCACGACGGCATGCCGGCCCCGGTCGTCGTCAAGAACGCCGGCGGCCAGACGCTGGTCACCAATGCCGGTTCCAACGGCAAGTACCTTGGTGTGCTCGATTTCGATGTGAAAAACGGCAAGATCGCCGACTACCGCTACAAGCTGCTGCCCGTCTTCGCCAACCTGCTGCCGGCCGACAAGGACATGCAGGCGCTGATCGACAAGGCCCGCGCGCCCTACCTGTCCAAGCTCAACGAAAAGCTGGCCGTCAGCGAAGGCCTGCTCTACCGGCGCGGCAACTTCAACGGCACCTTCGATCAGGTCATCCTCGACGCGCTGATGAAGGTCAAGGACGCCGAAATCGCCTTCTCGCCCGGCTTCCGTTGGGGCACCTCGCTGCTCCCCGGCCAGCCCATCCTGATGGAGCACGTGCTCGACCAGACGGCGATCACCTACCCGTGGACGACAGTGACCAACATGAGCGGCGAGATGATCAAGACCGTGCTCGAAGACGTCTGCGACAACCTGTTCAACCCTGACCCTTACTACCAGCAGGGCGGCGACATGGTGCGCGTCGGCGGCCTGCAATGGACCTGCGACCCGACCGCCAAGATGGGCAGCCGCATCCAGAACATGATGCTCAAGGGCAAGCTGATCGATCCGGCCAAGACCTACAAGGTGGCAGGCTGGGCGCCGGTGTCCGAAGAAGCCAAGAACGCCGGCGAACCGATCTGGGATGTCGTGGCAAAATATCTGCGCGACATCAAGACCGTCAAGCCGGTCAACCTCAATCTGCCGACGCTGAAAGGCGCCGCCAACAACCCGGGGATCGCCTGATGAACCGCCTGCACAAACTCCTCGCCATCGCCGCGCTGGCCGTCGCCACGCAAGCCATGGCCGCCGACTGGGCGCCCGGCAGCACCGACTGGGACAAGCTGCCGGACATCAAGAAATCCAAGGTCGGCCTCTACCTGACGCCGCAACAGGCCTACGACATGAAGAAAGCCAGCCCGAAAGGCGTCGCCTTCTTCGACGTCCGCACCCGCGCCGAAGCCATGTACGTCGGCTGGCCCAGCGACGCCGACGCGCTGGTACCCTACGTCGAACACCCGGAAATCATGAGCGACTGGGACGACAAGCGCCACATGTACAAGCTGGAGCCAAACCAGGACTTCGTCCCCGAAATCGACCGCCGCGTGAAGGAAATGGGCCTCGGCAAGGACGCCCCCATCATCCTGATCTGCCGCTCCGGTGACCGCAGCTCCAAAGCCCAGGACCGCCTGCAGGCCGCCGGCTACAGCAAGGTCTACAGCATCGCCGAAGGCGTCGAAGGCGACACCGTCAAGGACGGCCCCAAAGCCGGCCAGCGCGCCGTCAACGGCTGGAAGAACGCCAACCTGCCGTGGACCTACAAGCTCGACAAGGCAAAGATGTACTTCCCGCGCTGAAGCGGGCTGGCCCAACCAAAAAAAATCCCCGCTGCGGCGGGGATTTTTTGTTGGAGCGGCTGGAGAAATTTCGATTTTGGCCGTTTTTTCGGGCCGACCGTAGCATTTGGGTGGGAAACTGCCCAGAGGGCTGGTTGTCGGCCATTGCGGTCGTTGAGCCTCAGGCAGTGCAACGACAGGTAAGGTGTGGCTACGGGCCATTAGTTTGCGTTACCTTCGAGCGAGGCTTTGCCGATTGACACTTTTTAGCTAGCCGGCCTGAGCCCAACGCCATGCCATTGGGTTACCATGGGCGCATCCAAGCGCCCTAATGCAGCAATGTGGCGCCAATAATTCTTATGAGTAGAGATGCCAGGTGTCTGACCAAAAGCGCCATACAGTTATCGATACAGACAAACCTCTGCTGACAGGTAAAGCCCTTGCGGGTGACAGACTTAACCGAAAAGAGTTTGCGCGGTCTGTAGCAACAGCCCTGCAACGAGTTACATCATCGTCGGGGTTCGTCTTATCCGTTGAAGGCTCTTGGGGAAGTGGCAAGACTTCGACACTAGCGATGATCGAAGAAGTGCTGCAAGAGGAAGAAAAGCGAACGCCGGTTATCGTTCGCTTCAATCCTTGGCTAATAGGTAATCGTGATGCATTACTTGGCCAATTCCTTTCCAAAATTGCGGCATCGGTCAAACTAACCGATCACGCCAAAAATGCGCAGAAAGTCGCTAAGGAGCTCAAGAATTATTCAAAGGTATTTGATGTAGTCAAGTTGATCCCCGGGGCTGAACCGTGGGCTTCAATCGTGAAGTCCGTGATGTCTTCTGTCGGTGAAGCAACATCTAGCGCTTCCGAACAAAAAGAATGCGACATCGAAGCTCAAAAACGAAGGGTCGAAGAGGCATTGAGAAAATTTCCTCGGCCAATCATTGTGTTTATTGATGATGTTGACCGTCTCTTTCCACAGGAGGTTTTCGAGATGGTTCGTATCATCAAGGCCGTCGGTGACCTGCCGAACGTGGGATATGTTTTAGCATGGGACCATCGTTACATCATTCACGCGCTACGGAGCGCCTCGGTTCCACAGTCTGATAGTTATTTGGACAAAATCGTTCAGGTTCGAATGCCGCTTCCCGGTTTGTCTCTAACGGCAAAAGAAACCTTGATTGATGAGGCATTGAAAGCGCTGCATCCTGAAGCGCTGGATAGGCATTTCGCTAGCGATGAAAATCGTCTATCCATGCTGTATTTCTCGGGGTTACGTGACGTGCTTGAACAGCCTCGCGACGTCACAAGAGTCTTTAATTCTGTTGGCATGATTGAGCCGGCGCTACGTGGTGAGATTGCGCTTTCGGATATTGTTGGCCTAGCTACCTTGATGGTTAAGGCACCTCCAGTTTTTGAGCTACTACGAAATCACCCGAGATGGTTCGTCGGTCTCTTGCCAATAGACAACGCCCTACTGGAGAAATCCGAAGATATTCTGAAAGCGGGGAAAGAGCATCGAGACGCAGCGTATGCTCAGTGTAGCCTGCCGGATGCGGTGCGCCGTTTAGTGCATTACTTGTTTCCACAAACGGCAAAAGCAGAAGATGCCTTTACCATGGGGCGTATTTTCGATGTTGAGGGACATTTGGCTGCGCCAAATAGATTACTAGTTGCCCTTCAATTGAGCGTAAGTCCGACCGACGTGAGCCTAAGGGCGGCTAGACGCTATTTGCTCTGTCCCGAGTCTCGCGAAGATGTCGTGCGAGCATTGAATGCACGAAATTGTTTAGAGTTCCTTAGCTGCTTAGGGGATGTTGCCGAGTCAATGAATGGGAGAGGGATTGACGACCTAGAGGACGTTTGTGTGTCTATCGCGCGTCTTGTCGATACCTCTCTATTTGTTGAACGCCCAGCACAGAGTGTTACTTTTTCCTTGTCGCCGGAAGATGTTGCGGAGAGGGCAATTGGAATTCTGATACTAGCTGTCGCGCCGGATCAGAAGACTTCTATCGCAGCATCAATTATCAAAGATCGAAAATCTTTATCCGTGGCGATGCAAATTAGCTACGCGAGCTTCCTCTCGCATGAACGAAATGACAAGCGATGGCTAATTGCGGAAGAAAAAGATAAAGAGGAACTGGTCCAGTCCTTCACCGGTAACGTGTTAGCTGCAGCCAAGGAAGGGATGCTCCTAAAAACCTGCAATGCTGGTTTTATCCTGTGGAATGTAGCGAGATTGGCACCTATTGTCTGCCCACAAATATTCAAGGAATTGAAGCGCATTGATCATTCGCTAGACAGATTTGCACTGGAAATTCTTCATAGTAGTACTGACTCGTCGAATGGTCGGGCCTATGCATTGCCAAAAGATTTGCCGGTTCTTGAAGCGTACTGCTCACTTGAAACTCTAAGACGGCATGCTGTTAATCGACTTGCCGATACATCTATCGACTTCCCTGCAAAGGCGGCATGGCGTTCAGTTGTAGAGAAAAAATCCCTCTATGGCAAAGATGGATCGATTTGTGAGCGATGAGATAGAAAGGCTTTTTCCGAACAAGAGTGTCTGCTGATCGTGTGATTTTGATCGTTTCGACACCAAGCTTTCACTGGCAGCTTTGGCCGAGTTCCAGCCGTTGTCGCCGGCTTTAACTGAGCGATTTTGATTCTGCCCTAGGCTGTTCGAGTAGCTTCACCAGAGCTAGGATGGTGCGATTCACAGGCGTCCGGATGCCATGAGTTGCAGCCCGGCGCGCGACATAGCCGTTGATGTAATCGATTTCACTTCGCCGGCCACGGGCGACATCGTGAGCCGTTGAAGAAATTTGCGTGGCCATCGATTGCGCAATGCCGGCCACGGCGGAACGAATGTCATCCTGCACGCTCACCCCGTCGGCCTTGGCGACTTCCAGGCATTCAGTGACGACGTCGTCGATGACTTCTCGCATGCCATCGCCGACGACAAGCTGTCCGTAGGGCATTTGCGTTATCGCGGAGAGCCCGTTGTAGGCGCAATTGATCACCAGTTTTGCCCAGAGTTGACTGGCGACATTGTCGGAGATGCTCACCGGGACGCCAGCCGAGGCAAATTCGGCGACAAGCTCCGAACTCCCGGCAAATTGACCAATGACCAGTTCGCCGCGTCCGTGATGACGGAGGTGTCCGGGGCCGGCCATTTCGGTGGCGACATAGACAACGGCCGGATATACCGGGCGGCCGAGGGATTGCTGGAGGCGTTCGGCGTTGTCGTAGCCGTTTTGCAGGCTCAGGACGATCGCGTCGGGCTCAAGATGCGGCGCCATATCTTCAGCGGCTTGCAGAGTGTCGTTTGATTTGACACAGCAAAGTACCAGCTTTGCACCAGCGACAGCAGCGGCATCGGTACTGGCTGAAACCGGCACCCGTTCGTCAAAGCGCTGCGTCTGCATGCGCAACCCGCAGCAACGAATGGCATCGACATGCGCGGTGCGGCCGATCAGCACAACCTCCCGCCCGGCGCGAGCGAGCATGCCGCCATAAAAGCAGCCGACTGCGCCAGCCCCCAGTATTGCGGTCTTCATAGTGTGTTCCCTGTGCATTGGACTGTCTTCACGTGATCTACTCCAAACAGGATGGAAGCATGGCCGGGCGATTTTGCAAAGTGGCTGGTGGCTACAGGAAGCCTATGCCATAGGGTGAAAAGGCTGGGTCGATTTCGAATAAGGAGCATGGTAGTTTCTCCCCATGTGCACACGCTACATCTCACCTGACCAGGGCGAACTTGAACGCGCCTGGCACTGACCTGGGAGCCCCTTGGCCAGGGGCGGCACTCACCTTGCGCACAGATCGGATGGTTGATTTTTTAGATCAACAAATAAGGTAATAACTGGCGTATTGGATCGGCTTTTTCGAACGGTTTGTCGCCATTTCCTTACTGTTTTAGTCGGGTATATCCAAATATAGTCTCCCTGTCTGGAATAAGACCACAGAGGTTTCTGTGACGTAGATACCCAAAACAGGAGATATACACCATGCGTAATTACCCCATCGACAGCCCTCAGGCCAAGGCTCGAATCATTGCTCTGGCGCTCCTTGCTGATGGTGGCCTCGACAAATCGGAAATCGAGTGCCTGGAAAGCCGGGATATCGTTGGTCGAATCGGTATCACCAGCAATGCCTTCGACACGGTGCTGTATGAGTTTTGTCAGGACATCGATCAGAGCGGATTGTGCGGCCGGAACGGACAGCTCAATCTTGACCACCCTGCTATTGACGCCATGCTGGGCGAGATTCGGCAAGCTCATGTCCGAAAGCTGCTGATACGCACGATTTTCGACATCGTTCACGCGGATCGGAACCTCAGCCTGGGCGAAGCGCAGCTGACTTCGCGGGCGATGAGCCATTGGGGAATCCGCCGACAGAATATCGAACTGGAAAAGCGATCGCATCTTGCCGGCCTGCCTCCCCAGGTGCGCAAGTTGGTGGCAGAGGCGTGTTCATGAAATGCAAAACTCCGGACGTGAGGTCCGGAGTATTTTTTTGCTGGCTCGAAGATCAAAGGGGTCAAAGACATTTTGATTGTTAAAGATGAGATGCCTCTGGTCACTTTTGCTCCCTTGGGACGGTTTGGTTGAACAGGTGGGGGTGTTTCCGCTGGTATTGCAAATCGAAACATAAACTTTCGATTTGCAAGAAACGGGGTGTCTATGTATCCACGTCGTGCCAGTCCCACGCTGGAACGGCTGGCCCGGGGATTTCCGGTGCTGGCCTTGACTGGGCCGCGCCAGTCCGGGAAGACCACGCTGGCTCGGGCCTGTTTTCCCGACAAGCCGTATGTTTCGCTGGAAAATCCTGATGAACGGGAATTCGCGGAGCATGACCCCAAGCGCTTTCTGGCGCGTTTTCCCGAGGGGGCGATTCTGGATGAAGTACAGCGTTGCCCGGATTTGTTGTCGTGGTTGCAGGGGCTGGTCGACGAACGCCCGGTAATGGGCCAGTTTGTGCTGACCGGCTCGGCCCAGTTTGATCTGATCGCCGGCATGAGCCAGTCGCTGGCCGGCCGGGTTGGACGGGTGGAGCTCTTGCCTCTGTCGCTGGCCGAAATGCAGAGCGGCGCCTGCCTGCCCGCTACGCTCGACCGATTGTTGCTGAACGGCGGTTACCCGGCGATTTATCAGCGCGATCTGGCGGCTAACGACTGGTTTCCCAACTATGTATCGACCTATCTGGAGCGCGATGTGCGGCAGATCATTGCCGTCCGTGATTTGTCGCAGTTCCAGCGCTTTGTCCGGATGTGCGCGGCACGCTCGGGGCAATTGCTGAATCTGGCGGCGCTGGGCGCGGATTGTGGTACATCGGCGGTTACGGCGCGCGAGTGGCTATCGGTATTGGAGGCCAGTTATCTGGTGACTCGCCTGCCGCCGTATTTCCAGAATTTTGGCAAACGTCTGGTGAAATCTCCCAAGCTGTATTTTCTCGATGTGGGCTTGATGGCCTGGCTGTTGGGGATTCGCGACGAAGCGTCGATGTCCACGCACGCCGCCCGTGGCGCATTGTTTAAAACCTGGGTGGTTTCGGAAATGATCAAGCAACGCTTCAACGCCGGCCAGCCGGCTGACCTGTATTTCTGGCGGGATAGTGCCGGGCACGAAATTGATGTGGTGTTTGAAACTTCCGCCGGGTTGCAGGCGGTCGAAATCAAGTCCGGTAGCACTTTTGCGCCAGACTGGGTAGAAGGGCTGAAGAAATGGCAGAAATTTACCGGCGACACGCCGTCCCTGAAGCCCATCCTGATTTACGGTGGGCTGGATAGCCATGAGCGGGAGCATTGCTTTCTGTCCGGGTGGCAGGACATGGCGGAGCGCTAACCAGCGTTTGGACGGCCGGGAAAATTTCGATTTTGGCCGTTTTTTCGGGGTTACCGTAGCATTTGAGTTGGCTTCCCCGTTTTCCAGTAACGGGGAAGCCCGCAGCCTCAGTCCTTGAACCGAACCCACTCGGCCAGCGGGGCGCGCTCGGTTTTCAGGGCGTTCTCCGGTGCTTGCGGATTGGCGTAACCGAGGGCCATGCCGCAGACGAAGGTTTCGTTGTCGGCCAGCCCCAGTTCCTCGCGGATGATGCGGTGGAACTGCACGAAGGCGGCTTGCGGGCAGGTGTCCAGGCCGCGCGCCTTGGCGGCCAGCATGACGTTTTGCACGAACATGCCGTAGTCCAGCCAGCTGCCTTGCTCCATCAGCGTGTCGACGGTGAACATCAGGCCGACCGGCGCGTCGAAGAACTGGAAGTTGCGGGCGTGCTGCTTGTGCATCCGCTCGGCGTCGCCTTTCTGGATGCCGAGCAGCTGATACAGGTCGAGGCCGATCTTGCGCCGCCGCTCGATGTAGGGCGACTCCCACTTGCGCGGGTAGTAGGGGTAGCACTCGGCATGGGTCGCCGCCTCTTCCGGGTCGTCGAAGGCGGCGATGATCCGCTCGCTGAGCCGGGCCTTGCTTTCGCCGGTCAGCACCCAGGTCTTCCAGGGCTGGATGTTGGTGCCGGAGGGGGCGCGGGCGGCAATGTTCAGGATCTCTTCGATGACCGACCTAGGCACCGGCGTCGGCAGAAAGGCGCGGCAGGAATAGCGGCTCTGGATGACTTCATCGACGGCGGTTTGCAGCGGATTGTTCATGGCGGGCAGTGGGGCTCGGTGATCGTTGTCGGGAATGGGTTGAAAAGGATAAGCGAGCGGGACTGATCCCGCCATTTTTTCCGGCTGGCTCAATAGCCTGGCCAGGGCAGGGGCGGGGCTGCCAGGCGGGGTGCCCGGCCGTCGCCGACCGGGCCGAAGCGGGCGTCGCCGCTTTCCCATTGGTGCTGGGCGGCGGCAATCGTCGCCTTGTCGTAACCGACGAAATTCCACCACATCAGCACCGGTTCGGCGAATGGTTCGCCGCCGAGCAGCAGGATTTTGCTGTCGGCGGCGAGGGCCAGGTGCAGCTTGTCCCGGCCGTGGCCGAGATAGGCGAGTTCGTCGGCGGGCACGCTTTCGTCCGCCACCCGAACCGAGCCGGTCAGTGGCAGCAGCGCGTATTCGAAGTCGGGGCGCAGATCGAGGTCGAGCGTCGTCGCCGACGCGCTGGCGATGTCGAGGCCGAGCAGCGGCGAATGCAGCCGGGTCGGTGCGCTGTGGGCGCCGAAATCGCCGGCCAGCAGCGTCACGGTTGCGCCTTGCGTCTGCCATTGCGGCAGGGTCGGGTGGTGGGCGAAATCCGGCGGGCAATCTTCTGCTTCCGGCGGCAGGGCGATCCAGAGCTGGGCGGCGTGCAGGCAGCTGCCGTCGGTCAGCGAGTCTTCGGTATGGACGACGCCGCGCCCGGCGGTCATCAGGTTGACCTGGCCGGGGCGGATGATCTGCTCGTTGCCCAGGCTGTCGCGGTGCAGCACTTCGCCTTCGAGCAGCCAGGTGAAGGTTTGCAGGCCGATGTGCGGGTGGGGGCCGACGTGCATGCCGCGGCCCGGCGGGAAATCCACCGGCCCGGCATGGTCGAGAAAGCACCAGGCGCCGACCATGCGTTGCTGGCGGCTGGGCAGGGCGCGGCGAACCAGCATGCCGTCGCCGAGATCGGCGCTGCGGGTGGCGATGCGAAGCATGGCGGGCATGGGCGTCTCCGGGGTGATGGTTTGGCGCCGGGGTCGGCTTACTTGCTGCGTTGCACGGTGGTGTAGCTGTTGATCAGGTTGCGGTAGTCGGGGATGTGGCTGGCGAACAGAGCCCCCAGTCCCTCGATGTCGTTGCGCCAGTCGCGGTGCAGTTCGCAGGCGACGCCGAACCAGGTCATCAACTGCGCTCCGGCGGCTTCCATGCGCCGCCAGGCGGAATCGCGGGTGATTTCGTTGAAGGTGCCGGAGGCATCGGTGACGACGAAGACCTCGTAGCCTTCCTCCAGGGCCGACAGCGCCGGGAAGGCGACGCAGACTTCGGTGACGATGCCGGCGATGATCAGTTGCCGCCGGCCGGTGGCCTGGACCGCCTTGACGAAATCCTCGTTGTCCCAGGCGTTGATCTGGCCGGGGCGGGCGATGTATGGGGCGTCCGGGAAAGTGTCCTTGAGTTCGGTCATCAGCGGGCCGTTGGGGCCGTTCTCGAAACTGGTGGTCAGGATGGTCGGCAGCTTGAAATACCTGGCCAGGTCGGCCAGCGCCAGCACGTTGTTGCGAAACTTGTCCGGCTCGATGTCGCGGACCAGGGACGACAGGCCGGCTTGATGGTCGACCAGCAGGACGGCGGCCTTGCTCTTGTCGAGCTTGACGTAGGGTTTGCTCATTGCGGCTCTCCTTGGCGGTGTGACGCTGGGAATCCAGGTCGGCGGCGTTGCCGGGGCGATAGTTGCATCATCCATCGGTAACGCACCGGCTTGGACAACGCCCGCTGGCGTTGATTCCGCCGTCATCCGTCTGCAAGGTGGGGGCCGTTTAACCTGCCTCCTCGGCGCGAAAGCCGGTCGCCGGACGTACCCGTGGAAAATTTCGATTTTGGCCAATTTTTTGGGCTGACCGTAGCATTCGGGGCAGTGAGGCTGCGATCAGGTTCACCACTGGCCTGCTTTCGTCAATTAGCGACAAGAAATTTCTTTTTTAATCAGTTGCTTGCCGGTGGTGGCGGATTGTCTGTCGCTGCCCGGCGACAGAACGGCCGATTTTTGGGCGGGGCGATGTTGTCAACTATCTGATTTAACGACGATTTGTTCTTTTGGCATCGGTTTTGCAATGAATTTGCTGCAGTGACGGCCTTTTGTCGTTGTTGCAGAAAACATTGCCATTCCAGTGTCGGAAAGAAATCAAAATGGATAAATCAACCATCAAAGGAATCGCCATCGGGGCGGTGGCCATGGTGACGATCAGCGCCAGCGGCGTAACCGGCTACAAGATGCTGACTCAGCCGAAATCGGCAGAAGTCCTGGCTGTTGCGGAAATCAAGGAAAAGGTCAGGATTCCCCATCAGGATTGTCAGGATGTCGCGGTCCAGCGGCGGGCCCCGGTGCAGGATCAGAATCGGATTGCCGGCACGGTCATCGGCGGCGTCCTCGGCGGCGTGGTGGGCAACCAGATCGGCCGGGGCGCCGGCAATACGTTGGCGACAGTGGCCGGCGCGGCAGCTGGCGGTTATGCCGGCAACACCGTGCAGAAAGGCATGCAGGAGCGCGATACGGTTTCATCGGTCGAGCATCGCTGCCGAACCGTCTATGAAACGACCGAGAAGGTTGCCGCTTACGACGTGACCTATCGCCTGGACGGCAAGGAAGGCCAGGTCCGCCTGGCGCACGATCCGGGCAAGACGATTCCCGTCAAGGACGGCAAGCTGGTCCTCGACCCGCCAACGGCAGTCAAGTAACGGCGAATCGCCAGCTTGCCAATTGCTCGAAAGAGCGCGGCAGGCTGGCGCCTGCTGATGCGCCGCTGGGTTGCCGGCGGGGGCCTGGGGGCGATAGCGCAGACCGTCGGCCGGGCTTTCTACAAATCCTCTATGCCGGCCCGAATTTGATCAGCCTTCTCCTGCACGGCCTGCAAGGCCTCAGGGCTCATTTTCGCCAGCTGGCGATAGACCATGCCGAGCCGGGGATTTGCCGCCAAACCCTGGCTGTTGCGGGCAAAAAAATCCCAGTACAGGGCATTGAAAGGGCAGGCTCTCTCGCCGAGCCGCGCCTTTTTGTCGTAGTGGCAGCCCTTGCAGTAATCGCTCATGCGGTCGATGTAGGCGGCGCTCGACACATAGGGTTTGGTCGCCAGCTTGCCGCCGTCGGCGAACTGACTCATGCCGACGGTGTTGGGTAGCTCGACCCATTCGAAGGCGTCGATGTAGACGCCGAGATACCAGCCATGCACCGCCTGCGGGTCAAGCCCGGCAAGCAGCGCGAAGTTGCCGATGACCATCAGGCGCTGAATGTGGTGGGCGTAGGCGTGTTCCAGCGACTGGCCGATGGCCTGCGCCAGGCAGCGCATTTTTGTCTCACCGGTCCACAACCATGACGGTAGCGGCCGCAGGTGGTCCAAGCAGTTTTGTGTCTCGTAGCCGGGCATGTTGGCCCAATAGACGCCGCGCACGTATTCGCGCCAGCCGAGGATCTGCCGGATGAAGCCTTCCGCCGCCGCCAGCGGCACTCGCCCGGATTCATAAGCTTCAATCGCCCTGGCGACAAGTTCGCGCGGATTGAGCATTTTGGTGTTGAGCGCGAAGGAAAGCAGCGAGTGGAAAAGCCGCCAGGCGCGAAACGTCAGCGCATCCTGAAAGTCGCCAAAATGGGGCAGCGCTTGATCGATGAAGTCATCGAGTTGCTGCAGGGCTTCGGCCCGATTCAGCGGCCACAGGAAGCGTTGCGCGCTCGCTTCGCCGAAGCTGGCGACACCGGCCTGCCGGATGCTTTGCCACAGCGCCGAATGATCGTGCGCAGTGCGCCAGTCCGCCGGCTCGCGCGGCAGGCCGGGCCAGGGCTTGCGGTTGTCGTGATCGAAATTCCACTGGCCGCCCAGGGGCTTGCCGGGGGCGGCCATCAGCACGCCGTGGCGAATGCGCATCTGGCGGTAGAAGTGTTCCATCAGCCATTGCTTGCGTTCGGCGAAAAGTTGCGCGGCTTCGTCGCGCCGGATGTAGAAATGTTCGCTATCGACCATCCGGCAGGGAATCGCGAGCCGGCCGGCGTAATCGGCAAGTTGCCGGTCCAGCCGCCACTCGTCCGGTGCCTGGTACTCCAGGGCGCTGGCCGAATAATCGGCGATCAGCGCATCCAGATTGGCCGGCAGCGATTGGCGGTTGGCCGGGTCGTCGATCGCCAGGTAATGCACGCGATGGCCGGCGAGCGCCAGTTGCCGGGCGAAGTCGCGCATGGCGGCAAAGATGGCGATGATTTTCTGGGCATGGTGCAGGACGTAATCCGTTTCCTGGCGGATTTCCATCAGGACGTAGATCGTGTGCTCGTCGCGCGACGAAAACCAGCGGTGCTCCGGATTGAGCTGGTCGCCCAGGATCAGGCGGAGTGTGGTCATGCCTTTCCCGGGCGGTTTCGCCGGCAGCGTTCGGAGCAATATTTCAACTCGTCCCAGACGGCCGCCCATTTTTTTCGCCAAAGGTAGGGGCGACCGCAGGCCAGGCAGGTCTTGCTCGGCAGATCGGCTTTTTTCCGGGCGCGCATTCCGGCGGCCTTTACTGCGTATCGGTTCGCTTCTGATCGACCCAGATCAGCTTGTCGGTGGCGAAGCCCAGCGCCTTGGCCTGGCTGAGCAGTTGTTCGCGGACCTCGGCCGGCAGCGTCCGGTCGCGGGCAAGAATCCACAAATAATCCCGATCCGGCCCGGCGACCAACGACCACCGATAGTCCTGCTGATCGAGCGCAATCACGTGATAGCCGCCGTAGAAGGGGCCGAAAAACGACACTTTGAGCGAAGCGGTCTGGCGGTCGCCGACGAACAGGGCGCGGCCGATCGCTTCCTTCCAGGCCTGCCGCTGGGTGTCGTAGCCCCGGTTGATGACCTTGACACTGCCGTCGTCCTGCAACTGGTAGGTGGCATTGACGTCGCTCATGCCGCGCTCGAAGGAATGGTCGAGGCGGGCAATCTCGTACCACTGCCCGAGGTAGCGGTTGAGGTCGAAAGGGGTGATCGGGCGCAGGCCTTCGGGAGGCGCCGTCGAGCATGCGCTGAGCGCCAGGGCAAACAGCAAGGCGAGGATGGCGGATCGGCGGAGCGACATGGCGGTGCTTTCAAAAAACAGATATGCCGCATTTTGTCCTAGACAAATCAAAACAACAATCGCAATATGCGCAAAAATATTCAGTAAATCGGCTGATTGAAATTTAACGTCCATGACAACATGGCGCGCAGCAAGGAGCGAACATGAACAGGATTGCACTCGTGACCGGCGCCGCCGGCGGCGTCGGGCGTGCCTTGGTGGCTAGACTCGCCGCCCAAGGGTGGCAACTGATCGTCACCAGCCGCCAGGCTGAACACCTGACGGCAGCTTTCGGCGATCAGCACCTGCAGGTGGCGGCCGATTGTTCGACCGTGGCGGGGGCCCAGCACATTCTGCAGGTCGCCAAAGACCACCAGATGTTGCCCAGCGCGCTGGCCCACTGCGTCGGCAATATCCGCCTGGGCGCCCTGCATCGCATGAGCGAGGCCGATTTCAACGATTGCCTGAGCGCCAACCTGATCAGCGCCTTCCACACCCTCGCTGCCTTTGTCGGTGGCCTGCGCGAGGCGCGCAGCCCGGGGGCGGCCGTGCTGGTCTCATCCGCCGCGGCACGCATCGGCACGCCCAACCATGAGGCCGTCGCGGCGGCCAAGGCCGGGCTGGAGGGGCTGGTCCGCGGTGCCGCCGCAACCTATGCCGCCAACGGCATCCGCATCAACGCCGTCGCCCCCGGCATCATGGAAACGCCCGCCTCGGCCGGCGTCATCGCCAGCCCGACCGCCCGTGACGCGGCGGCCCGGCAATACCCGCTGCCCGGCATCGGCTCGCCGGACGAACTGGCCGAGTTGATGGGCTGGCTGCTGTCCGATTCAGCCGCCCGCGTCACCGGGCAGGTCTGGTCGCTCGATGGTGGATTTTCCAGCATCCGCCCCTTGGTCAAGTGAGGTCGGTCATCGCTGTGGGCAATTTCGTTTTTCAATTTTGGCCAATTTTTCCGGCCGACCGTAGCATTTGCCCGGCGGCGGGATTCAACAGGTGCGCAGGCGGTTCAGCGTCATCGACGGATATTCGCCGAAGCGCTTGAAGTAGGCTGCCGCGAAGACGCCGAGGCTGGAATAGCCCCACAGGTTGGCGATGGTGACGACCGTGCTGCCGGGCGGCGCCGCCATCAGCGCCTTGCGGATGCCTTGCAGGCGTTGCTCGCGCAGAAAGGCCATCGGGGTGTAGCCGCGAAACTGCTTGAAGGAGTTGCTCAGGGTGCGGACGCTGACCCCGGCGGCCAGGGCAATCGTCGAGAGGGTCGGGCATTCCCGGGCGTGGGTTTGCATGTATTCCTCGGCGATCTTGACGCAGCGCGGGATGACGCTGCCGCGCAGGCGGTGGTTGCCGGTTTCCGTGCCGCTCTGCCTCAGCCACGCCGACAGCATGTGCATGCCGAGCATTTCTTCCAGGTGGCTGCCGAGCGGACCTTTGGTGACCAGTTCCGGCGTTTCGGCAACACAGCGGCAGACATAGCCGAGCAACGCGACCCAGGCCGAGTTCGGGCCGCCGAAGGACAGCTTTCGCCGCCAGATCTCCGCTTCGGCCGGCACGCCATACCAGCGCAGAAAAAGCTCTTCGAGGTATTGGTGGGGGAAGGTGATATTGACCTGCAGGTGATTCGGGTCGAAATCGGCCCAGTAATCGGTGCGGCTGGTGTCGACGAGAAAGGTGTGGCCGACCGGGGTTTCGGCGAACGCCCCGGTATCGATCCAGTGGCGGGCGTTGCCGCGCACGGTGGTGAGCGCCATGCCCATGCCGGGGCCCATCGAGAAATCGGACAAATGAATGGGGATGCCGTAGGAAAAACGGCTGAGGATCATGCTGCCGATGGAAACAGCGTGCAGCACCGAATCCGGTTCCCGGACGGTACCGTTGGGGGTGGCCTTGTAAGGCATGTACACCTGGTCGGACCAGGCGCGTATCTCGTCGAAATGTCTTGAGCGGACCAGTTCGTAATCCGTGACGGGGCGGCCCTGGCCGTCAAGGAGCAAAGCATTCTGCAAGAAGTCCATTTTTTCCCCCTGAAAATACCCATGGAGAAGCTGCGACCGATGATCGCATATCGCTGGCTCGTTGAAGAACCGTTGTGGCCTGGGCGCGGCGGCCGACCGTTTCGGCCGGCCGCCGCAGCTTTCAGAAGACCTTGACCAGCCGCAGGTTGAAGCGGTTGTCTTCCTTGACGCCGGTGCGGACGGAAAGATCCTGCCCGTAGGAGCCGAGGATCTGGATGCTCGGGGTGACGAAGTGGCCGACAGTGAGCAGGGCCTTGGTCCGCTCCTGGCGGTCGCCCTGGCTGACCCCGTTGACCTTGGTCTCGCCGCCCCAGTCGTAGGAGAGCATGCCGGCGATGTAGGTGCCGGGGGCGATGTGGTAGCGCAGGTGGGTCTGGAACTGGTAGGAGAGGCTTTGCTTCAGCGTCGCGCCGGTGTTGCCGAAATCGTTGTTGTCGCCGTACCAGACGACGTCGCCGATCAGGTCGAGCGTCCATTTGTCGGCCAGCGGCGTGATGTAGCCGACCTGCATGTCCAGCTTCCAGCGATTCTCGCCGAAGGCGTTCAAGGCGTTGTTGCGGTCGTAATTGCCGGTCGGCATGTAGAGCCAGGGGGTGACGGCAAAGGCGCGCTTGCGCTCGGGGTCCTTGATCAGGTGGATCGTCGGGGCAAAGATCAGGTCGCCGATGCCGTTGGTCGAGGAAAGCCCGGCCAGGTCGCCACCGGTATTCAGTTGCCCGAACGGCAGCAGAAATTGCGGAACGACGGTGAAGTCGCCGATATCGACGAAACGCACGCCGCGCAGGATGCCGACGTCGGCGCTCAGCCTGGCGTTGCCGGACAGCTTGTTGCCCTGGCTGTAGAGCTGCTTGCCCTCGAAGTGCTGGTAATACAGCACGGCAAGATTCGTCCCGTCGGGCAGGCGGGTGTAGTCGCCGGCGTCGATGGTGACGCTGTGCGCGCCGTTGGCAAGAAACAGATTGGCGCCGAGCAGGGCGGCCAATTTGAGGGCGAGGACGGTCTTCTGGTGCATTGATTGTCTCCTTGGCGTGAATACGCTCGTTGTTGGGAAAGACCGGATGCGCGACGCAGCCGGTGGTCGCGGTGACGGCGTGTCTGAACCGGACTTGCGGCCCAGTTTGCGCAAGGAATTCGCAGGGGACTGTCGCGATCTGGCAGACGCCTGTCGGGGTTTGGCATGAAGTTTCCGCGGGCGTCGGCGCGGTGCCTGGCGGGTGTGGATCGGCCATTCGAGCTTGTTGCCGGAATCCGACAGCGCCTTGCCATATTCCGACATTCCGTCGCTACGGCGGCTCCTAGACTGGGTTTCCCGACCGGAGAAAGGCGGAGCGGTCGGGATCACTCAACAATCCGCGTGCTAAAGGAGACATTCAATGAATCAGGCTCAACTGAAGAAGGCGCTTGATGCCTTGCTGCATCAATCCGTCCATCGCCACGGCGGCGTCCCCGGCGTCGTCGCCATGGTTACCGACCGCCAGGGCAACCTCTACGAGGGCGCCGCCGGAACGCGCGAGCTCGGCAATCCGGCCATGCCCATGGCCACCGATGCCGTGTTCGCCATTTTTTCGACGACCAAGGCAATGACCGTGACCTGCGCGCTGCAGTTGATCGAGGAGGGGTTGTTGTCGCTGAACGATCTGGTCGATCGCTACCTGCCGGAGATCGCCGAGCTACAGGTGCTGACCGGCTTCGATGCCGACGGCCAGCCGCAGACCCGCGCCCCGCAGCGCAAGATCACGATCAACGACCTGTTCCTGCATACCAGCGGCCTCAGTTACGAGTTCTTCAGCGCCGCCGACCTTCAATACCGAACCGCCAGGGGCACTCCGACCATCGTCTCCTGCACCTTCGAGTCGATGCGCTCGGTGCTGCTGCACGACCCCGGCGAGCGTTGGAGCTATGGCGTCAATATCGACTGGCTTGGCCGGGTCGTCGAAAAAATTCGCGGCAAGCGGCTGGGCGAGGTCATGCGCGAACGCCTGTTCGCCCCGCTGAACATGGTCGATATCGGCTTCACGATGAGCCCGCAGATGGCCGGGCGCCGGGTAAGCATCCACGACCGGAACGAGCATGGGCAACTGACGCCGTTGCCCGACCTGATCCTGCCCCAGCCGCCGGAAATGGATTGCGGCGGCCACGGCCTGTACGCGACGGTTGGCGAGTACATGAAATTCATCCGGATGATTCTCAACGAGGGCATGGGCGAGGGCGGTCGCGTACTGAAGCCGGAAACCATCGCCCTGATGGGCAAGGACGGCCTGGCCGAACTGGGGCTTTCCAGCACCGGATGGACGACGTCGATCCCGTCGCTGAGCAACAGCGGAGAGTTCTTCGCCGGCCAGGACAAGGGCTGGTCGTACAGCTTCCTGTTCAACCGCGAGCAGACCCCGACCGGGCGCCCGGCCGGTTCGATGATGTGGACCGGGCTGGCCAACTGCTACTACTGGATCGACCGGCAGACCGGGATTGGCGCCTACTGGGCCAGCCAGATACTGCCCTTCCAGGATGCCGTGGCTTACCCGAGCTTCGTTGAATTCGAGAGCGCGGTGTATAGCAGCCGCTAGTTATTCGGCCGGCCGGGGCGTTCGGTTGCTCCGGCCGTGGATCTAGCTGGGAGGGGACAGGGGCGTCCAGTCGTTGTTCAGCTTGTCGCGGTGTTTTCAGGTGTTACGGCAACGCAGCCAGTTCGCCGCTAGTGCCATCCTCTGACGTAGTTTGCTGCCTTGCCGGCCGGTCGATCAGCCGATGGGCCAGTCCGGCACCCAGCCACATGCCGATCAGCGACAGCCAGGCGGTCAGCGCGAAAATGGCGGCGCCGGAGACGCCGGCGCCGACGGCACAGCCGCCGGCCAGCATGCCGCCGAAGCCCATGCAGACGGCGCCGGCCAGGTAGCGGCGCATGCTGTGCCCGTCCTTGAAGCCTTCCAGCTTCAGTTCGCGGCCGAGCAGGGCGGCGACGAAGGAGCCGAGGACGACGCCGGGGACCAGGCCGATATTGAAATTCCACGGCTGGCCGGGCGGTGACAGGACGAGCATCAGGATGTCGGCCGAAGGGCCGGTGAAGCTCAGGCTCTGCACCGGCACGATCTCGAAGGACTGCGTGCTGAACTGATAGGTGGCCAGCCAGGCGAGGGCGACCATCAGGCCGACGCCGATGCCGCTCAGCCATTCGAGGTGGCGCAGGCGGCTGCGCAGCACGAAGAGGATGCCGGCAACCAGCCAGATGGCGCCGAAGACGATGCCGCCGGCGTGGCCGAGATGGGCGCTGGCCAACAGGTCGCGCTGTTCGCCGGCGATGGTCCACAGGCCGGACAGCCATTGGCGCAGCGGCGACAGCACGCCGTTCAGCGAAGCCTGGGCGGTGACGGCGAAAATCAGCCCGGTGAGCAGGGCGCGCAGATTGCCGTTGGCGGCCAGCACCAGCATCCGGGACGAACAGCCGCGCGCCAGGATCATGCCGATGCCGAACAGCAGGCCGCCGATCACGGCGCCGGAAATGCTGCCGGTGCTCGCCAGTTGCCGGGCCTGCGAGACATCCAGCAAGCCGGTGCTGATGAACAGCTGGGTGGTTATCACGGCAGTGGAAAAGGCGAGCAGCCAGATGGTCAGCCTGGCCGTACCGTGCCGGCTCCAGAATTCGACAACGGCCGAGCGCAGGCAGAAGCGCGAGCGCTGGGCGAAAAAGCCGAAGCCGATGCCGATCAGCAGCCCGGCCAGGCTGAGCGCGGTCTTGTCGCCGAAGGTTTCGATCAGTTCGTTCAATGTCATGGTGCGCTGGGAGCTATTTCGCCTTGATGGCGGCGATGGATTGCTCGATGGCCGTTTCCAGGTAGCTCGGGTAAAAATCCGGCAGCCGGGCGCCGACGATGGATTCGGCCAGGCGCTGGCCGTTCGGGCCGTAGAAGGCGACGACGGGGACCAGCTTGATCTTCTCGCTGGCGGCAAAGCGGGCGTGGGTGGTTCGCTCGCCATGAAAATCAAGCAGCGGCTGGTCGCTGTCCTGGTTGATCTGGCGGATCAGCAGCTTGTCGCGGTAGCGCGGCTGGCTGGCCAGCGGCTTCAGGTAGTCGCGCTTGACCGTCTCGCAATACTTGCAGTCGCGGCGGCTGTAGAGCACGACCAGCGGCCCGCCCAACCGGGCGGCCTGGGTGGCCTCGGCGCGCAGGTCGGCGGCCGGCGGCTGGTCGTTCGCCGCAAGCGCTGGACCATTGGCTGCCAGCAGGCAGGCGGCCAGTGCCAGACCGCCACGAATGGTGTTGCCCCAATCGATCATCTGTCTCAAAAGCCCGCTGCCTCCGCTTCCAGGTAGGCGAGGCTGACGTATTTGCCGATATTGGTTTCGAAGCCCTTGGTGTCCTTCGCCCGGCTGGCGACGCGCGGGTCTTTCAGCACCTGCGCCTTGGCCGCTTCGAGCGGCAGGCCGTCCTTGATCGCCTGTTCGCAGGGGCGGTAGATGCCTTCGAACAGTTCCCGGTTCCATTGCAACACCTTGGCGCCGGGCTCGCCGTGGCCGGGCAGCCAGATGGTGCAGCCGGTTTTTTCCAGCGTGTCATAGGCCTTCAGCGTGCCGAGGTAGGACCCGTCGTCCATGTTGGCGATGCGCCGGTCCATGGCGACGTCGCCGACCAGCATCAGCTTGTCCTCGATGACCTCGACGCAGAGATCGAACGGGGTGTGCACGGTGCCGAAATGGTGCAGGCGCAGCGTCACGTCGCCGAACTTCAATTCAGCGCCGTGTTCCAGCGGCTGCCTGGGGGGGACGACGCGGGTGCCGAGCGTGGCCTGGTTGGTCCATTGTTCCATCAGCGTGCGCCACATGTTGCCCTGCACGCCCTTGATGGCCTTGATCGTCCCCGGGTGGGCGTAGAGCGGCAGGCTGTCGCCATAGGCCTCGACGTAGGCATGGTTCCCCAGCCAGTGGTCGCCGTGGTAGTGAGTGTTGATGATGGCGATCACCGGTTTGTCGAAGGTCTTCCTGATCTGCCGGATGGCCATTTCGCCGATCTGCACCGAGGCGCCGGAATCGACGACGACCAGCCCCTTGGCGGTGTCGACGAAAGTGATGTTGCACATCATCCCCTGGTTTTCCGGGGTCGGGAAACCGTCCGGCGAGAAGATCATCCAGACGTGCGGCGAGACCTGGCGCAGCGGGTGATCCTTGACTGCCGGGCCGCACACGAAATCGTCCATTTCCCTGGCGAAGGCCTGGATGCTCTGCCACGGTGCAAACTCCGCGGCGGTCAGGGCGCCGAGGGCGGCCGAATGGTGAAGAAACTGGCGGCGGTTCATGGGGGCGTCTCCTGTTTTTCATCGGGATCTGGCATGCTCCCGTGAGGGCTTGAACAGGCCGCAATTGAAAGCCTGTTGTAAGCGAATTACTATTTAATAATGTACCTATATTTGCAATGAAAAGGGGAGCGCCGTGAGCGTCAAGCAAGGATTTCTGATCGTGGGCGGTCTGTTGTCGGCGCTCGTTTCCGGGGTGGCCATGGCCGATGCCAAGGCCGACCTGGCCCGGGCCGAGGAAATCGTCGGCGGGCGCTGCTTTCTCTGTCACGGCATGGAAGGCGAATCGGCCAGCCCGATCTTTCCCCGCCTGGCCGGGCAACATTCCGAATACATCGCCAAGCAGCTCAGCGAATTCAAGTCCGGCAAGCGCAAGAGTGACACCATGAAGCCGCAGGCCGAAGATCTGACCCCGGCCGAAATGAAGGCGCTCGGACTCTTTTTCGAAGCCAAGAAGCCGAGCGCCCGCCCGGCCAAGGACCCGGAATTGCTGGCCGTCGGCAAGTTCATCTTCAGCCGCGGCAATCAGTTCTCCGGCCTGCCGGCCTGTTCCACCTGCCACGGCCCCAAGGGCCTGGGCACGCCGCAGTTGCCGCGCCTCGCCGGCCAGCACCCGCGCTATACCGAAGACCAGCTCAAGCAGTTCAACAGCCGCGAACGGACCAACGACAACGCCGTCATGCACACCGTCGCTTCCAAGCTGACCGAGTTTGAGCGCAATGCGGTAGCGGAGTACATCGCGACGCTGGACTGAAGCAGGGCAGCCGAAACGAAAATGGCCGCGAAATGCGGCCATTTTGCTTTGCGGCTAATGCTTCAGGCGGCTCGTTTGGCCCCGAGAATGAAAAAGGAGTTCATCCGGTAGCAGCCGGCGAGACGTAATCCGGATTTATTCGGGAAGCTCCATGGCCGCGGGGAGCTTGCTGGCGATGGCCTGTTCGCGCAGATTCCGGGCGACTGCAGGGGCCACTGCCTTGAGTTTGAGATAAGCCGTTTTGGCGGCAGTCGAGTCCCCCTCCAGCAGGTAGCTCATTGCGACAATTCCCTGGGCCGGAATTTGGACTTGCTGGCGAGCGAGAAGGAATTGGGCGTGTTCCCGCGATTTCGCCGGCAAGCGGGCAGCCAGGTAAGCCTGGCTGAGGTAAAAGCGGGCATCGGCGGCCGCTGGAGCCAAGACGATGGCCCTTTCCAGCGCGGGAATGGCCTGTCCCAGATTTTTGCTCCGTAATTGCGCCTCACCCAGATTGATCCAGCCATTGGCGAAATCCGGCCCCAGGCGGACAGTGGTTTCCAGGGCGTCGACTGCTTCAGGCAGGCGGCCCAGTTTCAGGAGGGAGTAGCCTTTGCTGCTCCAGGCATTCACGTTGGTCGGGTCTTCCTTCAGCGCTCGTTCCAGGTAACCCAGGGCTTGGGCGATGTCGCCCTTGCGGCCCAGTACCTTGGCGGTGGTAATGCACATTCCGACGTGCCTGGGATTGATCGCCTCGGCTCGGGCAAGCGTTTTCAGCGCACCTTCCGTATCTCCCGCCTCGGCCCGGATATCGCCCATGTTGACCAGGTCTCCAATGGCCGTCTTGCCCAATTCGTCCATCTTGGCGAAGGCCGCGGCAGCTTCGCGGAATTGGCGCTGGTCGGCAAGGGTGACGCCATAGATTGCCCATGCCGGCGCAAAATTCGGCGCCATGACCGTTGCCCGGCGCGCATCCTCCAGGGCTTCATTTTTGCGTCCCAGAGTGCGGCGGGTGATAGCGCGGTTGGTAAGCATTTCGACATTGTTCGGAGCAAGCTGCACTGCTCGATCGAACGCCGCTTCGGCCTCCGCCAAGCGCTTGACCTGCGTCAGCACATTGCCCAGTCCGCTCCAGTTCTCCGCCGAAGCGGGATTGATTGCAACTGCCTTGCGCAGGGCGTCTTCCGCTGGCCCCAGGCGTCCTCGCTTCAATTCGGCCAGGCCGATGGCAAGCTGCGTTGTCGATACGCCATGTTCGCCGCCGCTCGAAGCGAGCCGACTCGCATCGTCCGGTTTGCCGGAAGCAGCAAGTATCTGAGCAAGTCGCTGCTTCATTTCGGCGTCTTCCTCGCCCAGGCGTAGAGCCGTCTGGAAGGCTTGTTGGGCTGCTCCGGTATCCCCCCGCGCATCCTCAATCAATCCCAGGGTGCGCCAGGCTTGGCTCTGGCCCGGGGTCAGACGCAGGGCTTCCTTGATCTCGCGGCGCGCTTCGTCCTGTCTTCCTTCGGCGCGTAGCCAGTCGGCACGGAGCATTTTGGATTGCCCATCCCCTGGCTGCAGGTTCATTACGCGTCCCAGGGCATTCTCGGCCTCGGCCTTGCGGCCAAGCGAGCGCAAGGTCGCGGCGTACTGTAGCCAGCCGAAGGCATTGTGGTCATCCAATTCCACCGCCTGCTTCAGGCTGGCGGCAGCTTCTTGAGGCCGGCCTTGGGCGCCTTGAGCCAGTCCGAGGAAGGTGAATGCATCAGCCGCCCGGGGGCGAGTCGCCATCCAGGCCCGGGCATGCGCTTCAAGGCGGGGCCAGTCATTTACCTTTTGCAGGGAGACGGCTTCCTCGTTCCAGCGGTGATCCGCTGGCGGCGGTGCGGCAGGCTGCGGCACTTTACCCTCGGTCGCCAGACGCTCCAGGCCGTCTGATGAAAGGACCAGATTGAGATTTTGCCCGGTCCCCAGAATGGCGGTCGTAATACCGATCAGTTTGCCCTCGCGGTCAAAGAGTCCGCCGCCGCTGGAGCCTGGCGACACGGCGGCACTGGCGACTATCAATGGGTGTCCGTTCCGTACATCCCTGGTGGTGACCAAACCACGACTGACGGCCAAGCCCAGCCCCAGGGGGTTGCCAACTGCAAATACCGGCTCGCCTGCTGTCAATGATTTGCTTGGACGCAAGGCTACGGCAGGAGCGTTCAGGCCATCCACTCTCAACAGGCAGATATCTCGATCCGGATCCTGGCGCACCCATTTTCCGGAGAATTCACCGCTGGCTGACGCAACACGCAGCGAAGCTGCCTCCTGCACAACATGGCAGTTGGTGACTACTAGCGCATTGCCGATGACGACTCCGCTGCCCATGCCGTCGTCGGCTCCATTGTGGTCGAGTGTCTTGATCGTGACCACGGATGGTGAAACGCGCGCAAACACCATTTGTGCGTCGTCGGCTGAGGGTTCACCGTGGGCGGCCGTTAAGGCCAGGCTCCACGCCAAGCCTGCCACGATATTACATGTCTTCACTGGGTCGCCTCCTCGTAGGGGAGAATGCTGCCGCGATAGGCGGCACGGGCGATTTCCGCATCGATTCCGCGCAGGGTTTGATAGGCACGCTTCGCATCCTCTCGGCGGCCGACCTGTTGATAGGTTTCCAGCAGAGCAGCCCACAGCTTGCCCTGCTTTGGTTCCAGCTGCAGTGATCGCTCCATCGCGGGAATTGCTTCGGTTGCCCGTCCCATCGTTGCCAGGACAAAACCATGCTGGCGCCAGTTTTTCGCCACCTCTGGCTGCTTGCTTACCAGGTCGGCAGTGATCGTCAGGGCATCTGCTCCGAAGTGGGCATCCTTAAGATTTACCGCTAACTGGTAACGCCATTCTTCAAAGCCGGGATTGGCTTTGGCGGCAGATCGGAAGGCCTCGGCAGCTTCGCGATGAGCTTTTTGTTCTGCCAATGCGTAGCCGATTCCACCCCAGGCCCAGTCAGGGTAGTCAAACTTTTTATCCAGGCTCGTGCGGTAAGCCGCGATTGCCTGCTCGGTACAGCCGAGGCGGGCAAGGACGACGCCCTTCCAATACCAGAGCAAGGCGCTGTCGGCGTCGGCAGTGGTAACTTTTGCCAGGGCGCCCCATGCCCGCGGTGGGTCGCCAGCGGCCAGATATGCCTGAGCCAAGCTGATTTTTGGCCAGGTGGTGTCGCCGAAGAGTCCGGATATTCGGCGCCACACGGCAACGGCGCTCCTGCTGTCGCCACGTGCCTGGGCGAGTGCTGCGAGGCTCTGGTAAGCGGGAATCAGCCATTGGTCGAGTTCTACGGCCCGGCGAAAGCTTTGCTCAGCTTCGGCGAACTCGCCCATTGACTGCCGTACCTGGCCCAGGAGGAGCCACGAAACGGCATCCTCCGAGTTGGCTGCGGTTAGCTGCCGAGCTAGATTCAGGGCTTCCTCTTTCTTGCCGAGTCCAAGTAGCGCTCGGCCGAGCCCCACCGCAACCGTCGACGAGCCGGGATCGACGCGGTGCCATTCCTGCCAGCCGCGCAATTCGCCTTCCTTGTCGCCGAGACCACTGGCTGCAGTAACAACGAAGCGCCAGGGATCAGGGTTGTTCTTTTCTTCCTTTGACCAATTCGCTGCCAGCACTTGCAGGTCGGTCCACTTCTGCTCCTTGGTCAGCAGCACGGCGCGATCAAACTGTCGGAGGTGGGATGCTGCTGCCTCGGCGCGAGTCTCCACTTCACTTATCCAGGCCGCTGGCGAAGCGAAATTGACGTTCTGTCCGTCCCGGCGGCGATAGTCAATGATACCCAGCAGTCTTCCTTCGTCATCCAGCAGGGCACCACCTTCAGAGCCGGGCGATATTGGAGCGGTAAATTGAATGAAGCTGCCCACGGAGAAGTTTCGTGTACCGGAAATCACACCTTCGGAAATGCCAATTCCAAGGGCCAAGGCGTTTGAAATGGCGAGTATCCGGCTTCCTGTCGGCGGCGCACTGGTTCCCACTGACAAAGGAGTTTCCTTCAGGCCGTCGGCCGCAAGGAGGCAGAGATTGCGTTCCCGGTCTCGGGCTGTCACCGCGGCTGGAAATTTTCCCGATCGGGCCGTTACCTGCAGGCTGGCCGCGTCCTCGAGGCCGCCGCAGACGGTTACCAGGCGTCCCGCTCCGATCACCGTGGCGGACTGAACTCCCAGGGGCTGCCCCTTTCCGTTCAGAGCTTCCAAAACTACTATCCCCGTACCTGCCTGGGCGAATACCTCCGCGGGTGTGGCAGCCGGAGCAAGCAACGGGACGGCTAGACCGCTCAGAACGACCAGAGTATGAAGTGACCGCACCCTGCTCTCCCATCATCCAAATGAAGGCTGGAAGTTAGCATAATGTCATTCGATATGCTAAATGAAACTTCGGGTGGCTGCCAAAGGGGCAAAGGAATGATTTGCCGTGCGACCGGCAGTCCGCTCAACCCCGGAAAACGAAATAAACCGCGCCCAGGATGCACAGTGCGGCCCACAGATAGTCGAGCTTCAGCGGCTGGTCCATATAGAAGACGACGAAGGGCACGAAGACGGCGAGGGTGATGACTTCCTGCAGGATCTTGAGCTGGCCGAGGTTCATCTCGGTATTGCCGATGCGGTTGGCCGGCACCTGGATCAGGTATTCGAACAGCGCGATGCCCCAGGAGATCAGCGCGGCGATCCACCACGGTTTTTCGTTGAGGTGCTTGAGGTGCGAGTACCAGGCGAAGGTCATGAAGACGTTCGACAGGGCGAGCAGGCCGACGGTCTGCCAAAGAACCGGCAAGCCGTTGAGGAAGTTCACAAACGGACGATGCCCTGGTTGGCGACGGCCGGTAGCCAGGCAGCGACTGTGCCGCGGCCGGGGATGACGAGCACCGGGGCGATTTCGGCCAGCGGCTGGAGGACGAAGGCGCGCAGGTGCAGGCGCGGATGCGGCAGGGTCAGGCGCGGCAGGTCGATGAATTGGTCGGCGTAAAGCAGCAGGTCGAGGTCGAGCGTGCGCGGGCCGTTCTTTTCGGCGCGGACGCGGCCGAAGCGCTGTTCGACTTCGAGCAGCTGGTCGAGCAGGGCTTCCGGCGCCAGCGTGGTTTCCAGTTCGGCGACCGCATTGACGAATTCCGGCTGCTCTGTGATCCCGACCGGCGCCGTCCGGTACAGCGAGGAGCTATGGACGACGCGGCTTTCCGGCAGGTTGGCCAGCGCCGCGAAGGCGGCGCGCACGGTGGCGGCGGGATCGCCGAGATTGGCGCCGAGCGCGACGTAGGCGGTGTTCATTCGGTCGGAATGCTACGGTCGGCGCCAGAATTTGCCGGTTTTTTGCGGCGCCGGCGCTTCTTTTTGTCGCCGGCCTGTTCGGGCATCAGCATTTCGGCGCGCTGTTCGCCGTCGACGCTCTGGAAGCGCGTCCACCAGTCGGCCACTTCCATGTCGAGTTCGCCGGACTGGGCGCGCAGGACCAGGAAGTCGTAGCCGGCGCGGAAGCGCGGCTGTTCGAGCAGGCCGTAGGGGCGCTTGCCGGAGCGCTGTTCGAAGCGCGGCTGCAACGCCCAGATATCCTTGATGTCGCCGGCGATGCGCCGGGTGATGGCGAGCTTTTCGCCCTGCACGTCGAGCACCGTGTCCATCGCCTTGTAGAGCGCCGGAATCTTCGGCTCGCCGGCGCCCTTGAGTTTTTCCCAGTGAGCCAGCACTTCGTGCCAGAGCAGTGTGGCGAACAGGAAGCCGGGCGAAACGCCCTTGTCCTGGCGGATGCGGTCGTCGGTGTTTTTCAGCGAGAGCATCACGAACTTCTCGCCCATCGGCTGTTCGAGAATGACGTCGAGCAGTGGCAACAGCCCGTGGTGCAGGCCTTCGTCGCGCAATTGGGTGATGCATTTGACCGAATGCCCGGAGGTCAGCAGCTTCAACATTTCGTCGAACAGGCGGGCGGCCGGCACGTTTTCTAGCAACTCGGCCATTTCGCGGATCGGCTTGCGGGCTTCCGGGTCGATGACCAGGCCGAGCTTGGCGGCCAGGCGGACGGCGCGCAGCATGCGCACCGGGTCTTCGCGGTAGCGGGCGCGCGGCTCGCCGATCATGCGCAGGGTCTTCTGCTTGAGGTCGCCGACGCCGTGGTGATAGTCGATGACCGCCTCGGTGGCCGGATCGTAATACAGCGCGTTGGCAGTGAAGTCGCGGCGGGCGGCATCCTCGGCGTGGCTGCCGAAGACGTTGTCGTGCAGCACGCGGCCGTGCTCGTCGGTCTTCGTCTTTTCGTCCAGGGTGCCGCGGAAGGTGGTCACCTCCAGCGTTTCCTGGCCCATCATCACATGCACGATCTGGAAGCGGCGGCCGATGATGCGCGAGCGGCGGAAGGCGCGGCGCACTTCCTCCGGCGTCGCATCGGTGGCTATGTCGAAGTCCTTGGGCTCGGCGCCGATCAGCAGGTCGCGCACGGCGCCGCCGACGACGTAGGCCTTGAAGCCATGGCCCTGCAGGGTTTCGCAAACGCGCCGGCTGCCGGAACTGAGGCGGTCGCGGGTGATGCCGTGGCTGGAGACGGGGATGACGGCCGGTTCGTGCTTGCTGGCCTGGGTCTTCTTGCCGCTGAAAACGCGGGAAATGAATTTGCGGATCACTTGTACCGATCGAAGCGCGCCTTGGGGCGCTGCGGAAAAAATGTGGATTTTACTGGAAGCGCGTGATTATTCGAGGATTTTGCTTGGTCCGCATTAATCCAGGCCGAAGAATTCGCGAATCTTTCGACCGATGGCCGCGCTGCCCGGGGTAGCCTGCGGCCTCTCGCCCCATCCTTCCGTGTAGCCCTGTTCCAGTTCGGCGAAGCGCTGCAGGCGTTGTTCCAGGATGCCGGACAGGGTATCGGCCAGTTCCGGCCGTTGCTCGATGATGGACTGGAAGCCGGTCTTGTCCAGTCGGTAGGCTTCGACATTGGTGCTGGCGACGACGGTCGCCCGGCGCGGGGCGCCCGTCATCAGGCCGATTTCGCCGAAAACGCTGCCCGGGCCGCGCTTTTCGAGCAGGCGACGGGGGCCCTCCGGTGGCTGCCACCAGGCTTCGGCTTCTCCGCTGACCATGATGTACAGCCAATGGGCGATGGCACCCTGGCGGGTGATGATGTCGCCGCGGGCGAACGGTGCCTTGATCAGGTGTTCGGCAAGATGGCGTTTTTCGGTATCGGACAGGCGGGCGAACAGTTCGATGGCATTGATCGCCTGCAGGCGGCGCTGCATTTCGCGGCTTTCGACTTCCTCGCGGTGGGCGGCGCCCTCCTTGACCAGGTGGATGGTATGGTCGTCGGTGGCCAGGCGGATGCCGTTGCGCTGCAGGGTAGCGAGGATGTGCACTCGGACATCGGAGTCGGTTGGGTCGTCGAGTTGCGGATTTTTCAACCAGTAGCGCAGCACGTAGTGGGCGTAACCGGGGCCGAAATCCATCAGCACGCAGTTCGGTGCCGGGGACGCGGCGACATTTGGAATGCTGGCGTCGGTGATATCCCCTTCGACCTGTTCGATGACCTTGCCCGGTGGGACGGCCAGATCGACGTTGAAGCCGATGCTGCGCCGCCAACCCGGCTGGGCCTGGTGCTTGTCGCACAGTACGTAGTAGCGCCCTTTCATCAACTGGCTGTTGGGGACGACCACCTTTTCGCCGTTGCGGGTCAGCAGGGCGGTGAAGCGCCACTGGATGTCGGTGACCTGGCCGGATAGATCGTCAATCCTGATCCAGTCGCCAATTTCCAGCGAATTGTCCATTTGCAGGGCCAGGCCGCCGAGCAGGTTGCCCAGCGTGTCCTGCATCGAGATGGCGAGCACGGCGGTCAGAACGGCCGAGGTGGCGAACAGGTGGTTCAGCTCGACGCCGGCCAGATTGAGGCGGAAAAAGGCCCAGCCGATGTAGCCGATGATGACCACGATGTCGCCGAGGATGCCGGAAATCCGCAGATTGACCCGGGGCAGTGCGACATTGAAGAAGGCCAGGCCGAGAAAGCGGATGACGGCCAGGCCTTCCCCGAACACGGCGAGTTGGCGCAGCCAGCCGGCCGCTGCCTTGCTGGTCGGGCCGCCGGAGATTTGTCCGGCCAGTATGTCGCCGAGGATGCAGGCAAGGAAGAAGACGCTGGTGTTGATCAGCGAGGGGCGCATGGCCTTGAGCGGCCGCAGGATGAAGATCAGCAGCACGGCCATCACGAGGATGGCGAACGGCGCCTCGGGGCTCAGGAAAGGAATGTGCATGGATTCAGCGCAGGCTGATGATGGCCCAGCCGTGCTCGCCAGCGTGGGCGCGCAATTTGTCGTCCGGATCGACGGCTACCGGCGTCGTCACCTTCTGCATCAGCGGCAGGTCGTTGTGCGAGTCGCTATAAAAATAACTGTTGGCGAAGCTGCCCCACCACAGGCCGAGCGATTCCAGCCAGGCTTCGACGCGGGTGATCTTGCCGCCCTGGAAGGAAGGCGTGCCGGTCGGTTTTCCTGAAAATGCGCCATTTTTGGCATCGACCGTAGCAATCGTGCCGATCAGGTGCGGAATGCCGAATTCGCGGGCGATCGGGCCGGTCACGAAGCAGTTGGTGGCGGTCACGATGGCGCACAGGTCACCGGCCGCCAGGTGTTTTTGGACCAGCGCACGCGATTGCTCGGTCATGATCGGGCGGATGTGGCGGTCGAGGTATTCGCGGTGCCAGGCATCGAGTTCGGCGCGCGGGTGACGGGCCAGCGGGGCAAGCTGGAAGGCGAGGAACTCGTAGATGTCCAGCGTGCCGGCCTTGTATTGCTCGTAGAACTGGATGTTCTTCGCTTCCTGCAACTCGCGGTCGACGACCCCCTTGCTGATCAGGAATTGCGCCCATTCAAAGTCCGAGTCGCCGGCGAGCAGGGTGTTGTCGAGGTCAAAAAGGGCAAGATTCATGGCAGTTCGTTGGCTAATGTTGGGCAGGGGCGCAGTTTACCGGGGTCGGCGTAATTCGTTGAGCAGATCGAGCTGGACTTCCTGGATTTCGATCATCCGCTCCCATTGGTGCGACAGCAGGTGGTCGATTTTTTCGTGCAACTGACGGATTTCCAGCTCGGCCTTCAGGTTGACCTGGTAGTCGTTGCGGGCGCGCAGGCGGTCTTTCGCCTCCTGCCGGTTCTGGCTCATCATGATCACCGGCGCCTGGACGGCGGCCAGGCAGGAGAGCACCAGATTGAGCAGGATGAACGGGAAGGGATCGACCGGGCGCCAGTAGAGAACCAGCGAGTTGATCATGATCCAGACGACGATGAACAGGCCGAACAGGATCAGGAAGGTCCAGCTGCCGCCGAAGCTGGCGATGCGGTCGGCCAGGCGCTGGCCGAGATTCCATTGCTCGGCGTAGTCGCTGTCGACGTCGGCGGCCAGGATCTGGTTTTTTTGCAGGCTGAGCAGGACTTCCTTTTCCAGCTCGGAGAGCTCGCCTTTTTCCGCGACGAGCAGGGCCTGGACGTACTGTCCCCGGTAGCTTGCCAGGTCCCCTTGGCAGATCCGGCTGCGCTCCGACCAGTCAGGGTGGTCGGCGCGGATTTTTTCGGCGATGTTGGCCCGGATCAGCGGCGCGGCAACCAGTTCCCGGGACGGGAAGGACTTGCCGCAGACCTGGCAGGTTCCGGTGAGGGGCTTGTTCTGACTCATGTGCGCTCCCGACGATGGCTGACCGCAGGGGGCCGGCTAAGCCGACAGAGTAACAGCCCCGGCAGCCTCAGGCATGCGGGGCGTGCAGCAGCTCGCGCAGCAGCGGCAGGGTCACAGCCCGCTTGTGTTCGAGGGTGTAGCGGTCGAGCGCGTCGACGAAGGACGACAGCGTGCGCATGTCGCGCGGGGCGTGGCGCATCAGGTAGTCGATGATCTCGGGCGCCAGCTTGAGGGCGCGTTCCCTGGCCTGGGCGGCGATCGCCTCGGCCTTTTCGGCGTCGGACAAGGGTTGCAGGCGGCAGATCAGGCCGGAGCCGAGCCGGGTGCGCAGGTCTTCGCGCAGTGCCAGATGGGCCGGCGGCTGCGCGGCGGCGGTCAGCAGCATGCCGGCGGCCATTTTCAGGCGGTTGAAATGGTTGAACAGCGCGATCTGGCCGGCTTCGTCGAGGGCATCGACGTGGTCGACGGCCAGTTGCTCGGCGGCCGGGGCTGATTGCAGCGCCGGATCGAGCGCCGCATCGACGTAGGCAAAGCCGCTCGCCTGCAGCAGATGGGAACGACCCGAGCCGGCTTCGCCCCACAGGCAGAACGAAGTGTCGGTGCGCACGCCGGCCAGCCATTCGGTCAGCAGGGTCAGCGTTTCCGCGTTGCCGCCGGCGACGAAGTTGTCCAGCGTCGGCGGGGTTTCGGGCAGCAGGTCGAGAATTAGCTGGCGCATCGGGTGATCAGAATAAAACTGGGGACGTATTTTAGCATTGCTCCGCTGACCGGCTCCGCCCCGCGGGGACTCAGGCTTGCGGCCCGACCTGCTCGCGCAGGCGCGCCAGGACGTCGGGGGCGCCGCGCACGCTGAAGAAGGCGCCATCGCCGTCGGCGCGTTCGGCCAGCACCTGGCAGCCGGCGTAGATTTCCTTGCGCAACTGTTGGGCCGACCAGGGCAGGAACAGCTCGGTCTCGACCAGATCCTTCTGGAAGAAGTCGATGATCGTCTGGCGCAGGCGGGCGACGTCGTCGGGGCGCCGGGCGCTCATCACCACGCAGCCGGGATACTGTGCCTCCAGGGCGGCGGCGCAGGCTTCGGCGTCTTCGACGTGGTCGATCTTGTTGAAGATGCGCAGGCGCGGTAATTCATCGGCGCTGATCTCGGCCAGCACCTTGTCGGTGACTTCGAGCTGACGTTCGAAACCGGGGTCGCTGGCATCGATGACGTGGAGCAGCAGGCCGGCATCGAGCGCCTCGTCGAGTGTCGATTTAAACGAGGCGACCAGGCCGTGCGGCAGGTTCTTGATGAAACCGACGGTATCGCTGACCAGCACGCGCGGCACGCTTTCCGGGTGCAGCGTGCGCACTGTGGTGTCGAGCGTCGCGAACAACTTGTTGGCGACCAGCACCTCGCTGCCGGTCAGGGCGCGCATCAGCGTCGACTTGCCGGCGTTGGTGTAGCCGACCAGCGCTACGCTGGCCAGCCCCTGGCGTTCGTGGCGGCGGGCGCGCTGGGTCTGGCGCTCGGCGTCCATGGCGACAATTTCCAGTTGCAGTTCGGCGATCCGGTCGCGGATCTTGCGGCGGTCCAGTTCGGTGTGCGACTCGCCGGCCCCGCGGCCGCCGACGCCGCTGCGCTGTCGGCCTTGTGGCCCGGCCAGCTTGGCCGCCTCGCGCAGGCGCGGCGCCATGTAGCCGAGACGGGCGATTTCTACCTGCGCTTTGGCGGCCCGCGAGCGGGCGTTGTTGTGGAAGATTTCGAGGATGACCATGGTCCGGTCCATGACCGGGCAGCCGGTTTCCTTTTCCAGGTTGCGCGCCTGCGAGGGCGAAATCTCGTGGTCGACCAGGATCGCGTCGATCTCGAATTCGGCCTCGTGGTTCACGTAATGCTCGATCTCCTGCCGCTTGCCGATGCCCAGATAGCCGGTGGTGTCGAAGCTGGCGCGCTTCTGGATAAAGGTATGGACGACCTTGTAGCCCAGCGTCTTGGCCAGTTCGCGCAGTTCGCTCAGCGATGCCTCGAACTCGATGTCGCTGACGGAGGGGACCTGGACGGCCGCGACGACGGCGTAACTGGGCTTTTCTTCGACTTCCTTGCGCATTGCGGGAGAACTTTTTTACGGACGAAAGGCAGATAGTACCCGGCAATCGGTGGCTCACGCTCGCTTCGTACCGGCTTGGACCTCCCTGGTCGGAACTTTATGCCATGCCGTTGTCCAACCGCAGCACGGGCGCTGTCGGTTGCCGCCCGCCGCTCGCCGTCGTTCAAGCCTCAAGTGATCAGTCGCCAAGGGAGACCTGCATGTCGAAATGGATCAACTTGCTTTTTCTGTCGTTCTTCACTGCTGCGCTCGGTGAAGTCTTCTTCTTCGCCTTCATCGATCCGCAGATGCTTTATCTCTTCGGTCAGCCGGTCGACTGGCCGCCGATGGTGGTTTATTCGGTCGGCTTCTTCATGTTCTGGTGCCTGACTGCGCTGACGGCGGGTCTGGTCGTGCTGATGGCCAAGCCGGGCGAGGAGGTCAACAAGGAAGTGGCGGTGAGCGCCGGACACCGCCCCGCCAATAGCGCCTGAAGGCGGCCGGGAGCGCTTACCAGTCCGGGGTCGGCAGGCCGGCTAGGGGAGGCTGCCGGTTTCGGGTAAAATCGCCGTTTTTTCCAGCGGCTTAGCGCCGCATCCGGCGAGTTTCCAGACCATGACCCAGAATACCTCCCTTTCCTACCGTGATGCCGGCGTCGATATCGATGCGGGCGATGCCCTTGTCGACCGGATCAAGCCGCTGGCCAGGAAAACCCTGCGCGACGGCGTGCTCGGCGGCATCGGCGGTTTCGGCGCGCTGTTCGAAGTGCCCAAGCGCTACAAGGAGCCGGTGCTGGTGTCTGGTACCGACGGCGTCGGCACCAAGCTGCGCCTGGCTTTCGAACTGAACCGCCACGATACGGTGGGCCAGGATCTGGTCGCCATGAGCGTCAATGACATCCTCGTGCTCGGCGCCGAATCGCTGTTCTTCCTCGATTACTTTGCCTGCGGCAAGCTCGATGTCGACACCGCGGCCTCGGTCGTCGGCGGCATCGCCAAGGGTTGCGAACTGGCCGGCTGCGCGCTGATCGGTGGAGAAACCGCCGAGATGCCGGGCATGTACCCGGACGGCGAATACGACCTGGCCGGTTTCGCGGTCGGCGTCGTCGAAAAGTCCAAGGCCATCGACGGCAAGGACATCGCCCCGGGCGACGTCGTGCTCGGCCTGGCTTCGTCCGGCGCCCACTCCAACGGCTACTCGCTGGTCCGCAAGATCATCGAACGCTCCAACCCGGACATGAACGCCAAGTTCGACGGCGAACGCACGCTGGCCGACGTCGTCATGGCGCCGACCCGCATCTACGTCAAGCAAGTGCTGGCCCTGCTCGAAAAGGTCACGGTCAAGGGCATGGCCCACATCACCGGCGGCGGCCTGCTCGAAAACGTGCCGCGCGTGCTGCCGGAAAACACCGTCGCCGAACTGCAGAAGGCCGCCTGGCCGCGCCCCAAGCTGTTCGACTGGATGCAGGCCGAAGGCAATGTCGCCGAGAACGAAATGCACCGCGTCTTCAACTGCGGTATCGGCTTGGTCATCGTTGTCGCTGCGGCGGATGCCGATGCGGCGATGGCCGAACTGAAGGCGCAGGGCGAAGCGGTCTATCGCATCGGCCAGATCCGGGCGCGTTCGGGTGACGAAGCGCAGACCATCGTGGTCTAAATGGCTGCGGCAGGTCGCGGCATTTGCCGGCGGCCTGTTGTTGCTGAACGCCGCCCCGGCAGTGTGGGCGGCGGGCAAGAAGGTATCTGCCAAGCAAGTATCGGCCAAGCCGGCGCATGCCAGGCCAGCCAAGAAGGCGGCGTTCCGTAGCGGGCGCCCGGCCTTGCCGGCCACGGAATTCGGGCCGGCCGACCTGATCGACGACGATCTTCCCGGCCTGCGTGGCCAGGCCAGTTTCTACGGTAACGGTTTCCAGGGGCGAAGGACGGCCACCGGTGAGCGTTTCGACGTCCGCCAATTCACCGCCGCCAGCAATCGCTTCCCCTTGGGTACGCTGCTTGCCGTCCGACGCCTGGACAAAGATCTGTGCGCCATCGTCAAGGTCAACGACCGCATGCATGGCAAGCATCGCAAGCGCATCATCGATGTCTCGCGCAGTGCCGCGGAATATCTCGGCATGCTGCGCGCCGGCGTCGTCTTCGTCAGCGTCGCGCCGGTCAGGGGCGCCGGGCCGAATGCCTGCGCGACGGCCTTCGAGGCCGGTCAGGACGAAGAGTCCTATCCCCCAGGGGGACTTCCTTCGGGGCGCGGTCAGCCGGAAAAAATGCCCAAAATCGAATTCGGCAGCGACTGAATTTGCTTCGGCGGGCCCGGTCAGTTCGCTACAATCCCGGCTATTACTGACTGCTTGGTCAGTCCAGTTGCCGGCCGAAACCCATGAAGAAAAATACCCGCTACGGAATCATCGCTCTTGCTCTCGCCGGACTGGCCGGCCTGGGCTTCATCGCCTACACCGCCAACCGCACGCCGGCCACCGGGCCCCAGGCACCGGCCGGTAGCCAGCCCGCCCCGGCGGCGGCAGCGCCGGGCAAGCCGGGCGGCGGCGCCCCGGCCAGCTTTCCGACGTCGGTCGAGGTGGCACGGGTCAAGCCGAACGATTTTGTCGATGACGTCTCGGCGGTCGGCACGCTGAAATCGAACGAGTCGGTCGTGCTGCGGCCGGAAATCGCCGGGCGCATTGCCGCCATCGGCTTCAAGGACGGCGCCGTGGTCGGCAAGGGGACGGAACTGGTCGCCCTCGACGCCGCCGTCCAGCAGGCTGAACTGCAGCAGGCGCGGGCCAATCTGGCGCTGGCGCAGAGCAGCCATCAGCGCAACCTCGAGCTGTTCGGCCGCAAGTTCCTCAGCCAGCAGGCGGTCGACAATTCGGCGGCGACGCTGAAGGTGCAGGAGGCTGCCGTCCAGCTGGCCGAGGCCAAGGTCGCCAAGGCCAGCATCCGGGCGCCGTTCCGGGGCATGGTCGGGCTGCGCAATGTCGGCGTCGGCGACTACGTCAAGGACGGTCAGGAGCTGATCAATATCGAGGACGTCGCCACGCTGCGCGTCGATTTCAAGCTGCCGGAAACCTATATCGGCCGGCTGAACAAGGGCCAGGCGGTGGAGGTGACGACCGATGCGCTGGCCGGCGAGAAATTTCGGGCGGTGCTCGACGCCACCGATCCGCTGGTCGACCCCAACGGCCGCGCCATTGCTGCCCGGGCCCGGCTCGACAACGCCGCCGGCAAGCTGCGGCCGGGCATGTTCGTCCGTGTCCGCCTGCTGTTCGGCGAGCGCAAGGGCGTCCTGATGCTGCCCGAGCAGGCCATCGTGCCCGGTGGCCAGCCGGCCGTGTTCAAGGTGATCGATGGCAAGGCAAAGCTGGTCAAGATCCGGATCGGCGTGCGCCGGGCGGCGCAGGTCGAGGTGGTTGAGGGCCTGGCCGAAGGTGACGTCGTGGTGACCGCCGGTCAGTTGAAGCTGCGCGACGGGGCGGCGGTCAAGGCCATCGGCGAAGGCGTGCCGGCGAGCACCCAGGGCAACGGCGCGGCGGCCGGCCAATGAGGATTTCCGATCTGTGCATCAAGCGGCCGGTCTTTGCGACCGTGTTGTCGCTGGTCATCATGCTGCTCGGCATCGTCTCCTACACCCGGCTGCCGGTGCGCGAGTACCCGAAGATCGACGAGCCGGTGGTTACCGTCGATACGACCTATCGCGGCGCCTCGGCCGAGATCATCGAGTCGCAGGTCAGCAAGCCGCTGGAGGATTCGTTGGCCGGCATCGAAGGGGTGGAAGTGATCACTTCCATCTCGCGCGCCGAGAACAGCCAGATTTCCGTGCGCTTCAAGCTGGAGCGACCGCCGGAAGCGGCGGCGGCCGATGTCCGCGACCGCGTGTCGCGGGTCCGCAAGAAGCTGCCGGACAGCGTCGACGAACCGGTGATCGCCAAGGTCGAAGCCGATGCCAATCCGGTCGTCTGGATCGCCTTTTCCTCCGACCAGCATTCGGCGCTGGAAGTCACCGACATCGCCAGCCGCATCGTCAAGCCGCGCCTGCAGACCTTGCCCGGGGCGGCCGACGTGCGCGTCTTCGGCGAGCGCAAGTTCGCCATGCGCATCTGGCTCGACAAGCAGCGCCTGGCGGCCTACCAGCTGACTCCGGCCGACGTCGAGGATGCGCTGAAGACGCAGAACGTCGAGGTGCCGGCCGGGCGCATCGAGAGCAGCCAGCGCGAGTTCTCGGTGGTGGCCAATACCGATCTGAAGACGCCGGAGGAGTTCGGGGCGATCATCGTCCGCACGGTCGGCGCCTATCCGGTCCGCATCCGCGATATCGGCCGCGTCGAGGTGGGGCCGGCTTCGGAGCGCAGTTCGGTGCGCTTCAACGGTCGCTCGGCGGTGGCGCTTGGCGTCATCAAGCAGGCGACGGCCAACCCGCTGGAGCTGTCGAATGCCCTGCGCGCCCAGTTGCCGAGCATCACCGGCGAACTGCCGGCTGGCATGCAGGCCAAGATCGCCTACGATTCCAGCGTCTTCATCGACCGTTCGATCCAGTCGGTGTTCAAGACCATCGCCGAGGCGATCCTGCTGGTGCTGGCGATCATCTTCTTCTTCCTGCGCAACCTGCGGGCGACGCTGATCCCGCTGGTCACCATCCCGGTGTCGCTGGTCGGCGCCTTCGGCATCATGTTCGCGCTCGGCTTCACGATCAACACGCTGACCCTGCTTGCCATGGTGCTGGCCATCGGCCTGGTCGTCGACGACGCCATCGTCGTGCTGGAGAACATCTTCCGCCACATCGAGGAGGGCATGCCGCGGATGCAGGCTGCCTTGCAGGGATCAAAGGAAATCGGCTTCGCTGTCGTCGCGATGACTCTCACACTCGCCGCCGTCTATGCCCCGGTCGCCTTCATGACCGGACGCACCGGCAAGCTGTTCATCGAGTTCGCGCTGACCTTGGCTGGCGCCGTGCTGGTTTCCGGCTTCGTCGCCCTGACCCTGTCGCCGATGATGTGCTCGCTGCTGCTTCGGCACGAGGAAAAGCACAGCAAGGGTTTCCTGCTGGTCGAGCGCTTCCTGGACAATTTGAATTTTGGCTATAAAAAGGTGCTGACCGTAGCATTGAACCGGCGCTGGGTCGTGCTCGTCGCCTTCGTGCTCGTCGCCGGCTCCTGCGTCGTGCTGCTCAAGTCGCTGAAGTCCGAACTGGCGCCGATCGAGGATCGCGGCATCGTGCTCGGTGCCTTCGTCGGCCCGGATGGTGCGACGCTCGAATACAGCGACAAGTACGCCCGGCAGATGGAGAGCATCTACAGCCAGACCAAGGACGTCGAGCGTTATTTCGTCGTTTCCGGCAATCCGGTGGTCAACCAGGGCACCTCCTTCCTCGGCCTGACCGACTGGAAGCAGCGCGACCGCCGCTCGCCCGAAATCGCCAAGGAGCTGGCGCCCAAATTCGCCGCCATTCCCGGCGTGCTGGCCTTCGCCATCACGCCGCCCTCGCTCGGCCAAAGCCCGCGCGAGCGGCCGATCAACTTCGTCATCGTCACCTCGGCCAGCTATGAAGATCTGCAGCAGCTGACCAGCCAGTTCCTGATCGAACTGGCCAAGAATCCCGGCCTGGCCAATGTCGATACCGACCTCAAGCTGAACAAGCCGGAGCTGTCGATCGAGGTCAAGCGCGACAAGGCGGCCGACCTCGGCGTGCCGGTCGAGACAGTCGGACGGACGCTGGAAACGCTGCTCGGCGGCCGCCAGGTCACCCGCTTCAAGCGCGACGGCGAGCAGTACGACGTGATCGTCCAGGTGGCCGACATCGACCGCACCAAGCCCGACGACATCCGCGACATCTATGCCCGTGGCCGCGACGGCAGCATGATCTCGCTGGACAATCTGGTCGCCGTGCAGGAAACCGTCGCCCCGCGCGAGTTGAACCACTTCGGCCAGCGCCGGGCGGTCAGCATCACCGCCAACCTGACGCCCGGTTACACGATGGGCGAGGCGCTGACCTATATGGACGGCGTCGCCAACCAGTTGCTCAAGCCGGGCTACGCCGTCGACTACAACGGCCAGTCGCGCGAATTCCGTCAATCGTCGTCGTCGCTGGCCTTCACCTTCGGGCTGGCGCTGGCCTTCATCTACCTGGTGCTGGCCGCGCAGTTCGAGAGCTTCCGCGACCCGCTGATCATCATGCTGACCGTGCCGCTGTCGATGGCCGGCGCCTTGCTCGCGCTGTGGCTGACCAACGGCACGCTCAACGTCTACAGCCAGATCGGCCTGGTCACGCTGGTCGGCCTGATCACCAAGCACGGCATCCTGATCGTCGAATTCGCCAACCAGTTGCAGGAGAAGGGCATGGCGATCAAGGAGGCGGTCATCGAATCGGCCTTCCTGCGCCTGCGGCCGATCCTGATGACGACCGGCGCCATGGTGCTCGGCGCCGTGCCGCTGGCGCTGGCCACTGGCGCGGGCGCCGAATCCCGCCAGCAGATCGGCTGGGTCATCGTCGGCGGCTTGCTGCTCGGCACCTTCTTCACGTTGTTTGTCGTGCCCACTGTCTATTCGCTGCTCGCCGCCCGGAAGGAAGCCGTCGCCGAGTGAAATTGATGCTTGCGGTATTTCGCCAAAAATAACAGAATGAACAAAAATTAACGTGGAGTAATTGTCATGACGGACCGCCTGCGAATATTTGTCGTCGATGACGATCCGTTGATTCTGGACATGCTGGCCGCCATCCTGGCCGATGTCGGCCACCTGGAGACTTTTTCTTCGGGTGAGGCTTGTCTGGCCCGGCTGGCCGAGGCCAAGCCCGATCTTTTCCTGCTCGACGTCTCGATGCCGGTCATGGATGGCTACGATCTCTGCCGTCGCCTGAAGGACGATTGGGAAACCCAGCATATTCCCGTGCTTTTCGTTTCCGGTCATGACGACACTGAAACCCGTCTGCTCTGCTACGAGGCCGGCGGCGACGATTTCATCCAGAAGCCCTTCGAGCCGGCCGAATTGCTTGGCAAGCTCAACGTCGCCAGCCGTATCCTGGCCGAGAAGAAGGCGCTCAACGAGCAGGCCGGCTACGCCCAGCGCACCGCCATGGCGGCCATGGTCAGCATGGGCGAACTGGGCGTCGTACTGCAGTTTCTCAGCAAATCCTTCGCCTGCAATACGGTCGACGAACTGGCCAGTGAGCTGCTCGATGCGATGCGTCAATACGACCTGCTGGCGGCGGTGCAAATGCGTCTTGGCGATCAGACGCTTTCCCAGAGCCAGAATGGCCGCGATGTACCGCTCGAGGTCTCGGTGCTCAATCATGTTCGCGAAAGCGGCCGAATTTTCCAGTTCAAGTCGCGCTGCGTATTCAACTACGGGCGCGTCACGCTGATGGTCAACAACATGCCGCTGGACGATGCCGAGCGCAGCGGGCGCATCCGCGACAACGGTGCCCTGCTGGCCGAAGGAGCCGATGCGCGCCTTCGTGCCATTGAATCCGAAATGCTGGCCCAGCACCGGCGCGACGGCATCGAAAAGGCCCTGCCGCGCCTCTACGGCACGCTCGACGGCGTCCAGGCCAACTACCGGCGCAACTGCTTCGAGCTGACGCAGGTGATGATCGATTTCCAGGAAACGCTGACCAAGGCCTTCGTCCATCTCGGCCTGATGGAAAAGCAGGAGGAGCAGGTCGCCAACATGGCCAACGACTTCATGAGGCGCGTCGTCGGCACCCAGGATGCCTCGCTGGAAATCGTCTGTCAGCTCGAACGGCTGGCCGAAGACCTCAAGGTGCTGCTCAAGACCTGAGCCGTTTTTCGATTTTCAGCGTTTTTTGCCGCTGACCCTAGGGCCAGCCTTTGTTTCTATGGTCGTAGCGTTTGGTCTAGCGGGCGGCCAGGAACTCGGCAGTACGCCCGGCCACCCGCTCGCTGAGCGCCGGGTCCAGGCAGTCGAAGGTCTCAGCCTCGAAGGAGTTGGTCAGCCAGGTGATCTGCCGCTTGGCCAGCTGGCGCGTCGCGAAAATGCCGCGGTCGCGTAGTTCCGGCCGCGAAATCAGGCCTTCCTGCGCTTCCCAGGCCTGGCGGTAGCCAACGCAGCGCATCGAGGGCAGGTTGGGGTGCAGGTCGTATTTGCCGCGCAGCATCCGCAACTCCTCGTCCAGCCCGGCCAGTAGCATCTCGTCGAAGCGGCGCGCGATGCGCTCGTGCAGCACGGCGCGGTCGGAGGGCAGGAGGCCGATGCTGAGAAAGTCGTAGGGCGGCTTCTGCTTCTCGCTCTCGGCCAGCAATTCGGACATCGGCCGGCCGGTCAGCCGGCAGATTTCCAGCGCCCGCTGCAGGCGCTGGCTGTCGGTCGGGTGCAGGCGGGCGGCGGTCGCCGGGTCCAACTGGACCAGCTTGGCGTGCATCGCCGGCCAGCCTTCGGCCGCCGCCTCGGCATCGATCTCGGCACGCAGCGCCGCGTCGGCCTGCGGCAGATCGGCCAGGCCGTGCAACAGGGCGCGGAAGTAGAGCATGGTGCCGCCGACCAGCACCGGCACCTTGCCGGCCGCGGTGATCTCGGCCATCGCGGCCAGCGCGTCGTGGCGGAAGCGGGCGGCGGAATAGCTTTGCTCCGGCGTGATCAGGTCAATCAGCCGGTGCGGGTAGCGGGCCAGCGTGGCGCGGTCCGGCTTGGCCGTGCCGACATCCATGTCGATGAAGACCTGGGCCGAATCGACGCTGATCAGTTCGACCGGGAAACGGTCGACCAGCGCCATGGCGGCCGCCGTCTTGCCCGATGCGGTCGGGCCCATGATCAGGATGGCGGGAGGCAGGGGCGAATTCATGGCGGCGAATGCTATCACGCGACCAACAGCGCCGCCTCACTGCGAAATCAGCAGGTCGCTTTGCGATTCTTCGAGGACGTGGCGGGTGACGCTGCCGAGCAGGATGTCTTCGGCCAGGCTCTCGCCGTGTTTGCCGATCACGATCAGGTCGCAGTCGAACTCCTGCTCGCATTGCACGATGCATTGGGCCGGATCGCCGGCGACGACTTCCAGCCGGATTCGGCTGGCGTCGGGGGCGGCGCTTTGCTGCAAGGCCTGGAGCGCCTGTTTGGCGTCGGCGATGGCGGCCGACTGGTAGCGTGCGATGATCGACTCGTCGATGCAGGCGTAGCGCAGCTTGCCTTCGAAGGGCAGGGCGGCGACATGGAGCAGGATCAGGGTGGCGCCGGGGGCGATGGCTTGCGCCGTGGCAATGGCGCGCTGCGACGAGGCGGAAAAATCGACCGGGACGAGCAGCGTCTTGTAGGCTTCGTGTGCTCCCTGCTTGACGACGAGCATCGGCAGTGTGCTGTGGCCGAGCAGACGTTCCGCGGTCGAGCCGAGGAACAGGTGGCGCATGAAGCTGCTGCCGTGCGACCCGAAAACCAGCAGATCGGCCGGCAGTTTGGCAGAACGACAGGCAATTTCCTCGATCAGCGGGCCGTAGGCGACCTGGCAGCCAGCCGAGACGCCGTGGTGCTCGTGCAGCGTGGCGGCCAGCTGTTGCAATTCGTCGCGGCTGGCGCCGATCAGGCGCTGCTCGATTTCGGCCGGCAGCTCGCCGAGCAGGTGGCGCAGCTTTTCCATCGGCGCTGGCGCGGCCACGTGAATCAGATCGAGCATGGCGCCGAGCTCGCGGGCTAGCAGCGCGGCACGTTCCGCCGCATGGCGGGCCGGCGCCGAAAAATCGGTGGCGGCGAGAATGTTTTTCAGGGCAGCCATGGCTGTTCTCCCGTCTAAAAATTTACTCGGTGACCAGCGGCGGGAAGCGCTGCAGGATATGCCGGCTCATGCCGGCGGCGAGCTCCTCTTCGCCGAAGAATACGGTGCCGATGCCTTCCTGGCGCAGCAGTTCGGATTCGTCGTCGTTATGGGTGCGCAGCACGATTTCGATGGCCGGGTTGAGCGTGCGGGCGCAATCGGCCATCTGGCGGATATGGATGGCGTCGGGCATGGCGACGACCAGCATCGCGGCATGGGCGATGTGCGCCTGGATCAGCACCGCCGGATCGGCGGCATTGCCGGAGACGGCGGCGCAACCCTGGCGGCGCAGGTTTTCGACCTGCTCGCGGTTCTGCTCGACGACGACATACGGGATGCCGCGCGCCTTCATGTTGCTGGCAATGCGTTGGCCAACCCGGCCGTAGCCGACCAGCACGACCTGGCCTTCGAGGTATTTGCGCTCGGTGCTGACCGGCAGTTGGGCGTAGGGGTCGTCGCGGTCTTCCAGCTGGCGGGCCGTGGCCGAATGCCTGAGCACCCAGGCGCGCAGCGGTTCGACCAGGGCGAAGACGAAGGGATTGAGCGCGATGGAAATCAGCGCCCCGGCCAGCACCAGGCTCATGCCGTCATTGGAAAACAGCCCGAGCGTCAGGCCGAGGCCGGCCAGGATGAAGGAGAACTCGCCGATCTGGGCCAAGCTGGCGGCGACCGTCAGCGCGGTATTGAGCGGGTAGCGCAGGGCGAGCACCAAGGCCAGCGCGGCCAGCGACTTGCCGACCACGATGATGGCGACGACGGCGACTACCTGCCAGGGTTGTTCGACCAGGATGGCCGGGTCGAACAGCATGCCGACGGCGACGAAGAACAGCACCGAGAAGGCGTCGCGCAAGGGCAGGGACTCCTCTGCGGCGCGGTGGCTGAATTCCGAGTTGCGCATCACGGTGCCGGCAAAGAAGGCCCCCAGCGCGAAGGAAACGCTGAACAACTGGGCGGCCAGGTAGGCGATGCTAATTGCGGCGCTGATCACGGCCAGCGTGAACAGTTCGCGCGAGCCGGTGCGGGCGACCTGCCAGAGCAGCCAGGGCAGGGCGCGGCGACCGACGATCAGCATCAGGGCGATGAAGGCCGCCACTTCCAGCAGCGTCTTGCCGATCGCCTGCCACAACGGGCCGCTCGCTTCCGCCGCGGCCGTGCCGCCGAGTACGCCGGCCAGCGGCGGCAGCAGCACGAGTATCAGGACGGTGGCCAGGTCTTCGACGACCAGCCAGCCGACAGCGATGCGGCCGTTCATCGTGCTCAGCACGCCGCGCGACTCCAGTGCCTTGAGCAGCACCACGGTGCTGGCGCAGGATAGCGACAGCCCGAAAATCAGCGCCGGGCCGAGTTCCCATCCCCACCATAGGCCGATACCGAGGCCGAGCGCGGTTGCCAGGCTCATCTGGACGACGGCGCCGGGCACGGCGATGCGCTTGACCGACAGCAGGTCGTCGATGGAGAAATGCAGGCCGACGCCGAACATCAGCAGCATGACGCCGATTTCGGACAGCTGCGACGCGGTGCTCATGTCGGCGACGAAGCCCGGCGTCGCCGGGCCGATCAGGATGCCGGCTACCAGATAGCCGACCAGGGCGGGCGTTTTCAGGCGTTCGGCAATGAAGCCGAGGATCAGGGCGAAGCCGAAGGCTGCCGCGATGGTGGTGATCAGTGAAATGTCGTGGGCCATTCGGTTTCTTGGTGGCTTGGGTTCGAAAGTGCGCTGCCAGAAGCTGAAGTGCTGAATGGTCTTGGCTTTTCGTCCTTTTGGAGTGGCCTTGCCGCCCTGGGTTCAACAATTCTGCTTGCCGACGAATTCGTTTGAATCGTTTGTATCATGATTCTGCCGCAGCGTTGAATTTTTACCGGCCATCGGCAATCTCTGGACAGCCCGGCCAGAGTACGGATAATCGAAAAGCGCTGCGCAACGGGCAGCGCACAAGCACAACAATAACCAGAAGACGGGTCTGGAGACGAGATGACTGCCGATACTCCCTTTCGCATCAGCCATTCCTGCGCTGGCGATGCGCGCCAGGCGGCCCGGGAATTCCATGCCGGGGTCGCGCAGCCGGACATGGCGATGGTCGTGTTTTTCTGCTCCAGCGATTACGACCTCGCTGCCCTGGCCGACGAATTGAACCAGTTGTTCGGCAGCGTGCCGGTGATCGGCTGCACCACGGCCGGCGAGATCGGTTCCGCCGGCTACCGGGCGCAGAGCCTGTCCGGCGTCAGCTTTGGGTCGGAGGCCGGGGCGGCCGTCGCCGCCTGCCTGCCCGACCTGGCGCATTTTGATGTGGTGCGCGGCCAGGAGTTCGTGAGCGACTTGCTGCACCGCCTCGACGAGCAGCCCGTCAAGGGATTGCGCGCTTTCGCGCTGCTGCTGATCGACGGCCTGTCGGTGCGCGAGGAGCCGGTCGTCCAGGCCTTGCAGGCGGCGCTGGGCAGCATCCACCTGTGCGGCGGCTCGGCCGGCGACGACCTGAAGTTCGTCCGCACCCAGGTCTTTCACGACGGGGTTTTCCACGACAACAGCGCCGTCCTGCTGCTGGTCAGCACGCCGCTGCCGGTTCGCATCTTCAAGACCCAAAATTTCATCAGTGAAAACGAGCGCCTGGTCGTCACCGAGGCCGATGCCGAACACCGCATCGTCAAGGAAATCAACGGCCTGCCGGCCGCCGAGGAATACGCCCGGGTGCTAGGCGTCTCGGTCGAGGATCTGACGCCGGATCATTTTGCGGCGACGCCAGTGGTCGTCGTGCTCGACGGCACCGATTACGTCCGCTCGATCCAGAAGGCCAATCCGGACGGCACGCTGACCTTCTACTGCGCGATCGAGGAAGGCATCGTGCTGCGCGTGGCGCGCGGCGGCGACATCTACGCCAATCTCGAACAGACTTTCGCCAATCTTCGCGAGGAAATCGGCCCGCCGGCGCTGACCCTCGGCTGCGATTGCATCCTGCGCAACCTGGAAATCACCCAGAAGCAGCTCAAGGGGCCGGTCGGCGAACTGTTCCGGCGCAACAACACGGTCGGCTTCAGCACCTACGGCGAGCAGTACGGCGGTGTCCACGTCAACCAGACTTTTACCGGCATCGCCATCGGCAGCGCCGGCGAGGAAAAACATGACTGACCTGTCAGCCGCTGGCGCCTCGCCGCAGGAAGCGGCGCTCCAGCGCGAAATCGTTCGTCTGAACAAGATCGTTACAGCCCTGATGAACCGGGCCGAGCGCGACATGAGTGCCAAGGCCTCGGATTTCAGCGCCTTCCAGTCCGGCGTCGCCCTCGAAAACCAGGTCCGCGAACGGACCCAGCAACTGGAGGCGGCGCTGCGCGAGAACGAGCGGGTCAACCGGGCGCTGCAGAGCGAGAAGGAAGAGCAGCGCATCCTGATCCAGAAGCTGGAAGAAGCCCACAACCAGCTGCTGCAGTCCGAGAAGCTCGCCTCCATCGGCCAGCTGGCAGCCGGCGTGGCGCACGAGATCAACAACCCGATCGGCTTCGTCAACTCCAACCTGGGCACGCTGAAAAACTACGTCGATCAACTGATGGGCCTGATCGAGGACGTCTCGACGACGATCGAACCGCTGCTCGCCGAGCAGCCGGAATTCAAGAAAAATGTCGATGCGCTGAAGCGCAATGCCGACCTCGATTTCCTGCGCGAAGACATCGGCGCCCTGATCACCGAGTCGATCGACGGCACCACCCGGGTCCGCCAGATCGTCCAGGATCTGCGTGACTTCTCGCGGACCGGCGAAATCGCCATGGAATGGGTCGATCTGCACGCCGGCCTGGAAAGCACGCTCAACGTCGTTGCCAACGAGATCAAGTACAAGGCCGAGATCGTCCGCGACTACGGCACGCTGCCGCGGGTCGAATGCCGGCCGTCGCAGATCAACCAGGTGTTCATGAACCTGCTGGTTAACGCCGCCCAGGCCATTCCCCAGAAGGGCAGGATCGTGCTGAAGAGCGGCTGTGTCGGCGACCAGGTATGGGTTTCGGTCAGCGACACCGGCAGCGGCATTCCGCCGGAAATCATGGCCCGCATCTTCGATCCCTTCTTCACCACCAAGCCGGTCGGCAAGGGCACCGGCCTCGGCCTGTCGGTGTCTTACGGCATCATCGAGAAGCACGGCGGGCGGATCGAAGTCGCCAGCCAGCCGGGCGAAGGCACCACCTTTACCGTCTGGCTGCCGGTCAGCCAGCCCGAGGCCAAGCCGTCGGCCTAGGCCGACGATGCTATCCCCCAAGGGGACTGATGACGCCTCTGCACAGCAAGACGGCCAGCAAAGCTGGCTCGTCGCTGTGGATTCCTTCGGGGCGCGGTAAGCCGGTTTTTTTGCCCGAAATTGAAAAAACCGGAACGGCGGCGGTCAATCGAAAAACCAGCGCACGCAAACCAGGGCGAGAACGACCCACAAGCCGACCACCGCCACCGCAGCGCCCCGGCTGACCGGTTTTTCCGTCGCCTGTGCGGCCTGCTCGCGGGCGGCGGCGATGACTTCCGGCGGCGTCAGCCGGACGACCAGCCAGAGCCCGAGCGGCAGCAGCAACAGGTCGTCGAGGTAGCCGATGACCGGGATGAAATCCGGGATCAGGTCGATCGGGCTCAGCGCGTAGGCCGCGACCATCAGGGCGAGCAGGCGGACGAGCAGCGGCGTGCGCGGGTCGCGGGCGGCGAAATAGACGGTCAGCGTGTGCTGCTTGAGCGCTTTTGCCCAGGTTTTGAATGAAGAAAGGTTTGGCATCGTGGTCGGCTGCAATAGACTGCTTTCTATTGTCTGCCAAAATCCCTGCCGTTGCGGCATCGGTTGGTTCCGTCCCGGATGCTGGCAAAATAAGCGTTGGCCCATTTGCCCGGACAGGGACATTAGATGACCAAGGAAGAAATCGCCCGAGTCGCCCATGAAGTCAATCGCGCCTACTGCGAGGCGCTCGGCGACCATAGCCAGCCGGCCTGGGAGGATGCGCCCGCCTGGCAGCGCGAGAGTTCGCTGCATGTCGTCGAGATGCATCTGAACGACCCCGATGCCGGGCCACAGGCCAGCCATGAAGCGTGGATGGCGCAGAAACTGGCCGATGGCTGGAAGCTCGGGCCGGTCAAGAATCCGCAGGCCAGGGAGCATCCCTGCCTGGTGCCTTTCGACGATCTGCCAGTGGAGCAGAAGGTCAAGGATTACCTGTTCCGCGGCGTCGTCCGCGCACTGGCCAGCAACTAGGCTTTCCGTCGGCGGCGCCACCACAGCGCCCATTCGATGCTGCCGTAAAGCACCAGCAGAGCGACGACGACGGCACGGGCCAGGGCCAGCTGGTCGACGGCATTCGGCGCCAGCGTGCCGACCGCGTACTTGGCCGTGACGAGCGCAGCCGGTACGGCGATGGCCGTCCGCAGCAAGACGTGGCGCCACGGGTAGGGGCGGCCGATGGCGTCGGCCAGGCGGCTGCTGTCCTGGGCCCAGGCCTCATCGCGCAAACTGACTGCCTGGCGGGCGACGAGGCCACGCAGGTCTTCCGGCAGGGCGTCACCGGCTGGCAGTTCGGCGCCCTGCAGCAGAACCGGGATGACCGTCTTGCCGAGACGCAGGGCGGTGGCGATCTCGATGCGCACGAAATCCGGCTCCGGCCGGTTCAGGCGGGCGTTCAATTCGCCCAGCCAGCGCTTGCCGATCAGCACGATGACGGCCTGCGTGCCGGCCAGTTCCTGTCGCAGCACGCCGGCAAAATCCTCGCCGGCCTTGATGTCGTCGGCGTCGCGAAAGACGCAGGCGGTGCCCATCAGGCTTTCCAGCGAATCGGCCAGACGCCCGGCCTCACCGGTCGTGTCGCTGCGCCGGTAGCTGATGAACAGGGGGTTGGCCATGGCTGTTGCCGGTTTACAGGATGCTCAGCGGCGTCCAGATGCCGCCGCGCTCCAGGTGCGTTTCGCCGGATACCGCGCTGGGCAGGATGCTCTCGGCCGGGCCGGAACTGCCTTTGCGGAATTCGTAGATCAGCGCGTGGGCGCGATAGCCTTCGCCGTAGGGCAGGTTGCCGATAGCCGCCGGTAGTGAGGCGGCGCCGCTGCCCGCCCAGGCCATGATCTGCGCATCGCTCGGGGCGCTCGGCGACTGTACCCAGGGCGCATCGGTGACGACGAAGACGATGGCCCGGTAAAAGCCGGCCGGCGCGTGGGCCAGCGCCTGGATGAAGGCGAGCAACGACAGGTTGCCGACCCGCGGCGGGCCGACTTTCCAGCGGTCGTCGCCGGGCAGCGGCGTGCCGTCGGCGCGGATCTGCTCGAACTGGGTGGCCAGCGCGAAGCCGCGCGGCACCGAGTAATAGCTGCGCTGCGCGTAGCCGGCCAGCTTCAGCGATTTCTCGAACTTGTCGGCAACGCTGGCCAACGTCGGCGCCGCGCCGGTGCGCAGCCACTTGTCGGGAATCGCCTGCTGCGCCGAAGCCTTGGGCGGCGGCCAGTCGAACTGCGGAATCGACGGCGGCGCCTCGCCGGCGACCGGGCCGCCGCCGTTGGCCGCAGCCGGTGGCCTGGCGCCTCCGCCTCCGCCGTTAGCTGCCGCTGGCGGCTTGGCGCCGTTTTTGGGCGGCGGCTTGTCCGGTGCCGGGCGGGGCGCCTCGATGGCCGGGGGCGGCGGGGGTGGGGGTGCCGGTGCGGCGGCGGGGGGCGGCGGTTCGGCGCCGGCCGTGGCCGGCAGATCGGGTGCCCGGCTTTGCTGGCAGGCTGTCAGCCAGATCAAGGCCAGCAGCGCGGGCAGAAAATGCCGGAAACGGCGGGCGAAACCGGGCAGGAAAAAAAGGCTGGGCATGGCTGCCTCCGGGGTCTGAACAGCTACCGGCATCAGGCCGGCCTGACTGCAAACGCGTCCCGAGAAATCGGGGCCTTGCCCTACAGACTACGAAGTTTTACGAAGCGATGCAAGGATGGCGACGTCATGAGCGCGCCGGTTTCAGTCCGGCACGAAGACGATGCCGAAAGCGCCGATCGAAGTCACCTTGTCGTTGACCGTGGTGTAGGAGGCGACGCCCAGCGAGTGGTAGCGGGAGGCGAAGGAGGTCAGCTGGCCGATGCCGAGCAACTTCTCCAGCTGGCTGCGCTCGGCGATGGCCTCCTTGATCTTGTCGCGATGCCGGTCGGCCGACGGGTTGAGGACGACGGCTAGGATCACCGCGACAGCGACAACGATCAGGGTGGCAGGTTTGGACATGGTGCTTCCTTGTTTTCTGGCTCGATGTGCCGATATTATCCGCCGGCTGTCTATTTTGCCGAATGCTACGGTGCGCCGGAAATAATCGCCAAAATCGAAATAATCTAGGCGGCCGGACGCCTCGACTGCAGCGCCACGATGCGCTGCAACTGGCGTCGATGGGCCATCGTATGCATCGCCGACAGCGCATGCCAGCCGCGCAGGTCGAGTTCGCCAAACCACGGATGGGCGTGGCGCAGCGGGGTGCGCAAATCGCCGAGCGTGTCGACCAGCCGTACATAATGGTCGACCGCCGTCCGCAGCAAATCCTGCTGTTCGGCACCGGCATCTGGTGTCGGCTTGACCTCGGCAATGCGCACTTCGCGCCCGAACGTGGTGTTGCCCGACAAGGCCTCGGCCAACTGGCGGATGCCGGTATCGACGATGACCAGATGCTGTAGCACCATGTTGGCCGACCAGCAGCGGCTGCTGTCCTCCAGCCCGGTTACCCGCGCCAACAGGGCCGGTTCGCAAGCCAGCGAATCCGGCAGGCTGGCCGCCAGGGCCAGTGCCATTTCAGTCTCCCGGCGCAGCCAGCGGCTCAGGGCATCCTTGCTCAAGAGCGCGCGCAACGTCTGCAGGAAGGCGCTGGAAAGCCAGCGTTCCAGTGTCGGCAGCCCGGCACCGGGCGGGGCGAGATCGGCTTTTTGGTTCATGGTGTTTTCCAAGGTTTTCGGGATAATGCCAGCGACAACTGCGCTCGAAGACGAAAGGCTTGTCGACGAGGGTGCCGATGGCCGTCGGCTGGTCACTGCCGGGATGCAGCAACAGCGCCCGGTCATGCCAGGGATCATCCCGCAGAATGTAGCGCTCGCCGGGCGCCAGCACCACGTCCATGGCGTAGCAGCGGATGAACTGCGGGACGAAAGGATGCCCGTACGGTACGCCGCTCAGCCACAGCCGGTGCGGACCCGGTTTCACGACAAAGGACCAGTCGCGGAACACGCTGGGTACGCGGATGGCGTCGATGGGCCGACCGTCGATGCCTCGGACCAGCAGGGGCTGGCTTTCATCGTTGTAGAGCACGGCAACGGCAGCGAGATTGCCGGTATCGGCGCCATCCAGCGAAACGACCGAGTGGGGCAGCGGCGCGCAGGCCGCCAATACGGCCGAGGCCAGCAGCAGGGCGAGAAGGCGAATCTCAGTGCGCAAACAGGAACCTCACCAGCGCCATGGTCAGCGCGAAGAGATAACCGTAAGAAAACGTGTCGATGCGCAGCAAGGCGTCACCCCGCTTGCTTCGCCAGGCGCCCATGGCGCTCATGCACAAGCCGACGGCGAGCGGCGTCAGCAACAGATTGGCCAGTCGCGGCAAACCCGCCGGCGTAAGGTGGGCCGGAAAGACAAGCAAACTCAGCCCACCGGCTAGCGCGCCGAAAATCGCATACCCAAGCGCCGCCAGCCAGGGATTCGGCGGCTTGCGAAAAGGCTCGGCCAATGAATGAAAACCCAGTTCCATCAAGGCCTCGCCGAGCGCCTGAAGGAGAAATTCACCGAGTATTTCGACGATAAATTCGAGCATTCGGTTGAGTTGGTACGTTATTTCGGGGTCTGCTCACTACTTGCTGATTTTCCCGGCTGCCACTTGGCTTGAGCATGGAACCTTTTGATGAGTTCTTGAATGCCAGCATCATTACATCCTTTGGCATCCACCAAACTTCTCACATTTTTTGCAACCAACTCGGATTTCAGTCGCATGGCTTCAGCTATCTGATCTTTTGTCCGGTTCGGGTACTGTTTTTGCAACTCCATCGAGGTATAGACGGAGACCAATTGAAAATTGGCCAAGTAATGTTTCAGTGTTTCGTTGTCGGGCTTGGCGCATTTGCTTACTGCGGCATTTGTCAGGAGAAACTGGTCGAATATTTCAAGAATGCCTGGCTTCTCCTGAGCGGAAAAGGCATGGAATGGCAGCACCGCATAGATGACTGTTGCAACGCATTTTGTCCAGTGCATGGTCGATTCCAACAGAAAAAGTGCTGACCAGCATACGGTAGCTTGGTGCGACCGTCTATCCAAAACGAATATTTTGTTTTACTGCCCGCGCAAGAACAGCTTGTCCAGCTGATCCATCGTCAGCTCCGTCCACGTCGGTCGGCCGTGGTTGCATTGGCCGGCGCGTTCGGTTTCTTCCATCTGGCGGAGCAGGGCGTTCATTTCTGGCACCGTCAGTTGGCGGCGGGCGCGGACGGCGCCGTGGCAGGCCATGGTGGCGAGGAGTTCGTTGCGCCGCGCGGTGGCGAGCTGGGTGATGCCGTGTTCGCGCAGTTCGGCGATCAGCGATTTGGCCAGTGCGGCCGGGTCGCCGCTTTGCAGCAGGGCGGGGACGGCGCGCACGCCCAGTTGATTCGGGCCGAGCGGGGCGATCTGGAAGCCGAGGTTGGCCAGCGCTTCGGCGTGTTCTTCGACGGCGGCGATGTCGAGCGGGTCGGCGGCGAAGACGGCCGGGATTAGCAGCGCCTGGGTGGCGATCTGGCGGTGATCGAAGGCCGTCTTCAGCCTTTCGTAGAGGATGCGCTCGTGCGCGGCGTGCATGTCGATCAGGATCAGGCCGCGGGCGTTCTGGGCGAGGATGTAGATGCCGTGCAACTGGGCCAGCGCGTAGCCGAGCGGCGGGCCGTCGCTGCCGGTGCTTTCAACGGGCTGGAATTGCGGGGCGACTTCCGGGCGGGGGGCGGGAGACTGACCGATGTCCTGCGCGGCGCGGGCGAAGGCGAGGTAGGCGGCGGCCGCCGGTTCGGCGACGCCGAGGCTGCCTTGATGGCGCAGCGGCGGGGAATATTCGAAATTTGGCCGAATTTCCGGGGTCACCGTAGCATTCGTGGCATTTGCCCTTTCAACCAGCGCCGGGGCCGCTTCGGCCTGCACCGGCGCAGCCAGTGTGCGCTGGATGGCGTGGAAGACGAACTGGTGCATGGCGCGCGAGTCGCGGAAGCGGACTTCGGTCTTGGCGGGGTGCACATTGACGTCGACCAGCGCCGGGTCGATGTTGACGAACAGGCAGACGGCCGGCTGGCGGCTGCCGTGCAGCACGTCGCGGTAGGCCTCGCGCAGGGCGTGGCTGATGATCTTGTCGCGCACGAAGCGGCCGTTGACGAAGACGTACTGGCCGTCCTTGGCGTCGGTGGCGCGGGTCGGGTCGATGGCGAAGCCGGCGATGGCCAGCGCATCGGTGCCGGCCTCGATGCGCCGGGCGGCACCGAGGAAGTCGTCGCCGAGGATGTCGGCGATGCGCCGCGGCGCATCGGCCGGAGCGAGCTGGAACAGGTTGCGGCCGTTGTGGGTCAGGCTGATCGCGACATCCGGCCGGGTCAGCGCCAGGCGCTTGACGGCGTCGGCGCAGTGGGCGAATTCAGTGCTTTCCGACTTCAGGAATTTACGGCGGGCCGGGGTGTTGAAATAGAGGTCGCGCATTTCGACCACGGTGCCGGCCATCAGGGCGGCCGGTTCAGGTTCAGCGCCCGGCTCGCCACGCAGCTTCCAGGCGTGGGCGGCACCGCGTTCGCGGCTGGTGATGCTCAGGCGAGCGACGGAGGCCACCGAGGCCAGCGCCTCGCCGCGAAAGCCGAGGGTGCCGACGCGCTCCAGGTCGTCGAGGCTGGCGATCTTGGAAGTGGCATGGCGGGTCAGGGCCAGCGCCAGTTCATCCTTGGCAATGCCGCAACCGTCGTCGGTGATGCGGATCAGCTTGACGCCGCCTTCTTCCAGATGCACCTGGATGGCCTTGCTGCCGGCGTCGAGGCTGTTTTCGAGCAGTTCCTTGAGGACGGAGGCGGGTCTTTCGACCACTTCGCCAGCGGCAATCTGGCTGATCAGCAGGTCGGGGAGGCGGGCGATGGTCGGCATGCCGGGATTATCCCAGATTGCTCCTTGATAGCGTCAGCGCATCGTCGCCATAGAACGAACTCACTGGTAAGCCAAACGCCCGTTGACTACGATTCTTAGTGCATAACATCCGTCAACCTTGGAGAGCGGGAGAGAATCATGAGCAACGAACAAAAATGTCCATTCGCCGGCATGCATGGCGCAAAAACGGCGCTCGGCACGAGGTCGAATCGCGATTGGTGGCCGCAGCAACTCAATCTGGGCATCCTGCATCAGCATGCCCCGGCGTCCAATCCGCTGGGCGCCGATTTCGACTACGCGGCGGAATTCAAGAAGCTTGATCTGGCGGCCGTCAAAAAAGATCTGACGGCGCTGATGACCACTTCGCAGGACTGGTGGCCGGCCGACTGGGGCCACTACGGCGGCCTGTTCATCCGCATGGCCTGGCACAGCGCCGGCACCTACCGGACGGCCGACGGCCGCGGTGGCGCCGGCACCGGCAACCAGCGCTTCGCGCCGGTCAATAGCTGGCCGGACAACGGCAACCTCGACAAGGCCCGCCGCCTGCTCTGGCCGATCAAGCAGAAATACGGCAACGCGCTGTCCTGGGCCGACCTGATGATCCTGGCCGGCAATGTCGCGCTGGAGTCGATGGGCTTCAAGACCTTCGGTTTCGGTGGCGGTCGCGCCGACATCTACCAGCCCGAGGAGGACATCTACTGGGGTAACGAAGACACCTGGCTGGGCGACAAACGCTACAGCGGCGACCGCGAACTGGAAAACCCGCTGGCCGCCGTGCAGATGGGCCTGATCTACGTCAATCCGGAAGGCCCCAACGGCGCGCCGGACCCGGTCGCTTCCGGCCGCGACGTACGCGAGACCTTTGCCCGCATGGCGATGAACGACGAGGAAACGGTGGCCCTGATCGCCGGCGGCCACACCTTCGGCAAGGCCCACGGTGCGGGCGATCCGGCGCTGGTCGGGCGGGAACCGGAAGGTGCCCCGATCGAGGAACAGGGCCTGGGCTGGATCAATAAGTTCGGCTCCGGTAAGGGCGTGCACACCACGACCAGCGGCATCGAAGGCGCCTGGAAGCCGAATCCGACGCGCTGGGACAACGGCTATCTCGACACGCTGTTCGGCTACGAGTGGACGCTGGTCAAGAGCCCGGCCGGCGCCTGGCAGTGGCATGCCGCCGGCGTGCGCGACGAGGACATGATCCCCGACGCCCACGACCCGAGCAAAAAACACCCGCCGATGATGACCACGGCCGACCTGTCGTTGCGCTTCGACCCGATCTACGAACCGATTGCCCGCCGCTACCAGAAGGACCCGGCGGCCTTCGCCGACGCCTTCGCCCGCGCCTGGTTCAAGCTGACCCACCGCGACATGGGGCCGAAAGTCCGCTACCTGGGTCCGGAAGTGCCGGCCGAAGACCTGATCTGGCAAGACCCGGTGCCGGCGGTCGATCACCCGTTGGTCGATGCCGCCGACATCGCCGCCTTGAAGGCGAAGATCATGGCCTCCGGCCTGTCGGTCAGCGAACTGGTCGCCACCGCCTGGGCCTCGGCCTCCACCTTCCGCGGCTCCGACAAGCGCGGCGGTGCCAACGGTGCCCGCATCCGGCTGGCCCCGCAGAAGGACTGGGAAGCCAATCAGCCGACCCAGCTGGCCCGGGTGCTGGCTATCCTGGAAGGCATCCAGCAAGGATTCAACGGCGCGCAGAGCGATGGTAAACGCGTCTCGCTGGCCGACCTGATCGTGCTCGGCGGTTGTGCCGCGGTCGAAGCCGCGGCCGAGGCCGGCGGTCATTCGGTCACCGTGCCCTTCTCGCCGGGGCGCACTGACGCTTCGGCCGAACAGACCGATGCCGAATCCTTCGCCGTGCTCGAACCGCAGGCCGATGGCTTCCGCAATTACCAGAAGCGAGCCTACGCCGTCCCGGCCGAGGCGATGTTGGTGGACAAGGCCCAACTGCTGATGCTGAGCGCGCCGGAAATGACCGTGCTGGTCGGCGGCCTGCGCGTGCTCGGCGCCAACGCCGGGCAATCGCCTGACGGGGTGTTCACGCAGCGCGTCGGGACCCTGAGCAACGACTTCTTCGTCAATTTGCTCGACATGGGGACGGTATGGAAGCCGACCACTGAAGCCGGCGACCGCTTCGAAGGGCGGGCTCGCCAGAGCGGCGAAATGAAGTGGACGGCCACCCGAGCCGACCTGATTTTTGGCTCCAATTCGCAACTGCGCGCTCTGGCCGAGATTTATGCCCAGTCCGATGCCGGTGGCAAGTTCGTCAATGACTTTGTCGCCGCCTGGAACAAGGTGATGAATCTCGACCGTTTTGACCTGAAATAAGCTGGCTACGGGCGTTCCGGGGCGTGCTCAGCGCCTTTGGAACGCCCGGTAAGGCTGTGTCGGGATACTTGACAGTGCTTGATTTGGTTTTTTGAATAATCATTACAAATCAATATGATTCTTGTGTGGGAATGATTATTGCTTCCCGCTGATCTCCATAAATTTTATCCCGGAGAAAAGCATGAAGAAGCTACTAGCCGCAGCGATGATCTGCGCATCCTCGCTGAGCCACGCCGCACTGATTTCGTCGAGCGCCGATCCCGCCCTGGCCGGCGGCAGCGTCATCGACTTCACCGGTATGACGACCGGCAATGCCACCAGCTACACGGTTGGCAACGTGACCTTCTCGACCACCTCGAACACCCTGCGCATCGCTCCCTTCGGTGAAGGCGGCAGCAGCTGGCTGGGTAGTGGGCAGACCCTGACCACTCGCGATACCGCTGGCAACAGCTCTTTCTCGATCGCCTTTGCCAATCCCGTCTCGGCCTTCGGCATGGACTGGGGCGCAGCCAACCCGAGCTGGAATGTCTCGCTGTACGACTCCGCCAACAACCTGCTGGAAAGCGTGGTCTTCGTCGGCGGTAACGCTGGTGCCTCGTTCTCTGAATTCTATGGCGCACAACACGCTGGCATCTCGCGCGTCGAACTGACCTCGCTTGGCGGCTACGACTGGGTGATCGTCGATGACTTCACCTATGTTGCCGGTCGCAACCAGGTTCCGGAACCTGGCTCTATGGCCCTGGTCGCGCTGGCGATGGTCGGCCTCGGTGCCGTGCGTCGCCGCAAGTAAGCCGCTGTATCGATCCAGAAAACCCGCTGCGGCGGGTTTTTTTATGTCCACCGTATCTACAGCGAAACACCGGGAATGCTACGGTCGGACCCAAAAAAGGCCAAAAATTGAAATTCCGGGCGAGGCTCGTCGGGCAAGCGTCAGGTCGAACCGGCTGCTTCCTCGGCCCAGGCGATTGCTTCGACGGAGGCGGCCTCGACGGCCTCCAGCGAGTGGCCGAGCTGGCCGGCCAGTCGGGCCACATTCTGGACGTGGCCTTTTTCGACGGCGATGGCGAGCAGCAGGTAGCGGCCGAGCGGGCCGCCGTTGTCGAGCAGGACTTCGCGCAGCGCCGGCGTCAGATGGATGCGTTCGACCACCTGGGCCATCGGCAGACCGAGCAGCGAGTCAAGCAGGGACAGCAGGCCGAGCAGGAAGAGTTCGTCACAATCCGCCTTGGCGAATTTTTCCTGGCCGAGCAGCTCCAGGAAACGGCCGCGGGCCAGCGCCAGTTCGAGCAGCACCTCGTCGCGGGGCGAGGCCGAACCGGCGCGGAACATGCCGATGGAGAGCCAGCGATAGAGCTGCTGCCGGCCGAGCACCATGATCGCCTGGTCGATGCTGGTCACGGTCTGGGGCAGTCCGAGCAGCGGGGAATTGGCCATGGCGATCACTTTGACGACGACTCCGGGGTCGCGCTTGGCGATCTGGGCGAGGTCCTCGAGATCAATTTCCTGGCGCAAGCCATTGAGCATTTCGATCAGGATCAGGCGGCTCTGGTCGATTTCACCGTTTTGCTTTTCCTCGTCCGGTGCGGTGCTAAAGGCGCCAAGGCAGTAGGCGATGTCGTTGGCCAGGCAATAGCGATGTTCCGGCCAGCGATTGACCCGGTCGGCGATCAGTTGGGCCTTGGGGTGCGTCGTCCGCAGCGTGCGGATGGCTTGTTCGAAATTGGCCAGCGAGGCGGCGGAAAAATCGAGCAGCACATAATCGGCGTAGCGGCCGGCGACGTCGCCCAGTGCATCGAGGGCGGCACTGTCCAGCGCGATGCCGGCGCCGCAGGCATGGATGGCGTCGGCGGCTTCCTGCCATTCGGCCAGTTTTCCTGGGTGCGCCGGGGGGCTGAGCGCAAACACCGTCCGGGCGGCGATCAGGGGGCGGTAATCGAGGCGCTGCCAGTCGTCGGCCGAGATCGGGATCAGCGCGAGACGGCGCTCGGCCAGGGCGGCGATGTTGCTGGCCAGCAGGACCTCATGCGTCGCCGCAGCATCGATCTCTTCCGCTTGGGCGACCCGGCGGGCCGAAAAGCGGTAGCCGGCGATACGGGTGGCGGCATCGATGATTTCGTCTCGCTGTAGAACTACGGCCGGCGCGGCGGGCCGGGGGGCGACCGGCGACGGTGCGGGGGCGGCCGGGCGCTCGCTGCGGCCATCGGGTTGGCTGCCAAACAAGCGCTTGATCAATCCGAACATGAACAGCTTTCCAGTTTGTGTTTTGGAAATAGTATCGGATAGTACAAAAGTTATAAATGCCAACTGGCGTATGGGTGTTTCTCCTGGGGAGCCGGCCCTGCTTCAAGGGGGGCATGGGGTAAAATGCACCCTCATTCAAAGCCCGGCGCGCCGCATGGAAATCCTGACCCAATTCATCGAAATCGTCCTTCACCTCGACAAGCATCTGGCTGTCCTGGTGCAGCAGCACGGCTTGTGGATTTACGGCATCCTGTTCTTCATCGTCTTCGCCGAAACCGGCTTCGTCGTCACGCCCTTCCTGCCCGGCGATTCGCTGCTCTTCGTGGCCGGGGCGCTGGCCGCCATCGGCGAAGGGGGGATGGATATCTTTACGCTGATCGCCGTGCTGATCGTTGCCGCGGTGCTCGGCAACACGCTCAATTACCAGATCGGCCGCTTCCTCGGCCCCAAGGTCTTCCACTGGGAAAACTCGCGCTTCTTCAACCGCGATGCGCTGGTCAAGACGCACGCCTTCTATGAAAAACATGGCGGCAAGACGCTGGTCATCTCGCGCTTCCTGCCGCTGTTCCGTACCTTCGCCCCCTTCGTTGCCGGCATCGGGTCGATGAGCTACGCGCGCTTCACCATGTTCAACCTGATCGGCGCCGCCGGCTGGGTCGTCTCGCTGTGCCTGGCCGGCTACTGGCTGGGCAACCTGCCCTGGGTCAAGGCCAACCTGTCGCTGATCATCATCGGCATCATCATCTCCTCGCTGATCCCGCTCGGTATCGGCTACGTCAAGAGCAAGGAAGCCTGATGCGCTGGCTGGCCGTCCTTCTCGCTCTGATGCTGGCGGCCTGCTCGACCAAGCTGGGCAAGGACGGCAAAGCGGAGACGACGGTCGACGTCAAATACCTGGCCAAGACCGAGGTCGACCGCATCGCCGACACCAATCGCGAGGAAGTGGTCAATGGCCTGCTGCTGATTGCCGACAAGCTCTATAAACGCAATCCAAAAGAATGGAAGAAGGCTGGCCAGCCCAGCCGCGAGGCGGCGCTGGATCGCCTGAAGCAGCGCCTGCAGCAACGCTGGCCGGAGCTGAACGGGCTGCGCGAGGGGCCGGCCGCAGCGCTGGCCTTTACCGACGCCTACACCGGCGATCGCGTCGCAGCCCTGATCTACGGCCTGCTGACCATGGTCGATGCCGCCTACGAGCACAAGGAAGAGTTCTACATCCTCGACAGCCTCAACGAAGTGAAGCTCTACAACAGCGCCCGCAACATGGATGTCGCCGTCTGGAAGCTAGGCCACGACCGCAACGCGGGCGGCGAGCCCTTCCTGATCTCGAACGAGCTCGATCCCGGCAACCGCAACCTGTCCTTCGAGCGCGAGTTCGGACGGATCATGGGGCTGCTCGACTTCATGGCCAAGATCGTCGCCGATCGCAATGGCCGCAATTTTTCCCGGCTGACCCACACCGTGGCCAGCACGATCTTTTTACCGGTGAGTTTTTTGAAATGAAGAATATCGTCATCCTGATTTCCGGCCGCGGCAGCAACATGGAGGCGCTGATCGCCGCCCGCGATGCCGGCAATCTGCCGGTCAACATCGCCGCCGTGATCAGCAACCGGCCCGATGCCGCCGGGCTGGCGACCGCCGCCAAGGCCGGCATCGCGACCCGCCACCTCGACCACAAGGCCTTCGCCGGACGCGAAGCCTTCGACGCCGCGCTGGCCGAATGCATCGACGGCTACGCGCCCGATCTGGTCGTCCTGGCCGGCTTCATGCGCATCCTCAGCGAAGGCTTCGTCCGCCATTACGAAGGCCGGTTGATGAACATCCATCCCTCGCTGCTGCCGTCCTTCCCCGGCTTGCACACCCACCAGCGGGCGCTGGAGGAGGGCGTGCGCATCCACGGCTGCACCGTGCATTTCGTCACCCCGACGCTCGATCACGGCCCCGTCATCATCCAGGCCGCCGTGCCGGTGCTCGATGGCGACACCGAAGCCAGCCTGGCGGCACGCATTTTGGTCCAGGAACACAAAATCTACCCGCAGGCCGTGCGCTGGTTTGCCGAAGACAAGCTGACCCTGGACGGCGGTTGTGTCCGCTTGGCTGCCGCGCAGGCCGATAAGGCCGCGCTGCTCTCGCCCGAGTTGCGCTGAACCGCCATGCCCCTCGCCTTCCTCGCCGCCCTCGCCGCCTCGCTCGGCATTCACGTCGCTGCCCTGTTCGGGCCGGACGTCGAGCTGTTCGGCGGAGCCGACGAGCCGGTGACCCTGCGCGCCGAGCTGCAGCCGCCGCCGGCGGCACCGAAGGCGCCGGCCGAACCCAAGCCGGCCGCCAAACCGCGCCCGAAAACTGCGAAGCCCGCGCCCCTGGCCACCGCCAAGGCCGCCCCGGAGGCGCCGGTCCTGCCTGCGCCGCCCGAACAAAATTCCGAAATTGAGCAAAAAAACGAGCCGACCGTAGCATCGCAGCCCAGCGCGCCGCCGGAACCGGCCAAGCCCCTGCTGCCGGCAAGCGGCACCATCCGTTACGCCATTTTCATGGGTACCCGCGGCTTCCAGATCGGCCGCGCCGAGCACACCTGGGAATTCACCGAGGACGGCCGTTACCGGCTGACCGGGATGACCGAAACCGTCGGCCTGGCCGCGCTGCTCAAGACCATCCGCTTCGAGAACGAAAGCAGCGGCCGCCTGGTTGCCGGCGGCCTGCAGCCCGAACTCTACCGGACCCGCAAGAACGGCGAGGACGCCAACGAAAACGCCGATTTCGACTGGACCGCCGCCGCCGTCCATCTGTCGCGCGGCGACAAGACCCTGGCCATTGTTCCCGGCACCCAGGACATCTTGTCGCTGAACTACCAGCTCGCCTACCTGCCGCGACCGGATGCCGGGGCCAGTGTCGGGGTCGTCACCGGCAAGAAATACGGCCGCTATGCTCTCGATTCGCTCGGCGAGGAGACGCTGGAGCTCAAGGCCGGCCGTTTCCGCACCCTGCACCTGCGGGCGATGGGCAACGACGTGACCGAAATCTGGATCGCCCTCGACCATCACCGTCTGCCGGTTAAAATCCGCTTTACCGACAAGAAAGGCGACGTTTACGAACAAGTCGCCACCGAAATAGGAATGCCATGAAAGCCCGCTTTACCCCAGCCCTGTTCGCCCATGCCGAAGCCGTCCTCGGCCAGTTGCTGACCTTCGAGCACCCGGCCGACGCCGTCGTCTCGCGCTATTTCCGCGAACACCGCGAACTCGGCCATGCCGACCGTGCTTTCGTCGCCGAAACGGTGTTTGCCGTGCTGCGCCGCGGGCGCAGCCTGGAAGCGCGCTGCGCCGGGCAACTCTCCAACCGCCGCCGGCTGCTCGCCGCGCTGGCCGTGACGCGCGGCTGGAGCCAGCGCGAACTGGCCCCGGTATTGAAGGGCAGCGAGGAAGAATGGTTGGCTGCCGCCAAGGCCATGAGCGATGAAGACCTGTCGCCGGCTGTGCGCTGCGACCTGCCGGACTGGCTGTACGAGCGCCTGGCCGCCCAGTTCGGTGCCGACGAAGTGGTCGTCCTGGCCCGGGCGCTGAATCAGTCCGCGCCGCTCGATCTGCGCGTCAATACGCTGAAGATGAACCGCGAGGCACTGCTCGAAAAGCTGGCCGCCGACGGCATCGCCGCCGCACCCGGTCCGCTGTCGCCGCTCGCCGTCCGCCTGCGCGACAAACCGGCGCTGGCCAAGACCGCGCTGTTCCTCGAAGGCGCCTACGAGGTGCAGGACGAAGGCAGCCAGTTGCTCGGCTACCTGCTCGAACCCAAGCGCGGCGAAATGGTCGTCGACTTCTGCGCCGGCGCCGGTGGCAAGACCCTGCTGCTCGGCGCCATGATGCGCAACACCGGGCGGCTTTACGCCTACGACGTGTCCGACAAGCGGCTGGCCAACCTGAAACCGCGTCTGGCCCGCTCCGGCCTGTCCAACGTCCATCCGGTGCGCATCGAGCACGAGCGCGACCAGAAGATCAAGCGCCTGGCCGGCAAGGCCGACCGCGTGCTGGTCGACGCGCCGTGCTCCGGCCTAGGCACGCTGCGCCGCAACCCCGACCTGAAGTGGCGGCAGAGCGAGCAATCGGTTGCCGAACTGACTGTCAAGCAGGCCTCGATCCTCGAAGCCGCTGCCCGCCTGGTCCGCCCCGGCGGTCGCCTGGTCTATGCCACCTGCAGCCTGCTGGCCGCCGAGAACGACGAGATCGTCGCCGGCTTCCTGGCCAAGCACCCCGATTTCAAGCTACTCCCGGCATCAAACATCCTCGCCCGGCACGACATCGCCATCGCCGGCGACACCCTGCGTCTGCGGCCCGATGTGCACAATACCGATGGCTTCTTCGCCGCCGCGCTGGAGCGCAACGCATGAGCGAAAAAAACCAGGCCTTGCGCCTGATCAACGATCTGCTGGCCGATGTTCGCGATCCGGATTTCGTCTGGCAGCTTCTGGCGCTGGTTGCCTGCCTCGGGCTCGCCGGGTTGATTGCCAGTTGGTGGCGCGGCCGCCATGCCGAAGGGGCGGGCCGGATCTCCGACGCCAGTTCGCGTCTGGCCTTTCCGCTGACCGGCATGATGCTGACCGGCCTCGCCCTGAGCGTGCTGGGCAGCGTCGTCCACGTCAATCTGCTCAAGCTGGCCATGCCGCTACTCGGCTCCATGGCGCTGGTGCGCGGCGTCGTCTTCGTGCTCCGCCAGGCTTTTCCGCGGGCCACCTGGCTAACCGCCTGGGAGCGCATCATCGCGGCCACCGTCTGGGGCTGGCTGGCGCTCTACATCACCGACCTGGCGCCCTTCGTCATCGATGCGATGGAAAGCGTGCAGTTCCACGTCGGCAAGCAGCACATTGACCTGTGGACGGTGCTGCGCGGCATCGCCACCGTTTTCCTGACCGTCGTCTTCGCGCTGTGGATCGCCGGCGTCATCGAAGCGCGCCTGATGCGCATCCATTCGCTCGACGCCAACCTGCGCATCGTCGGCGTCCGCGTCGCCAAGGCGGCACTGACCGTGGTCGCCATCCTGGCCAGCCTGGCCCTGGTCGGCATCGACATGACCGCGCTCTCAGTGTTCACCGGCGCACTCGGCGTCGGCCTCGGCTTTGGCCTGCAAAAGATCGCCAGCAACTACGTGTCGGGCTTCATCATCCTGCTTGACCGGTCGATCCGCATCGGCAACATCATCCAGGTCGGCAGCGACAGCGGCGAAGTGACGCAGATCACGACGCGCTACACGGTGCTCAAGCACCCGGCCGGCAGCGAATTCATCGTTCCCAACGAAACGCTGATCGGCAGCACGGTCCAGAACCAGACCTGGTCGGATACGCGGGTCCGCTTGTCCACCAGCGTCGGCGTCGCCTACGACAGCGACCTCGACCTGGCCTGCCGCCTGATGGCCGAGGCTGCCGCCGCCCATCCCCGGGTGCTGGCCGAGCCGGCGCCCAAGGTGTTCCTGACCCAGTTCGCCGACAGCGCGATCAACCTCGATCTTGGCTTCTGGATCGACGACCCGGAGGAGGGGAAGGGCAACATCGTTTCCGACGTCAATTTCGCCATCTGGCGGACTTTCCGGGAGCACGGCGTGGCCATTCCCTTCCCGCAGCGCGAGGTGCGTCTGCTTAACGGCGACCAGGGCGCCGCGCAAAGCGTTCCCGCCTGAAGAATGCCCACATGCACCGGCCTGCAATCCTTCGCCTGACTGCACTGAGCGCCGCGCTGCTGTGCGCTGCGCCAGCGCAGGCGGAGGACGACCCGTATTTTGCCAGCATGCCGGTGGTCGCTTCTGTCAGCCGCCTGCCGCAACGCCTGGCCGATGCGCCGACTTCGGTCACCGTGATCGACCGCGAGATGATCCGCAGCCTGCCGATCCGCGACCTGAACGACGTCTTCCGGCTGGTGCCGGGCTTCCAGACCTATCCCAATACCACCGAGGCGGCCCGCGTCACCTACCACGGCCTGACCGACGAGGAGTTCTCGCCGCGCCTGCAGGTGCTGGTCGATGGCCGTTCGATGTACTCGCCGGCCTTCCGCAACGGCACCAACTGGGCGCTGATCCCGGTGGCGCTGGAAGACATCGAGCGCATCGAGATCGTCCGTGGCACCAATGCCGTGTCCTATGGTTCCAATGCCTTCCTCGGCGTCATCAACATCATCACGGTCGACCCGGCGCTGGTGCGCGGCGTCTCGGTGTCCACCAACTACGGCAACCAGAACATCCGCGACCAGAGCGTGCGAGCCGGTGGCAAACTGGGCGAAGCCGGTGATTTCCGCTTCACCTTCCGCCAGCAGAACGACGACGGCCTGCGCAACCAGTACGACTGGATCGATTCCTATTATTCGCGGCTGTTTGATTTTCGTGCCGACTTCACGCTGAGCGAACGCGACAGCCTGCAGGTCAGCGCCGGGCACGTTTCGGCGGTCACCCAGCGCGGCCGGCTCGACACCTCGACCTGGCAGAGCAATCCCGGCAACCCGATACGCGATTTCGACCAGTCGAGCAGCTTCCTGCAGTTTCAATGGCGGCGTGCCCTGTCGCTCGATTCGGACTTCGTGCTGCGCTATGCCTATTCCGTCGATAAGGGCTCGGAAGCCTTCGTCAATCCGGGCGGCGGCACGCCCTACATTTACGATCCCTGGGGGGCGGAAGGCAGCCGCCATGAAATCGAGGCCTTGCACAACCTGCACCTGGCCGACACCGTCCGGCTGGCCTGGGGCGGTAGCTGGCGCCAGGATAGCGTCCGGGCGCAGACCACGCTGGCCGGCCAGGGCAATGTCAGCCGCGATGTCACACGCCTGTTCGGCAACATGGAATGGAAGCCAGTCCACTGGCTGACCGGTAATCTCGGCCTGTCGGGCGAACAGGATAGCCTGGCCGGCTTCCACTTCGCGCCGCGGGCCAGCCTTGCCTTCCATCTGAATCGGCAGAATACGCTGCGCATCGGCGCTTCACGGGCCTACCGGACGGGCAGCACGGTCGATTACCGGGGCGACTGGTGGAACGGTAGCAAGTACCAGTTCCGCGGCGACCCTAACATGCCCTCCGAACGCATGGATACCTGGGAAATCGGCTATCTCGGCGACTGGCGCGACTGGCGGATGAGCCTTGATGTGCGGCTGTTCGACGAAAAGGTGCATAACCGCCTGCTGGTCATCGATCGCAACGACAACGACAATACGATCCCGGATGCGATGACGCCGATCCAGGACGTGCGGATGCGCGGCATCGAGTATCAGTGGCGCTGGCAACCCATCGATTCGACCAAGCTGGTGTTCAGCCAGATGTTCATCGACATCGATGCGGAGTACCTTGCCTCTGCGCTGGCCAACCCGAACAGCAGTCTGCATAACCCGGAGAAAATCAGCCATATCGACGCACTGTCCGAATACGGCACACCGCACCGTTCGACCTCGCTGCTGCTGATTCAGAAGCTGCCCTACGGCCTGGAATTTTCGGCTGCTGCCTATTGGCAGAGCAGGATGAAATGGTCGATCAACACCGAGGCCCTGAAGTATCACCGGGTCGATACCAAGCTGGCCTACCCGTTCCGCGTCGCCGGGATGGGCGGGGAACTGGCCTGGACCATCCAATCGCTGAACGGGGCGCATTTCGAGTACAAGGCCTACAACGTCCCGGCCGATCGGATTGTCGAGCGCCGGCAGTGGATCAGCCTGCGCCTGGATTTCTGATCGGGACCGCCCTCAGAAGAGGACCGTCGCCCGCACCCAGGCGTCGGGCAGGGCACTGACTACCTGAGCTTCCAGCCATTTGTCTGCACCCGACAGGATGGCCAGCCCGGTGAGCAGGATGATCATGCCGAAGGCCTTCTTGATGCCGTCGATTCGTTGCAGCACCCAGCCGCGGGCGGCATTGAAGCCCCGGCGCGAGGCGTAGGCGACGGCGACCAGCGGGATCGCGGCCCCCAAGCCGAACAGGCCGAGGATGATGCCGCCGCGCATGGCGCCGCCTTCGCTGGCGACCAGGGTCAGCGCCGAGGCGAGCAGCGGGCCGGAGCAGGGGCTCCAGACCAGCCCGAGCACCCCGCCGAGCAGCAGCGCGCCGCCCAGCGAACCGCCATCGAGGCGCGACGAGGCGGCATTGGCGCTGGACGCGATGGGCAGCATCCATTCCGTGAAGCGCTGGTTGAGCACCGGCACCAGCATGACCAGGCCGAAGGCGATCAGCATCCAGGCGCCGAACAGGCGGACGCTGTCTGAGTCGATGCCGAGCGCCGGGCCGAGCGCGCCGAGGACGATGCCGATCAGCGCGAAGGACGTCGCCATGCCGACCCCCATGGCGACCGGGGCCAGCCGGTTGGCCTGCACCGCCCCGCCGATGACCAGCGGCAGGATCGGGAAGACGCAGGGAGACAGCGTCGTCAGGCTGCCGGCGACCAGGCTCAGGCCGAGGTGGGTTAGTGGGATGTCCATGGTGGTGCGGGCTTACTTGGCGCTGTCGAGGACGGCGCGCAGGGCTTTCGGATCGGTGTCACCGGCCAGCCGCCCGGTTTCCCTGGTGCCCTTGTAGGCGATCACTGTCGATTGGGTGCGCACGCCGAGTTGGCGTTTCAAGTCGCGCTCCTTGTCGTAATTGACGATGAGCAGCGTGCCCGGCACCGAGGCGTCGCCCTTCCAGCCGTTGAACACCTTGTCCTGGGCGCGGCAGGTCGGGCACCAGTCGGCGTGGAAATGCAGGGCCACCGCTTCGCCGGCCTTCTGTTTGGCGGCCAGGGTTTCCGGCGTATAGGGCTGGATGTCCAGGGCCTGGGCCAGGTTGAAGGCTGCCGACAGGGCGATGGCGGCGACGGTGACGATGGTTTTCATGGTGTTCTCCGTTAAGGTGGGCTGCTCATTAGTCGTCGGCACGGCGAGAAACTTACAGCCGTGATGCCGCTTCAGATCAGGCAGCCGAGAACGATGCCTTGCCGGCGCAGGTCGTCGAGCAGCGCGGCGCCGTGGGCCAGCAGTTGCTCCGGGGCCGGGTGCTGCAGTTCGGCGGCAATCTGCCGGATGGCCGCTTCGCCAGTGGTCGGCGCAGCGGCTAGCAGGGCCAGCAGGCGGGCGGTGACAGCGTTGATGGCGCTGAACTGCACTGCGTCGTCGGCATCGCGATAGACGGTGAGATGCGTCGGTTGCGCCTTGCGCGGCCGGTAGTCGGGGCCGATGCGATGCACCGGCCAGGCGTAGGCCAGATTGAGCAGAGCCGGGTTGAGGGCGACCGGGGCAGTCAGCAGGTCGCCGGCCGGATCGTGCGCCGGTATCGCACAATCCATCACGTCGATGGCCAGTTCGGCCCATTCGTAATGCGCCAGTTCGGCGAGCCAGGCGGGCAGCGGCTGGCGAATGTCGCCTTCGGCCAGGTAGCGGGTGAATTCGCGGGGAATTTCGCGGAACCAGGGCGTGTGCAGCGGCCAGTCGCGGTAGAAGGTGCGGGTCAGGCGGCGCCAGCGCTGCTCGCCAAGGATGGCCCGGCTGACCGGGAAGCAGGCGTCGACGAAGCCGCAGATGTTGTTGAACAGCAGCTCGTTGTACACCGCCATCCGCCGGGCCGGCACGCCGGCCGGACGCGCTACATGGTGCGGGTCGCGCAGGTGGCCGGCGAAGGCGCGCTGGAAATTCTGGAAATCAGCCTGAAGGCCGGGTTGGTGGGCGGCGTTCATCAGGCGGCCTTCCGGCAAATCGCCGCCGCCTGCAGGCGGGCGATCTGCTCGACTTCGGCGGTCAGCGCTGGCAGATCGGGGATGTTGAAGTCGCGCTCCAGGCAGGTCGGCACCTCGCCGCCGATGCGGGCGTAGGCCGCTTCGAGCAGGCTCCACACCGGGTCGATCACGTCGGCACCGTGGGTGTCGATCAGCAGGCCGTCCGGTTCGACCCAGTGGCCGGCGACATGGACGTAGCAGGTGCGTTCCAGCGGCAGTGCGTTCATGAAGGCGAATGGGTCGAAGCCGAAATTGCAGCTATTGACGTAGATGTTGTTGACGTCGAGATGCAGCAGGCAGTCGGCCTCGCGGACGATGGCGGAGATGAAGTCAGTTTCGCTCATCTCGGCGCCCGGCGGGGCGACGTAGTAGGAGGCATTTTCGATGCCGATGCGCTGGCCGAGGATGTCCTGCGCCCGTTTGATTCGCTCGGCCGTCCATTTGACGGCAGTTTCGGTCAGCGGGATCGGCAGCAGGTCGTAGAGCTGCCTGTCATCGGCGCACCACGACAGGTGTTCGGTATAGAGCGTCATGCCGTGTTCGGTCATGAAGGCCCTGATGCGGTGGAGCAGCGTTTCATCGAGCGGGCCGGGGCCGCCGAGCGACAGCGACAGGCCGTGGCAGACGAAGGGGTAGCGCTCGGTGAAATGGCGCAGTTCCTTGCCGGAGCGTCCGCCCATGCCGGCCCAGTTTTCCGGGGCCAGTTCGAAGAAGCGGATGGCTTCGGGGACGGCGGTTTTCAGCGGGACGATCAGTTCGCGGCGAAAGCCGAGGCCGGCGCCGTGGGCATGGCGTGCCAACATGGGGATGACTCCAGTCGGGAAGAAATGGCGGTCGGGACCAAGCCCGCGCCGCCCGGGGTTGGTGTCGGCTTACTTCTTGGCGCCGCAGGAACCATCTTTCTTCTTGTCGCCGCCGCAGGAACCGTCTTTTTTCTTGTCGGCCGCGGCCTTGGCTTCTGCCGCCTTCTTGTCGGCGCCGCACTTGGCTTCGGCGGCCTTCTTGTTGGCGCCGCAATTGGCATCCTTCATCTTGGTGTCGGCTTCGGCCAACTGGTAGCCGACTTCCAGCTTGCTGGCGCCAAAGGGGTTTTCGGCGGCGTGGACCGTCGGGGTCAGGGCGATGGCGGCAAAGGCGGAACCGACGGCGATGGAAATGACGTTTTGCTTTTTCATGAGTGTCTCCGTTGAAATTGAGGTGAGTGGATCAGTCCTTCTGACCCATCCAGGCGCCCATCGCCTGACGCATGAAGGCGAACTGCTTTTCAGCCCGCCGGCAGCCGACGCAAATCGCCAGGTGCAAACGGAATTGCAGGCGCTCACCGAGGGTGAGCGTGCGTTCCATTTGAAGCGAGGCGAGGCGGGTGGCTTCCTTGCAGCTGATCATTTCAGTTCCAGTCATTCGTCGTTGGCTTGGACAGCCTGTTCAATTAGTCGGCGCGACCATGAAAACCTTACAAAATTTTTTGCAGTATGATCCCGTGCTACAAAACACGGCGAGCCGACATGCCCTTGGACCCCCTGCAAGACCCTGAGTTTCTCACAAGCCTGCGTCGCGACATGCTCCGTTTCGCCGAAATCCAGCTGCGCGACCGGGCGCAGGCCGAGGACGCGGTGCAGGAAGCGCTGACCGGCGCTTTGCTCGGGCGTGAAAAATTTGCCTCGCGCGCCTCGCTGCGCACCTGGGTGCTGTCCATCCTGAAGAACAAGATCATCGACGTGCTGCGGCGCAAGGGACGCGAGAATGCTATACCCCCAGGGCACTTCCTTCGGGGCGCGGTCGAGCCGGAAAATGGCCCAAATTTGAATTCCTGGTTCGACGACCGAGAACACTGGACCGAGGATACCCGCCCGTCGGAATGGCAGTCGCCGCAGGAAGCCATGGAAAGCAAGCAGTTCTGGGAAGTCTTCGAGGCTTGCCTGTACCGCCTGCCGGAAGCCAGCGCCCGCATCTTCACGATGCGCGAGGTGCTCGGTTTCGATACCGACGAAATCTGCGCGACCATCGGCATCACCAGCAACAACTGTTTCGTCCAGTTGCATCGGGCCAGGCTGGCTCTGCGCGCCTGCCTCGGCGCCAACTGGTTCGGCGAAGCGGCCTGAGGGTCAACGGCATGGCGCGGCGAATGGTGCGTGCCGGCCTGCTCTGCGGGGTGCTGGCGCCGCTGCTCTGGGCGGCGGTCATCGTCATCGCCGGCGAACTGCGCCCCGGCTTCGATCATGTCGCGCAATACATCAGCGAACTCGGCGAGCGCGGCAGCCCGAACGCCGCTTTCATGCGCTTCGGCGGGTTCGTCGCCAGCGGGGCGCTCCACATCGCCTATGCGGCGGCTTTTTATGTCGCCTTGCGCCGGCTGAGCGAGCGTCGTTTCCTGGTTTTGCTGGTTGCCGCGCTGATCGCGCTGAACGGCCTCGGCCGGATCGGCGCCGGCCTGTTCGCCTGCGCGCCGGGCTGCGCCGCTCCCGGTGATCCCGTTCAACGCCTGCACAGTCTGTCGGCGACTGTCGCCTTCCTGGCTATCGCCGCCGCCGCCTTGCTCGGTGGCGTGCTGTTCCGCGACGGTCGCGGCCTGCGGGGGCTGGCGCCGTATTCGCTGGTCACCGGCGTCGCCGGCCTGCTCTTTCTGAGCCTGATGTCGGGCGGCGACGCAGCGCGCGTTGGCCTGTACGAGCGTCTGGCCTCCGGCGTGCTGTCGTTGTGGATACTGCTGACCGCCCTGCGCCTTGCCTCCGGCGAGCGGGGAGGGGCGGACTCAGGGTAAGGGTTCCAGGCGGACGATCTTGCCGCGGCTGCTGTCGGTCAATAGATAAATCAAACCGTCCGGGCCGTTGCGAACGTCGCGGATACGCCCGAGCTGTCCTTCGAGCAGTCGCTCTTCGCGGACGATGTGTTCGCCGTCCAGCGTCAGGCGAACCAACATCTGGCCCTTCAGTGCGCCGACGAACAGGTTGCCGCGCCACGCCGGAAAGCGGTCGCCGGTGTAGAAAGCCATGCCGGAAGGAGCGATCGATGGCGTCCATTGCCACAGCGGTTGCAGCATCCCGGCCTTGGCGGTGCCTTCGCCGATGCGGGTGCCAATCACGTAGTTACGGCCGTAGGTGATGACCGGCCAGCCGTAATTCTGGCCGGCGCGGATGACGTTGATTTCGTCGCCGCCCTGCGGTCCGTGCTCGTGCGCCCACAGTTCGCCGGTTTGCGGATGTAGTGCGGCACCCTGGATGTTGCGGTGGCCGAGCGTGAATTTCTCGGGTTTGGCGCCGGCCTTGCCGACGAAGGGGTTGTCGGCCGGCACCCGGCCGTCGTCGTGCAGCCGGATCACCGAGCCGGCGTGGTCGTCGAGGCGCTGGGCGCGGTCCTTGTCGCCGCGCTCGCCAAGCGTGATGTAGAGAAATCCCTGGCGGTCGAACACCAGGCGCGAGCCGAAATGATGGCTGGTCGCCGACTTCGGTTGCATGCGAAAAATCACCGTGACGTCGCGCAGGGCATGGTCATCGAGCCTGCCACGCAAGACCTCGGTGCCGTAGCTATCGCCGTCGGCCCCGGCGTAGGAGAGATAGACCCAGCCGTTGCGGGAGAAATCCGGGTGCAGCGCGACATCGAGCAGGCCGCCCTGACCGATTGCCACTACCGGTGGCACGCCGGCAACGGGCTGCGGATCGAGTCGACCATTGGCTCCGACCAGGCGCAATCGACCGGGGCGTTCGGTGACCAGCTTGCGGCCATCAGGCAGAAAGGCAAGGCCCCAGGGCGAATCAAGGCCTTCGGTCAGCGTGGTCGCACGGAAGCCCTGCGTTTGCGCCTGGGCCATGGTGCCGGGAGCGCAGAGGCCAAGCACCAGCAGCCAGGATATGGCGCTGGCCATCGCGCCCCATGCCGACAATCCCGGTCTCTTCATGACAGCACCTCGGCTATTTGAATTCTGGCCATTTTATCGGGGTGACCGTGGCATTTTCCCAAGGTCGCCGCTGTTCGACTGGGTGACGGGCAAAAAAAATCCCCGCCACCAGGGCGGGGAAACAGGGAGTTCTCGAATCGGGGGATATTCGAGAGGAGGGTAAATTGGTCAGCGCTTGCTGCGCCTCTTCAGGATCTGGCGGCTCACTGCAACGATGGCACCGGCGGCAATCGCGGCAATGACTGCTTTCAGCGGCTCGGCCTGGCCTTCGGTCAGCCAGTCGAAACCGGTGACACCGACGAAGACGCCGAGCGACTCGCTGATCGGCAGGTTATCCGCGAAGGCCATTAGCGTGTCGTACGGACGGGGACGGTGGCCAGTACCGGCTGGGCGGGGGCCAGCTGGAACAGATATTGGCGGGTTGCTTCGATAAATTGCTTGATGTTCATTTTGATCGTTTCCTTTTCATCCTCTTGATGGGCTTCGTTTTCTTCCATGCCTCGCATTCTAGGGAGGCGCCGGCCAGCCGTCTGTTGCGCGAGCGTTGTCGAGCGGTAACCGGTTTTGATCTTCTGTGACGCTTTGTAACCGCCCTAGTGCCGGGCTTTCCAGGTCAGCGTGAAGCGGGCGCCGCCGAGCGGCGAGGCATCGGCTGTGGCCGTGCCGCCGTGCAATTCGAGAACCCGGCGGGCGATAGCCAGGCCGAGTCCGTAGCCGCCGGTCGAGCGGTCGCGCGAGCGGTCGAGTCGGGTGAAGGCCGAGAAGATGTGTTCGCGCTCTTCCGGCGGAATACCGATGCCATCGTCGTCGACGTGGATCAGGATGTTGTCGCCAAGCATTTCGGCGTTGACCGAGATGCGCTTGGCGGCATATTTGAAGGCGTTGCGTAGCAGGTTGCGCAGGGCGTAGGGCATGGCCTTGCGGTCGAGATCTACGCAGAGGCCTTCCGGCAGCTTGGCGGCGTCTACCGAGACTTCCAGCTGGCGGCCAAGCAGGCGAACTGCATCGACCTCGTCGCTCAGCCAGTCGGCGAATTTGACCGTAGACAGATGAGCTTCCGGGGCCTCACGTTCGAAGCGGGCGTAGGTCAGGCTGGTGTCGATCAACTGGTCGAGTTCGTCGAGGTCGGCTTCCATCATTGCCCACAGCCGCTCGCGTTCTTCGCGTTCCTCGGTTTCGGAGAGCATTTCCAGCGCAAAGCGCATGCGGGCAATCGGCGTGCGCAGTTCGTGCGAGATGCCGCAGGACAGTTCGCGGTGGGTGGCGAGCAGTTGCCGGATGCGCTCGGCCATGCTGTTCATGGTGTCCGACAGCGGAGCGAACAGTTGCGTGCGGGCGGCCGGCGAGCGGGCGTCGAAATGACCGTCGCCGAGATCGCGGGCCGTCTGCCGCAGGGTTTCCAGGTCGCGCCAGACGGGGCGGATCCAGAACCACAGGGCGACCGCGAAAATGACGCCGATCAGGCTCCAGGTCAGCAGGCGCAGGCGCAGTTCGAGCGGCAGGCGATCTGTCACTTCAGGATTGCGGTTCGAGGCCAGCGGGCCGACGACCAGCACCTGGCTGGAGGTGCCGAGGCGGTGATACATGATGTCGCCGGCGTGGTCGATGGCGATGTCGCCGGCGTCGAGCTTGTTGACCTGGTCGGTGGTCAGCTTGCGGTCGAGCGTCATGCGCTCGACGATGCCCAGGCGATAGGAGAATTTCTCGTCGAGTTCCTTGATCGTCTTTTGCCACTCGCGGCGCGGATGACGGAACAGTTCGTCCTCGATCAGGGTGATCGTGCCGCGCATGAAGCGGCGTGCGTAGTCGTCGGTGATGCCGCGCTGGGCGGTGGAGATGACGAAATCTGCAGTAAAGGCGATGGCGACGAAGGAACCCATCGCCAGCAGGTAAAAGTTGAAGAACAGCTTGGACAGGCTGTAGCGCCCGCCGCGCCAGCGCGGTAGCGAAACCCGGAAGAGCGAGCGGGCGAGGCCGAGGCTGCGCTCCTTGCCGGTCGATTCGGGCGGCGGCGCCTCAGTTCCAGTCATGCTTGCTGAACAGGTAGCCCTTGCCGCGCACGGTCTTGATGCGCGTCGGGTTTTCCGGGTCGTCGTTCAGCTTCTTGCGCAGGCGTGAGATGCGGGCGTCGATCGAGCGGTCGAGTCCATCGAAGCCGATGCCACGCAGTTCCTGCAACAGGTCGTCGCGCGACAGGACATTGCCGGCGTGGTTGGCGAGCAGCCACAGCAGATCGAATTCGGCGGTGGTCAGATCGATAGTCTGGCCGGCCAGCGAGGCGGTACGGGTCGCCTGGCTGATCTTGAACTGGCCGAAGACCATGTTGTCCGACTCGCCGTTTGCTGCTTCGGGGCTCGGCAGGCGGCGCAGCAGGGCCTTGATGCGGGCCAGCAAAACACGCGGCTGGACCGGTTTGGCGATGTAGTCGTCGGCGCCCATCTCGAGGCCGAGAATCTGGTCGAAATCCTCGTCGCGCGCCGTCAGCATCAGGATCACGCCGCGGTATTGCGAGCGCACGGCGCGGCAGACCTCGAAACCGTCCTTGCCGGGCAGCATCACGTCGAGGATGACCAGATCGGGTTGTTCGGCCAGGATGCGCGCCTCGGCGGTATCGCCGCGCGGTTCGATGCTGACGTCGAGATCGTTCTTGGTCAGGTATTCGGCCGTCAGTTCGGCCAGTCGTTCGTCGTCTTCGACGAGCAGGATGCGTGTATTCATCCGGCTATCTTAACGGCCGGCCGGTTGCCGGTCCACCGTGCCGCGCTTGCCTGCCTCGTTGGAGTGTTTCGCGGGCATCGCCGGCATGCCTTAGAATCCCGGTTATCCGTCGATTTAGGAATGGTCTTGATGATTTTCTCGAAAGTGCCCTTGCGGGCGTGGTTCGCAACGCTGGCGCTGGGCTGTTTCGGTCTCGTCACCGCTGGAATGGTGTTGCAACAGATCTATCACCTGGCGCCGTGTCCGCTCTGCATCTTTCAGCGTCTGCTCTACATGGTGATCGGTGGCCTCGGCCTGCTCGGCTTTGCGCTGCCTTCGGCACGCCTGCTATGGGCCGGGCTAGTCGGCGCCCTGGCGACGCTCGGCACCGGTGTTGCGGCTTACCAGACCTGGATGCAGGCTTATCCGCATCTGGCGCCGGAATGCAGCTTTACCGATCCGAACATGATCGAGCGCCTGGTGGACTGGCTGGGCATGGAGTGGCCGTCGCTATTCCTGGCCACCGGCTTTTGCACCAGCCGCGACTGGGAGCTGTTCGGCCTGTCGATGGCCAACTGGTCGGTGCTGGTCTTTGCCGGCATCATTGCTTACGTCTGGCTGTTCCTGCTGCGCAAACAGCGCACCTGAAAAAACAAAACCCGCCGAAAGGCGGGTTTGTCGAATGCCGGAGGAGCTGAATTACTTCAGCTTCACTTCCTTGTAAGCAACGTGCTTACGGGCCTTCGGGTCGTACTTCATGAACTCCAGCTTTTCAGGCGTCGTGCGCTTGTTCTTGGAGGTGGTATAGAAGTGACCGGTACCAGCTGTGGATTCCAGCTTGATTTTTTCGCGACCGCCTTTAGCCATTTTTCGTATCCTTCCTTAATCAGACTTCGCCACGGGCGCGCAGGTCGGCCAGGACGGAATCGATGCCGTTCTTGTCGATCAGACGCAGGCCGGCGTTGGAAACGCGCAGACGCACGAAGCGGTTTTCAGTTTCAACCCAGAAGCGGCGATACTGCAGATTCGGCAGGAAGCGGCGCTTCGTTTTGTTATTGGCGTGGGAAACGTTGTTCCCAACCATCGGGCCTTTACCCGTTACTTGGCAGACTCGCGCCATGATGGTGCTCCAGAATTCGCTAGAAGAAAGCCCGGGAGTATAACAAGAACTCCTGAATCCATTCAAGGGGTTTTGTGTTTTTTCATAGCAGTCCCCGTTCGGCGAAGGAGAGCGGGGGAGTATGACCGGCAACGATGAAATGGTCGAGCAGCTTGACGTCTACCAGGGCAAGCGCCTCTTTCAGCGAGTGGGTCAGCATCTCGTCGGCACGCGAGGGTTCGGCGATGCCGGACGGGTGATTATGCGCCAGGATGACGGCCGCGGCATTGTGAGCCAGCGCCGCCTTGACCACTTCGCGCGGGTAGACCGAAGTCTGGGTCAGCGTGCCGGTGAACAGTTCCTCGGCCTTGAGTAGCCGGTTCTGGGCGTCGAGCCACAGGGCCATGAACACCTCGTGGCCGCGGCTGCCCAATTTGAGGCGCAGCCAGTCGCGGACCTTGCCGGGCGAGGTGAAGCTGTCGCGGGTCGCCATTTCCTGCGAGAGGGCGCGGCGGGCCAGTTCGAAACTGGCTTTCAGTTGTGCCGCCTTGGCCATGCCGATGCCGGAAACGCTGGCCAGTTCGGCCAGCGAGGCATCGACCAGGGTGGCGAGCTGGCCGTCGAAGCGCTGCAGCAGGTCGCGCGCCAGATCGACGGCGCTTTTGCCGCGCACGCCAACCCTTAAATAGATGGCCAGCAGTTCGGCGTCGGACAGGGCTGCCGGGCCATGGGCGAGCAGGCGTTCGCGCGGTCGTTCGCCTTCGGGCCAGTCGGTAATCGCCATATTCTTTTCCAGTAGAATGAGCGGAGTCCAATTCTAATGGCAAGACAATGGAATTATCTGGAAAACGCATCGTCCTTGGCGTCACCGGTGGCATTGCTGCCTACAAGGCGGCCGAACTGGTCAGGCTGCTCGGCAAGCAGGGCGCCGAGGTGCAGGTGGCGATGACCGAGGGGGCGACGCATTTTGTTACCGCGACGACCTTCCAGGCGCTGTCCGGCCAGCCGGTCTATCTCGACCAGTGGGATGCCCGGATGCCGAACGCCATGGCGCACATCGACCTGTCGCGGCAGGCCGACCTGATCCTGGTCGCCCCGGCTTCCGCCGATTTCCTGGCCCGCATCGCGCATGGTATGGCCGACGACCTGCTGGCGACCATGGTGCTGGCCCGCGACTGCCCCTTGCTGGTGGCGCCGGCGATGAACCGCCAGATGTGGGAGAACCCGGCGACGCAACGCAATATTGTTCAGTTGCAGGCCGACGGGGTGGCTATCCTCGGCCCGGCCAGCGGCGAGCAGGCCTGCGGCGAAGTCGGGGCCGGCCGGATGCTGGAGCCGGAGGAAATCCTTGAGGAAACGATTGCCTTCTTCACGCCCAAGGTGCTGGCTGGCCGTAAGGTATTGATCACCGCCGGCCCGACCTTCGAGGCCATTGACCCGGTGCGCGGCATCACCAACCTGTCGTCCGGGCGGATGGGATATGCCGTGGCCCGCGCCGCGCGGCAGGCCGGGGCGCAGGTGACGCTGGTTTCCGGGCCGGTCGGCCTGGCGCCGCCGCAGGGCGTCGACCGGGTCAATGTGCGCAGCGCCCTCGACATGCATGCCGAGGTGATGGTGCGGGCGGCGGCGGCGGATGTGTTTATCGCCGTGGCCGCGGTGGCCGATTATCGCGTCGCCAATGCGGCCGGGCACAAATTGAAGAAGGACGCCGGCGGCATCCCGCCGATTGAACTGGTCAAGAATCCGGACATCCTGGCCGAGGTGGCGGCGATGTCGGGCGGGCCGTTCTGCGTCGGTTTCGCGGCCGAGAGCCGCAATCTCGAAGAGTATGCGCAGACCAAGCGGCGCAAGAAGAATATCCCGCTGATCGCCGGCAACCTGATCCAGGACGGCTTCGGCGGCGACGACAACCGGCTGGTGCTGTTCGACGATGCCGGTGTCCATCCGCTGACGCCGGCGCCCAAGTCGGTGCTGGCCCGGCAACTGATCGAACACATCGCCCAACTGACAGGAAAACACTGATGCACCAGATCGACATTAAGATTCTCGACAACCGCCTGCGTGAAACGCCGCCTCAGTATGCGACACCAGGTTCGGCCGGCCTCGACCTGCGCGCCTGCATCGAAGGGCCGCTGCATGTCGAACCCGGGCAGACGACGCTGGTTCCCACGGGGATGGCGATCCATCTGGCCGACCCCGGGCTGGCGGCGATGATCCTGCCGCGTTCCGGGCTGGGCCACAAGCATGGGATCGTGCTCGGCAACCTGGTCGGCCTGATCGACAGCGACTATCAGGGCGAGTTGATGGTGTCGGTGTGGAATCGCGGCCATGCCGGCTTCACGATCAATCCGCTCGACCGCATCGCGCAACTGGTCATCGTGCCGGTCCTGCAGGTCGGCTTCAATATCGTCGATGACTTCGACGCCAGCCATCGCGGCGAGGGCGGTTTCGGCAGCACCGGCCACGGCTGATATTTCGATTTTGACCAAAAAATCCGCCTGACCGTAGCATTTGGCCGGGCGCGCCCCGAAGGAAGTCCCCTTGGGGGATAGCATTCAATAAAAAACCGGGTC